>ENA-OQER01001133-OQER01001133.1-human-gut-metagenome-genome-assembly--contig:-NODE-1133-length-13506-cov-4.409668_pt1 | contig 13506 bp, 9 predicted proteins | sample MGYA00242797_ERZ504639 | MGnify/ENA primary metagenome ERZ504639 (study PRJEB26092, sample SAMD00036306) | human gut metagenome | host: Homo sapiens | study: EMG produced TPA metagenomics assembly of...
ACTTGATATATAAGTATAGAAGTATCGAAAAAAGCCCATTTCATCGAATTTTGTAATATAGATGATACAATAATAGAGAATATAAAGAGCTCTTATTGCTGTTTGAAAAAAAATCTCTTTTAGTTGGTTTTTATGAAATATTTTGCTTTACGTTCCAATTTATATGAAGCAGTTTATGTCCTAGCATAAACTTAAAAGATATCCTTAAAAAGTAAGTGTACTTCATTAGCCATTTAAGTACATTTACTTGGCTCACGAAGCATACTTGCTTTTTAAGGTAATACAATAATAACATTTACATGAAATGAAAAAGCATTTATGCATATATAATAATAGAATTGGCTATTTAAGCAATTGATCGAAGATTTCTCTAAAAACCTTATCGGCATGCTCCTGCATTATTCGTATATAATTAAATATAGGACGATTGTTTTTCATGCTATGGCCAATACAATATTCTATTTTTTCTATTTCGATACCTATATCATAACCATGTTGTGCAAATGTTTTTCTTGCAGAATAATATGAAACCTTTCTATTTATGCCTGCTAGACCAGCCACTTTCCCTATATGTCTAAAGACCAAACTATATACTTTTTCATAAGATTTATACTTGCCAAAAACTAATTTCCCATTTTCTGAAATATATCGATCAATAATTGCCTGTGCTTCTGGCTGGATAGTGAAAGCTATTTCATTTTCATTCTTTTTGCTATTACGGGTTTTATGTCTTATATATCTCATACAGTTCCCTTTAGTGAAATCATACTCCATTAAGTCTCTTAGATTAATACCACCTAAATAATAAGTTAACATAAATATATCCCGAGCCATGATATGCACAGATTTGAATAATTTTACATCACGTATTCTTTTTAATTCATCAACGGACAGATCTAGTTCTCTGATATTACTAATTGGCATTTTAAATAAGACAAAAGGATGAACTAAATAAGTTACATAATTCATTTTCCTGGCATAGTTCAATATTACTTTTATTAAAGTGAGGTAAATCCTGATAGAAGTTTCTTTTAATCCTTCAGCCTTCATTACATCAGCGAAACTTTGTATATGTGTCGGACTGAGTTGTACCAAAGGAAAATCACCTTTCATATGTTTAAGGAACTTTGCACAAGCTATATTATATAATTTATGGGATTTTTTACGATCGTCTGCCTCCATCATCGAAAGATATTCTTTCACTACCGTATTAAAGGTTATTCCCTTTTTTTGTTGTTCCCGAGTTATGACATGTATTAATTCAGTGCATGAAATGGTCGACTGATAATGAATAGACGAAAGAATCTCTTCGTATTCATTAATCAGTTTGCGCAAACAAGAATTTATATTAGCTGCATTTTCGTGTTTTACTACTCGTCCATTTTTCATTTGATTTGCAGAATCCAAAATGAATTGGGTTGAAATATATCTCGTTTGTGAACGATGAGCTACTGCGATCCTAACTCTATGTCTACCGTTAGATAATTTTTTAGCAGGCACAATTACTATTGAAAGATTAGCCATATTCAAATTTTAGTTTATACGTTTTACAATACAATATTAAAGTAACAATCAGAAATAAAAGCACTCTTGTATAACAAAAATGCTCGTGAGACTATCCATTTTGAGATTGTTCACAGACATTTGTACTATTTTTCAGTTGAAAAGACGTAAATTTCCATGCTTTTGTACAATCCTACATTGGCTTTTTTCATATTCACGCATATATTTGCAACACTTTTTCACAGGTAGGAGACCTATTTCTCCTGAGAGAATAGAAAACTAACTTTTGTTTAACTTAATAATTAAAGTATGAAAGACAGCAAAAAATCAAGTCTGTTGGGACATCGATTAAGATTTCGATGGCTTTTTCTCTTTAGTCTGTTTGCAGGTCCTCTGGCTCTTCCCCTAGGAGGACAGTCGGCAATAGCTGCAAACAATATTGCTCAACAACAAAAAGTATCAGTGACCGGTAAGGTTGTAGATAATTTAGGAGAACCTATTATTGGTGCCAATGTTGTTGTGCAAGGTCAGACAGTAGGTACTATAACCGACATTGATGGAGTTTTTAAACTGGATGTTCCTAAAGGAGCTAAGTTATTGATTTCATTCATTGGATATAGTTCTAAAACTGTGGAAGTAAAACAATCTAATATCGAAATTGTTTTGGAGGATGATTCTCAAATGTTAGGAGAAGTAGAGGTTGTAGCTTATGGTGTTCAGAAAAAGGTTTCTGTGACTGGAGCTATTTCCAGCGTAAAAGGTGAAGAATTGACAAAAACTCCAACAGGGTCCATTTCTAATATGTTATCAGGGCAAATGGCAGGTTTGACTACCGTACAGTATTCCGGAGAACCGGGAAGTGATGCAGCGAATATTTTTGTCCGTGGTCAAGCTACATGGAATCAATCTGCTCCTCTTATTCAAGTAGACGGTGTGGAACGTAGCATGAATGATATTGATCCTAATGAAATAGAAAGCATTTCTATATTAAAAGATGCTTCTGCTACGGCTGTTTTTGGTGTACGAGGTGCAAATGGCGTTGTTTTAATTACGACTAAACGAGGTAAGGAAGGAAAGGCTAAGATTTCATTTACGACTTCCTCAAGTATTATTGCCCCGACCGAAAGTATTAAAATGGCTAATTCTTATCAATATGCCACTTTTTATAACCAAATAAACACTGGTGATGGTTTGAATCCTACGTTTTCGGATGAAATAATCCAGAAATTTAAAGATGGTTCAGATCCCGTTCGTTTTCCAAGTGTGGATTGGGTAGATTATTGCTTAAAAGATATGACCCTTCAAACACAGCATAATGTTAATATATCAGGTGGTACAGACCGTGTACGTTATTTTATTTCAGCAGGAGCTTATACACAAGGTGGTTTATTTAAAGAATTTGACTTGCCCTATAATCTGTCTTATCAATATAATCGTTTCAATTACCGCTCAAATCTAGATATTGACGTAACCAAAACGACAACATTATCAATGAATATTGCTGGTAATGTGAATAATGCTTCTAAACCTTATACTGGACAGGGTAGTGCCGGGATGTTAATAAACATGTATTATTCCACTCCGTTTTCTAGTCCGGGACTTGTCGATGGCAAACTGGTTAATGCAAGTACGGACTATCCGGATTTGAGAATGCCTTTTACTGGTGGTAGCGGCATGGGATACTATGGTGGAGGTTTTATGCGAACCAGTAATAACACCTTAAATGCTGATGTCCAATTAAAACAAAAACTGGATTTTATAACTAAAGGATTGTCATTCCATATTAAAGGATCATACAATAGTGGCTTTACATCTTATACACAGGCTAGTGCTAGTGTTGCAACTTATACTCCTGTATTACAGGAAGATGGTACGATTGCTTACAAGAAATATGGACAAAATTCTCAGTTGAAATATGAAGATAAGGATCCGGCTAAATCACGTGATTGGTATATGGAGGCAGCCTTAAACTATGCCCGGGAATTCGGTAATCATCATGTTTCAGCATTATTGTTATACAATCAGTCTAAGATATATTATCCTAGTGCATATTCTGATATTCCTCGTGGTATGGTTGGTATAGTGGGACGTGCAACTTATGATTGGAAAAACCGCTATATGGCAGAATTCAATATTGGATATAATGGTTCCGAGAATTATGCACCCGGCAAACGTTTTGGTACTTTTCCGGCCGGGTCTTTTGGTTGGATTGTTAGTGAGGAAAAATTCTGGAAACCTATAAAATCAGTAGTAAGTTTCTTGAAATTTCGTTATACAATTGGTCTAGTTGGTAATGATAGTTTTGACGGAAACAAGCAACGTTTCCTCTATATGTCTGATCCTTATGTAGTTAATAATTCTTCTTTAATTAACTGTGATGGTCATGGTTTTTTTGTTTGGTATCAATAATTCCACAGTAAGTCCTGCAGCTTATGAAAATGGAAAGAATAACCAAGATATTACATGGGAAAAAGCGTTGAAAACCAATTTAGGTGTAGATGCTAATTTCCTTAATGATCGCTTACGCACTTCATTTGATTATTATCATGAAAAACGTACAGACATTATGTTGAGTGACGGTACGGCTCCTTCTGTATTAGGATTTACTCCTCCATTGGCTAATCTTGGGGAAATGAGAAGCTGGGGCTGGGAAATCACTTTAAAATGGAACGATCAAATAGGCGACAATTTTAGATATAACGTAGGATTGAATTGATGTACAATCAAAATCGGGTGGTAGAGAGAAAAGAAGCTCCGCAGAATGAAGAATATATGTATCAAAAAGGACGTCGTCTTGGTTCACGCAGCCAATATAAATTCTTTGAATATTATAATTCGGAAACAACCCCTACTCATTACAAAGAAGTATATGGTACGGATATGCCAGAACAATTAGTCAGTGATTTAAAAAATGGTGATTGTGTATATGTCGATTTAAATAACGATGGTAAAATAGATTCTAACGATATGTCACGTCAATTTGGTTTCACAGATGATCCGGAATACATGGCCGGTCTTAATATGGGATTCAGCTGGAAGGGATTTGATGTTTCAATGCAATGGACTGCCGCATGGAATGTAAGCCGCAGTATATCAAGCGTATTCCGCCAACCTTTTACAGACCGTACAAACTCAGATCAAGGAGGTTTGTTGGAATATATGTTAGACCATACATGGACTCCAGAGAATCCGAATCCAAATGCGGAATATCCGCGTGCGACATTTATCAACGATACCAATAACTATGCGGAATCAACTTTGTGGGAGAAAGATGCTAAGTATCTTCGTTTGAAAAATCTGCAAATTGCTTATAATTTCAATCTTCCGTTTATGAAAAAACTGAAACTGAATACTATGCAGTTAGCGTTAAGTGGATATAATTTATTGACCTTTACTCCATATTTTTGGAGTGATCCGGAATCAAAGGCTAGCAATTCTCCCTCTTATCCGCTGACAAAAACATATTCATTGAGTTTGAAACTTGGTTTTTAATCTTAATAATGCAATCAAATGAAAAAATATAATAAATGGATTTTTAATGTTGCTTCAGGACTGGCTCTAACATCTGTCATCGCTACTTCATGTGTCGATGAAATCAAGTTCGGCAACTCTTTTTTGGAAAAGGCTCCAGGAGGATCGGTTACAAAAGATACCGTATTTAACAATGCTGAATATACCAGACAGTTTCTGACTAATCTTTATGGTATGCAATATTATGGGCTTCCTTATAAAAATGTAGCTAATCAGGAAAGTTCTAATAATTACGTGGGCAAACCGGAGGCATTGACAGATCTTTATATATATACTTATCCATCAGCCGGTATCACCGGACCTTATTATCAAGGTACTCATACAGCTAATTATGGTAAACGTTCTGATAAATTTGATTATTTAAGGAATAATATCTGGGAAGCTGTACGTGGAGTATGGATGTTGATTGAGAATATTGATAATGTACCGGGGTTAGGGGAAGATGAAAAAGTTTCTATGGTGGCACAAGCGAAATGTATTCTTGCCTCCCGTTATTTTGATGTATTTCGTCATTATGGTGGCATTCCTTTAATTAAAGGTACATTCAGTGGGACAGATACAAGCTATGAAATGCCCCGTAACAGTGTGGAAGAAACAGTGAATTATATGGTACAATTGCTGGATGAAGCTGCTGCTGTACTTCCTTGGACTGTAGAAACACCTGCATCTGAATCCGGACGCTGGACTAGAGCAGCAGCTTTAGCTTATAAATGTCGTATTCTTCAATTTGCAGCCTCACCTTTATTTAATTCCGACCAGCCTTATTACCCGGGAGCGACAGGCAATCCTGCTATTTGGTATGGTGGTTATAAACCGGAACTATGGGATCGCTGTCTGGAAGCGTGTGAACAATTCTTTAATGAACTGGCTTCTAAAGGTGGATATAGTTTACAGCGGGCGAAAGGTACTCGTCCAGAAGATTATCGTTTGGCATATCGTGCAGGCTATGCTAATTTGGATAGCCCGGAAGTATTGATAAACACACGTGTAATTGATATTGATGCATTCAAATCAAGTCATTATAATTGGCACCAATGGGGAGATCCTCTTATGAGCATTCATCGTGGTTACAGTCCTACACAAGAATATATGGAAATGTTTCCTTGGAAAGATGGTATGCCGTTTGATTGGGATAAGACTAAAAGTGAAGGAAAACTGGATGAAATGTTTTTGAAAGGAACGGGCACAGCCAGTGACGGACTAATAAATATAGAATTGACCCGTGACCCGCGTATGTATGAAGAAATCATTGTAAATGGCCAGCAAGAATCTTTGGATTGGACTACAGGAAATATGTCGGGGTATTGCTTTGAATCGTGGTTGGGCGGAAAGAGTGCCGGCAATGGTCCTACCAGTCAAACAGGTTCATTCGCTACGGGATATGCACCCATCAAATTCTTAATGGGAAACGATATGTTGCGTAGATATGTACATTGGCCTTGTATCCGTATAGCTGAACTGCATTTAATTTATGCGGAAGCATTGTGTCAAAGTTCACGAGGCAGTATGGATAAAGCTATAGCTCAAGTAGATATTGTGCGCGCACGTGTAGGAATGAAAGGATTGGCAGAATGTAATCCAGATAAAAATTTACAAAGTAATAAAGATGCTTTTATTGAAGAACTTCTTCGTGAACGTGCTTGCGAACTAGGTATGGAAGATGCACGCTTCTTTGACTTGATTCGCTATAAACGAGCAGATGTATTTGAAAAGCAATTGCATGGACTTTTCATTTATCGTTTAGATGACAACGGAGTACGAAGAGATTTGCCTTGGCGTGGAAACGATGAAGGAAGATGGCTTATCCAACCCATTTTGAATATGAAAAATTTGAATTGAATAACCCTACTCGTTATTGGTGGACAAATGGATTTGACCCTAAATGGTATCTTTCTCCATTTCCGTCAACAGAAGTTAATAAAGGATACGGGCTTGTTCAAAATCCCGGATGGTAATAACTAATGAATACTTCAATTACAATTTGAATTAATTATTATGAGAAAAAATAGATTAATTATTCCGGCACTCCTTACTTTTTTGAGTATGCAGGGGTATGCACAGGAACTCAATGATAGTATAACTTCCGGTAAACCGGCAAAATATTCCGATGAAGTTGTAGAAATCGGATATCATAAAGCTCAACGTCTGGAAGAATCTACCTCATCAATCTCTACCGTATATAATGAAGATTTCAATAAGCGCAGTGCTAAAAATATAGCTAATTCGCTTTTTGGATATGGTACAGGCTTGACTACTTTACAAGGTAGCGGACGATATGCAGATGCTGAACCTACATTTTTTTATTCGTGGTCTACAAAGTTTATCTACAATAATCCGTTGATATTGGTGGATGGTATTGAACGTGATATTACAGATGTTACTCCTGAAGAGGTAGAAACTGTCACTATATTGAAAGATGCTGCTGCAGTAGCTATTTACGGACATAAAGGTATTAATGGTGTAGTTAATATCACTACCAAACGTGGTATTTATAATACACGTGAAATCAAGTTTACTTATGATCATGGTTTCGGTTGGCAGGCACGCAAACCCAAGTTTGTAGACAGTTATTCTTATGCAAATGCCATGAATGAAGCATTGGTAAATGACGGGTTAACAACACGTTATACACAAGATGAGCTGAACGCATTTCGTAGTGGTCAATATCCATATCTTTATGCTAATGTGGATTGGCTTGGAGAAACTTATCGTGATATGGATGCCACCAATATATATAATATAAGTTTCCGAGGTGGGGCAAGCAAATTCCGTTATTATGCCATGGCTAACTTGACTACTAATAAAGGATTTATTGCCAATCCTTATATGAATGATGGATATTCTACACAGGACCAATACTCCAGAGCCAATTTACGTACTAATCTGGATATTGATCTAACAGAAAAAACAAAATTGAAATTAAATGTATTAGGTATCCTGTCAGAAACTAGGACTCCGGGAGCGGACGATCAGGGAGGTGCTAATTTATGGGATATGATTTATACTTTACCTTCCGCTGCTTTTCCCGCTCGTTTGGAAAATGGTACATGGGGAGGTAGTGCGACTTGGGCTGGAACCAAAAATCCTTTAGCTGTATCACAAGCGGCGGCTTACACAAAGTTCCACGAACGTACATTGTTCGCTGATATGACTCTTACCCAAGATTTATCATCTATAACCCCAGGACTAGGAGCAAGCGGTATGTTATCTTATGATAACTATGCCCAATATTGGGAAAATCATTCTAAAACTTTTGTTTATGGTAGTAATTCGGTAACTGCATGGGAAAATGGCGTACCCTCAAGTACGACTTATTATACTGATGGTAAAGAAAGTGCGATGAGTAGTGATGCTAAATGTATTGCATTTACACGGGTATTCAATTTTGCAGCAACTTTATTTTATGACAAACAAATAAATAAAGACAATAAGATTTATAGTCAATTAAAATGGGACTATGAATACCGTAATACCAAAGGGACTGATCAGACTTGGTATCGTCAGAATGCCTCTTTCTATACTCATTATGGATACAAAGATAAATATTTTGCTGATTTGAGTGTAGTTGCTTCAGCGTCTAATAAATTGGCACCAGGACATCAATGGTCTATATCTCCCACTGTTGGTTTAGCTTGGGTCATGTCAAAAGAAAATTTCATAAAAGATCTTTCTTGGATTAATTTTATAAAACTGCGAGCTTCGTTTGGCGTCATTAATACCGACCGTCTTCCGTTGGATGATGACAACGAGGTTACTAACTATTGGGAACAAACATATGGTGGCGGTGGTTATTATCCATTTGACACAAATTATTCTGTAGGAACGCAAAGTTGGTCATTAGGTCGTCTGGCTTCTTTGAATTCTACTCATGAAAAAGCATATAAATATAATTTCGGTTTAGATGCCAGTATGTTCAATGGGTTGGATGTATCTTTTGATGCTTATTATGAAAGACGTTCAGATATTTGGGTGTCTTCAAGCGGCCATTATTCAAGTGTCTTAGGATTTACTGCTCCTTATGAAAATGGTGGCATTGTAGATAGTTGGGGAGTTGAAATTGGTGCTAATTACCACAAAAAAAATTGCTGACATTACTTTAAATATAGGAGCTAATTTTGCTTTAGCCAAAAATGAGATTATCGAGCAAATGGAAGAACCGCGTATGTATGACAATCTTATAACTACAGGTAACCCTCTGAAGCAAACTTATGGTATGGAAGTTATCGGATATTTTAAAGATCAAGCTGACATTGAGAATAGTCCTAAGCAGTCATTTGGTGATGTAAAACCTGGTGATATAAAATATAAGGATGTCAATGGTGACAATATCATTGATGCGAATGATAAAGTTGCTATAGGGTATAGTACAACTGCTCCTGAAATTTACTATTCATTCAATTTGGGCGCGGAATGGAAAGGATTAGGCTTTGATGCCATGTTCCAAGGAACAGGAAGATATTCTGCTGTATTAAATACGAAGAGTTTATACTGGCCATTAATAAATAATACAACGATTTCACAGGAATATTATGATAACCGGTGGACTCCGGAAAATCAAGACGCTAAATATCCTCGTTTGAGCTCTCAAAGTAATGAGAACAATTATCAGACCAATACCTTGTGGTTGGCAGACCGCTCATTTTTGAAACTTCGTTCAATAGAGTTGTATTACAAGTTTCCACAAACATGGGTGAAAAAAAGCAAAATATTAAGCAATGCAAAGATTTATGTGAGAGGTATTGACCTTTTGTGTTTTGATAAGATTAATATTGCCGATCCCGAAGTTTATGGAGCGACTTATCCTTTAACTCGTAGTGTAGTGGCTGGATTAACTATCGGCTTTTAATTGTTGAACTTAAATTAAAAACATGATTATGAAAATCAAAAAAATAGTGAGCGGAATGGCATGTATGGTAACTTTGGCTGCATGTAACCTGGATTATCACGAATATGCCAATTACGGAAAAGACTATATAGATGAAAGCTATGAAAATGTAATTGGTATGATTACCAATGTTTATTCCATATTAGACTATGACTTTGGTCAAACATATAAAGGTGGAATGCTGGCATCCGCTTGTGATGAAGCTGAATATGCCTATACAAACAATGATATATGTGATTTTGTAAACGGATCTTGGAGTCCGGCTAATCCAATGTCTAATATCTGGACTAGCAGCTATAAAGCAATTCAGATATGTAATCAGTATCTGGCTGAATTTCAAGGATTGACATTTGATGAATTAAAATTAAATGATGACTATCGTGCACAAATGTTCCGTTATACCAACAGTTTCAAGGAAGCTCGTTTTTTGCGTGCATATTTTTACTTTAATTTAGTACGTGCTTATGGGGATGTTCCATATTTTACAGAAATGGTAACTACGGATCAAGTAAACAGTCTAACACGCACCCCTGCACAGGAAATTTTTAATGCCATTATAGCAGAATGTGACAAATTATCTACTGAATTACCTGCAGACTACACAAAACTTGGACTGGACGGAATTGCCCCAGCAGAGAACGGTCGTGTTACTTGTTATGCGGCTTTGGCATTAAAGCACGTGCTGCTTTATATGCTGCCAGTCCATTGTTTAATCCGGAAAATAACAAAGATTTGTGGCGCAGAGCAGCTGAAGCTAATAAAGAAGTGATTGAAACTTGTACGGCTAACGGTTTTAAATTAAGTAAGTACTCAGAATTGTGGGGACCTAACAACTGGTCAAATAATGAAATGATTTTTGTTCGTCGATATAATGGTAACATCAGCACATTGGAAGAATATAATTTTCCAATGGGAGTACCAGGTGGAAATTCCGGTAATTGTCCAACACAAAATATGGTTGATGCCTATGAAATGAAAGCTACTGGAAAAATGTGGAATGAAACAGGAAGTGGTTATGACGCTTCTAATCCATATGTCGGACGTGATCCACGCTTCGATATGACTATTGTGAAGAATGGCGATACAAAATGGCCATCAAAGAATACCAATCCTATTGAAACTTTTTATGGAGGTTTGAATGCTGAACCTCTTTCAGGTGCAACTCCTACCGGATATTATTTGAAAAAATATTTGGATTCAGCCATTGATCTGAGTGCCAATAGTACTACAAAAACCAGCCGCCATTCATGGATCACTTATCGTTTAGGAGAATTTTACTTAAACTATGCAGAAGCCATATTCCAATATACGGGTTCTGCTGATAATGCTGGCGAATTCGGGATGACAGCTTGTGAAGCGGTAAATATCATACGTAATCGTACTGATGTCAAAATGCCGGAATTTCCAACAGGTTTGTCGGCAGATGCTTTTTGGAATAAATATCAGAATGAGCGCATGGTAGAATTGGCTTTTGAGGGACATCGTTTTTATGATCTGAGAAGATGGAAAGACGGTGATAAATTAAAGAGCATCATAGAAATGAAACTTACAAAAAATGAGGATGGTACTATCACTTATAAACGAAACGTTGTCAATCGTGTTTGGAATGATAAAATGTATCTCTTCCCAATTCCACAATCGGAACGTATGAAAAATCCTAATTTGTCTCAAAACGCAGGATGGTAATAGAATAAATATACAATAAGAGGATGCATCAATATGTATAAAGCATCCTCTTTTACCTTTAAATTATAATTTATAAAAATGACATGAAACAATCTAGATTTTATATTCTCTTTTTCTTTGTAGTTTTTGTAGTTTGTATCGGGCTATTTTGCTCATGTCTCAGTAATGACGATGATGCGCAATGGTCTAAATTTAATGGTGTATATGTTACGGTTAGTGGAGACAATATTCGTGGCTACAAGTTATACACGGATTTTGGTGCAATTTTAGTTCCAACAGAAGAAAGTCTTAATCGTATACCTTGGTTAAAAGAAGTACAACGTGCCATAGTTAGTTTTAATCTATTGGAGGAAAATGAAAATATAACTCAATTGGAGGATGGAAAAACTTATGATATTATATTAAACAGTACGAATGGAATGAGCCAACAGATTCCTACTTTTACAGTTCATGTTGACACTTTAAGTGAAGAGTATCAAATATCCGGCCAAGACTCTATCCATCTAAAAAATAAGAGTATTTATTCATTAGATAAAACGGCCGGAGCATTCTATATAAAAAATGGTTATATGAATATTGTTCCAACTTTTGAGTATGATTTATATAAGCCAGTTTTTCTTTTTATTATACTATGATGGCGAAAAAGATATAGATATTTCTAATAATAAGTTGAATCTAAATTTGTATTTTAATAATAGTATACAAAGTAGTAATAACTCAATTTCTTCGTTTATAAGTCTTGAAATGCCTGGAGAAATTTATTATAAATTTCAAGATAAAGGCATGAATGATGACGATCTTATCGATGTATATTTGAATTCTGAAACCGTTTCCGGTCAAGAACAAATACATTGTAAAATGGCTTTAAAAGATTTTATGCTTCCTTAAAACATTGGATTCTTCATTGCATTTGCAGAAATTTACCGATAAAAACGATAAAGCTTAGCCAATCAAGAAAAATATTATACAAAACTAGGGAAATGAAATACTGATATATGGATCTTTCAATTAAAAGCAATTTGAGAAATCCATATATTAGTATTTTTTTTAAAGTCACATCTTTTTTTTATAAGGTTAATAGTCTCTGGTCTGAAGTTCTTGGTATAATTATTATTTATGATGTAGGCACCATTCATCTAATAAAGGCCATTATTGGGATAATACAGGAACTTATAGGTTTCATTATTATTAAAAAGTACATATGGGAATATGTCAAGACGTTCAGTCAATAACATGGTAATACGGAAAATATTCTTCTTTTTTTTATTATAGATTTATACACTCTTTAAATTTCCAATAAGCATCAAGCATCTGTTGATTAAGTATACAAATCTGATGATTGAGTTTTAGTTCTCAATCATGTCGAATCATAGTTTGGACCAAAATTCTTCCTGTTTTTATAAAGGATATTCTATTTTAAAAGAAGAACTATAGTAAAGAGTCATCATAAAGTTTTTAGTTTTTTATTCCGCTGTCATTTTGTATATTCATACTTGAAAAATAAAAATATTTTTAAGGGTCGCATTCCCGTCTTTCCTATGCTTTAAAGTTATTAAAAAAAAAATCGATGTAATGTCAAACTATCGTCAATCATCTGTTATAGATGATTTTAAAATCCATAGCAAGTTTTTATCAAAGAAGTAAGTAGTATATATTGTTTATATGAATGATATTAATTAGATAAGTCACGATATTGAATACAACAAAAAGGAAATAAAATATGCTATTAATAATAATAGTATGAGAATATTAATTTATATATACTTGATTAATAAGAATATAGATTGAGAATATGTGTGATTAAAAAGAAAACATAGATTTAATTTTTATTCAATATATGAGTCGTTGAAAAATATAACTCACTGTTTATCAATATAATAATCCTATAAAAAACTGCTTTC
>ENA-OQER01001134-OQER01001134.1-human-gut-metagenome-genome-assembly--contig:-NODE-1134-length-13502-cov-1.968673_pt1 | contig 13502 bp, 15 predicted proteins | sample MGYA00242797_ERZ504639 | MGnify/ENA primary metagenome ERZ504639 (study PRJEB26092, sample SAMD00036306) | human gut metagenome | host: Homo sapiens | study: EMG produced TPA metagenomics assembly of...
TATAATTGTGTATAATTTATAGTTATATATTTATATTACAAAATATTAAGATGATGGAGGTGGATATGTTTGTTAAAAGATTGCATTGAAATATTTGCCAGTGAGCTTGAAAAGACCGAAGAACAATTTGGAAATCGGGAAAAATTTATATTAGATAGCTATATTCCGGTAGATGGTGATTATATTGTTGTGCAGAAGGATGGAACGTTAAAGAGCAGGTCATTTAAGCTTGATAAGAAGACAAGAACATTAAACGGTATGATAAGCGGTAGTCAATTAGATGATGATATTAAGTTTTATGATTATCATAGCAGACTGGTAAGTATGGACAAGCCACAGGACCCGAAAAAAGTAATACATTCCAATAGCTATTTGTCGTTCTGGGTGAAGCAGGATAGTCTGGATAATGGAAAGCTTGATATGCAGGCGATTGACAGATACTATGATGTATTAAAAAATCCAAGGGCAAAGTATAAGAATGTTCAGGATGCAAAAATGTATGATTATATAGCTGAAAAGGTAGGCGATGTTAATCAGGAAAAGCTGGAATATTCAAGAAACTGGATAAAACAGAATATATTAAGCTTAAAGATATGGGGATAGAGTTAACCGGTAAGAATTATCTTAAGATATTTTTTGAAGATGATAAAGAGCTGTATGTCAGGGAAGAACAGCGTTATCTGATGACTAAAATTTATAATAAGAACGATTATAATATCGAAATTGATGGACAGATACTAGGACTTCCTAATGATAATCTTGCATTGAACTCCAAGAAACCATATATGGAACACAAGACACGAAAGAAAACAGTTCCATACCTGCTGACTCCACAAAGTGCTGCGGTTCAGAGAATGTTTTTTGATTATCTTATGAACGAAGCTAATAAAGGTAATACTAATTTATTTTTTTGATAATTCAGTCCTTGATAGCAAGTATAACAAAAAATGGAATTACGGCTTTGAAAAATGGAGAATTTATTGAGGGAGATTTTTCGGGTTTCTTTTTACAAATTCAAAAAGGTAAGGAAATAGCTATTGAACATCAGGATACTATAGTTGATTACAAGTATAATCTTTATAAGCCATTTGTATATTCTAATGTTTTGGAAGATGATGTTACAGATGAACAATATAGGAAATATGGTAATAAGAAAGAATTACTTGCTGTAATTAATGAAATATTATTTTCTAAGTGGTTGTCTGGCAATTTCTTTTCGGATGAAGAGCAAATTAAAAAAATAAATATAGATAGTATTTTAAAGAAAAATATATTTTTATCAAGGGATGCTATATTTGCGTGGCTTTATAAGGGTCAGAGTAAGGGTATACAAAGAGTTCTGCATTTAGTAAGTATGAATATTATTAAGAGTTCAATTACTAATGGTTATATGGGAAAAGCAGTTAAGCAGTTTAATCTGATGAAATCATTAGATATGTATTTGGGAGAGAATGATATGGAAAATATAAAAGATATAGAAGATAGTTATATAGATATAAGAAATACTCTTAGTAAAAAAATTAATCAGCAAAAACATAGTCATATAGAAAGTAAAAAAGAATATTATTATGCAGTTGGTCAGCTTGTCAGATATTATATTTCTTTAAATAAATCAAAAGATAAATATCATTCATTGTCAAATCCATTTATTAATGCTACAAGTGACGATGTTATAAAAAGTAAATTGAAACAATTTTATAAGAAATATAATTATGCAATAAAAGTTAATAATAATAGATATAACAATCTGTATCAAATGATTATATCGTATATTCCAAGTGGAAAGGTAATAAGCGATGATATAATAGCGGGATATATAAGTAATAATCTTATATACGAGTCAAAGAAGTTAGAGGAGGAAAATTAATATGGATAAGAGAGTATATGGAGTTATAGGAATTTCTTCAATTATGGCTAATTGGAATGCAGATTTTACAGGCTATCCAAAGAGTATGCAGAATGGAGATGTGTACGGAAGTGATAAAGCTTTAAAGTATCCTATGAAAAAAATGTGGAACGATGAGGGAAAGAAGTATTATATATTAAGTCTATGAAATTTTCCAAGGATGGAGCACTTGTACCCAATTCATTAAAAGAGCGTTATGAAGAATTATTTAATGTTGAAGACTTGAAAGAGTGTAATAATTCTAAAGAAGTTCTTACCAATCTTATGTCTGCTGTAGATGTTAAGAATTTTGGAGCAACATTTGCGGAAGCAAAGAATAACTTTTCGATAACAGGAGCAGTTCAGTTTGGACAAGGCTTTAATAAATATAACGAAACAAATGCAGAAGAACAGCAGATACTTTCTCCATTCAGAGATGCAAGTAAAGACAGCGAGAAAAATGAAGAGGCAAAGAATTCAACATTAGGAACAAAAATTACAAGCGATGAAGCACATTATTTTTATCCATTTGTAATTAACCCACTTGCATATAAGGAACTGGTAAGTCTTGGAGTTACAGACGGATATACAGAGGAAGATTATGAGAACTTTAAAAGAACTGCTTTAGTAAGTGCAACAGCTTATGCAACTAATGCTAAAGAAGGCTGCGAGAATGAATTTGCAATATTTGTAGAGACAGAGATAGATACATATCTTCCTAACTTATCTGAGTACATAAGCTTTGAAAAAGGTGATAAACTTAATACAATAGATATAAGTGGAGTTGCAGAAATACTTAATAATATCGGAGATAGAATAAAGGACGTTGAAGTTTACTTTAATCCACATACAACTAAGCCTGTATCTGGAATTAAAGGGGAGAAACTTTTATGATATTATTACACAAAAAGAGGTGTAATGTATGGAGGCTGTTAAATTTACATTAAGTGGCAGAAATGCCTTTTTTAAGAAACCGGAAGTTAATGCCTATTATTATTTTACATATAGCCATATACATAAGGTTGCTTTGTTAGGAATATTTGGTGCAATATTAGGGTATGGTGGATACGCACAGAAAGAATGGAAAAAGGAAAAGAAGGGCAGCTATAGAAGTTGATTATCCTGAATTCTATGAAAAATTAAGACATATAAAAGTGTCAGTTGTGCCTAAAAATGAACGTGGATATATACCTAAGAAAGTCCAGATATTTAATAATTCAGTAGGTTATGCAAGTGCTGAACAGGGCGGTAATCTTATTATAAAAGAGCAATGGTTAGAAAATCCAGTGTGGGATATATATGTACTGATTGACTATGAAGAAGCCGAGAAACTGGCTGGATTTTTACAACAAGGAAAGTGCGTTTATTTTCCTTATCTTGGTAAAAATGATCATCCAGCAGATATTACAAATGTAGAAAAAGTTGTTGTTGAGGAAATAACATTAAAAGAAACAGTTATATCTAGTATGTTTTTAAAGGAAACGGGCAGTTTAATTATGCCTGATGATGAAGATGATATAGAAGTGTTTAAATATGCTGAAAAATTGCCAGTTGCTCTTGATGGATACACTAACTTATATGAATATGCAGATTTCTGTTATACTAATATGTTAGTGGATATAAATGATGATAAGTTATATAAGCTTTATAAAACAGAAGGTAAGGTTTTGGAGTTTTACTAATAATTATATTAATGATGTCACATCAGGCAATGGGAATTTATTGTAAGTTCATTTTGTCTGATGTGGCATTTTTAATTAATTATGTAAGTGAGAGGAAGGGGAAACATAGATAAGTATGAGTAAAGAATGTGACGGGAAAATGTTGTTTAATATAAAAAGTTTAATGCTGCCGTTAGACAGTATTACAGAATTTGGTGATGAATGTTATGCACATCTATCAGAAGATGGAAATCAAAAAGAAACTTTAATAGAGCACACAGAGCGTTGTCAGAAGTATTGGTTTAATATTGTTGAAGCTAAACATATTGAAACAGTATTTATAAAGTTTGAGCAGTTGTATCTGGGGGATATTACCAATGAAGCCATACATATATTTGAGTTGATGTCGGTTAATGTTGTAACTATACACGATGTTGGAAAGATAAATCCTTTATTTCAGAAGCTGAAAATGAAGAATAACTGGAAAACGGAATATGCACCTGAAAGTATATCGAGCAGACATTCTATTGTATCGGCAATTTTTTATCTTGATTATTTTCTGGGTATTATCAATACAGCCAAAGGTGATGAAAGAATTAACAGGGATGAGTCGGATGTGCTTAAAGATTTTGCGTATATTTATTCTTATATAATTTCAAGGCATCATAGTGATATGAATAGTCTGGAATATTTTCAGTGGGTTAACTGGAAAAAATACAGAAGGTGATAATTCAGGAAAAGATGCGTATGACTGGTGTGAAATGTTTAAACAGGAGTTATACAAAGAACCGGTTGCAAAGCTTAGAAAACGTGATGAATGGCTTAATAGAATGGTATGTCAAAGTAATGAAAAGAATATTTATTTGTATGCATGGACAAGGCTTTTATATTCTTTATTAGTGGCAGCAGATTATTATGCAACATCAGAATTTATGAATGGATATGAAAATAATGATTATGGAAATGTTAATAATATTGATAACATAATAAATGAATATGAAAATAACGATGTACAGAAAAGCATACATAGTTATGAGAAAAATATTAAAAGATTGGATGAGGAGCAGTTTGCTAAAGTAAATAAAGACACTGTTATTGGAAATATTAAGGGGATAAATGTACTACGAACAGAAATGTTTCTTGAAACAGAATATAATCTAAAAAAAAATATAGACAGTAAGATATTTTATCTTGAAGCTCCAACTGGAAGTGGAAAGAGTAATACCGCATTTAATTTAAGTTTTCAATTATTGAAAAAATCGGACTATTGCAAAAAGATTTTTTATGTATATCCATTTAATACTTTAGTTGAACAGAATATGAATTCTATGGAGAAAATATTTGGACAAAATGAGAATATTATGTCAAATATAGTTGTAGTAAACTCAATTACTCCATATAAAGTAAAGAACAATTCCAATATAAATCGATATAAGGATGAGAAATATGCCATAGCAGATTATCAAAAAATATTATTGGATAGACAATTTTTAAATTATCCTATAGTGCTATCAACTCATATTACTTTATTTGATACAATGTTTGGCAGGTCTAAAGATAGTACATTTGGATTTCATCAGTTATGTCATTCAGTTATTGTTTTAGATGAAATTCAAAGTTACAACAATAACAAATGGGGAGCAATGATAAATTTTCTAAAGGCATATGCACAGCTATTAGACATAAAAATAATTATAATGTCAGCAACTCTGCCTAATCTTGAATTACTTACCAATAATAATGCCAAAGCTGTCAGATTGATAAATAACAGAGAAAAATATTTTAATCACAGAATGTTTGCCAATAGGGTGAAAGTTAATTATGAACTTCTTAACAGAAAAATAGGAATTGCTGAGCTGGAAGAACACATTTTGCAACATAAAAATAAGAGAATACTTATAGAATTTATAAGAAAATCAAGTGCAGAAAAATTTTATGCACATATAAGTGAAAGTGCAGAATGTCCGGTTCGGTTAATAACAGGTGATAGCAGCATACAGGAACGTAAAGATATAATTGCTGACATTGAAAATATGCAGGAAGTCATTCTTGTTGCAACACAGGTTATTGAAGCAGGTGTAGATATAGATATGGACATAGGATATAAAGATATATCAAGACTTGACAGCGAGGAGCAGTTTATAGGACGAATTAACAGGTCGTGCAGGAAAGATGGAGTTGTATATTTCTTTAATATGGATGATGCTAAAGGAATATATCGTGGAGATGTCCGCGTGGATACGGATAATACTTTAATGAATGAGGAAATAAGAGAATTACTTAATTCTAAAGATTTTTATGATTATTATGAAAAATATGTAATACCAGTTTTAAAAAAATGCCCAGGGACAATGTAACGATAATAATATAGATGAATTTATCAGAAAAGAAGTAGGAAAGCTGGATTTTAATAAAGTTGCAGATAAAATGAAGCTCATAGATGATAACAGACAGATGTATTCGATTTATTTTCAAGAAATATTATTGATAAAAATAATCCTGAGAATGTTATAGCTGGTAAAAGGATATGGGAAGAATATAAAGAACTTTTGCAGGATAATCACATGTCTTATCAGGAAAAGACAGTAAAACTGCATAATATCAGAAGTGAAATGAATATGTTTATGTATCAGTTTAAAATAGACTTATATAATGAAAAGCATAAACCAGTTGTTGAACATCTGGAGTGGGATGAGCAGATAGGAGATATTTTTTATGTGGAAAATGGTGAAGATTATTATGATGAAAATGGGGCGTTAAATAAAGACTTATTCAGGGATAATGAAGATTTATTCATATAAGGAGGTAGTAAAAAATTAGATTAATATCGGATTTTTTATACATATGATTTGTGGCTGCATACACTTGACACGAACTCAATAGACGAAAAATGTGCACGGAAAGGAGAATTAGTATGCAGATTAATGGTACATTGATGAATTATTATTTTCATTGCAAAAGGCAATGCTATCTGCATGGTAACAGGTTAAATCTGGAAGATAATAGTGAGCAGGTTAAGATAGGAAAAGCAATTCACGAAGAAAAAGCGTTAAATAAAAATAATGCAGAAATTGCTATAGATAATATAAGACTTGATAAGCTTAGCAAAGAATATCTTACAGAGGTAAAAAAGTCGGATGCAGATGTAGAAGCAGCAAAATGGCAGTTATTGTATTATTTAAAAGTATTAAAAAATAAAGGGGTAGTAAGAAAAGGAAAGCTTGAGTTTGTAGAAAAGAATAAAAGTGATAAGAAAATCATAATTCTTGAATTAACAGAAGAACTAGAAAATGAACTTGATGGGTATATTAATGAAATACAGGATTTAATTGTAGATGATAAGCCACCAGAAATACTTAACAGCAGCAAGTGTAAAAAATGTGCATATTATGAATATTGTTATATATGATGCAATAGGAAAGGCGTGTTATGGGAAGTACAAGATATATAATGTCAATGGGAGAATTGACAAGAAAAGATAATTCATTATGTTTCCGTAAGAATGGTAAAAATGTGTATATTCCAGTAGAAAATACAAAAGAAATATTTTGCTTTAATGAAGTGAGTATTAATACAAAGCTGTTAGATTTTTTATCACAAAATAATATTATAGTACATTTTTTTAATTATTATGGAGGATATAGCGGTACATATTATCCGAGGGACCATTATCTTAGTGGAAAGCTTTTAGTAAAGCAGGTTGGAAAATATAATGATGACAGAATGAGTATTGCCAGGCCAATAGTCAGAGGAATTGGACTTAATATTTATGAACTTCTTTATCATTATTATAAGCATGATAAAAAAGAAGTTAAGGAAACAATAGATTGGATAAAAAGTGATTTTTTAAAATCTGTTGAACATGCAGAAGATGTAAAGGAGTTAATGGCATATGAAGGTGAAGTGTGGATGCGTTTTTATGATGATTTCAGATATTTTCTGCCAGATGATTTTGTAATGAATAAAAGGGTAAAAAGACCACCGGACAATCCAATTAATGCCTTGATTTCTTTTGGAAATACATTGTTGTATACAAAAACTATTTCAGCAATATATCAGACACATCTAGACCAGAGAATAAGTTTTCTGCATGAGCCGTCTGAAGGAAGATTTTTGAAATTTTCTCGTAATGAATGAGTTTCTTCACAACATCAAGAAATACCGCAATCAGAATACTGCTTCCCATCAGGAACAGCCAGATCACTGCTGCATGTCCAAGTGAATAAGTAAAATCTCTCAGCCATAATGTTCTTATAAAGGTATGGATATAGAATACTGTTGCTGAGTATTTTCCAAGAAATTCCAGCAACTGATGAAGTCCGGGAATATCCAGCAAAAATTCATACGCCCAGTAAATGATTGCAACCGGAATAAGACCATTCAGCATAAATTCAAAACGTTCCAACGCCCAACGACTGTTCCAGAGCATCAATAATGCCAGAATCATACCTGTACTGACAACAAATTTTAAAAATTGCTCAACGCCTGGCTCTTAAGCGGTTTCCAGCTTTTCAGTCTCTCAAAGACCTGTTGATCAGCAAAACATATCGCAAGCGGTACGATAAAAAGATATTTTGTCAGATGTACATGCTTTTCTATCAGGAAACTGCCCGGAAGAAGGAACAGCATCACAATAAGCCAGCTGTATTTTCTGTAGATTTGAAGCGCTACCGGAAGGAAAAAGATCAGCAGCACCTCAAGGCTCAAATACCACCAGGTACTAACCAGCATTCTGCCCCCAAACATATGACCCACACCAAAGAAATCCATAATGATACTGATAATATTAGCAAACATTCCGGCCGGATAACGGAAGGTATCTGTAACAAAAGTCACGCCCACACAAAATACAAATGGAACTAAAAAACGTTAATACAAGCTTTACATATCTTTTTAAAACAAACAAAGTTGCTGTATGACCATCAAAATCATATTCCGGATATTTTGACTTCATAGAGAGTGTCAGCCCATATACGGACAAAAATGCAAACATCCCTACGCAGTGCACCATGCATAAGCTGATCAGCATTGCCAGATTCTGTGGAAGCGGCCAAAAACTCACTTTTGCCCCACCCATTCTGGCAGTCTGCGAAAAGCAATGATAACACAGCAGGAAAGAAATCGCGATTCCCTTCACCGCCAACGTGTTTTTTTCGTAAATTTAATGGTTTGTTCCATTCGATTTTCCTTCCTGATTTTATATACTTTCATCATTCCATAACATCTGTGAACAGTAATCATTCTATCTCAGACTCGAGGTTTTTGTCAATGAAGTGCAGTCAGAAGCATTTGCGATTTCCTTGCAAATAAATGTATGCTTCTGTATAATTTTATTATTATCAAATTCTTCAAGGAGTTTTTATGGAAAAACAGATTTCTATTACCAAGATTAAAATCAGACATTCTCAGATTCTTCTGTTTTTGAATTGTCCTAAAAAACCCGAAACACTTCAGGGTGAGCTTCGCTTTCAGAATGCCTGGCTGAACTTCTGTCATCCAGTTGCCTTCTATCCTGTTGGAAAAAGTCTGGTTTGTCCAATCAACACAGATAAACTTGAAAACTATGATGGTGACTGGAAGCTGACAATCCAGGATTCTAATGACACTTACACTCCTGTTTTCACTAGCCGCGTACGCCTTTCTCTGCTTCTCGGCAGACATTTTGTGCGAAATGAAGAAACTCTTTTCTTTCCTATGGGAGGCGCTTCTCACAGCTTTCTTCTGCGCTGCCGCCGCTGGCAGAAACAGGATCATCTGACTTTCAGAATCAAAGAGCTGACAGCCTTTGGTATTGCAAAACTATTTGGTCGTTCTCTGAAGGAAAAACACATGTGGCTTGTGTATGAGAAATTCTGCATCACAGCTCAGGAAAACGGTTTTTTATTTTTTGAATACTGTATGAAAAATAAGAAAGACAATGTATTTTTTATACTGGATAAAAAATCTCCTCAGTGGGATTATATGCAGCAATATCGAAAAAACATCATTCCTGCCTTGAGTTTTCGCCATATCCTGTATCTGCTGTGCGCTGATCTTCTAATCTCTCCGGATGGAAGACACCACGCCTATGCATGGAAGCCTATGCCAAACCCTGTGACCCGAACACTCAACAAACAGAAATTATATTTTCTGCAGCATGGTGTTTTGGCTCTCAAAAACGTTGATAGTCTTTTCAGCGTTGACTCTTCGTCTTCCGTTGATTATTTTACTGCATCATCAGAATTCGAAAAGAATATTATCGTAAACCGCATGGGATATAACCCGGATAAAGTTCCGGTAACCGGACTTGCCCGCTGGGACGGCCTCCACGATACTTCAGACCCGGAGCATCCTGTTATCCTACTCATGCCTACCTGGCGCTCCTGGCTGGAAGGACAGAATGACGAAATTTTCAGACAAAGCGATTATTATCAGCACTACACTGCACTTCTGAATAGTCAGGAACTCCAAAATTATCTAAAGGAACATGAGCTGAAGCTGTTGTTTTATATTCATCCGAAGCTCCAAGAATTTATCGGTACCTTTCATTCAGAGGATTCACAGATTGAATTATACTCCTTTGATTCCGTACCACTGAATCAGCTGATCATGCACTGCTCCATGATGATCACTGATTACTCAAGTGCCTGCTGGGATGCCTACTACCAGGGCAAGCCGATCCTGTTCTATCAATTTGATCTTGATCAGTACAACAAAACCAATGGAAGTTATATTGATATGGAGACAGAACTCTGGGGCGACCGCTGCACAGAGCAGGAAGATCTCGTTCATCTGATCAAAGATTATGCTGAAAACGGCTTTCAGGAAAAACAGAAATACGCCGAAATGCGCAAAGAATATTTTGCTTATATCGATCACAATAACTGTCAGCGAACCTACGAATACATCAAAAGCCAGGGCTATTAAACCCTGGCTTTCACTATTAAACCAATTCTGTTACTACTTTGATAAAGAAAATTACGATCACGACGATCATGACCGGTTTCACGATCTTATGACCATTTGATGTAAAACTGTGACTTCCAAGATAGTTTCCTGCCATATTACAGCAGCCCGCAGCAATTCCCAGTGGCAGGAGTACCTTACCATTGATCAAAAACACAACCAGTGCCGTAATATTGGTTGTAAGATTGATTGCCTTCGTTGTTCCCGCTGCATCATTCAGTGTCATATGGCAGAATCCTGTAAAAAGAAGCATCAGGAACGTGCCTGTTCCCGGTCCATAAATTCCGTCATAAATACCGATTACCACTGCGATCAGAATGCATTTAAAGATCAGCATTCCATTGACTGCATCTGTAGTATTTTCGTCATTCCCCTGCAGTGCTTTGCTTCTGAGAACATAAAATAAGATTACCGGCAAAACGATCACCATTGCTATTTTGAGAACTCTGTCTGAAATGAGTAATGCAAGATGAGACCCCATCCAGGACCCGGCAATCGCACCAAAAATTGCCGGAATACATATTTTCCACTTCATAAAGCCCTTTTCATATAATGGTAAGTTGCAACAGAAGTCCCCATGAAGCTGCTCATTTTATTTGTTGCAATCGCAGTATGTACCGGCAATCCGGCGATCATATATGCCGGAAGAGAGATCAGTCCCCCACCGCCGGCAATCGAATCTACAAATCCTGCCAGAAATACAAAAAACATACTACCAGATAAACTAATATCACTTTTTCTCCCACGTTCCCTGTCCTCAACTTCTTTTGTTATTTATTATTTCTTCTTCATCGCAATCAGTGTAGGCCGAAGAATTTCCACATATTCTTCTACATAACTTCTCTGAGAAAATCCACATATTCCCAGAAAGTCAACTCTCCATCCGGCGTGAGAAGTTCAAAATCTGTATCATAAACATTTACAAACAGACCGGTCTCTTTAAGACCATTTCGCAGATAAAACGCTTTTCTTCTCTTACGTTCTTCTGCATTCTCTGCTTTTTCATCCTGTGTTTCAATCTCAAAAATATATTTATAATTTTTAAAGCGCTCCAGAAGCACTTCCAGACCTTTGCTTCCATAACCACCATTTCGTTTCTCAGGTGCGATTGCATAATAGTCCAGAAGCGCCCGATTCTGCTCTTCATCGATTAGATTGATCGCCAGACCTGCAAATTCATCCTCATCGACCAACGCAAGCATTTCCATCTTTCCATCAGCAGCCAGCTGTTCCATAACCTGGAGTGGCTTTTTTTCCTGCTCTGGAAACGCCTTATCGTATAAGTCATACAGCTGCCATTTATACTGTGCGCCTTCATCGGCAATGTTCATCAGTTTCATATTATCTGTCTCCTGTTTAATTATTAATCATATCCGGCCATGACAGAATCTCTGCAGCAATTTCTTTTTCGTAATCGCCCTCGATATCCTGGCTTCTGCCTGCTTCATAGATATTTGTCTCTGCTCCCCAGACTTCATCGTGATATTCCCACACATGAAAACGAAGTCCGCGAAACATGAAATCAAGACTTCCACAGTCATCTTCTTCTGTATATTCATATTTGATATTTTTTCTGTTTTTAACGCATTCTGTACCATCTGCAGTTTCATATCTGTTTCTCCTGTCCTTATCATATATTTCTGTTAAACATCGAAATCGTCTTAACGGCGACTTTGCTTTAAACACTCATGTTCTTTAGTATAACACATCCCTGTCGGTTGTCTATTGTAAAAATTGCTTCCATGCTTTATTATAGTAAATAGCGAAAAAAGGAGTGTATACCAATGACTACTAAAATGGTTTTTCACGGAAGTGATATAGAAAAAATTTGCGCTTACTATCATTTGAATAAAGAAGATATCGTTAAATTCGGAGCAAACGTCAATCCACTTGGTCTTTCTGCTTCTGTCAAAAAGAAATTGCAGAAAATATAGATCTGTTTTCTTCTTATCCGGACAGAGATTATGTCAGCCTCCGAAATACGATTGCTGCATACTGTCAGATTCCTGCAGAATTTATTCTTCCGGGAAATGGCTCCAGCGAGTTGATCTCCCTGCTTATCCAGGAGCGTGCACCAAAGCATACACTGATCCTCGGACCGACTTATTCCGAATATTCCAGAGAACTTTCTTTCTCCGGAAGCACCCAGGAATATTATCATCTGCAGGAAGAACGAAATTTCACTCTGGACGTGGATGATCTGTGTAAAATACTGGAAAAAGGCTATGATTTCCTGATCATCTGTAATCCGAATAATCCGACTTCTTCTGCGATCATGCAGGAAGATTTGAGAAAGCTGATTGCTTTCTGTGCTGAAAAAAATATTTTTGTCATGATCGACGAAACATACGTGGAATTTGCACCGGACATCAATGCAGTAACAGCGGTTCCTCTGACCAGAGAATTTACAAATCTGATGGTTCTGCGCGGTATTTCCAAATTCTATGCAGCACCAGGCATGCGTCTCGGCTATGGATCACAGGAAACAGAGAATTTCTGGCTAAGATGAAAGAAAAGCAGACACCATGGTCCCTGAACAGTCTCGGTGCTTTTGCCGGAGAAAAAATGCTCCTTGACCATGACTATTTCCGCAGGACACGTGAGCTGATCCTCGGTGAACGTGACCGGATGGAAACCGAATTAAAAAAACTTCCAATCTTCAAGGTCTATCCGGCATATGCAAACTTTATCCTTCTGAAAATTCAGAAAGAAGGCCTGACTTCCGCAGATGTATTTGAAGCCTGCATCAAAAAAAGGCTGATGATTCGCGACTGTTCTTCTTTCCAGTGCCTGGACGGAGAATTTGTCCGGTTCTGCATCATGATGCTGAAGATAATACACGATTGTTAGACGTACTGAAGCAGCTGTGATCCAGCTGCTTCTTTTTGATATGTACCCCTTTTACTGGACATCCAGTGAAAGGGGTATTTTTATGCGTTATACTTACGAATTTAAGAAAAAAGCTGTTGAATTGTATCGCCAAGGAAAATGGATTGATGCACCCAATGATA
>ENA-OQER01001135-OQER01001135.1-human-gut-metagenome-genome-assembly--contig:-NODE-1135-length-13487-cov-4.066617_pt1 | contig 13487 bp, 21 predicted proteins | sample MGYA00242797_ERZ504639 | MGnify/ENA primary metagenome ERZ504639 (study PRJEB26092, sample SAMD00036306) | human gut metagenome | host: Homo sapiens | study: EMG produced TPA metagenomics assembly of...
GCCGGACATCAGCGCTATCTCTGCTCTCACTGCCGTAAAACATGGCAACTGCAGTTCACTTACACCGCTTCTCAACCCGGTACGCACCAGAAAATCATTGATATGCCATGAATGGCGTTGGATGCCGGGCAACTGCCCGCATTATGGGCGTTGGCCTCAACACGATTTTACGTCACTTAAAAAACTCAGGCCGCAGTCGGTAACCTCGCGCATACAGCCGGGCAGTGACGTCATCGTCTGCGCGGAAATGGACGAACAGTGGGGCTATGTCGGGGCTAAATCGCGCAGCGCTGGCTGTTTTACGCGTATGACAGGCTCCGGAAGACGGTTGTTGCGCACGTATTCGGTGAACGCACTATGGCGACGCTGGGGCGTCTTATGAGCCTGCTGTCACCCTTTGACGTGGTGATATGGATGACGGATGGCTGGCCGCTGTATGAATCCCGCCTGAAGGGAAAGCTGCACGTAATCAGCAAGCGATATACGCAGCGAATTGAGCGGCATAACCTGAATCTGAGGCAGCACCTGGCACGGCTGGGACGGAAGTCGCTGTCGTTCTCAAAATCGGTGGAGCTGCATGACAAAGTCATCGGGCATTATCTGAACATAAAACACTATCAATAAGTTGGAGTCATTACCAGCTCTATAAATAAGAAACATCACCACTGAATATTAAGATCCCAAAATATTGAAAACATTGATGAAAAGGCTAAAAATAAATATCCAAGAATATATTTCCAGCACCGCCTCACATAAAAAATAACATTTGTATTTCTTGTTACTCTATGAATCTTAATAAGTCTCTTGTTTAAAAATATTCTTTGTTCATCCAATAAATGAGCATTAATAATTCGCGCCTTCATCATAAATATAAAATCAGGCGTTGTACGTTTTCTTCTTGGTATATATATTTTTGAAGAAAAGAAAGCAAGGGTTATCATAAATGATATAAACCTTACCCTCCTTCCGGAGCTCCCCAACAAGCAATAGTAGTAAGCAACGCCCATTCAGCAATAAAATCACTTCGGAAATAATTAGTATTCACTCGTATTTTATTAACATATTCTCGCAATTCCTTTTTAATTGACTGGTAATCATTACATTTCATTCCACCCTCCATAACATACAAAGATAGTCATGAAACATCAAAAACCTTTAACAACTGCGAGAATAATATTATCCAATAAGTATAAATTGTTCAACCAGTAAGACATCGCCTGATAATTGAGAAGATTTATACCAATTCAGATACGAATCATTATGCGGAATCATAGCTATACAAAATTGTGAAGAATATCATTACTAATATCGCTGAATTTTTCAGCCCAGAGGGAGTCATTAATATTATTGATATGTTATAATTTTATAAAAGCAGATAAAAGACTTTTTTACAGGACTCATATCTGCACAGATGAGTTCTGTGAACTCTGATATTTTCCCACTCCCTACAGGAAAAATAGGGGAAGTTTGGGAAACGAAATTATTTGACTCATTGTTTTACCAGTCAAGGACGGAAGGAGTGAGTAATAACGGTAAAGCTTTTCAGAAGGTGGAGAAGTAGCGACAGATCGTTAGGAAGAGTTGGACTTGTCTGTCCTGAAGTTGCATCTGTTGCATATTTGTCGGTTTTATATGGCTACCGTTACTGTTCATTTTCCGCGCTGTAATTCCGATGAAGTTTATCGACATGGCCATAGTTGTTCCCGGCATGAGCGTTTCCGTTGTCGCTCATGTAAACGTGTTTTCCAGCTCGCTTACTCCTGTGAAGTCAGAAAACCCGGCGTTAAGGAACAGAGCGTTGAAATGGCACATAACGGCGCAGGGGGCCGTGATACCACCAGAACATCACGCTGATGTTGCCCTTATCTGATGAGCAGTGGAGCTTCGTTGGCAGCAAGGCGCAACAACACAGGCTCTGGTATGCGAACAACACTAAAACTGGCGGTGTGCTGGCTTACACTTTCAGGCCACGGAATGTACCGGCATGGTGACCAGCGATGATCGGAGCAACTACGCCAGAGAAGTGCCGAAGGAGAAACACCTGACCGGCAAAATCTTCACGCAACGTATTGAACTTAACAACCTGCTTCTCGCGTTCCGTGGAAATCCACGAAAAAGTCATCGGTTCCCTCATTAAAAAGCACATGTTCTACTGATTGGAAGCACTACCAAATCATATAATCCAGCCCCGGGAGCGTTCCAGTCTGGTGACCATCTCATCATTATTCATGGTTCATGACAGCTCCTCTATGGCCACTTCTGTGCTGTATGCAGGACGCGCAGGATATACACTTTTCCCCACTGGCTATCGACTTCATACACCAGAACAAAATGCGGATGAATGACCAGTTCCCGGGTACCTTCCACACGACCATTGCGGCCTTTATACGGCTGCCCGGCCAGGCTGCTGGCTGAATAACCAATCCGTTCATCCAGTTCAATGGCGGCCATCAGGTTCTACTCCGCAATGTACTCATGAATGCGCTTTCTGTCCTGGCTGGCCAGCATGGTCCAGAATATCTCCATCATTTACCGGCAACTTCCTGCTCATCTCATCCCGCCATGCAGCAGCGAGGATTCGACCATGTCATGGGGAAGCACATCACCGCACTTGAGTTGCTGACGTCCTGCCTCAACCTGGTCACGGAACCAGGTATTATGCTGCCGTTCAACGGTCTGCCGCATAAAATCCCGGATTAACTGAGAGCCATTACGGTCCATGTTTTTTGCAGCGGCCATAAAAGCATCTTTCAGTTCAGCGTCAATTCTTAAACTCATATTAACCTGTGCCATTTATCACCTCGTCATTACTACGTATATACACAGTATATAACGACTCAGATATCGTCACCAGAATATGCCGCGTCAGCGGCATGGAAGGCGGTACTCCGTTGTTGTATATGACACAGGAGTAAAACCGCCGAAGCCCGGCGTAAGCGGTACTGATTGATAGATTTCACCTTACCCATCCCTTGCCCTGCCAGACTATACCCGTTTTCAGCTATGAGAGAGCTTCTGTGCGCGGTTGGAGTGGTCCCGACAAGGGTCTACCCGCAGTCGGGGCGTATCTCCGCGTTAGCGGGCCGTCAGGGCCGCTTACGAGCGTGTACTGAGAACTTCCAGCCAGAAAACTGACAGCGATGATGGAGTATAGTTACAACATTCATAATTAAAAGCGACTCTGTTCCGGCCCTTTGGGCCGGGGCGGCGGCGCTTTTCAGTTATGAGGGAGGGGCTTTGTGGTTTCAGTTCTGCGCAGGATAGGGGTTTTTCTGGTGATTGTCTTTGTGTGTTGTAACTAAAGTGGCTCCGGTTGGGGCCCGCCGCTTGCGGTGGGAGGTGCTTTTAAATTCTGAGCGGCGCGGCTTTAGCCGCTGCAAGCGAACGCCTTTTTGTATTTGTTCACAGAAGTTTCAGAGATAAAGACTTTCCCTGCGGGAAGCAACGCAGGGGATTAAGTAACTGGGGTAAGATTATATTGCAGGTTTGCTGTTTCTGGTTTGCAGCTTCTTAAAGTTCTTTGTTTGCGGATTTATGTGGGTAACTGAAACAACGTGGACACGTTCAGATGACTGATGCGTGGTTTTATGGGCAGATGTGCCCTCTGAGAGAGATTTAAGGTGATTGTGGCGGATTTTGGGCTGAACGGAACCAGCGCCGGAAGCCCCTGAGGGGCTGGCGATGATTCAGTGCTGAAGGGATGGTGCTGTTTAGTGCGGAGGCGGGGCAGCCAGCGTCAGTTCAAGCTGATACAGCTCCCTGATGGCCAGCTGCTGTAAGCGTTCCGGCGTGCACCAGTAGGCTTCATCCGGCGGCATACGCTTCAGGATGTGCTGTGACATTTCGTAAATCTGCTGGTCGGCAGGTAATTTCTTCAGACCTCTGGCGCGCTTACTGGCTGCCGCTTTTGCACGACGGTGTTTCAGCGCATCCAGGCTGCGCTGCAGATACCAGCGTTTTCTGGCCGCATGTACGGAGATATCTTCATCCTCACGCAACACGCCTTCCCGGATGAGTTGCTGGCGGATTTCACTTTCACACAGCCGCTTCTGCTGCTGTTCGTGAAGTTTAACCATGTCGACGCCCAGCATCTGCCAGCCAGCCGGTGTTATCCAGACATAGCGTGGCAGACGCTGGCGATTTTCACGATCCCACATCGTTTCCTCTGAAACACCCAGCACACCAAAACGCACCTGTTCGGCCAGCAGACGGGAAAGGCGGGGGACCGTCACTTCCAGTTCCGGAATAACCTTTCCTTTGCTGTCTTTCGGGCTGATTTCTCTGGCCAGACGGGAAACACTCATCCCACGGTGTGTGTGCCCGCATCACTGAAGCTGATCAGAACCGGCCAGATGGCATCGAGGAGGTGCTGTTTTTCCGGACGGAAAGCATATTTGCGACCAGCGAACGTCCGTTTCTGCACGTAAAAAGGATGTCGCGACATGCGCATACGCAGGCTCTGTTCGCCAGTCACCGGTCCTTTTTCACCAGACGATTATAGGCATACCCGAGCTGCCCGCTCAGCGCCTTATAGCGCGCAGGACGATACCAGGTCGGATTTTCGCATTTGGGTTTGGTGGAGTGCTCACCACGACGGCGTTTCGTGCGCTTCCTTTCCGGTTCAACCAGGAAAGAGGTCGCCCTTCCCGCTTCATAGTCTTCCCAGAAGCGGATTTGTTCTTCGGGAGGCAACTGAGCCCAGTGGCCTGGACGGGTATTTTTAATCACCATACCCACTCCGTAAGACAGCCAGACGTGCTTCAGTTAGCGCCAACGGAAATATCCCTAAAAACTCAAAAAAACGAGGCGTCAACGTTATTGTGCAGCGCTTATTGTAAAAATCTGATGACGGGGAACAGACTATAAATCCAAAATCTTCTTCCAGTGATTTAATTGCTCTGACAGCTCGCTCAATGGCTAAATGACCATGAGCATTTTTTCTGGCTAATCCGCAATCAAGTGCAAGTTCGGTTATAGAACGATGCACTTGATTTGAAACAGGATCGTAATAGAAGCACATACCTTGCAACAGTGCATCAATAGCTCTTCGACGAAGAACGGAAGGCTTGCGTTTACGTTTACCATTAGCGCGCGCGCACGCAGAAGCTATATCGAATTCAAATGTTTCGGTAAACCCCACCGCTTTGCCCATTAGCTTCTCACAGAACGGCAGCGTCCTGGCACCTTCACGTGGTGTGAATACCGGATTCGGGTTCTTTACCTGGCGGTAATAAGTTTGCTGAAGATCAGTCACACCATACTGCACTTACAATGCGCAGAAGGAGTGAGCACAGAAAGAAGTCTTGAACTTTTCCAGGCATATAACTATACTCCCCGCATAGCTGAATTGTTGGCTATACGGTTTTATGAGGCCCCGGTAATCTTTCTAGTCGCCAAACTTGAAGAAGATTATCGGGGTTTTCACTTTTCTGGCTCCTGTAAATCCACATCAGAACCAGTTCCCTGCCACCTTACGGCGTGGCCAGCCACAAAATTCCTTAAACGATCAGTAATCTAGCACTGACAGAAAAAACTAGCAAGAATGTGATCCCATCACATCATGTTCCTGTGACAGGCCTCTTTCTCGATAAGCCTTTCTATCAACTCTGCCTGAGTTACCCCTTCCTCTGCACACAGACTGGTAAGGTAGTTTTTCAGTTCTGGTCTGACGAAAACCTTGATCTCTTTACATACAGATCGTTTGCGCGCAGAAGCTGCTCTCTGTCGTTCTGCTTCACTCAAAGGTTTACCCTTTCTGTATGCTCGTTTTGCGCCAGATGAGGAAGTCACTGCATTTTCTGTCTGCGACATCTCGCCTCCTCAATACTCAAACAGGGATCGTTTCGCAGAGGATACTACAGTTTTTTGAAATCAGCGACTTGAGAATTGTGACGAAGATCTGTGTTGGCGCACAAATCAACGGGGATTACTGTCGTTTAATGTGATTTAAACTGTGAAATAGTATGGTTTTCAGTTATGGAACGCCGGGAGCTGGGAAAACTTGCTTTTTCCCGTTTCCGGGGTTGGACAACTGAGCAACGCGAAGGCGTCAGCTACGATGTTCCGGGGACTGCTGATCAGCCCTGTTGTTTTCAGCCATTCTCCGGTCATCTGCAGCAGTTTTCTGGCATCGTGGCTTCTGAGCAACGGAATACCAGCCTGCCTCAGAACCTCTTCCAGAAGAATATCCCGGCGTCTGCGTTCCGGTCGTAAATGGCTGGCATCATCCAGCTCTACTGCTGCAACAATACTGAACGAACGCCGCTCAACGATAACCACATCAACATGCCACTGAGACACCATCCTGAATAACTGCCACACTGGCGTGATCGTGGCCGGATATTCCCGTTCAGCTGGACGATATCCGCGACCCGTACCTGCGGACACAGATACCACCGCTTCATATCCATAATTCTGAACAGTCCTTTCATAAAACTGACTTCCCTTTCTGTCAGCAGCGTCTTCTGACGTTGCCAGTATTCACCGCCGGACAGTATTCGCTCTGCATCACCGGTCCGTATACCTGCCGCATGCAACTGCATCAGCAAAGGAGAATGCTGATTTACACTTCTGAGGATAATCCGGATAAGTAACGCTGCAATAATCAGAACAATGAGAATAAAAATAATCAGCTTCATTATTTATCTGCTCCTGGCAATTAATTATTGCTGAATTATTACCTTACATATTTCCATATCTCTTTTGGTATCCTGTCATATAACTTTCCGGTGATTAATTCCGCTAACCGGTGGTCTGCTGCTGAATTAAATGACTCACGTTCACTGTTTGATAAACTGTCTCTGTTTTATGAATAATTTTTCCAGCGTATTGACTGATGAACATCGCCGTAACTGATACAGCCATTCCTGTTTTGTTTTCGCCATTTTTATTCCCGCTGAGAACAAATGAATGATAGGATTGCCATCGCTTTATTTACGGTGCCTCCATATCCAGGGGGGAACCGGATCAGCATCTGACCAGAGCCACGTTTTTGTTGTCTGGCTTCGTTCTGAAGGACAGGCAGCACGGGATCTGTGTTGTACTGCTCATATACCCAGGCAGCCCCGGCCCGGACCATAAACTGATTAATATTCATTCCGTCTGGTGCATAAACCTGCCCGAGAATACGACCATAGCGATCTCTCTGAAAATATGTGACGGTAACCGTTTTTCCTGCGACCAGTGATTTCATCATGTCTGTTGACCACCGGCCATAATCCTGTTTCTTTTCCGGTGCATCAATATTTATCAGCCTGATCCGCACTGCCTTCCGTGAGTCCATGACCTCGATGGTATCACCGTCCAGTACACGAACAACCCGTCCATGAATATCTGCACACAATACCGGCCATGAAAAGATAAATAATACCAGTGGAATATATTTCCTCATGTTATTCTCCATATCAGATAAATGGCACCTGTATTTCAGGTAATCCTGAATATCGCAGCACACACTGAATAACACCTTATTTTGTGAAATTAATCACAAAATATAAAATCACGACTTAATACGGAAAAAACTCTGTGCTACTCAGAACTGTCCGGTCATACTGCCCGACCGGATATTAAAAAAAGCAAATCTCATGCATTATTCAGCCTTCTGAATCCCTGGAGTAATGAAGGCTGCTTTTTCGTTACACCCTTCCCCGGCAGCGCCGGTGGCAGTGTTCATCTTTTCGGCAAACTGCTGCCAGTCTGTCCGGGGTGCAACACCGGCAGCCCGTCGCCATGCTTCTGCCGCTTCCATCCAGCGTCCACTGACTTCCAGAATAACGGCCCGGCTTCCGGCACTCTGGTAACGCCAGACCTGACCGTTCCGTGAACTGTTTCTGAATCCATTCATTTTCCTATCCCCCTTTAGTTGTCAGTATTATTGTGATAATAAAAATAATCAGTTTCACCATACTCTTTCCCTTTTTTATCTGATAAACGGATACTGAATTAATAAATTCATTTTCCTTACCACCGACTTATTCTGTTTCTTATCAATGCATTTCCTCACAGAAGAATTAATGCTGCCGGGGTATTCATACACACCACATATACCGCTGATGTTTCAGTGATTATTCCCGATGCTGAAACGGAAAGGCGCTTTTCTTTCCCGTCTTCTTACGCGCTGAGCACCCGAATCTGTGATTCAGGCGATGTTTTTCTCCTCCATATATTCACTTTTTTCACCATGTCTGGCAAAGTGAATAATGCTCATATCAGATCCTGCTCAGGGTACTGGCTAAATGGACCGGACCGGGGAAGCAATTCCCCGGTTTTTCTTTGCTGCGCACATTTTTTGAATTAAATCACACATTTTTTGTTCCTGCTTGTCCTGCCAGGAAAATATGTTACAGGTATTATGTCGTTTAGTCCGATTCAGCTTACAGACAGGGATAACCTTCTGGTTCACCATAATAACAATCATCCTTAATTCCCCTTTTCAGCCCCCTTCGCTCCGCAACCGCAACGGGGGCTGTTTTTATCTGAGTACAGCTGCGATACCTCATGCTTTATTCTCCTTTTTCGCCTTTTTCCAGATTATCTTTTTCTCCCTGACTTCTGTGACTCCCCGACGAACCAGTTCATTCCTTATCGCCACTGCCCGGGTTTTGTTCCATTCGACACGCATGTGTGACTTTAAATAATTATTAAATGTTTCGACGGACACAGGCATATTACCGGCTCCGCTGCCGGCTATCTGCTGCAGCTTCCCTGCCCAACGGCTGACGATATCACTTTCAGGAACAGAAGGTTGTTTCAGGCAGTTACTTTTGTCTGCACCAGACTCACCGGCAGCAGCAATACTTTCCGGTACATCACGACGGATGCAGGTAATACCGGCTTCTTTCAGCGTCCTGATAACACCGTCATATCCCTTATCCGATGAAATGATGTGGTATGTTTTATCTTTCCCTGCTGCACAACAGCTTATCCGCCCCAGCTCCAGAACAAGATGAAAATCGACATTATTCCTGGACACACCACTCACCTGCCTGATAGTGATTCTCGCACCTTCAGGAAAAGAGTCTGCAGGAAGAACAACGACGTTCTGCTGTGGCCCGACAAAAATAATCAGTTCCCCATACTGCTCAAAGGAAATATTTTTCAGGCTGCCACAGTTTTCATAATCAATAAGGGCTGTCAGGGTGTTTTTATCTGTACTCGTATTATTTTCTTCCATGTTATTACCTTTTATTCATAACCGGGTGAGCAATAACACAAAATATTTTATTTCCGGGAACACCATATAAAAAGAAAGACTTCCCTCGTGAATATTCAGGCGCATATTAAACGACGTCTTGTTTTATGAAATCAATCACAAAACAGCACGCTATTACTTAATACCGCAATAATCCTGTGATAATTAATGCTGACTGGTCATACTGCCAGGCCAGATATAAAAAAGAAAAATCTCATGCATACTTCAGCCTTCCGGTTCCCTGGAGCAACGAAGGCTGTTTTTTCGTTACACCTTTCCCCGGCAGCGCTCCGGCACCGTTCAGCCCGCTGTTGTGCAAACTGTTGCCAGTCTGTCCGGGGAGCAGACTGCGCAGCCCGTAGCCATGCCTCAGCGGCTCCCGGCCAGTCCCCCCTGACTTCCAGCCGGACAGCCCGGCATCCGACCTGCCGGTAGCGCCATACCCCGGAGTTTTGCGAATCACGCCCTGTTCCGTTCATTTCCTTCCCCCTTTAGTTGTCAGTATTATTGTGATAAATAGTTCAGTGGAATGGCTTTCTTTCGGGTACGGAAGTTATTTCCTTTTAAGCCTTATTTCCCTGCCTCCCCTCCCTGAGGGAGGCTTTTTTTATTTCTCATCAAGCACGGCCTGAAGTTCTGCTTTATCCGGTTCTGGCGGCGGATTTTATCCAGACGCGCTGCCGCATACGCTTCCTCCTCCTGAGAAATATGCTCCGTCACATACCCTTCCGTATCATACCGGCAGGCACCGGCTTTCATGGCACACAGATAGCTTTCTGAACGGGTGATGGCCTTCAGCGCCCTGCGCAGTTTTTTTATGCGAGAGCGGGATATTCCGCTGCGCCACGTCTTCCAGTAACACGTCCCGGATACCGCAGGCCAGAAGCCGGGGCGTGTCACCGTCAAATAATCCCGGCCACCAGGCTTCAGGTGTTCACAGCCTCATCCAGTGTGGGCAGGTTCAGATAAATGGACAGTGCCTGTCTGGCCTGCGCTTTTTTTGCCGCCAGCTCAGCTTCCCGGGCCGCCTTTTCGGCCAGCTTCTGCTTTTTCACCTTCCACTTTGGTGGCGTGGTGACATTGATGATGGTTTTCCGGCTGCGGACAGGCGTCTCTCCTTCCGTTTTCCGCTTCAGTGTCAGTACCGGTCGCTTCTGCTCTGTCATGCTGTGTTCTGCCTCTGACGAATCATCCTCTTGCGGCCAAAGATACCACACCCGTCACAGCGCCAGAACGCCCAGCACAGCCAGATGACAGGCGTAGAATACCGGGAAAAAAATCCCCGGGCCAGAAACGGGGTAATGATTTTCCTGCACACGACACCAGACCAACGGTCAGCACCGTCATCACAAGACCGGCCACCGCCGCTGCATCACTGGTGGCAAGGTTAAGCACCGGAATAACAGCCAGCAGGCAGGCGACCAGCGCCAGACGTTCCGCTCTGTCTTCTGCCCGGTACAGCCGGTGGCTGACTGCCAGCATCAGCAGCCCGGCAATGCCGTAACTGGTGCCGGACAAAGGCCCCCACAGGGCCATCAGAAGAATGGCCGCTGCTGTACGCCACCCACTGCGCGTTTCACACCACGTCAGCACCTGTGCCGCCACTGCAAAGGCAAACAGGATATTCCCCTCATACCAGGGAAAGCCTGCCAGATAATATGCGAACTGGGCAATAATTCCCCATCCCCACAGCCGGTTAATGGCCGGTTGCCGGATATGCGCATGACGGGACAAATTCAGCCCCCACACCAGGGCAAACAGCGGAAAGCTCCTCGCCCGGCCAGAAACATCCATCCTGCTTCAGCTGGAATATCAGATTGATGTGGTCCAGTACCATCAGCACCAGTGCCACCGTTTTGATGATATCCCGCTGTCCGGGTGACCAGACCAGCAGACGCTCCGGCCACTCCCGGGTTTTCATGACCACACTGGCTGTATTATTCGTATTCTCCATATCATCACGCTACTGAGCTTTAAAACCATACGTGTGCAAACACAGTTCCCACCAGAATCAGTATCATCAGAGCGGCAAAGCAGAACAGAGGCCCGGTCCATCGGGAGACCGCATCCATCCCGATTAAAAGGCGGACATAAGCTTCATTTTCCTTAAGCTGAGCCTGAGTGCTTCCACCGACGAAGAGATGAGGGGCAGCAACGGATGCGCAGGTCGGTTCTTTTAAGTCTCAGCCGGGTTCTCAGTAAGGCTTTCAGGAAGGCGCACCCCGTCTCACAAAACTCATTGAAGCAATATTCATCATCGCTTATGCAGTTTTCCAGTGATGCCAGCTCCGCCGTAAAGCCATGACGCTCAGGAATATTGTCCACGGTTAACGCTTTCAGTATGTCTGCTGTGTTTTTCCGGATATCATCAGGGTCAGGGTAAGTTTCCATATCAGCAATCTCCTTATGGGGTTAACACAAACGGCCGGGTCAACAGCATCAGTCCCCGCCCAGCGTTTTCTCTTTCTGCAGGTCACGGACCATATCCCGCTCCATCTGCTGCAGTCGCTCCTGCAGCAGATTTTCCCGGGCAACCTCCCGGACCGCTTCCCGCTCCCGTTGTGATTCACGCAGCACACTCTCCGGCAGCGCGGCTTCCCGTTCAGAAGTGGCAGTCCGGTCACGTTCCTGCCCGGCAATCTCCCTGACAGCCTGCTCTGTTTTGCCATCCGGCAGTCAGGTTTGTTCTCTGCCATTTTCTGACAATTCATCTGCGCGGCGTTCCGTTTCACGGCGGATGGCCTCTTCAGCCTGCCGCTGTGCCAGCACCTCTGCCGTGACCGGTTCGCCATTTCCGGCTCCCGCTGGACGCTGCTGTCCGGGATATCCCCCACACGCGATCGCCGGTGATGGCACCGGGATTCCACGGGCGACCTTCACCGGCAATTCTCACCACCACACCGCTGTCAGGATTATCACGGGCAATCCGGACACCATCCTGCATATTATCAGCCAGCAGGCTCTCTCCGTTACGGCTGCCCTGCAGGGCCACGAACTGCGCATCCCCGCTGCCTTTCACCCGTCCTTCACTACTGAATCCCCGCAGCCCGTTTCCGTCATCCGTGGTCAGTGGTTCAGCCAGATACCGGCGGACCTGCCGTTACGGTCAAACGCCGGCAGTGCCACATACGGCTGCGGATATTTACGTCCCGGTGCAATAAACCGTGCAGGGCTGTCTCCCCCGGCCAGCCCCGCCTGACGGAGAACGGCACGGCCTGCCGCCACGTCCCGCAGTTCCCGTGCCGTACTGAACAGCCGCTCTGCATTCATGACCTCCCGGTCAGCCCTTGGCTCAAACACATCGTGGGCTGTTCCTTTCTGTACGGCATTGTTAATGGCATCCGTCCAGCCCTGACGGTTATCGGTGTACACCTGCACATGCTGCTTCATACGCGACAGGGCCACGTAGGCTGACTCAAAGCCTGCCATCAGTTTCCGGTTACCTTCCGTGCCTTCAAGCGCGATGGCAAAGGTTTCACTCGCCCCCTGCGCACCGTGGGCGGTGATGGCATAGGCCAGGTCAATATGTTGCTCTGCCCGCTCCTGGCCGGGGCGAATCACCCGGGTCTGCTGTCCGTCCGACAGCGTGACACTGTCACCGGAAACCGCCGTCACCGTCCAGACGCTGTTGGCACATAACCGCGCTCCCGATCACTCTTCGTGAAGCGCATCCGGTCACCGGTCCCCACCCGGATGGTGTCCGGGGTGTACAGTGTGACGCCTTCAGCCACCGCCTCCCGGGGCGAAATCAGCCGCGTGTTACCTTCCGCATCCTCCAGGGTTATCAGCCCGTCATCCTTGCTGATACCGGTAATCCGGTGATACACACTATCCACCAGGGCAAGGGCATCCGGGTTATTCTCCCAGGTGGAGAGACGACGCAGTTCTCCGTTACGTATATTCGCTGTGTTCAGGACAGGCACCATGACCTGCTCTTTGCCCAGCTCACCGGCCTTTTCCCGTGCATCATGAATCATGCTGTTCAGTACGCGCTGTCTTCATTCAGGTGCGTGACAATCAGCGTCTGCTCCCGTGCTTCCGGTGTTCTGCCGGTATAGTCGCGGACAATGGCTTCATACAGTGTCATGGGGACATCCGGGAAAGCCTCGCCTTTCAGCATCACCTTCTGCTGCGCTTCTGCCAGTTTCGCTTCCTGGCTGTGACTGAACTCCGTCACGGAGTGCTCCGGTGCCATGCGCCTCCAGACGTGGCACCTGAGACGGTTCACACTCTCAAGCCGGACAGTGCCTTTCCACATCCCGGTTAATCAGGCTGTATACCGCCTCCCCGCAGTTCC
>ENA-OQER01001136-OQER01001136.1-human-gut-metagenome-genome-assembly--contig:-NODE-1136-length-13480-cov-2.631618_pt1 | contig 13480 bp, 22 predicted proteins | sample MGYA00242797_ERZ504639 | MGnify/ENA primary metagenome ERZ504639 (study PRJEB26092, sample SAMD00036306) | human gut metagenome | host: Homo sapiens | study: EMG produced TPA metagenomics assembly of...
CCGCCGCCTCCCGCGCCTCGAAAGTAGCGGGTGCTTTCTGGTTCTCTTTTTGGCACGCAAAAGAGAACTTATCCGGTGGAGAAGAATTGCATAAAAGTCAAGAAATCTGTTCCACTCGAATACGCTCTGTACGGGAAGCATTGCTCTAAAAAAGAACCCCAAAAATCCATAGATTTTCTGGAGTTCAAAAATTCATATAATGTGATCTCAGCCCTGTTTCTTCCAGCGGCGCATTACGCCCATGCCCAGCGCATAGGGGCCGGTGTGCACGGCAATGGTGCAGCCGATCTGCAACAGGCCCACTTCGCACTGAGCGCCGGGGTACTTTGCACGCAGGGCCGCGCGGGTCTGCATCCACAGGCGCTTGCCTTCCTCTTCGTCGTAGCCGTAGCCTACGGTGATACGGTAGTCGTCCGGGGTGCCGCCGTGGGCATCCAGATAGTTCATCAGCTGTTCCAGCGCTTTTTCAAAGCTCTTCTGTCGGCCGCGTGCCACACCGCCGGAGAAGATCTCGCCATCCTTGAACAGGATCATCGGCTTGATGCCCAACATGTTGGCTGCACGGCCCGTCACCTTGCCAATGCGGCCGCCCTTGATGAGATAGTCCAGATTGCCTACCGTGAAGAAGATCTGGTTGGTAGCTTTCTCTGCTTCCAGCCATGTCACAGTCTCGTCCAGCGTGCAGCCTGCGTCCCGCATGGCCACGGCGTTTTCCACCATGGTGGACTCGGTAACGGTAGCCGCCGCGCTGTCAATGACCTCAATGCGGGCATCGGGGAAATCTTCCAGCACCAGATCCCGGGCATTGCGGGCGCTGCCCACACAGCCGCTCATCTTGCTGGTGAACACCAGACACAGCACATCCCGGCCAGCAGCAGCATGGGCACGGAATGCCTGCTCAAAGTCCTCAATGGAAGCAAGGCTGGTTTGGGGTAGGCCGAAGGGTTGTCCACCATGAACTGGTAGAAGTCCCGCACGGCGATCTCCTTGCCTTCTTTGCGGTAGTGCTCGCCGTCCAGCGAGACATAGAAGGGCACGACCTCGATTTGGAGCTGTTTGGCAGTGTCCAGCGTCAGGTCGCATGCGCTGTCGGTAATGATATCAAACATCTGTGACGCTTCCTTTTCTGAATCATTCAGGAGCTTTGCAGGGGATCATACGTGGTGGATATAAGCCTCACGCTCGGCACCCACAGAGATGTAGGTGATCTTGCAGCCGACAGCCTTTTCCAGATATTCCACGTAATCGCGTGCTTCCTTGGGCACGGTCTTCCCACTTGCGGGCTGCGGTGATATCACAGTGCCAGCGCAGGTACTCCACCACGGGCTGTGCGGTGTCCAGAGCTTCGCCCATGGGGAAGCGGGTGGTGGTGCTGCCATCGGTCAGCTTGTAGGCAGTGACCATGGGGATCTTTTCCATGTAGTCCAGCACGTCCAGCAGGGTCAGAGCAACTTCATCGCAGCCCTGGCAGAACACGCCGTAGCGGCTTGCCACCAGATCGATGGGGCCAACGCGGCGGGGACGGCCGGTGGCTGCACCGTACTCGTGGCCAGCCTCACGCAGGTCGTGCTTTTCCTCTTCGGTCATAGCCAGCTCGGCAGTGAAGGGGCCGTCACCCACGCAGGAGGAGTAAGCCTTCATCACGCCGATGGAGTTGTGCAGCTTGTGGCCCGGGATGCCTGCGCCGATGGGAGCGTAGGCACCGATGACGTTGGAAGAGGTGGTATAGGGGTAAATGCCGAAATCGATGTCGCGCAGAGCGCCCAGCTGAGCCTCGAACAGGACCTTCTTGCCTGCAGCGTCTGCATCGGCCAGATACTGGCCCACATCGCAGATGTAATCCTTGAAGATGGCGGCATACTTTTCGAGCCATGCCCACATCTCATCCACGCTGATGGGAGCTGCGTTGTAGCTGCCCTCCATGACCAGATTCTTGGAATCCACCATGGTGACGAGGCGCTTCTTCACAGCGTCGTCCAGATGCAGCAGGTCGCCCATGCGCAGGGTCTTCTTCATGTACTTGTCGCCGTAAGCGTAGGCAATGCCGCGCTTGGTGGAGCCGAACTGTGCGCCGGTCTTGGACAGACGTGCTTCTTCCAGACCGTCCTGCTCCACATGGTAGGGCATGGTGATGGTTGCACGGTCGGAGATCTTCAGGTTTGCCGGGCTGATCTCAACGCCCTGCTCCCGCAGCTTGTTGATCTCGCCGTCCAGATGATGCGGTCGATGACCATGCCGTTGCCCATAACGCAGACCACGTTCGGACGCAGGATGCCGGAGGGCAGCAGATTCAGCACGAACTTGCCGCGCTCGTTCTTGACCGTGTGACCGGCGTTGTTGCCGCCTGATAACGTGCAACGATGTCATACTCCTGGCTGATGAGGTCGACCATGCGGCCCTTGCTTCATCGCCCCAGTTGATACCCGTAATTGCAGTAAGCATAATAAATGACCTCTTTATCATTTTTTCAAAAGACAGCCTTTTCCGTGCACCTTGCCCGGGATACGCCACCTTGGGAAAACACATCAGCAGGCATACACAAAGCACATACCAATGCAAGTATAGTATAGCACAGATCGCCGTGCAAAAAAGAGAAAACACAGCTTTTGGCTGCGTTTTCCTCCAAAAAGTGTGCGCAAAATTGTGCGTTCAGCTGCGGGGGTTCTCAAGGTCGGCACGGCGGATCACCTTGTGGATGGTGCCGTCCGGCTCCTGAATGGAGGTGTTGGCCAGCTGCGCGCGCAGGCTGGCCTTCATGTCGTCGATGTATTCGCGGCGCAGGGCCTGCTGCTCTGCCTTTTCGGCCTCGGTCAGGCCAGTGGTCTTGCTCTTTTTTGCCAGCTCGTTGATGCGGGCGATCTTTTCCTGTGTCATGGTGCCTCCTGTATTTTCAAGCGGAATATGTTATAATAAGAAAGCAAACCCTCTCAGTCATTGCTGTGCAATGCCAGCTCCCCCGAAAGGGCGAGCTTTTTAAGGAATTTTCTCAATCAGTATAGCAAAGGATGATAAAAATGGCAACTCAATTGAATTTTGCACAGCAGATGGATGCCGTGCTCAAAACGCTGGACGGCACCCGGCCGCGCCTTTTGCTCCACGCCTGCTGCGGCCCCTGCTCCAGCGCAGTGCTGGAACAGCTGTGCCAGTATTTTGAGATCACAGTGCTTTACTATAACCCCAACACATGGCCTGCAGAGGAATACCACCGCCGCGGCGAAGAGCTGAAGAAGTTCGTGGCAGCAGCCCATCCTCTGGGCGTGACCGTGGTGGAGGATCACTACGACCCGCAGGAGTTCTACTCTGCTGTCACCGGCCTTGAAAACGAGCCGGAGCGGGGCAGTCGGTGCACGGTCTGCTACCGGCTGCGGATGCGCCGGGCGGCGCAATACGCCAGTGAGAACGGCTTCGACTGGTTCACCACCACACTGTCCATCAGCCGCATAAAGATGCCAAGCGCATCAATGCCATCGGGCAGGAGCTGGAAGCCGAGTTCGGCGTAAAGCATCTGCTTCGGACTTCAAAAAGCACAACGGCTATCTGCGCAGCCTGCAACTTTCGGAGGAATACGGCCTGTACCGGCAGGATTACTGCGGGTGCGAGTTCAGCGCGAAGGCCAGAGGCATTGAGAAATAACCCTCTCAGTCATTGCTTCGCAATGCCAGCTCCCCCGAGAGGGGAGCTTTTTCTACTTCCCAACGGTTATTTTCTTTACTGAAAAGAGAATACCAAACGGTTTTAGCACATAAAGCTCCCCCTTCGGGGGAGCTGGCGCGATAGCGCCTGAGAGGGTTTACTCTTCCGGCAGCTTTGCCACCAGCAGGGTGAAAATAATCAGGCCCACGCAGGGCACGATGTTGGAAGCCATACCAGCGGCTAGGCCAGCCTTTTCGGCTACGATGCCAATGATCCACGGCATGAGGATGGCACCGCTGGATGCCGCCGGCAGCATGATGCCCATGCTGGTCACGCTGGTCATGCGGCCTGCGCTGGCCACAGCGGTGGGGTTCAGGCCCGCCATGGAGAACGCAAACGCAAACAGCAGCACGATGGCCATGCCCTGCGTGTGGGCCATGACCAGCAGCACATAAAAGATCGTACACAGCACGCTCATGCCCACCATGGCCTTGCGCGGGTTCTTGAACGGGAACACGAATGCGATCAGCAGACGGGCCACCAGCGTGGCACCCCACATGACCGTGACGGTGTAAGCCGCCAGTGTGCCCACAATGATGCCGCTGCCCTTGAAGTAAGTGACCATCCAGCCGTTGACGCTCTGCTCTGCAGCGTTCTGGAAGAACAAAAGGCCTGTCAGCATCCAGAACCGTGCCGAACGCAGAAAGCTCCAGTCAATGGCCTGCTTTTCCTTGGCATTCTTGGCCCTGCCGCCGCCCAGCGGGGTAAAGGCATATACCAGCCACAGCACAAGTCCCAGTGCCGCCAGCAGGAACACCGCCAGCTCAGTGCTCACCTTCGCCGCTGCCGCAATGAGGAAGGGGCACAGCAGCGCACCGCAGGCGTAGCAGCTGTGCATCAGGTTCATGCCGCGGGTGCGGTCGGCAGAGTGATCGCTGACCAGAATGGTGCAGGTGTTGATAACACTGCCCTTGCAATGCCCACCACAAAGAAAGCCACTGCCAGCAGGATCTCTACACCGGTCAGGCCCATGATGCCGTAGCCCACCGCATAGCCGATGGTGAGCAGCAGCACACTGGGCTTCATGCCCAGTACACTGGGCAGCATACCGATGAGCAGGCCTGCCAGCAGATTACCCACACTCATAAGTGAGAGCAGGGTGCCGGTCGTGCCGTAGGCAAAGCCGTAGCGCTCCTGCAGCAGGCTGACCACCACGCCCGCACTGATGGCACAGATGCCACTGAAGAAGAAGTAAGAAAGCCTGTATTCCGCAGGCGTGCAGACTGTTGTTCCATAATCGTCCTCTTTCTGTGAAAATATCCTCCTTCTATTTAACCATAATTCCGCATCATTGCAACCGGATTTTCTTACAAAAAGTTGCAAAAAGCCCGCCGGGCATCGCTGCACGGCGGGCTTTGGTTTACAGTTTACTCTGCCTTGGTCTCGGGCTTTGCCTCAGCCTTGGCTTCCGGCTTTGCTGCGGGGGCAGCAGCGGGAGCGGCGGGCTTCACCACGGGCTTCGGGGGATTGGGGTCATCCTTCAGCGGGAAGAGGATGATGTGCTTGGGGCACTTCTGGGCACACATGCCGCAGCCCTTGCACTTGTCATAGTCGATGCGGGCCACGCCGTCCACCACGTGGATAGCGTCGAACTTACAGGTGCGCTCGCACATACCGCAGGCAATGCAGGAGGTGGTGCAGGCCTTCATGGCCACAGGACCTTGTCCTTGTTGGAGCACATGACCACCGGCTTGCGCGGGCCGCCCACGTCGATCATGATGACCTGCTTGGGGCAGATGTTTGCGCAGGCACCGCAGCCGGTGCACTTGTCCTTGTCCACCTTGGCAACACCGTCCACAATGTGGATGGCATCGAACTTACACACCTTGGTGCAGTCGCCCAGGCCAACACAGGCAAAGGAGCAGGTCTTGGGACCGCCGTACAGTGCAGCAGCGGCTGCACAGGTCTGGATGCCCTTGTAATCATAAGCAGGCTTGCAGTGCTCGGAATTGCCCTGACACTGGACAACCGCCTTCTTTTCCACAACGCTGGCCGTGCCGCCCATGATCTTGGCAATGGCAGCGGCAGCCTTAGGGCCGCCGGGTGCGCACTTGTCGCAGGGCACGCCGTCCATGACCACAGCCTTTGCGTAGTCCGCACAGCCTGCGTAGCCGCAGCCGCCGCAGTTTGCACCGGCAAGGCAGTTGGTAACTTCTTCAATGCGGGGGTCTTCCTCCACCGCCATGAACTTGGACGCTGCGACCAGAACGATCGCGCCGACTGCGCCCACGATGGTACACAGGATAACAGCAGATACAATATTCATAATCCTGTTCCTCCTTACAGCGTGACATTGAACAGGTTTTCGACGATGCCGCCGAAGCCCATGAAGGACAGGCTGGTGATTGCTGCTGCGATCAGGGTGATGGGCAGGCCCTTGAAGGGTGCCGGGGGATCGCAGGCTTCCACGCGCTTGCGCACGCCGCTGAACATGACCATAGCCAGCATGAAGCCGCAGCCTGCGCCGATGGCACACACCAGAGCCTCAATGTAAGCAACACCGAAGCCCATAGCAGCCACATCTGCGCCGTAGTCGCCCACGACCAGAATGGTGACAGCCAGAACACAGCAGTTGGTGGTGATCAGGGGCAGATAAACGCCCAGAGAGTTATACAGTGCAACCACGTACTTCTTGAGGAAGATCTCGATGAACTGCACCAGAACAGCAATGACCAGAATGAACACGATGGTCTGCAGGTAGCTCAGACCAGCCGGGTCCAGAATGAAGATCTGGATGGGGAAGGTAACGGCCGTTGCCATGAACATGACGAAGATGACGGCACCGGACATACCAACCGCAGAATCCAGCTTTTTGGAAACGCCCAGGAACGGGCAGATACCGTAGAACTTCACCAGCACGTAGTTGTTGACCAGGATCATGCTGAAGAAGATCGCAGCGAGTTTTACTAACATCTTATTCTGCCTCCTTCTTCAGGTTATCAAGGTCGCAGCAGCTCTTGCGCTCGATGCGGGCATCCAGCTTGCCTTCCAGCCACACACAGCCGGCCATCAACAGGCCAAAGCAGAAGAATGCGCCGGGGGCCTGCGTCATGATGGAGACCTTGGCAACGCTTTCCGGGATCACCTGGAAGCCCAGCCATGTGCCGCTGCCCAGGATCTCACGGATGGATGCCATCAGGGTAGCGGTGAGGGTGTAGCCAACGCCCATGCCCACGCCGTCCAGTGCGGAGTCCACGATGCTGTTCTTGCAGGCGAACATCTCGGCACGGCCCAGAATGATACAGTTGACAACGATCAGGGGCAGGAACACACCCAGAGCGTTGTACAGGCTTTCCATGTAAGCCTGCATGAACATCTGAACGATGGTCACGAAGCTTGCGATAATGACGATGTAGCAGGCAGATGCACCTTGCCGGGGATCACCTTGCGCAGCAGGGAGATCATGATATTGGAGCACACCAGCACGAAGGTGAAGGCGGCACCCATGCCCAGAGCGCTGGAAACTGCAGTGGTAACTGCCAGAATGGAGCAGGTACCAGAACCAGACGCAGAACGGGGTTTTCTTTGATAATGCCGTTGGTAAGGATGCTTACCTTGGACTTATTTTCTTGTGCCATTTCTTACCAACCTCCTTTACGCCAGCTCGTTGTAGCAGTTGACACAGTCATTGATGGCAGCAAACAGAGCGGTGGACGAAATGGTTGCGCCGCTGTAGGCGTCGTAATCCTGATTCATCACAATGTTCTGGGTGCCGTCCATGCCGTCGAACTGCGCCAGGAAGTCGTCACTGCTCACGTTGGAGCCGATGCCCTTGGTCTGGGTGGAAGCGTCCACCCAGATGCCGGTCTCGGCGCGTTGGCGTCGAAGCCCATGATGACGGTCAGGATGCCGCCGTCAAAGCCCTTTTCCTCGGCCTTGATGGCAGTGCTGCCGTCCGGAGCCTTGACCACGCCGGTGATGCCGGCGGTGGTGTAATCGGTCACTTCTTCCAGCTCGCTGGCATCCGAAACGGAGGGCAGCACGCCGACATAAGCGGCCAGAGTGGTGCGCTTGGTGTTCTCGGCAATGACCGGGGCGGTCATACCGTTCACCAGTGCCAGCAGCAGGCTGGCGATCAGGGAGATAACGCTCAGCACAACAATGGGCTTGATGGTGCTCTCCCAGTTGGAAGACTTACTCATTTGCCAGCACCCTCCTTTGCTTTCTTTGCAGCTTGATGTAGCCATACGGGGTCTGACGGGTCAGATCGTTGATGTAGGGAACCCACAGGTTCATGAACAGCAGTGCGAAGGACACGCCCTCGGTGTAGCTGCCCCAGTAACGGATGGCAAAGGTGACGATGCCCAGTGCCACGCCGTACACCAGCTTGCCCTTCAGGGTGAAGGGCTGGTAACGTAGTCGGTAGCCATGAACACGGCACCGAACAGCAGGCCGCCGCTCAGCACGGCAACCAGAGCCTCGTGCACACTGTGGTAGCAATGAGGTAGAACACGAACATGCTGCCGACGTAAGAAGCCGGGATGGCGATGCTGATGGTCTTGGTGGCCACCAGATAAATCAGGCCCAGCACGATGGCCAGTGCGCAGGTCTCGCCCAGCACACCGCCGTGGATGCCCATGAACAGATCCAGCAGGCTCAGCTTAGACTTATCGGCCACAGCCAGCGGGGTAGCGCTGGACAGCTGGTCCACCGCTGCATCCGGGAACACCCACTTGTTCATGGAACCGGCAAAGCTGATGAACAGCACGATACGGCCCACCAGAGCGGGGTTGGCAAAGTTCATGCCGATGCCGCCGAACAGCTGCTTGACGATGACGATGGCCACCAGATCACCGATGATGAGCTGGCCGATGGGCATGCCCACGGGCACGTTCATGGCCAGAATGATGCCGGTAACGACGGCGGACAGGTCGCTGATGGGGTTGGGCTTCTTGAGCAGCTTGCAGTACAGCCACTCAAAAGCCACACAGGCCACCACGGACACGGCTGTTACCAGCAGTGCACGCATACCAAAAATGATGGCAGAGGCCACCACGCAGGGGCACAGGGCGACGATCACGTTGGCCATCAGGCTCTGGGTGGTCTCTTCGCTGCGCACATGCGGGGAAGCCGAAACAATAAGCTTCGTATCCATTACTTATTGCCTCCTTTTTTGATTTCACCAAGGTAGAACGCCTTTGCCAGACTCATCATCTGGGTAACAGGGCGCTTTGCCGGGCAGACGAACGAGCAGCTGCCGCAGTTGAAGCAGTAGTCTGCATGCAGCTTGCCCAGCTCCTGCACATCGCGTGCAGCGTATGCCTGATTGACCTCCACAGGCTCCAGACCCATGGGGCAGTACTCCACGCAGCGGCCGCAGCGGATGCAGGGATTCACCGGTGCAGGCTCTGCAGCGGCCTTGCTCAGGAAGATCAGGCCGGAGGTGGTCTTGGTGGTGGGGTAGCTCAGGTTCTCCACAGCGGGGCCCATCATGGCACCGCCGGCAACCACTTTGCCCAGCTCGCCCTTGACACCCGCAAAATCAATGATGTCCTGATAGGCAGTGCCCACGGGGACAACGATGTTCTGGGGCTTTGCGCAGGCATCGCCGTCCACGGTGATGGTGCGCTCGACCACCGGCATACCGGTAGCCAGATACTTGCCAAGGGTGGAAACGCTGGTCACGTTCATGACGATGGCCCCGGCATCTGCGGGCAGACCGCCGTGGGGCACTTCGCGGCCCAGACACTTTTCAATGAGGATCAGCTCTGCGCCGGTGCCGTAGACACTGGGCAGGGGCTTGACCTCGATGGTGCTGTCGCCATTGGTCTTTTTGCACAGCAGGTCGATGCACTCGGGCTTGTTGTTCTCAATGCCGATGACGCACTTCGGGATGCCGGTGTACTGCAACACGGCCTTGATGCCGCGGATGATATCATCGCTGCAGTTCAGCATCTCCTGCGTATCGCTGGTCAGCCACACTTCACACTCGGAAGCGTTGATCAGCAGGGTATCCACCTGCTGCTTGGGCTGCAGCTTTACGTCGGTCGGGAAGCCTGCGCCGCCCAGACCGACCAGGCCGCACTCACGCACAGCCTTGAGGAAGCTGGCCTTATCGGTCACTTCCGGTGCTTGACAGCCGGGTCCACGGTCTGTTTGCCATCGGTCTTGATGACGACAGAGTCGCACATGCGGCCATTGGACAGACGGAAGGGCTCCACTGCGGCAACCGTGCCGGAGACACTGGAGTGGATGTTTGCAGAGACGAAGCCGCCAGCCTCGCCGATCTTTGTGCCAACGAACACCTCGTCGCCCTTTTTGACCAGAGCTTTGGCGGGAGCGCCGATATGCTGGCTCATGAGGATGCGTACCTGCGCGGGCAGAGGCATCGGGATCGGTTTGCTTGCAGCAGTTGCCTTGTCATGCGGCGTATGCGCGCCAAGCGCCGCACGTTTCAGCTTGTTCAACATGGAATTCAAATCCCCCATTCTGCTTGAATTGCCGCCCCCACGCCCATGCAGGCGCACTGGTACAGGGACAGCAGCTGCTTAACATGTTTATTGTATCATTTTGGCGTGGGAAGTCAACGACAATGGCACAAAAATGATGTATTTTCCTGAACTTTCTTTTCATTTTTTCGTGGTTATATATAACTAACCACCGTATTTTTCTTCCTGCATCCGGTGTTTGCCTTTGCATGCGGATTATGCTATACTAAGGGCAAGCAAAAACTGCGGAACGTCCCCCGCTCCGCGCCAGACTTACCAAGGAGGCTTGAAACGATGAAGGTTCTCAAAGCACTGCTCGCCGTCCTCACTGCTCTGGCGGTGGCCCTGACCGCCGCGCTGCTGTTCATTCAGGATAAGAATGCACCCCGTTATATCCAGATCTACGAGAACGAGCAGTAACACCCGTCTTGCACAAAAAGCATCCCCCAGCCTGAACGGCACGTGCCGTCCGGGTCGGGGGTTTTGTGTTTGCGGGGCAAAAGGGCAGCAAAAAGCCCCGGCACACGGAGGGGTTCTCCGTGTGCCGGGGTGCTGCGCCGAAGCTCTTTTTCTTAAAAGGTGTTATGCCGCGTGGTTGGCATAAAGGATCACAACGTATTCCTTGCCGCCGATCTTGCCCATTGCCACGCCAATGTCAACATTGTCGCCCAGCTGCTCGATCGTTCCGATCTTCACGGCTCTGTTGGATCCATCGTTCGTCGTATAAGGGTTGATGGCCTTCACCATCCACTGCAGCTGCGTGTACTCCATAAGCGCTCCGCTGCTCTTGACTGAACATTCGGAGCTGCATTGAGGATATACCCGTTTGCATTGGTATCGATGCCGGCGGCCTTCACAACATCTTCGGCTGTCAGGATCGTTTTTGCATCATCGCCCTTGTACGCGTCCTGCCCGGCAACCTTGTCTGCTTCCTGCACCAGCTTTGCCGCCAATGCGTCCAGCTCCTTGCTGTGGTTTGCAGTTCCGCCGGCCACGGTCATCTGATCCATTGCCATCTTCAGCAGTTCATCCTTCAGCGAAGCGCTGCTGCCGCAGCCCACCATCGCCAGCGCCAGAACCGCCGCCAATGCAGCGGCTGCCAGTTTCTTGAACAATTTCATGGTTTTGTTCCTCCTTTATGCTCCTATCAGCCTACGAGCATCCTGCTCTTAGATCCTCGGCTGTCAGTTCACCAACACGACAATATACTCTTTGCCATTGATCTTACCCATGGCAAGACCCAAATTGCTCAATTTCTCCAGCTCGCCGCTGCCGATTTGCTTACCATTCGCCATCAGCATCTCTGCGATCAGCACTGCTTTCTGTTTATTTGCGGTGCTGCTGAGCAGCTTATAGTTTTCAGCAGCCGACACAATGTAAGTTTCCTGTGCAGCATCGATCCCCGCAGCCTTTACAACCTCTTTATCGATGAGCAGATTCAGAACCGTTTTGTCTTTATTTTCAGGCTTTGCAGCAGCCTTGTCTGCCTCTGCCATCAGCTTTGCCGCCAGCGCATCCAGCTCTTTTGAGTATGTGATCTCATCGCCCTGCATTGCAATGAAATCTGCGAGAACGTCTTTGATCTGATCCGTGAGGCTGTTGCGTCCGCCGCAACCCACCATGGTCAGTGCCAGAGCAGCTACCAGCATGGCCGCTGCCAGTTTCTTGAACAGTTTCATTTTGCATTTCCTCCTGAATATCAGAGTTTTTTCACACGCCCAAGTGGAACCCCTCCGGCTTGGATGAGTTAAGTTTTCCCCCCCCCGTACCCTTTTGCCAATTCGCGGATGCCACAAAAAATGACATGTATTTTTTGCAGTCCCGCGTGATGGCCAACCGGAGTGGTTTTGTGTTTTTTCATGGCATACAAAAAACACGCCGGGTCTCCCTCAGCGGTGTTTTCAGGCAAAATATTCCTTTTAGTAATCTTTTTCGCAGCCCAGCAGGTATTTCATGTGCTCAAAGGTGCGGTCGTGCCCAAGGTCACGCACCATTTTCAGCAGTTCTTCCAGCAGAGCGCGGGTCTCCGGGTGGAGCAGGTAGTGGGTCTTGCTGCGCTCGTAGTATTCCCACGGGGAAGCGTCCGTGTACTTGTCGCCCAGATAGATCTGGCTTGCGGCCACGCGGTCGCACACCATTTCGCACACATAGCGCAGGGGCATCTTCATGCCGGCAAGGCCCACCTTCCGGGTGCTGTAGTCGATCCAGTATTCCAGATGGTGCTTGTTGCGGCCCTTGTGGTGCAGCCACGCGGAGGAATAGCCCCGCGCCAGACGTTCCGCTTCGTTGGGGCTGTGGTCACCCTGATAATAGATGCAGCCCGGTATGAACTCGGTAGGGCTGTACTTGCTCAGGTCGTGGGCAAGGCCCTGCTCATAGAGCCCGCAGGCAAAGCAGTATTTCATCACCAGCAGCTTGTGCCGGGTGATGGTCTCAAAATGGCCCTTGATGTTCATGCTGTTATTTCCTCCACTGCACCGTGATACGTCCCTCTTTCAGCCCGCGCAGATCATTGCTTTCGGAAAAATCCTCCCGGTCCATGGTCAGGTTGGGGTTGTAGTAGGGGTCGTGCAGGATGTTTGCCTTGCCGTGCACGGCGTACAGCCGCTGCTGCTCGGCGGCAAAGCGCCGGGCTTTCACCGGGTCTTTTTCGTCGCCGCCGCGGCTCTTGCTCTCGTAATGGGTCAGCTGAGCGTAGGTGTCCACGCAATGCGGCAGCCTGCATCCCGCACCCGCAGGCAGAATCCACATCGTTGAAGGCCACCGCAAAGGCTTCGTCCAGACCGCCCACTTCGTCCCACACGCTGGTCTTTACCAGCAGGCAGGCACCGGTGACGGCGGAAAAGTCCTGCACCGTTGCAGCGCGGAACATGTAGCCGCTGCGCCCGCCTTGCGGTATTTGTGGCTGTGGCCCGCGTAGCCGCCAAGCCGGTCACGACACCCGCATGCTGCAACGTCTCGTCCGGGTAGAGCAGCTCTGCGCCGCAGATGGCCGCGCCGCCGGGGTGAGCACACTGCCGCAAAAGCTCCGTGAGCCAATCCGCATTGCGCACCTCCACGTCGTTGTTCAGCAGCAGCAGGTAATCCCCGCTGGCGTACTGCCGGCCAAAGTTGTTGATGCCGGAGAAGTTGAAGCCCTTCTGCGGGTAGTTGACCACCTGCAGGCCGTCGTAGCGCTGCCGGGCTTCCTTATAATAGGTAAAGGTGGCCGGGTCGGTGGAGTTGTTCTCGATGACAATGACCTCAAGTTCTCCCAGCTGGTTTTGGTCCAGATGCTGTGCAGGCACTTTTCCAGATCGTCGGTGTGGTCCTTGTTCGGGATGAGGATGCTTACCTTCGGGTCGCCCACGATGTCCCAC
>ENA-OQER01001138-OQER01001138.1-human-gut-metagenome-genome-assembly--contig:-NODE-1138-length-13447-cov-7.835586_pt1 | contig 13447 bp, 16 predicted proteins | sample MGYA00242797_ERZ504639 | MGnify/ENA primary metagenome ERZ504639 (study PRJEB26092, sample SAMD00036306) | human gut metagenome | host: Homo sapiens | study: EMG produced TPA metagenomics assembly of...
GTCCGTAGCGGATGTTCTCGCGGATGGTGCCGTTAAACAGCCAGGTGTCCTGCAGCACCATGGCAAACTCGCCGCGCAGTGCCGCGCGGTCCCAGTCGCGCACATCGACGCCCTCGACACGCAGCGAGCCGCCGTCCACGTCGTAGAAGCGCTGCAGCAGCTTAATGAGCGTGGTCTTGCCGGCGCCGGTGGGGCCGACGATGGCGATGGTCTGGCCGGGCTGCGCCTCGCAGCTAAAGTCGTGGATGATGGTCTTGTCGGGCGTGTAGCCAAACTTCACATGGTCAAACTCCACGTGGCCGGGGCGCTTCTCAGGGATCTGCGCGTCGGCCTTCTGCTCCTCCTCGGGTGCGGCCAAAAACTCAAACACACGCTCGGTGGCAGCTGCCATCGACTGCATCGTGTTGCTCACGTTGCCCAGCTGCTGCACGGGTTGCGTAAAGTTGCGCACGTACTGGATAAAGCTCTGGATGTCGCCGGGCGTGGCATTGCCGGTCAGCGCGAGCTGCGCGCCCACCACGACAACGCCCACGTAACCCATGTTGCCCACCAGGCTCATAAGCGGCATCATCAGGCCCGACAGGAACTGCGAACGCCAGCCACTAATAAACAGGCGGTCGTTTTGACGGTCGAACTCCTCGATTGAGACCTCGGCGCGGTCGAACACCTGAATGACGTTTTGACCGGCAAAGTCCTCCTCGATAATGCCGTTGACGGCGCCCAGAACCTGCTGTTGCTCGCGGAAGTACGGCTGCGAGAAGTGAATCATTACGGTCAGGATAATCGCGGCTGCCGGCAGCGTGAGCACGGTGACGCCGGTGAGCGGCAGGCTGATCGAAAGCATCATGACGAGCACGCCGATAATCTGCGTTACCGACGTGATGAGCTGCGTCACGCTCTGGTTGAGCGACTGACCCAGCGTATCGACGTCGTTGGTGATGCGGCTGAGTACGTCTCCCTTGCTGTGGCCGTTGAAGTAACTCATCGGCACGACGGCAATCTTGGCGGCGATTTCCTTGCGCATGCGGTAGCAGATCTTTTGCGTGACGCCGGTCATGAGCCAGCCCTGGACCAGGCTGCAGACAGAGCTCGCCAGATACAGGCAGAGCAAAAAGCCGAGCGTCTTGGCGATCCAGTCAAAGTCAACGTCGCCGGTGCCGTTGACCTTGGCGACCAGGCCTTCGAACAGCTTGGTCGTAACCTGGCCGAGCACCTTGGGTCCCACAATGTTAAAGATGACCGAGCACACGGCAAAGGCGACGGCGGCAAACACGGCAATCTTGTGCTGGCCGATATAGCCGAGCAGCTGCCTCATGGTGCCTTAAAGTCCTTGGCCTTTTCGCCGCGACGCATGCCGCCCATGCGGCCCATGGGTCCACGCTGACGGGTGGGCTTGGGAATTTGGGTCTTGGTCTCGTCTGCCATTAGTGCTCGCCTCCTTCCGTAACGGCTGCAATTTCTTCTTGGGTAAGCCCCAGCTCCTCGGCGGAAAGCTGCGACTGTGCGATTTCCAGGTACGCCGGGCAGCTGCGCAGTAGCTCCTCGTGCGTGCCGGTGCCCACTACGTGACCGTCGTCGAGTACGATGATCTGGTCGGCGTGCATGATGGTCGCGATGCGTTGTGCCACGACCACGAGCGCGGCGTCGGTGACGTTTTTGGCCAGCTCCTCGCGCAGGCGCGCGTCGGTCTTGTAGTCGAGGGCACTAAACGAGTCATCGAACACCACGACCTCGGGCTTTTTGGCCAGGGCGCGGGCGATGGCCAGACGCTGGCGCTGACCGCCCGAAACATTGGAGCCACCCTGGCTGATGGGGGAGTCGTAACCGCCCTCGCGCTCGGCGATAAGTCCTCGGCCTGGGCGATGCGCGCGGCTGGTGCATGTCATCGTCGCTTACCATGTCGCCGGCAAACTTGAGGTTGCTCTTGACAGTGCCCGAGAACAGGCGACCCTGCTGCGGGATGTAACCAATGCGGCGGCGCAGTTCGGAAAGGGTCATGTCGCGCACGTCGATGCCGTCGAGCGAAATGCTGCCGCCCGTGACGTCGTACAGGCGCGGAATCAACTGCACGAGCGTGGACTTGCCCGAGCCCGTGGAGCCAATGATGCCGAGCATCTGACCGGCATGCGTGGTGAAGTTCACACCGCTAATGACGTCGGCGCGGGCATCGGGGTACTGGAAGCTCACGTCGCGGAAGGTGAGCTCACCGCGCGGCGAGCTGGCCGCGGGCAGTTTGGGCGAGGCAGGGTCGTTGATGCTCGTGGGGCAGGTGATGACCTCATCTACGCGCTCGGCTGCGACCTCGGCACGGGGCAGGATGACCGAAACCATGGTGAGGATCATAAAACGCATGACGATCTGCATGGTGTAGGAGATAAACGCCATCATGTTGCCGACCTGCATCACGCCGTCGGACACGCCTGCGCGCCAAACCAGACGATAAGCACGGTGATGCAGTTCATGACGAGCATCATGAGCGGCATCATAAAGCTCATGGCTCGGTTGGTGTAGAGCTGCGTGGTCATCAGGTCGAGCGAAGCCTTGTCAAAGCGCTCGAGCTCATGTTCTTCGCGGTTGAACGAGCGGATGGGCATAAGGCCGTCGAGCAGCTCGCGGGCGGTAAGGTTCACGCGGTCCACAAAGCTCTGCATCTTTTTGAATTTGGGCATAGTGAGGCCCATAAGCACGCCGACGACGGCCGAGACCGCGATGATGGCCACGGCGATGGTCCACTCCAGGCCGGTGTGGTTGGCCAGGACGCGCATGACGGCGACGATGCCCATGACGGGCGCCATCAGACACATGCGGATAAACAGGGTTGCGGCCATCTGAATCTGCTGAATGTCGTTGGTGCAGCGGGTGATGAGCGAGGCCTGGCTAAACTTGCCCACCTCGGCCGGCGAGAAGTGCATAACCTTGTTGAAGGTCTCGCGGCGCAGGTCGCGTGCGATGGAGCAGGCGGTGCGCGAAGCCACGGCACCGGTCAGGATGGTGGCGACCAGCGACACCAGACACAGACCAAACATCGTGGTCGCCATGCGGCCCAGGTAGGCGTTCTGCACGTCGGCGGGGTCGATGCCCTGCGCCTTGTACTCGTCCTGTACATAGCTCACGGCGCGCTGGGTGACGATGGAGCCGACATGGAGCCATTTTGTCCGCCATTTCGTTGGCGCCCTCGACGAGCTTGCTTTGGTCTACCAGACCGCCCTCGACACCCAGGCGCAGGCTCTTCATGGTGATCTTGCCGCCGTCGGCGTCGATCTGCTTTTGCATATTCTGCGCCGCTGCGGCCTTCTGCTGCATCTCGGCGAGCTGCTCGGGCGTCATCGCTGCCATTTGCTCGGGCGTGGGCATGGCCTGAGCGGCGTCGCTGTCTTTCTCGCTGGACGTGCCGGTCATGTCTCCCATGGAGTCGGCGTCGATGCCCTGGTTGAGCGAAAGGACGACGGTCTCGGGCAGGCTCATAATGTCGGTAATTTTGCCTCCATCGGCACGCTCTTCCTCGGTGCCTTGTACGTTCGAATGCCGTTTTTGTCAGCCTTGCTAAACACGGCCTCCGCAGCCTTGGCGTCCTTGGCGCTCATGAAGAGTTCGAGGTCGTCGAGCGATTCGGCGCGAATGGTGTCGGGCACGGGCGAGGCGATGCCGCCTTGCTGCACGCCCACGTCGACGATGTCGCTCATATAGGTAGGCAGCGCCAGATCGGCGTTGCAGCTGATTACGATAAGTACGATAGCTGTGAACAGTGCCAGGACGTGCTTTTTAAAGAGCTTGAGAATCCTCACTCGGCATCTCTCCTTTCTTGATTGCGGTCGATAATTTCGTTGGCACGTCTTAGAAGGCGCACCATCTCTTGGGTATCTGTTTCGCCGAGCTGCTCGAGGAAGGCCGCGGTGCGCTCCTCGAATTCCCGTCGTTTGATTTCGAGATCCTGGAATCCCTTGTCGGTCACCGTGACGTGTACGCGACGACGGTCGGTCTTTGAGTGCTCGCGCTCGACCCAGCCCTTGGCTTCGAGAGCGCGTAGGATATTGGCGATGCGGGCGCTCGAGACCCAGGCGCGATCGGCGAGTTCGCTCGGCGTGAGCGAACCGCCAGCGAGCATAAGGCGCGCATGACGCCATCTCGCCGCCGAGGGCTTTGTCCGCAAAGCGCGAAATGCGCTGATGCATGCTGCCGAACTCGGTAAGGAGCTGACGCCCAAGTTCACGGAAATCGGTATCTTCCACCGAAAACCCCTAACACTAGAAACTATTTTCGGTGAAAGATGATACCCCCGCACGCGCACCCTATACGGTAGTTTTTGGGAAATGCCTAGAAAACAACCTTTAGGCGACCTCCGTACACCGTCGGTATCAGCAAAGTTAGGGTAGATCTCTGAGCACGTCCTAAAGCCCACTCAGAGGCACTTTACCCTGCTAAAGCTGGCATAACAGCTAGAGTGAACGTCGTACAAAGGCAAGGAAAAAACTAAACAAATCGGTGAACGGTAGTTGTTCACGCTCGCATTTCCTGCGGGTTTGTAAAAAACGCCCTTATGATATAAAAAAAGAAACATATAACAGCCCAGATGGAGAGGGTCGCTATGTTATCCTTCTCAAACGGGTGAAATCTTGGGTTTTGGGTTGCAGTTCCAAGGTGGACAAACGTTTTTCCCTGTACCAACGTGTGGTGAAGAACGGAAGAAGCCGGTAGTGCAAGCCGATAATTCAAGAATTCAATAAGTAGCGGTGTGAGAGAGCGCCGCATTACACGTAACTAGGAGCGTGGTTACACAATGCAGGAGGCATGGGAAGGCTTCAAGGAAGGTATCTGGACGGGAGAGGTTGACGTCCGAGACTTCATCCAGAAGAACTACACCCCCTACGAGGGCGATGAGTCGTTCCTCGTAGTCCGACCGAGCGTACCAAGGAGCTGTGGGGCGAGGTTCTCGACCTGCTGCTTAAGGAGCGCGAGCAGGGTGGTGTCCTCGATATGGACACCAAGACCGTTACGGGTATCGTGAGCCACCCCGCTGGCTACATCGATAACGCCCACCGCGAGAAGGAGACCATCGTCGGTCTCCAGACTGACAAGCCGCTCAAGCGCGCGCTGCACGTCAACGGTGGTATCCGCATCGCTTGCCAGGCTGCCAGCCAGCACGGCTACAAGGTCGACGAGAACGTTGTTGAGCGCTACACCTTTGAGCGCAAGACCCACAACGCCGGCGTCTTCGATGTTTACACCCCCGAGATGCGTGCTTGCCGCTCGGCTCACATCATCACCGGTCTGCCCGATGGCTATGGCCGCGGCCGCATCATCGGCGACTACCGTCGTGTTGCCCTGTACGGCGTCGACTACCTGATCAAGGACAAGGAGGCCCAGAAGGCTTCCACTCCGACGGTCATGACCGCCGACAACATCCGCGACCGTGAGGAGCTGCAGGAGCAGATCCGCGCCCTCGGCGAGCTCAAGATGATGGCCGAGACCTATGGTTTCGACATTTCCAACCCTGCTACCAACACGCAGGAGGCCATCCAGTGGATGTACTTCGCCTACCTTGCTGCCGTCAAGGAGCAGAACGGCGCCGCTATGTCCATCGGCCGTACCTCTACGTTCATCGACATCTATGCTGAGCGCGACCTTGCCAACGGTACCTTCACCGAGGAGCAGATCCAGGAGTTCGTGGATCACTTCATCATGAAGCTCCGCATGGTCAAGTTTGCCCGTACCCCCGAGTACCAGGCCCTGTTCACCGGCGACCCGCAGTGGGTCACCGAGTCCATCGGCGGCATGGGTGTCGACGGCCGTACGCTCGTTACCAAGATGAGCTACCGCTACCTGCACACGCTCGAGAACATGGGCACCAGCCCCGAGCCCAACATGACCGTTCTGTGGTCGACCCGTCTGCCCGAGAACTTCAAGAAGTTCTGCGCCAAGACTTCTGTCGCCAGCTCCTCGATCCAGTACGAGAACGACGACCTCATGCGCGTTTACCACGCGACGACTACGGCATCGCCTGCTGCGTGTCCTCCATGCGCATCGGCAAGGAGATGCAGTTCTTCGGCGCCCGCGCCAACCTGGCCAAGTGCCTGCTGTACGCACTCAACGGCGGTGTTGACGAGGTCTCCAAGAAGCAGGTCGCCCCAAGTATCGCGCCGTCGAGGGCGATACGCTCGATTACGACGACGTTGTGGCCAAGTACAACGACATGATGAAGTGGCTCGCTGGCGTGTACGTCAACTCGCTGAACATCATCCACTACATGCACGATAAGTACTGCTACGAGCGCATTCAGATGGCTCTGCACGACAAGCACGTGCACCGCTGGTTCGCTACGGGCATCGCTGGCCTTTCCGTCGTGGCTGACTCCCTGTCCGCCATCAAGTACGCCAAGGTCCACCCCGTCCGTGACGAGAACGGCATCATCGTCGACTTCGAGACCGAGGGCGAGTTCCCCAAGTACGGTAACGATGACGACCGCGTCGACCAGATCGCTCACGACGTTGTGCACCAGTTCATGGAGTACATCCGCATGAACGACACCTATCGCAACTCCGTGCCCACGACCTCGGTTCTGACCATTACCTCCAACGTCGTGTACGGTAAGAAGACCGGCTCCACGCCCGACGGCCGCAAGGCTGGCCAGCCGTTCGCCCCGGGTGCTAACCCCATGCACAAGCGCGATAGCCACGGCGCCATCGCTTCGCTGTCTTCGGTTTCCAAGCTCCCGTTCCGCGATGCCCAGGACGGCATCTCCAACACCTTCTCCATTATCCCGAGTGCGCTCGGCAAGGAGGACCAGGTGTTCTTTGGCGATATCGACCTTGATCAGCTGGGCGAGTAACTATTGTTAGTGCTATACTAACAATAACGATTACTGATTAGTGCGCCGGTTTCGGCCGGCGCCTATCGATCGAAGGAGACACATTATGAAGGTTTCTGAAGTTTCCGAGACTCAGGCCGATAACCTGGTCCACATGCTCGACGCTTACGCCGAGAAGGGTGGCCACCACCTGAACATCAACGTCTTCAACCGTGAGACGCTGCTCGACGCTCAGGCTCACCCCGAGAAGTACCCGCAGCTGACCATCCGCGTTTCCGGCTATGCCGTGAACTTCCACACGCTCACCAAGGAGCAGCAGGACGAGGTCATTGCGCGTACCTTCCACGACAAGTTCTAAAGGGGTTTAACTCCCTCAGGATCGCCGGGCCGCTTTGGGTTACTTTCCAAAACATTTCCGCAGGCGCAAAGGGCTCCGCCGCGCGAAGCGCGCAGCGGAGCCTTTGCATGTCCGAGGACGTTTTGGAAAGTAACCCAAAGCGGCCCGGCGGGGGTCCTGTGTGGTCACCCTTTAGGCGGAACTCTCCTAATTATTTGGATGAGTCGTCTACTTACTTGTGCTGTTACCGTCTTCCCGCTGTTGTTGGGGTATGCTTTGTTCGTATGTAACGTTTGACATGTTGATGGGGGAGGGTGCTATGGCTCGCGAGGGCGCTCGTTCTAAGGATTCTGCTAAGCCTGGCATCAAGGAAGTTGCAGCGGTGGCGGGGGTTTCGCCTACTACGGTATCTCGCGTGCTTAATAATCGCGGCTACATTAGCCAGGAAACCCGCGATAAAGTCCATGCGGCGATGGAGCGCATCAACTATACGCCCAACGATATCGCCCGTGCCATGCTCAACGGTCGCCTGAATCTTATCGGTATGATCGTTCCCTTTGTGAGCAGCCCGTTCCATGCTCAGGTTGTGCAGGCGGTCGAGCGCACGTTAGCGGAAAACGGCTTTAAGATGTTGCTGTGCAACAGCGCCAATCGACCCGATCTTGAGCGTTCCTATATTGACATGCTCCGCCGCAATATGGTCGACGGCGTCATCGTCAACTCCCTCAATATCGGTGCCGAGGCATATGCGAGATGGGCTTGAGCCTGGTTGGCATCGACTGCGATCTTGGCGAGGGCTCTGTCCAGATTGCAAGTGACAGCTATGGCATTGGCGAGCTCGCCACGCGCCGTCTGATTGATGACGGCTGCAGGCGTATCCTGTGCCTGCGCAGCAATAGCCGCATGCGCATGCCTGCCAATAAGCGTACCGATGCCTACCTCGATGTTGTTGAGCAGGCCGGTTTGTCCGCGCTTGTCCGTGAGGTTGAGTTCGTTAAGCCCGACGACGAAAAGGCGCGGTCGTTGCGAAGATCCTCGATGAGAACCCCGATATTGACGGCATCTTTGCGGGAGACGATACGATGGCGGCCATCTGTCTCAACGTGATGAAGCAGCGCGGCTTGAGCGCTCCAGACGATATTAAGGTCGTGGGCGCGGATGGTGCCCGCCGAACTATGACGTTTATGCCTGACTTAACAACCGTACGTCAAGATATCGATCGCATCGGAGAGCTCGCGGCGCAATCCATCATCGCTCTTATTAACGGCGATAATCCCGAATCGAATATCAAGCTCCCCGTTGAACTCATTGAGGCAAAACCGCGTAGTTCATCCCGTGCCAAAAGAATTCCTCAAACGCCTCTGATGACCGTTCACCGGCATATGTCAACCGTTTGCCGACGACTGGAACTGCGAAAAGACGTATTGGTGTGAAAACGTTTGACATATGAAAACGATTGACATATCTTGCCATTGTACCGAGTTAGTATGTCGTGGAAAGGAAGTCTCGGATGCACAAGGTGTATTACCAGCCTGAGGGAATTTGGGTAGGCGACATCATGCCGTACGGCGAGGACGGCACGTTCTATCTCTATCATCAGCGTGACACGCGTAACCCCGAACCTTTCGGAGAGCCGTTTGGCTGGGCACTCGCTACGACCAAGGATTTCGTCAACTACAAGGACTTTGGCGAGAGCTTGAGCGTGGCGGCGACGAGGAAGTCGACCAGTACATTTATGCCGGCACGGTGTTTAAGGTGGGCGACAAGTACCATGCACTCTACACTGGTTGCAATCGCGATAAGGTCCGCGCACGTTTGATGAAGCAGGTTCTTCTTCACGCAACGAGCGACGACGCCGTCAAGTGGGAGAAGAACATCGCCGAGACGCTGCTTCCGCCCCAGGAGGGTTACGATGACCGCAACTGGCGCGATCCCTTTGTGCTTTGGGATGAGGAGAACGAAGAGTACATGCTCATCCTCGGCACGCGTGTGGGCGAGGACAAGCGTCTGATGACTGGCCGCCTGGTCAAGTTCACCTCCAAGGATCTGACCAACTGGGAGTTCCAGGGCGACTGGTGGAACCCGGGCCTGTACACCATGTTTGAGATGCCTGATCTCTTTAAGATGGGCGACTGGTGGTACCTCGTCTTTTCCGAGTACAGCGACGGCAACAAGACCCGTTACCGCATGTCCAAGTCCATCAACGGTCCTTGGATTACCCCCGCTGACGACTCCTTCGACGGCCGCGCGTACTACGCCGCTCGCACCGCATTCGATGGCGAGCGTCGCGTTCTCTTTGGTTGGGTTCCTACGCGTGACGAGGGCGGCGACCCCAGCTCTTACCTATGGGGTGGCACCTTTATGCCCCTCGAGATCGTTCAGCGTGCCGACGGAACGCTCGGCACCAAGCTCCCCGACAGCATGCTTGGCGCCTTTGGCGAGGCTAAGGCAGTCGAGACCTTTGAGCTTTCCTGCGAGTCGGGCAAGGTCGAGCAGGTGCTCGCCGCGGATGCCGGCTCCACCTACTTGCTCGATGCCGACATTGAGCTCGGCGGTAACGCTGCCGGCTTCTCGGTCAAGTTCGCCGAGGACGCCGAGATCGGTCTTGCCTATGAGTTCCGCGCCAACCTGCGTGAGGGCAAGCTCGAGTTCACGCCGGCTCCCCAGTACCCGTGGTTCCAGGTCAACAACATGGGCCTCGAGCGTCCGTTGTTCTTTAAGGGCGAGGGCACTCACCATGTGCGTCTGGTCGTCGACGACGACATCGCGACCATCTTTGTCGATGATGTTGCGCTCAACGCTCGCTTCTGCAACAAGCAGGGCCAGGGTGTGGCGCTTACCGTCACCGACGGTGCGCTCAAGTGCGCAAACGCAACGATCGCGTCTCTGTAGCGGCAACGAACCGTTTTATGATTTAGAAAAGGAATGGAGAGGAACATGGACTACAAGGCAGTGTCCCAGCAAGTCGTCGACAACGTCGGCGGACTGGAGAACATCGAGGGCGCCACGCATTGCGTGACCCGTCTGCGTCTGGTGCTCAAGGATACGAGCAAATACAACAAGGCCGAGCTCGAGAACATCGATGGCGTCAAGGGCGTGCTGTACAACAGCGGCCAGCTCATGATCATCTTCGGTACCGGTACGTCAACAAGGTTTACGATGAGTTTATGGCTCTGACGGGCGTTAAGGAGATCAGTGCTTCCGAGGTCAAGGCGCCGAGGCGGACAAGAAGGGCAAGTTCTTCTCGGTCCTCAAGGTATTCTCGGACATCTTTATCCCCATCATTCCCGCCTTCGTCGGCGCTGCAATCATCATCGGCCTTAAGTCGCTGATCGTTGCCAACGGCCTCTTTGGCATGGAAGGCAGCCTCGCCGATCACAGCGAGTTCCTCAAGAACCTCGCAAGCTTCTTTGCCATTATCGCCACCACGTTCGACTACCTGCCTGTCCTGGTTATGTACAGCGCGGTCAAGCGTTTTGGCGGTAACCCGATCCTGGGCATCCTCGTCGGTATCGTCATGGTTCACCCGAGCCTTATGAACCGCAACACGTTCGTTATGGACCGACGGGTGCTGAGTACTGGAACTTCGGTCCGCTATCCATTCCCATGGTTGCTTTCCAGGGCGGCGTATTCCCTGCAATCCTGACTGCCTGGTTTATGGCCAAGGTCGAAAAGATTGCCCAGAAGTACATCCCCGAGGTCGTCTCGTTTGTCTTTGTCCCGACCGTTACCCTGATTCTTGCTAACGTTGCCCTGTTCACCGTGTTCGGCCCGCTCGGCAACCTGATCGGCGACGTCCTCGCTGGCGTAATCGATGTCCTGTACAACAGGATGGGCGTCTTTGGCGCCTTTGTCTTTGCCGCGTTCCTGCAGCCGCTCGTCGTTACCGGTACGCATCAGTTCATCCAGGGTATTGAGGCCAACCTCGTTGCCACGACTGGCTTCAACTACATCCAGGCAATCTGGTCGGTTTCCATCATCGCCCAGGGCGGTGGCGCCATCGGCATGTACCTCATTCACAAGAAGCATTCCAAAGAGCGCAACATCTGCATGTCGTCCTTTATCCCGACGCTGGTCGGTATCTCCGAGCCCGCAATCTTTGCTGCAAACATGCGCTACTCGATCATCCCGTTCATCTGCGCTTGCATCGGTGCAGGCTGCGGCGGTGCCTTCGTGAAGCTCTTTGAGGTGCGCGCCATCGGTCAGGGTCTGACCGGCGTGCTTGGCCTGCTCATCGTCACGCCCGAGACGCTCGTGTGGTATGTGGCTGGCAATCTCATCGCCTTTATCGTGCCGATCGTCTTGATCTTTGCCTACAACAAGGCAAAGGGCGTGCCGACCACCGATGAAGAGGGCGCTGGCGCTGGCTTCGACGTTAGCTTCTAGTTGAGCCGTTCAGTGTAATCTGAGGATAAGTCCATTTGAGGAAGGGCGTTCGACTCGTGTGAGTCGAGCGTCCTTCCCCATAGACGAGAAAGTCAACGGCGATGTTAAATCAAAAAAACAAGGTGACACGCGCGGACTATGAGCAGTGGCGTGTCGGACAGGATGAGACGGCGGCTCGCATCGCGTCCGACCCCGATAGGCTTCTGTTCCATGTGGAGCCTGAGCTTGGCTGGCTCAACGACCCCAACGGTTTGGTTCAGATTGGTGATACGTATCACATCTATCATCAATACGATCCGTTCGATGCTGCGCATGGCGGTCCAGTGCTTTGGAACCATCTGACGACAAAGGATTTTGTGACGTACGAGAATCACGGCCCCGTGCTGTTCCCCGATTCCGATTTGGATTCGAGCGGAGCGTATTCTGGTTCTGCCTTTGTACGTGATGGCAAGATTCACTACTTCTATACCGGCAACGTCAAGCATTTTGACCGCGATGATTACGACTACGTGTTGACGGGCCGTGAGCAAAACCAGATTCATATGGTTGCCGAGAATCCCGACGAATTGGGCGAGAAGTGCATAGCTGTTGGACCGGTCGATTACCCCGACGATATCGGTACGCACGTGCGCGACCCCAAGATCCTTGAGCACGATGGTATCTACTACATGGTTCTGGGTGCTCGTACGAAAGACGACCGTGGCTGCGTGCTTGTCTATACCTCGCGCAATCTTGAGGACTGGAGCTATGCGACGCGCATTGAGTTGGGCGAGAAGTTTGGCTTTATGTGGGAGTGCCCCGATCTGTTTGAGCTCGATGGCGAGCTTATTCTCGTTTGCTGTCCGCAGGGTGTGCCTGCCGATGGTTGGCGTTACCGCAATCCGCATCAGTGCGTGTGGTTCCCCATCGAGGCCGATTGGGAGGCGCCGAGCTTTAAAATCGTCGGGCAGGGCATGCCCCCGATGGTCGATGCCGGTTTTGATTTCTATGCTCCGCAGTCCTTTGAGGATACTGCAGGCCGGCGTTTGATGATCGGATGGTCGGGTTGCCCCGATGCGACGGCAGAAAACCCGACGGTGGCGCGCGGGTGGCAGTGCGCGTTGACGGTGCCGCGAGAGCTGAGCATGCGCGATGGCAAGCTCTGCCAGCAACCGGCGCACGAGATTGAGAGGATGCGCGGCAATTGCGTTCGTGCTGTAGGCGGTGAGACCGTTGAGGAGCCGGGACGCCTGTTTGATGCTGTGGTTTCCTGCGAGGGCGCCAAGAAGATCGAGCTCGAGATTCGCAAGGGTGTCTTTGTGCGTTATGCGAACGGGATGCTTAACCTTGACATGGGTGGCGAAGGCTATGGGCGCGACCAGAGGTCGATTGAGCTCAGCGAGCTCCGCGACCTGCGCGTGCTTTCGGACACTACGATGGTCGAGATTTTTGTCAACGGCGGCGAGGCGGCACTTACGAGCCGTACCTATTCGCCGGCGGTACCGGCGATGGAGCTGCACGCCGAGGGTGCGGCGTCGATGGATTTCTACCGCCTCGCTCATTAACCGTGTATGGAGCACGATTGGACTTGTTGGGCGGAATGTGTCGCAGTTGCCGCGGCCAGCTACCGCTTATCGCGTGGTTGATTTCCGATCTCAGCCGAACACATTGAGCAAATAGGCCATTCCCGCAGTTAGCCGAACGCCCCCGCGGCCCCTCCTGGGTCCGGGGGCGCCGTTTCCCAGTTGAAGGAACGGTGGAGATGTGTTTCGATGGGTCCGGTGGCCATGCTCCGCCCGCCGCCCGGCACCTCTTCCCAGACTCAGCCGGACGGGTCGGTCCGTCTATTCCGTTTTTCCTCTAGGCTAGGCCAGCGGGGCATCGCCCCTCTCGGCGCGCGCCCTCTCGATGAGCCCCGGCGTCAGGTCGAGATCGCCGAG
>ENA-OQER01001139-OQER01001139.1-human-gut-metagenome-genome-assembly--contig:-NODE-1139-length-13436-cov-14.402134_pt1 | contig 13436 bp, 16 predicted proteins | sample MGYA00242797_ERZ504639 | MGnify/ENA primary metagenome ERZ504639 (study PRJEB26092, sample SAMD00036306) | human gut metagenome | host: Homo sapiens | study: EMG produced TPA metagenomics assembly of...
TTGCCGTACGCATTCGGCATCTTCTTGTTCTTGTTTTTCTTTAAATTGTAGAGAATCATGGTGTTAAGTTATAAAAGTTAATAATATTTAGCGACAAGGACTGCGCGCTCGTCCGATGTTTCGCTAAGTCACTCTCTCTGAATGAACGATGCAAAGATACGACATTTTTGCGAGTAACTATACGCTAATGGGCATAGGCCGAAAAAAAAGTGCAAAAAAAATTATGGATCACCTATAAAATCGTAAATAATCTCGCGCTGGACGGGCGAAAAGTACCGTTTCTTGGTGCGATAGCCACAGGCCCGCAGCTTCTCAACGAGGGGAGGGCAGCGGTTGATCCAACGCATCAGGTGGTTGACAGCCACGTGGCGCTCGGCGTCAGGGAAAAATTCGTGGGCGAGGTCGTGCTTGCTGATGTAGTCTTTCTTCATGATAGATGTTTAATTTCTTCGTTAGCAATATAATGTTTGTCATGTCTCAGTAAGTCACAGAGAAAGCTCAGTGACTTACCGGTAAATCTCTGTAAGTCATTGGCTGGCGTCCTGTTCCATCTTGTCGCTCGCAGAATAGAAGGCTTCGCTGTTGATCTCGGCCCCCTCCTTCTCGACGACAAACCATCCGTTGCCCTTGCGGCGATGAGCCTTGGGGAATCCCAGCCTTGACATGATGCTGCCGATGCTCTGGTATTCAAAGTTCTTCCGCATGACAGGGTTGGTGCAGATGCGCTCCACAATCTCGGCGGTATAGCGGAACTTGATAAACCGCTCAGACGTGTCGGGAGTCGGAACACGATAGAAACGCTTGATTTGCTCCTCAGCATAGTTGGGCACCATGAAGAGCAAGTTGTGCTGTTGCATCTCGGCGATGTCCTCCTGTGTGAGCCAATACACCCATCCATCCTCGCCACGCATCTTCCGCTCCTTCACCTCCTTGCCAAGAGCCACACACTGGGAGTAGATGCCCACATAGTCCAACGGCTCGTCTCTCGGGCTCACGATGCTCTCCGCAATCCAGGGCGAGTAGCGTCTGTTCTCCGGGTCGGTGATGATCTGCTGGTTGTTGGTGGTACCCGCCACTGTGGCACGATGGTCCAGGTCGCTGCGGAATCGGTCGTAGGGCCTTCGGATGGAGAAATGCAGTTTTGTCATGTTGCTCTTGAAGGCATTGAGGTTCTTGCCGAAAGCGGTGTCGAACTCGTCGAGGCACATCAGGATCTTGCATGAGAAAGCCTCCATGAAGTCCTTGTCGGTGTATATCGCCGCCGACTCGTTGAGGTAGTAGTCGCGGAGTTGCGGCGGCAACAGGTAGTTGAAGAACGTGCTCTTGTAGATGCCGCCCTTTCCCACCAGGATGAGCATCACCTGGTTGACCACCTCCGGAGTGACCCATCCCACCACCATCGCCACGATCCACTTGCAGAAGTATTTCTTGAAGGTGGCCTGGTCGTGGTGGTAGCCTGATGAGGGATGATGCGTATGCGGTCTGCCAGTTCGCCGATGTAGTCGCGTTGCCGTCCCATGGTGGCAGCGACCGGAGGTAGTCCTCCACAGGGTCGCACTGCACGGCAAAATCGCTGTGTATGACAGAGATGAGCTTCTGCATGTTGATGTTCATGCCCTCTTCCTCCATCTTCACCCAGATCGAGTTGAGGATGTTGTCATCCAGGTTCACCCACTTCAGAAACTTAGGATTTCCCGCCATGCGGCTCATTATCTCGTGCCTGCCGGTCACCATGTTGCGCTGTATCTGGTATCTCATCGAGAGCCACTGCTTGATATACTTCACGGAAGTTTGCCCACGAAACGATTCGCCCTCTCTGAAATAGTGCCAGGAGCCGAACCGCTCCGTCTTCTTGTAGCACGACTTGATGACGGCAGCCGTGTCGGGATATTCGTGAGAGAAATGAGCTTCGGCATAGTCGAGAGCCTCCCTGAATTCGATGCCATAGCGGTTGCAGATGCTTCCGAAGTACATCACATACTCGTTGTGGCGGTGCGGTTCGAAGACGAGCCCCCAGTTGTGGAGCGTTTCCAGGACATGCATCTTCACCTCCTCCATGGTAGGTTTCTCCGCCGACAGTTTGATGCCATTGGCTTTGCTTCCCTTAGTCGCCTTGGAGCGCTCTGCAGCCTGCTTCTTGCTGTTCTTCTTGCGCAGCAGGGAGGAGGTGAACTTAGCCAGTTCCTTGTCGGTGAGGACTATCGGTTCGGCATCCCAGTTGAAGAAAGCCTGTTCGTCGTGGGCGAGTCCCGACAACCGTAGAAAGTCCACGCACTGCCGGTCGGCCTTGATGCTCAGCAGGGAGTCGAACAGCGCCATCGCCTTCTGCAGCATCGCCTGGTGCAGTTCCACGAAAGACAGTTCGCATCCCTCGGGTCGCTGATAGCCCACGATAATACGCAGCCCATTGCCGCTGATGGTGCGGTAGGCGATGAGGACGTGGGGAGAATGTCTGATGAGTTCGAAGAGAATCCCCATGGTCTCAGAGGACAAATGGTCGTAGTCGAGTCCCAGGCATCCCACTTCGCCCATCACGTTTTCCAGCAGTCTGCCCCTGCCGTCCAACTGTGCGGCGAAACAGATGCCAGTCGACAGAGGTTTTACCTTGCTGTCGGCAAGTTGCTTACTCACGGCCAGGGCCTTTCGATACGACTCAGTGATGGCAGCCAGTTCGTGGTTGCGCAAAATCAGATCCTCCAGCTCCTGACGGCAGCTTAGTGGGCGGCTCATCTTAGAGTCGAGCTGAGAGAAGACAGATGGCATGAAACCATCGCGTGACGTTGTGAACGCCTTTTTTAATATATTCATTCTTTTTTATATGTTTTATGGCATTACCCATATAGTTAAATTTCTTTCTTTATTTAATTTCTTTCGCGTATGCGTGTGAAAGTAAGAAACGAGGGTTCACCCTTCACATCAGCGTCGGAAGTCCGATAAACAGACGGGTTTCGGGGCGTGACCCCACCCTTCACAGGTATTCACGGAGATGTCACAAATAGCGTCAAACGGTGAACCCTTGGTGCAGCAAAAGTCCGAAAGGTGAACGCTCTTTATATAGGGAGTTTTCCAATAGGAAGTATGCTTAGACAGGTAGATTGTAACCGATGACAAAGATAAAATTAAATACATAAATAACCAAAATCTATATGTTCTACATGTAGAGTATAAAATTAACAAAAATTATGGCTTATATCAAGCATTTTACAAATCTTAACGCCTTTTTTGGGCATGTTTTGCACGCAGAAAAGCCCGGATTCGATAGGCGACGTAAGGAAGATCATGTCCGTCCGAAGACAATTAAGCGAGTCTAAGACGGAAAAGTTTTAGAGTTGGCCCAGGCCTATCTGCTCACCCGTCATACCCTCAAGACCGTATCGACGGACCGCCAGAAATTTGAGAAAATCTGCGAAATCCTCGACGCCTTGGAAGCCGACAACCAGGCCGCCAATCCTGGCGACGATCCCCTGTTCGAAGGCGGCTATCTGGCCGCCTTCCGCCGCCTGATGACTCAAGTCTGGGATAGATGATTTCGAATGTTCAGAAGTTATCTTTATGGGGAGTTAAAGAAGTTATCCCATAAGCATTCGTTCTGAGCAAATTGATGACAGCAGAGCAAAAGTACCTTTAGCTTGCATTGAGGAAAATAACTTTTTCCCAAAAACATTTGGCAGTATCACAGAAAAAGTATATCTTTGTATGCAAAGTTTAATTATAAGGAGGTTAAATATGAACATAGAAGAAAAAAAAGCAGATTTTATGCGTCGTTTCAAGGCTTCGAGGGAGCGAAAGGCTGAATACATAGCGCAAATGGAGAAGCGTATGCGTGAGGACTATCGTCGCAGAACAGGTAAGGAAGCAGAATCATTTTGTGTGTTGTAATAATGAAGCAATTAGATTTAGTGAAGATTAATAGGTGTGCACCTTATTTTGGTAGATGAATATGGAATAGACAATGTTGCTGCTGTAATCATCAGAAATGACAATCCTAACCTTGGTAAAGTATTGGCAGAATTTGGAGAAACAATAGAAATGTTTAGCCATAAACCAAGTATAGGTTAATAATGCAATATTCTTCATTCGAGTTTTGATAAGTGCAGAGCTATAGGCTTTGAGGAACCAAAATAACTTTTTCCAAAAAACTGATAGGTATCACTGCTTGTATTATAGTGCGGACTGTCAGTCTTGGTGTAATCCTGTTGGTGTATCAGCAAGGTGGTTCCATAATCCTCCTGCATTGTGTCCCTGCGTTCCCATAAGCAGCAATCCCCATGTCCCTGCAGTCGCATCAGCAGCACCCCCATGTCCCTGCAGTCGCATCAGCAGCACCCCCATGTCCCTGCGGTTTATCCCGCACAAAAAACTGCAGCTCCGCTGCTGGCGTAGACCTCTGATGGTCCGCCAACCATATAGCGAAGCGGTTTGAGCACCGAGTAGGGCGGTTGGCACATCCTTTCCCTTCTGAGAAGGGAGAGGCTTGGAGAGAGATGTGGAGCTTCCTTAAGGGTAAGGAAGGACGGGTAGGTTTTCGAAAAAAAGCACCGAGTAGGGCGGTTGGCACATCCCTTGTCCCTGAGGGGAAAAGGGCTTGGGAAAAGCGGTGGAGCTTCTTTAATGGTAAAGAAGGACGGGTTGATTTTAGAAAAAAAACTTATAATCCTTTGGCTTTTACGCAGAAAAACCTTATATTTGCACAGAATTAAAAAAACAGGAGGAATTATGGAAACATTGAATAAAGAATTTTGGGAGAAGCGTGATGCTGCAATGAAAAGATTCATGGCATCAAAGGAAAGAAAAAGAAAGCGTATGGCAGAGTTAGAACAGATGCTCCGTCAGGATTATCTTGCTCGTACAGGAGAAGACCCAAAGTTTGTAAATGTTTGGTGAAATGAAAGCGCTTTCTTTGAAAATGATTAATGCCTCTTCACCGTATGATGTTATGATGGTAGATTCAAACACTTATCGTTTCGTAACAGATTATGGCGTAGAGATAGCTATTAGCTTTGATCTTGATGACTTGCTGGAACATTGCGAGGCATACATGTTTAATATTACGAATGTGAACAAGCATCGTTCTCCTCGTGATATGAAGGTAAGAGATACAGTAATTGCTATAATAGACAATTTCTTTGAGACAAACGAGTTTGCTCTCCTTTATATATGTGAAACGGGTGATAGAAAGCAAGCATTGCGAAATCGCTTATTTGATTCTTGGTTTGCTTATGCTAATGGCAAAGAACAATATGTAATTATGGTTGCTAATATCCAAGACTTAGAAGGAGTAAATAATTATGCAGCAATGATTCTGAGAAAAGATAATCCAAATTTTGTAGATTATGTATCTGAATTCAACAATACTGTTAATTTACTTATGTTGAAGCCAGAGCATTAGCAAGATGTCATCTCCCTACGGCCCCAAAGCAGCAAGCCTCTATTCGTGTCCCTGCGTCCCCATAAGCAGCAATCTCAGTAAGTTGCGAGCAATCAGCATCAAGCATCTATTCGTATGTCCATGCGGTTCCATCAGCATCGAGCAAGCATCCTGCATCGTGTGTCCTTGCGGTTCATCCCGCACAAAAAACCGCAGCTCCGCTGCTGGCGTAGACCTCTGATGGTCCGCCAACCATATAGCGTAGCGGTTTGAGCACCGAGTAGGGCGGTTGGCACATCCCCTGTACTGAGGGGAAAGGGGCTTGGGGAAAGCGGTGGAGCTTCTTTAATGGTAAAGAAGGACGGGTTGATTTTAGAAAAACTTAAGGTTCAAGGGAGTACTGGTGGGTTTTCGAAGGTTCAAGAAACTACTTTTATTTTTTCGAATGTCAAGAAAGTACTTGTAGCTTTCAAAAAACTCTCTTAATGCCAAGAGAGGTTTTTCGAAAGCCTTTTTTAAGCCCTATTTCCTAAAAAAAACAGCATATTTTTAAATTATAAATAGAAAAAAGATAAAATCTTATACGTAATCCAACATAAATTAGTATTTTTGCAATAAAATCACACTTTTCTTTTAAAAAAAGTGCGACGAAAGTAAAAGTCATGTGCATAGGCTGCGTGCCAAATAAAAACCCATAAATACAATTCAAATGATGCACATTATGAAAAAACCGACAAAGCTACCGCAACCATCATGTTTGGTTGCAGCAAAAGACATAAAGTAGAAAGCGAATATGACGCAGGATTGCTTGAATTCACCTTCTACAGCCGACGTAAGTTACCGCTTACCAAAGGGCATCCACGTTACTGGGGCTGATGACAAATCGGATCCAGCTATAGAAGGAATGCCCTGGAGCCATCTGTTCATTGGCGGTGTTAACACCTATGTCGTTCGCAAGATGCGCAAGACCCAGTACAAGCTTCAGAAGCTATACTTGGTCGCCACCTATTGCGACGAAGAAAAGCAAGAATGGCACATGCTGATGCCAGATGAATTGCGTGAGGCTTTGTCAAGCAACTATAAGTCTATCTCGATTTGGCGGAGAAAGGTCAGAAAGGTCCAACTGCCAAGCAGCTCCGCGTAATGGCTGCGATGAAGAGGATTATGGGAGAATGAGCTGTAACCACCAAGCCTGCTCAAGTTGTCGCTTGATTGTTGAAAAGAAAAAAATCTAAACTTTATTCATAAATACTTGTATGCCTAACTCCTTGATAAATAGTTAGGACGTTGTTTGGTGATATATCATTGGGCTGATATGGCTTTGAAAGGAACAGAAAACGACTAAGTAAAACAGGTAAAATTGAATAATGATTTAACAACTCAACATGTAGTACTTGTATAAGTATCTATACAAAGGACCGTGTCCTAAATTGAGTTCTAACTATAGACTATATAATAAACGTTAAAAGCTACTGTATATGAAAAAATATGAATGGCTTGTGAAGCGACATTTACGTTCGGTAGATTCCTTGAAGCTATGGGCTGAAAATCCTCGATTAAATCCAAATGGTAAATATTTAAACTTGTTGGATTATGTTGAAGAATTACTATCAGATAATAGTGAGAAAGAGAGTTTTGTAAAATTATTGGAGTCTATTTCGAAAAAAGGCTTTATTCCTTCAGACCCTATTGTTGTTTGGAGAAATGAGGACAATTCCCATTGCTATGTAGCAGAAGGAAATCGAAGAGTTTTAGCACTAAAGCTATTGCGTAATCCCCAAAAAGCGCCTAAAAGCATAAGACCATTAGTGAAACAATTATCATCAAAAACTAATCTTGATGATATTCAAAAGATTAATGTTTGCATAGCTCCATCTTTTGACGATACAATATGGTATATAAATGAGCGACATACTCCTTCTGCTTTACAAAAGCCATGGAGTAGAATTCAACACCAGAGATGGATATTCGAATTATATCAAAAGTATAACGGCGACATAGATTCTATATTGGCAGAAACGTCTGCAGATAGAGTAACTATTGAGGCAGATATACGAATTTTGAGGTTAATTGGTTTGATAAAGCAACCCCAGATTAAGAATCTTTTGTCGGAAGAGGAATATGAAAAGGCTGTTTCGCATAGATTTCCTATAACAATATTAGAGCGTTTCTTCAATTACTCTAAGGTACGAGAGGCATGGTTTATTACTTTTGATGGGACAAACGTAGTTATTAAAGCTGAGGAAACCAGTTTCTTTAATGCTTATGCTGAGTTAATTCGAAGAATTATAACTGGAGATGGAAAGGTTAAGGTCAATACTCGTATGACTCATCTAATGTTGAAGAAATAATAAATTCACTTCCTACTGTAATAAAATCTGAAGATAATTTATTGCCATTGCAATCAGGGGCGATAATAGCAAAAAATAGTGAAAGAAAAATTGAAACTAATAGTACTAAGGTTTCTCAAAATTCTGTTTTGAAAAGGGATGTCAATAGACCAAAACTTATCCTGGGCATTTATACATTGGAAAGTGCAGACAAGAGACTAGTTGATTTATTCAACGAGTTAAAGAAATTGTCGGTTTCTTATTATCCTACATGTGTCTGTGCTTGTATGAGAGTATTCTTAGATATATCTGTTAGACTCTATATCGAGGAAAAAGGCTGGGAAATGGAAATAACGAAAAACAGACAAAATTGTTTTCAAGAAGTAACATTGCATAAACGATTGGCTTTTATAAAGGATAAATTATCCAAATGTGAAGAGAAAACAATCATAGAACGTTTACTCAATCCAAAAAATGAATTTTCTTTAGATGTATTGAATGGTTATGTTCATAGTAGCGATACTCATTATGAATTGAGGCAGTTTATGAATGGATTTTGGGATTTTATGTTTCCATTATTTAGAATGATGTTAGACATAAGAGAATCTTCTACGAGTATCGAAAAGAATACTAATCCTAATTTATAAGCATAACATTATGATGAAAGTTTATTCACCTTTACGTTATCCTGGTGGAAAAAGTCGTATCTTCCCTTTTGTTTCACATCTGATAGAGGAAAATGATATGAAGGGGATTGCTTACGCCGAACCTTATGCTGGTGGTGCAGGGCTTGCTTTGATGTTGTTGATAGAAGGTTGGGTTAATCATATTTATATAAATGACTTAGACCGATCAATTTACTCTTTTTGGAAAGTTTTGCTTACAAGAACAGAGGACTTGTGTGATTGGTTGTATTCTGTAGAAGTGACAATGGAAAATTGGAGCAAGTACAAAGATATTCAAAGAAATATTGATTCTGTTGATGAATTTGAATTGGCAAAATCAACTTTGTTTTTGAATCGAACAAATATATCTGGTGTAATTAAAGGAGGCCCGATAGGTGGAAAAGAGCAGGCTGGTACCTATAAGATAGACGTCCGTTTTAATAAAGAAGAACTAATTAAAAAAATAAGGCTTATAGCCACATTTAAGAATAAAATTCATTTATCCAATGATGATGGACTTACATTCTTGAAGAATATAAGTAGAAAACATGAGGATGTTTTCGTTTATTTAGATCCTCCTTATTATAAAAAGGCTGCTGATTTATATATGAATTTCTTTACAGATAAGAATCATGAAGAATTGCGTGATTTGATATCAAATTATCGGAAAGATGGATGATTTCATATGATAACGAGGACTTTGTACTAAAGTTATATGGAAAATTCAGAAAAATAGAATACCAATTGGCGCAATATGCTTCTAATCGTGTAGGAATAGAAGTCTTAATATTTGACCATAGAGTAAAATGTTATAGTTCTATGGCTTACTTAGTTAATGCTAAAGAATTGTGATGTTTTATCTATGCGGTTTAAATGAGTAAGTCGATGTTAATCAAAAAGGTACATGTAGAAAAATTCCGTGGTTTCCATAACCAAGACTTTGAGGTAGGCTCCATGCTTACTGCTATTGCAGGACAGAATGGAACTCAAAAATCAACACTATTGGGAATAATAACCCAAACGTTCACGTTGGGTAAGGACAAGAATCCTATGGGCATTGAAAAACCATTATGTGGAGGAAGTTACCGCTCTGCATTTGGTGACAAGTTTCGCCTTTCTCCAAAGTTTGATCTGCCAGGCACACATGAGTGGACACTGTCGTTTGATGATGGAAGGGACTATACAATCGAGAGTATTCTTCGCTCAGACTCCAAGACCTACGTTTTTGGCAGAAAGGTATGAGAGGTAAGGGTGACGGATATATTCAATATCCCACAATCTTCTTAAGTTTAAAGCGAGTTCTGCCTGTAGCAGAATCAGGAAACGTATCTGAATCTCTATTGCTTTCTAATCAGGAACTCGCAGAGTTCAAAAAACTTCATGATAAAATTCTGATTACAGAAACCAATATAGAGTCTGCTTCCTTTCTTGAAAATGCCAATAAGCAGACGATAGGTATTACTACCGATAAATATGATTGGAATGAAAACTCTGTAGGTCAAGATAATTTAAGCAAGATTATACTCGCTTTATTTTCATTTAAGCGTTTGAAAGAAAAGTACCCAAATGATTATAAAGGTGGTATCTTAGCCATAGACGAACTGGATGCAACCATGTATCCTGCTTCGCAAAAACAATTGCTCAAGACGCTGCGCACGTATGCATCTAAACTGAACTTGCAGATATTTTTTACCACACATTCCTTATCCTTATTGGAGAGCATTGACGATTTAATAGGTGAATGTAGTCAAAAGGAAGTAACTAAGGACCAAGTAAAGCTGATTTATCTCAAACGCCAAGATGAAAATATAATCATTAATGACAGAGCTTCATTCCGTAATATTACATTGAATCTTCAGGTGATACAAGGCAAAGTGAAATCTCTTCGAAAGATTCCTGTATATACAGAAGATAAGGAAAATATTGTGTTTGCCAAGCACCTGCTGCGAGGTAAAACTTCTCAACTTAATTTCATAGATATTGACTTCTCTGGTGCTAATTTAATCTCGTTAGTATCGAAGAAAGTTCCTGCTTTTGTTGAACCTGAGGCTATAGTAATAGTGGATGGTGACGTACGTAAGGAAATCAACAAAATGAAATCTATAGTCAAAGCTAATAATATTCTTATATTGCCATCCAATATGTCTCCCGAACAGTTGGCTGCTACATTTTTACATGATTTGTCTGATGCAGATAAACTTTGGGAAAATATAGCTGAAGGATATAGCAAGCAAGTATGTTTCAGAGACATAACTTATGATGAAATATTGCATGATAGGATAAAAGCTAAAACTTGGTTTAGAAGTCAGTTACCTTCTTGGGGTAGAACCGCATCCAAGGTTTTAACTCCTTTATTCAAGAAATACAAGGATGGACGAAATGAATTTATCTCTGATTTTGAAGAGATGATGAAACTTTATCAAGTATAATTTATCATGGCAAAGAAATTGATAAATAAGTAAAATATATAACATAAAATTTCAAAATAGCGATGGATATAATTTCAGTAATAAACTATAAGGGAGGTGTTGGTAAAACAACCCTTACCACCAACATTGCTGGTGATTTAGCACAGCTTGGTTACAAAGTATTGATGATAGACCTTGACCCTCAGGCAAGTCTGACATTCTCATTCTTGAAACCTGATGAATGGAAGGATAAGGTAGCAGACAAGCACACTATCAAGAATTGGTTTTCCGATTCGAAAAAAGTAAGAACTGAAAGGTTTGAGGATTTGATCATAACACCTCTTACGGTTAAGGATTCTCTGAAAAATAAAGGGAAACTTGATTTGGTCTCTTCACACTTGGAGCTGATAAATGTTGATTTGGAACTTGCAACCAAGTTGGGCGGTGCCAATATGACCCAAGCAAAGGAACAATTTATTAAAGTACATCATCGACTTTTGGATGGCATAAACCAGCTACCAGAAGATGCGTATGACATTATTTTGATAGATTGTCCTCCAAACTTTAATATCGTTACCAAGAATGCGATTGTTGCAAGTGACTATATTCTGATTCCTGCCAAGCCTGACTATCTGTCAACAATGGGTATCGACTATCTGAAGAATAGTTTGGATAAGTTAGTCAAGGAATATAATGAATACGTTTCTATTGAAGACTCGGATTTGGATGATTACGAGCCAATAAATCCTCAAATACTGGGTGTCGTATTTACGATGGTTCAGTATTATGGAGAGAAGCCTATCAGTGCCCTTCGCCCTTTCATCGCCCAAACAAAGCAATTGGGATTTGATGTATTTGAGGATACCTTGCGTGAGAATAAGACTCTTTTTGCAGATGCTGCTCAATATGGAGTACCAGTTGTTATCAGTAAAAGAAACTCTGGCATCAACGTAATAGATGGCATCAATGGAATAGTAAATGAATTGTTAGATAAGTTGGGATATGAGTAGAACGAATTTTTATGTCTCAGAAATGGAGCACTTTCTTGCTTTCTTAAACAAATTGCCACAAGCTATGGTTAAAGAAATTGAGAATGGTGAGAAACAGATTGAAATTAATATAATTTCTTCTTCCAAAGAACCAAATGAACCAATGTCTGAAAACTCTATTGTTGTTTCAGAAGCCATCGCTATTCTCAACTCCATGCATTCACGTGAGGAAGCCTCTTCTTATTTTTCTTCCAATGACTTGAAAAGAGCTGATTTAGAATCCATTTGTAAACAATTAGATCTACCTTTTACCAAGAAGGAGAACATGAAGACTCTACAGGAAAAAATTATAGAGGGAACTGTAGGATACAAGTTGAGGTCACAGGCAATACAAAAATAGAAATGAAAGATACTCATAGATATGTTATAGAGACGGCAAACTTACATCTCTCTGAGAAAGATACAAAACATGCGATGCTGAAGGACTTTGATTCGCCTTTCGACATCAAGGTGGATTTGTATGGACATGAATAACAGATAATATATGATAGTTTTACCAGATACCACAACTTATGATTCCAGCATACGCTTGGTACAACTCGTAGGAGGAGTAACCAAAGTGAATATGCTGAAAGTGTGCGACAAACTCGACTTGTATGTCAGCCCCAACTTGAAGAAGGATGAGACTGCACGCCGAGTAGCACAAGAACTGCTTGATAGTCCTATTGAGATATTAAGCAACCTCAACAAGCAAGAGTTGCAAATTATTGATGAGTTTGTCAAGGGTGGTGTCATATAGTATTTTTATAAATTTTGAAGATGAAACAGAATTACAATAAGCAGATAAAATTGCTCTGTGCCACTTGTGGTTCAGGTGATTTTTTCGGTAAGAACGAGGAAACCGGTGTGATTACTTGCAAGAAATGTAACCGCATTTACTACGGAGGTTATGATGAAATTGTTGAGTTAAACCAACAAAGCATAAGTTCCAATGTGGAAAATATGAGGCAAGAAGTACAACAAGATTTAATAAAGGACTTGAATAGTATGTTTAAGAAAGCAGGATTTAAACTAAAATAAGATGGAAGCGTTTACAATCTCAAATTGGATAGCCTTGGCAAGTGTAGGACTATCATTAATTGCTCTCGTGAAATCTTTCTTGACAGACAGAAAGGCTAAAAAATTAGATTTGTTGTTGAAGCAACAACAGGTTCAGAAACATGATGAAGAAATAACTGAATGTAAGAAAGCAGATATTGAAGTAAATGTTGTGGAGATGCCAAGAGGTTCTAACAACAAACTTAAATTTTATAATAGAGGTAAAGCAATAGCTTATAATGTAGAATTTAAGATAACTTCAGATACAGGAGCTAATATTCAACTGTTTATGGATAAGAATTATTTGCCTTTTCCTAAGCTTCTACCACAGCAGTGCTTTGATATAGTTTATGTACAATTCTCTCATGAGCCCCATCACACTATATTGATGACTTGATGATGACTTTGGCAAAGGGCGAAGTAAAGAAATGGTTGTAGATATGTAATACTATAAACCTCAAATCCGCAACCTATAGGGTTTAGTGGGATTTTGCTTGCAAAGCGACAAAATTCATTTTATTGTACATATTTCTTGCACAACAGAAATGTCGCAGACACAAAATCCCCTTACCCCATAA
>ENA-OQER01001140-OQER01001140.1-human-gut-metagenome-genome-assembly--contig:-NODE-1140-length-13419-cov-2.191092_pt1 | contig 13419 bp, 18 predicted proteins | sample MGYA00242797_ERZ504639 | MGnify/ENA primary metagenome ERZ504639 (study PRJEB26092, sample SAMD00036306) | human gut metagenome | host: Homo sapiens | study: EMG produced TPA metagenomics assembly of...
ATTACCAGCTTTATATGACACAATTTGCAGGATGTGCAACTTAGTGTTATAATTACGTACTACGATGTTAGTGGTATAAGATTTTTTCACTGATATCTTGAATTTCCATAAAAGCTATAGGAGAGATGACATATGCAGAAACAGAACCATAATATGCGTACAGAGAGAAAATCCAGTATAAAAAATAGCGCAACAAGACTTATTCTTATAGCGCTTCTTGTACTTATACAGACAGGCTGGATGATAGTTCTTATGTCGAAGTTAAACACGTACTCGACAGCTATAACACTTATAATGACATGTATAGCTGTTATTATAGCACTAAAAGTGTTTGGAACGCATGTTAATTCGGCACAGAGAATGCCATGGCTGATAGTTATAACAGCTGTTCCTTTTTTTGGAATATGTATTTATCTTCTTTTTGGACGTTCTATTGTTACAAAGGGTATGAGAAGAAGATTCAATGGAATAGAGGCTGATATACTTAAAAACAAGCTTAAACAGGATGAACAGATTATAAAAGAGCTTGAACAAAAGGATCTTGGCATAGCAAATCAATGCAGATATATAAGCAATACAGCTAAATATCCTGTATATAAGAATACTGATATGGAGTATTATAATACTGCTCTGGAAAGCTTTGAAGCACAGCTTTGGGAGCTTTCAAAGGCTGAAAGTTTATATTTATGGAATATCATGCAATAGAAGATGCGATAAGCTTTGAAAGATTAAAAAAAGTTCTTATAGATAAAGCGAAAAATGGAGTTGAGGTAAGAATATTCTACGATGATCTTGGAAGCATATTTTTCCTGAACAAAGAATTTATAAAGCGTATGAGAGATGAGGGAATACAGTGCAGGGTGTTTAATCCACTTAAGGTTATAGTCAATATGTTTATGAATAACAGGGATCACAGGAAGATTACTGTTATAGATGGAAAAGTTGGTTTTACTGGTGGATATAATCTTGCGGATGAGTATTTTAACATAACTCATCCATATGGTTACTGGAAGGATACAGGAGTAAAGCTTACAGGAGATGCGGTTAAAAGTCTCACAGCAAGTTTTCTTACCATGTGGAATGCTATAGACCATACAGATTCACAGGAGGCTTATGATGAATATATAGATGCAACAGATGGCACTTATAATGCAGCATCACAGGAATGTTATGTACAGCCATATTCGGATAATCCTCTAGGACATGACAGAATAGGTGAAGATGTATATCTTAATATATTAAAGAATGCAAAGCATTATGTGTATATTACAACACCTTATCTTATAATAACAGATGAAATGGAAAGAGAACTAAGACTTGCGGTGAAGCGTGGCGTTGATGTAAGAATTGTAACACCAGGGATACCAGATAAAAAGATGGTATATAAGATAACAAGGTCATATTATGAGCCATTATGTTCAGCAGGCGTGCGTATATATGAATATACACCTGGTTTTTGTCATGCAAAGCAGTGGGTAGCGGATGACGAAGTATGTGTCGTAGGCACGATCAATATGGATTTCAGAAGCCTTTACCTGCATTTTGAAAATGCTGTGTTTACGTATAACAGAGAGCTTGCAGGAAAGGTTAAAGAGGATATGCAGAATAATTTTGAGATTTCAAATGAGGTTACATCGGATTATGCTGTAGATGTTATCAGACCACTTAAGCTTGGAACATGTATGCTTCATATGATTTCTCCATTATTATAGGTTTTTACAGACTTGAAAGAGCTGTTTTTATATAATGGATTGTGACAAATTGTGGATTAAGAAAGAGTAAATTATGATATATTAAATATCAGGTACTATAAGGAAAGAGGTAAAAGGTGAAAGAAAAATTAGTTACGGTAAAGGTGGACCATCCGTTAGGAAGTGCAGATGAAGATAATCCCTCGTCGGTGTACCCTATTAATGCCGGGTATGTTGTAAATGAAAGTGACCTTGAACTTTCAAAGCATGAAGAAAAACAGAGAGCATATCTTGTAGGAGTTGATATTGCAGTTGATGAGTATGCAGGCATTCTTATTGCAGTTGCAAGGAGAAGAGATGATTCTGATACAGTGTGGATAGTTGCACCAGAAAACATACTTTACAATAAGCAGCAGTTAGAGGAAATAGTGCATTTTAAAGAACAGTACTACGATGGCTTTATCGAATGGTAGATGAAGAAATGTGGGATGCCTATGATGCACAGGAAAACAAGCTGGATACGAGGTTAGAAGAAGTCTGGCAAAGTCTATGCCAGACGGAGTGTATCATGTTGTAGTTATGGTTTATACCGTAACAAAGGATGGAAAAGTACTTATAACACAGAGGTCACGTAATAAAACAAACCCTTTAAAATGGGAAGTCACGGGAGGTTCTATAATAGCTGGCGAATCTTCAAATGAAGGAGCTTCACGAGAGTTATATGAAGAAACTGGATTGCTATGTAAACCGGAAGAACTGATTGCTCTTTACGAATATACGGATCATAACAAGCATTGTATATATCATGGATATATTAACTTGTGTGATAAAGAGGAACGCATTACATTACAGCCTGGTGAAACTATGGATTATATGTATGTTCCATATGATGAATTCTTTGAATTCGTCATGTCTGACAGGTTCATAACATCTGAACAGAAGCGGTTTATGCTGCATGAGGAGCTGATAAAAAGAAGCATAAAGAATAGTATTAATAAAATCTAAGAAAAGAGGCTGATAATATGTCACTTAAAGAAATAGTACTTAAAAACAGATCGTATAGAAGATTCTATCAGGACAGAAAGGTAAGTGTTAAAGAACTTGAGGAGCTTGTTGATATAGCAAGAAATGTTGCATCGGGAGCAAACAGACAACCATTAAGATATAAAGTGGTTTGTGATGTTTCAGACAATGAACAGGTGTTTTCAACGTTAAAGTGGGCAGCAGCACTTACGGACTGGGATGGTCCTAAAGAAGGAGAAAAGCCGGCAGGATATATTATAATATGCAGTCCTGTCGATGTGCAGGCACCAAGAGATGAGGGTATAGCTGCACAGACTATACTTTTATCAGCTACAGAAAAGGGACTGGGTGGCTGCATGTTTGCAAGTGTTAATATTCCAGAGCTTAACAAAAGACTGGAGCTTCCTTCTGAACTCAGTGCAAGACTTGTTATCGCCTTAGGTTATCCAAAAGAAGAAGTTGTTATAGATGAAGTGTCATGTACAGATAATCTTAAATATTACAGAGATGAGGAAAATGTACACCATGTTCCAAAACTGAAGCTTGAAGATGTTTTATTGTAGAGCGTAAAGATTTAAGAACTGCGGTTTCAACGCATTATGCATTGGAAACCGCAGTTCTTTTTAGTAAGTCATTGTTACTATAGTGTTAAGTGAAACACTATTCATCTTTTGTTGTATACAGCAAAAAGATATTGTTATTATATAATATCTTTAATGTTGTGTCAAAAGTAAATTATGCTTTGTCATTTTCAGCTTTATTATTTTCAGACGTAGCATTTCTGGTGAGCTGATGATAATTTTTTATAAGAAGAGGAAGCTCAGCTATAAGCATTCCAACCCATCCTGCAAGATAAGATAGTGGAAGAGCTTCTATTCCCATGCCAAGTATAAGAACAAGCGGGATAGCAGCAATAACACGTACACCCATATTGATGAAGCTGCTAAGCAGTGTGATCTTAAGGTCGCCTATGCCACGGAAGTAACCCTGTATGCCGTTAGTTGCCGCTGGAAGAATATACATAAATGAAATAAGTCTTAAATATCTTACACCATGCAGTATAACTTCTTCATCCTTAACAAAGAGAAGCATAAGAGGACGTGCCAGTAAAAAACATATGAGAAACAGAATGACTCCATATATGAATTCAAGTATCATTCCACATCTGAAGCCTTCTTTCATACGCTGCTGCTTTTTAGCACCTTTGTTCTGCGCCATAAGAGCTGTCATGGCGTGCCCGATGTTCTGCTCAGGAGTATAAGCAAAGTCATCTATTCTGTTTACTACGGCGAAGGCGGCAGCTACAGATACGCCCATAGTGTTTACTATGGCCTGGATGCCTATTTTACCAAGCTGTACTGTTGCCTGCTGCATAGCCGATACCCATCCATAGCTTATAGTCTTTTTTAGAAGAGAATGGTCAAATACAAGCCATTTTTTTCCAAGACAAAGAACTGGGACTTTTTTCTGGATATATATTATGCAGAAAATACAGCAAAACATTTCACTTATAACTGTAGATATGGCACATCCGTTGCTTCCCATTTTAAGCACAATTACAAAGAATAGATCTCCAATCACATTAAGCACAGAGCTGGCTATAAGAAAGTACAGAGGTGTCTGGCTGTCACCAAGAGCTCTTAATGTGCTTGAAAAGAAGTTGTATAGGAATGTAAATACAAGACCAATGAATATGATGCGCATATATGAGGTTGTAAGCTTTATTATAGAGGAATCGACCTGGAGTATATGCAATATTGGTACTGAAAAAATAATACATATTAAGCTTAATATGATGGAAAATATGACACCTGAGAGCATAGTTGTGCTTATCTGTCTATGCAGCTTATCATAGTCCTTTGCACCATATTGTGTACCCATAAGTATGCTGGCACCCATACACAATCCATTAAGAAAAAGTATCATAAGTGTCATAACAGGGTTGCATATACCGACTGCTGCCAAAGCCTCTTTGCCAACAAACTGGCCAACAATAATACTGTCAACTGCATTATATGTAAGCTGAAAGAGATTTCCAAGAACAAGAGGAATCGTAAACCCTACAAGAAGAGGCATAATCTTTCCTTTTGTTAAATCTTTAGTCATAATCTTAATTTCCTTTCAATTTCGTTTTCCTTTGATTTTATTTTGATTTTGTTTTTTGCACATCACATTATAAATACAGTTGCGAAAAAATGCAAAGAATTTTATACTAATATGCAAATAGCGGATTATGTTTAGGAGGTTGCTGTGAGAGTTACAGGAGAAGATATGCAGCTTTATGCTGTTACAGATACACAATGGCTTAACGGAAAGGACTTTCTTTCAGTTATAGAGAGTGTCCTTGCAAACGGAGCTACATTTTTACAGTTAAGAGAAAAGAATGCCACACATGAGGAAATAGTAAAGAAAGCGATTGCAATAAAGCCTATTGCTAAAAAATATGGTGTGCCATTTGTAATAGATGATGATATATATGCTGCAAAAGAGGCTGATGCAGATGGTGTGCATATAGGACAGAGTGATGCTGATTATAAGACTGCAAGGGCAGTTCTTGGTGAAGGAAAAATAATCGGCATGACTGTTAAGACTAAAGAACAGGCTGAAAATGCTATAAGAATGGGTGCCGATTATGTAGGGATGGGAGCGGTATTTCATACGAGCACTAAGCTTGATGCTAAAGATATGAGTAAAGAAACACTCATAGAGCTGACAGGTATGATGAAGGATATTCCAGTAGTTGCCATAGGCGGCATCAATTACGATAACTGTGATTATCTAAAGGATACAGGGGTTGATGGTATTGCAGTAGTATCTGCTATATTTGCAGCTGATGACTGTGCTGAGGCTGCAAGGAAGCTTTTTATAAAGACAAGGGAGTTGTTTGCAAAAAAAAAGAACATAATATTTGATATGGATGGGACACTTGTTGATTCAATGCCTTTCTGGAAAAATAGTGCAAGAGAATACGCATTGTATAAAGGTGCAGAGCTTCCAGATGATTTTGATGATATTACAGGTGTTATGGATTTAAATGATTATGCATGCTATCTTAAAAAATGTACTAGGGATAGATACTGATCTTGAACAGATAAGTAAGGCTGCTGTTGAAATCATGAACAAGCACTATGCAACGGATATCCCGGCAAAAGAAGGTATGGTTGAGCTTGTTAGAAGAGAGTACGAGGCTGGAAGTAAACTTGTTATATTTACTGCTTCAGAAAAGAGCAGTGTAGAGATTCTGCTTGACAGACTTGGCATAAGAAAATGCTTTTATGATATATATACTGTATATGATATTGGCTTAAAAAAGAGTGATAAAAACAGTTATCTTAAGGTTATCGATAAGGCCTGCATGAATTCAGAAGATACATGGGTTTATGAGGATATATTAAGAGGTGTTAAAGCAGCTAAAGAGGCGGGTCTTAAGGTGTGTGCTGTATATGATGAGGATTCAGCAGATGACTGGTGTGAGATTAAGGGTATTGCAGATAAGCTGATCATAAATGCATAGTATGTGTAAAAGATGATAAAATATAAACAATAAAATAATAAATATATGGAGATAATATATGAAGAAAAAAGTAGTAGTAGGAATGTCGGGCGGCGTTGATTCGTCTGTTGCAGCATTTCTTTTAAAAGAACAGGGATATGATGTTATAGGTGTTACAATGCAGATATGGCAGGATGACTCTGTGGAAACAACAGAGAATGGCTGCTGTGGGATCCAGGCAGTTGATGATGCAAGAAGAGTTGCAGGCCAGCTTGATATACCATATTATGTTATGAATTTTAAGAATGAGTTTAAAGATAATGTTATTGATTATTTTGTTGAAGAGTATAAGCTTGGAAGAACCCCCAATCCATGTATAGCATGCAACAGATATGTTAAATGGGAGTCGCTTCTTAAAAGAAGTCTTCAGATAGGTGCAGATTTCATAGCTACGGGTCACTATGCAAGAATATGCCAGCTTGATAATGGCCGTTATGCCATCAGAAACTCAGTGACAGCAAAGAAAGACCAGACATACGCACTGTATAATCTTACACAGGAGCAGCTTGCACATACTATTATGCCGATAGGCGATTATACTAAGGAGCAGGTACGTAAAATAGCTGAAGATAACAATCTGATGGTTGCACATAAACCGGATAGCATGGAAATATGTTTTGTCCCTGATAATGATTATGCTGGTTATATAGAAAGAACTACTGATTACAAGCCAGTTCCAGGTAATTTCGTTGACGTAAATGGTAATGTCATAGGCAGGCATAATGGTATTATTCACTATACAGTAGGACAAAGAAAGGGTCTTGGTCTGGCTATGGGACATCCTGTGTTTGTAGTGGCAATAAGACCAGAAACTAACGAGGTTGTAATAGGGGAGAATAATGATGTGTTCTCTAAAACATTATATGCAAACAATCTTAATTTTATGTCAATAGAAAAGCTGCAAGGCCAGGTAAGGGCAAAGGGAAAGATACGTTACAGCCATGGTGGCGCAGATTGTACGATAAGAATGATAGATGGTAAAACACTTGAATGTACATTTGATGAACCACAGCGCGCAGTAACACCAGGACAGGCACTTGTACTGTACGATGGTGAGTATGTGCTTGGTGGTGGCGTGATTATATAATGTCTGAATTATGTAGAGAAAGCAGGTTTAATATGGATAGATTAATATATATGGATAATGCGGCTACAACATCTGTAAAACCTGAGGTTTTAAACAGTATGCTGCCTTTTTTTACAGATAACTATGCCAATCCGTCAAGTATATATAATTTTGCACAGAAGTCAAAAAAAGCAGTTGAAGATGCAAGAACAACGATTGCAGATATAATAGGTGCTGATAAGCCAAATGAAATATATTTTACGGCAGGTGGAAGTGAATCAGATAACTGGGCACTTAAGGCGGCAGCAGAGTGTTTTAAGGATAAGGGTAATCATATAATAACAACAAAGATTGAACATCATGCTATACTTCATACATGTGAGTGGCTTGAAAAGCATGGATATGAAGTAACATATCTTGACGTTGACAGTAATGGACTGGTTGATATAGATGAATTCTGTGCAGCTATAAAGGACACAACTATTATTGCAAGTATAATGTATGCTAATAATGAGATCGGTACTATAGAACCTATAAAGGAGCTTGGCGCTGCTGCACATTCAAAAGGAGTTATATTCCATACGGATGCTGTTCAGGCATTTGCACATATTCCTGTTAATGTTAAGGATATGAATATAGATATGCTTAGTGCAAGCGGACATAAGTTTCATGGACCCAAGGGAACAGGTTTTTTGTATATTAGTAACAGTGTAAAGATAGGTTCTTTTATTCATGGAGGCTCACAGGAGAGAAGCCGCAGGGCAGGAACGCTTAATGTTCCTGGAATTATAGGTATGGCAGAGGCAGCCAGACTTGAGGCTATAAATATGGAAAAGAATATGAAATATGTATCTGGCATGAGAGATTATATCATAGAAAGAATATCAGCAGATATTCCATCTGCAATACTTAATGGAGACAGATATAAAAGACTTCCTGGCAACATACATATGAGTTTTATAGGTGCTGCTTCAGAGCTGCTCCTTATAATGTTAGACCAGAAGGGGATATGTGTATCAGCAGGCTCGGCATGTGCATCAGGTTCCGTGGACCCATCGCATGTACTTACGGCCATAGGAGTTGATAAGAACATTGCACGAAACTCTGTCAGAATGACAATAGGTGAAGATTTAACTAAGGAAGAGGCAGATTATGTAGTTGAGGAGTTAAAGGCTGTTGTTGAAAGGATAAGAAGCATGTCCCCTGAATATGCACAGTTTATTGCAAAAAAATCATAGGATTGTATTTTTAATGTATTTTAATAAAAACATCTTGATATGTATTTATATCTGGTTATATAATGAACGACAGTTTTGCGTCATGTATACAAAGAATTGCTTTTTATGTAATTCGTATATAAAAAAAACAGCGCAAGGATGGAGATTCATTATGAAATATTTAAAACAATTCTTAATCATTCTGGTATATCTTTAATCGGAGAAATTCTAAACAAGCTGCTTCCTTTACCGGTGCCAGCCAGTATTTATGGAATGGTGATATTATTTGCCGGACTTTTATCTGGTATTATAAAGCTTGAATCAGTGAAGGAGGCAGGAAGTTTTCTTATAGAAATAATGCCTGTGATGTTTATTCCAGCAGGTGTCGGACTTATGTCATCATGCTTAATCTTAAACCAGTAATTATCCCTGTATGCATTATTACAGTTGTTGCTATATTTACAGTAATGTTAGTTAGTGGACATGTAACACAATATATAGTAAAACACAGTAAAAATAAAGATGAATTTTAATGATATATAAGGAGAATATATTAAAATGGAAGTTTTTTTCTTGATTCAGCATTCGCAGGAGTATCTATAAGTCTTATAGCATACATGGCAGGAGTATTTCTAAAAAAGAAGTTTAAAATAGGGTTGTTTAATCCTTTACTTATATCAATCATTGTTACGATAGTAGTGCTTATAGCTGGAAAGGTGGATTATGAAAGCTATAATGCAGGGGCTAAATATCTAAGCTGGCTTTTAACACCTGCTACAGTATGCCTGGCAATTCCTTTATATGAACAGATACAGCTGTTAAAAAGCAATTTTGCTGCTATTATTCTTGGAATAGCATCCGGTGTGGTCACAAGTCTTCTTACAGTGCTTGTTTTATCTATGCTTATGGGACTTACACATGAACAGTATGTAACTATGCTCCCAAGTCAATCACAACAGCTATCGGAATGGGTGTATCAGAGGAGCTTGGAGGATATGTGACTATAACAGTAGCGGTCATTGTTGTTACAGGTGTTATTGGTAATATTCTTGCAGAGTTTATATGCAATGTATTTAAGATAACAGAACCTATAGCTAAAGGTGTTGCAATAGGTACATCAGCTCATGCAGTTGGAACGGCTAAGGCTATTGAAATGGGTGAAATAGAAGGAGCTATGAGCAGTCTTTCCATAGCTGTAGCAGGTATTCTTACGGTTATAGGGGCGAGTGTATTTGCTAATTTCCTTTAAGAACTAAAAGTGAAGACAGATGTGAAAAGATTATATCTTACAGTATGCAAGAATGGAGGATTATTATGATTATTACAATAGCAAGACAGTGCGGCTGCCATGGAGATGAAATAGGATTAAAGCTGGCCAAAGAGTATGGGCTTTCCTTTTATAATAAAGAACATATAATAAAGCTTGCAAAAGAAAAGGGGATATATGATAAATTTCCTTATTTTTTTTCAGAGATTCCAGTAAATGCACTTATGCATACAATAAGTGATGATGAAGGAGATATTCTTCTTTCTGAATCCAGAAAGGCATTATATCCTCTTATAGGTGATGAGAACTGTGTGATCATCGGCAGATGTGCTAACTATGCTTTTTCCGACAGACAGGATAAAATCAGTATATTTTTAAGTGGCGATAAGTCAGATAGAATCAGGCATATTGCAAAGAAGCATGATTTTAGTGAAAAGAAGGCGAAGGCTGTTGTTGACGAAACTGATTCAAGAAGAAGAGAGTTTCATAAATACTGTTCAAACCAGGAGTGGGGCAATGCAGCTTTTTATGATCTGTGTATAGATGAAACTAAAGCCGGAGTTGATGGAACAGTAGATATTATAAAGAAATATATTGAAATTATGGCTTAATGTTAAATTGTATGTTATAATCAACCTTTATTACGAAGTTATCAAACAACGTATAAAATATGATGCATTAGAAAGTGTTTATATAAGGAAAAGGGAGATTGTATGACGTTAGAAATAATATTAGTAGCCATTGTACTTATTTTATGTATTGCAGCAGATAAGTTTTCAGGTAAATTTGGTATGCCAGCACTTATTCTTTTTATAGGCATTGGTATGCTTTTTGGTTGTGACGGTATAGCTGGAATTGAGTTTGATAATTTCAGGGCGACAGAATATATATGTAATATTGCACTAGGTTTTATTATGTTTTATGGTGGTTTTAATACGAAATGGAAAACTGCAAAGCCGGTTGCTGCTAAAGCGATATTGTTATCTACCTGTGGTGTATTATTAACAGCAGCATTAACAACAGTTTTTTGTTTTTATATATTTAAAATTTCCTTTTGCTGAGAGTTTTCTTGTTGGTGCGGTTATATCAGCAACAGATGCGGCTAGTGTGTTTGCTATATTAAGAAGAAAAAAGCTTAATCTTAAAGATGGTGTTGCTTCGCTTTTAGAAATAGAAAGTGGTAGTAATGATCCGGTTGCCTATATGCTTACAGTTATTGGAATATCAATACTGAATGGAGATAACCTGTCAACAGTACCATATGCTATATTTGCCCAGCTTGTATATGGTACACTTATTGGTGTTATTCTGGCAGCTATAGCTATATATGTACTTACTAAAACGGATATAATAGCCAACGGTCTTGATACCATATTTATACTTGCTGTTGTGCTTCTTGGTCTTGGATTGTCACAGTATGTTGGTGGCAATTGCTTTTTGTGTATATATTTATTTGGAATATTGCTTGGTAACAGCCAGATACGGAATAAAGGAAATATAGTACCTTTTTTTGATGGTGTCACAACGCTTGCACAGATAGTCATATTCTTTATGCTTGGTTTATTATCATATCCGCATATGTTTCCTGCTACTATATTAACATCAGTTATTATTGCAGTATTTCTTACATTTATTGCAAGACCTGTTGCGTGTTTGCTATTCTTCTTCCATTCAGGTGTTCTATTAGGCAGTGTCTGCTTGTGTCATGGGCGGGACTAAGGGGAGCTTCTTCAATAGTTTTCTCAATATCAGTTATGGCAGGTGGAAGTGAAATGTCTAAGGATCTGTTTAATATTGTTTTTATGATATCGCTTATTTCAGTTGCTATCCAGGGAACTTGCTTCCAGAAGTTTCAAGAAAACTGAAAATGATAGATGAAAAGAGTGATGTAAGAAAGACATTTAATGATTATCAGGAAGAATCGGCCATTACACTTATGAGGATGTTTATACCTAAAGGACATAACTGGGAAAATAAGCTTATAAGTGAGGTACATATGCCTACAGGTGCTATAGCTCTTATGATAAAAAGGGGCAGGGAGTCTATAATAACAAGAGGCAACACAAGAATACTTGGAGGAGATAATCTTATACTAAGTGTTCCAGCATATGTAAGCTCTGATAATGATTCGCTGGAGGAAAGAGTTGTTACACAGGATGATGCGTGGTGTAACAGGACAATACGTGAGCTCAATCTGCCAGAGAATCTTATTATTGCACTTGTAAAGCGTGGTGATGAGAATATAATACCAGTTGGTGATACATTTATTATGGATGGAGATGTTGTGGTAATATACCGTGGCTAAATGTCTTATATACAATTATGAGATTATGACTATATTATTTTGAAATTTTACATATATGGTCTGATTTATTATAATCAGTTGAAAATATATAGAAAACAGGTGGATTATTGTGAAAACTAATAAACAGATACAGATGTCAGAATCATTTTTAAACAGTGCAGTTCTTGCTGTATCAGGAGGCTTTCAGGATGCTTATACCTACTTTACAAGAGATAAGGTATTCTCGAATGCCCAGACTGGTAACGTAGTACTTATGAGTCAGGAGTTCATGGCAGGGAATTTTATAGGTGGAATTAAATATCTGCTCCCATTTTTAGCTTTTGGTCTTGGCGTTCTTGTTACTGAACAGATTAATGCCAGATATAAAATGGCTAAGAGGATTCATTGGAGACAGCTTATTATTCTTATAGAAATAGCCATTCTTGCGATAGTTGGATTCATTCCTCATTCATTAAATATGGCAGCCACTGTTCTAGTTTCATTTTCATGTGCCATGCAGGTACAGGCGTTCAGAAAGGTAAATGGTTTTGCATATGCCAGTACGATGTGCATAGGTAACTTAAGAAGTGGTACAGATGCATTATCTGCTTTTTTAAGGGAAAAAAGGAAGGAACCTCTTATTAAAGCGTTTCATTATTATGGAATAATATTCTTTTTCGCAGTTGGTGCAGGAATAGGCGGTAATCTTTCTGTTGCGTGGGGAATACATACAATATGGGTATCTTGTATATTACTTCTTATCAGTATGGTGTTTATGTGGTATGAGAAATACAGAAAATAGGAAAATATATAGTTTTGGAGATTGAAAATTGGAATACAGTAAAGAACAGCTTGAAGCTATTAATAGTATAGATGGACAGGTGTGTATAATATCAGTAGCTGGTTCGGGTAAGACAGCTGTTATTGTTGCAAGAGCAGATAATATAGTAAAACATGGAGTAAAGCCGTCAAGAATTCTTGTGCTTACATTTTCAAAGGCTGCGGCAGCACATATGGAAAAACGTTATGTTGACATATATGGACACACCGGGATACGTTTTTCAACGATACATTCATTGTGTTATTCGGTTCTTGTAAGGGCATATATCTTAAGCCTGAATCGGTGCTTTCTGATAAGGATAAGCTTAAGTTTTTTACAGAGTTCCATAAAAAACTTGTCTATAAAAGAACTTTGGGAGTTCCGGATGATTTTGATGAATTTTATAGAAAATGTGAAGAATATATAACTGGAAAAGCACAGAGTGAATATTATGAAAATACGTTTAAATATATAAGAGAGCATGCAGAAAGTGGATAT
>ENA-OQER01001141-OQER01001141.1-human-gut-metagenome-genome-assembly--contig:-NODE-1141-length-13414-cov-3.780914_pt1 | contig 13414 bp, 15 predicted proteins | sample MGYA00242797_ERZ504639 | MGnify/ENA primary metagenome ERZ504639 (study PRJEB26092, sample SAMD00036306) | human gut metagenome | host: Homo sapiens | study: EMG produced TPA metagenomics assembly of...
GAAAAAGACAGACACATTATAATATTCGCACGCGCGTAAACAAAAACGGAAAAAGAAAAAAACGAATACGCAAACAAAAAGCCGGAAAAAACGGAAAAAGAAAAAAACGGAAGGCAAACTTGCAAACTTGCAAAACTTGCAGCACTTCCACACTCACACACGTGCGCGCACATTATAATAGGAAAAAATAATAAAGCATAAAAAAGAGAGTGGAAGACAGACGGACGATACCGGAGAGAACTACAACGGAGGAAAGGATAACAGAATGCAAAAGGCGGAAAGGGAGATACGTGACAAGACTTCCGGTGGAAAAGAGCAGGAAAGCCTGACAAGGAGAAAATAAGAAAGCGGAAGACAAGGACTAGAACAAAACAGACACTGACCGTAAAGGACCGACTCCCTGAATCTGCGACAACCACACACTTAACCTTACCAATACAATCACATAATTCTGCGGAAGACACGTATCCTGCATGCGAAAAACCTCCTACCTACTTTAAACAAGGTACGTTACTAACATACAGGCCTCTATGTTAGTAACGTACAAGGTCACACATTACTAACCTTACGGAACACACGTTACTAACCTTCGGAACACACAAACTATACAAAAGCACATAGCATCCCGTCCAATGCCCAGACACTCCGTCAGAAAAGCTGCCGGCTGCTGTTCACCTACCGCTCATTGGTTACCATAACCTCCAGAAAGATTTTCTTCATCCCCCCATTACAAAAAACAGGATAGAACCATACCATTCACTACCTAGAACTAGGAAAAAAGATGGAAGCCAACACACCACTTCATCTCTTCCTCCACTCTACTTCACACTCTCATCGGATTGTCCGTCATTACTTTACCAGGATATAATAATCCATCGCTATTATGATGTACGCATACGCGTAATCGCGCGCGCTCGTGTGTGTGGAAAGACTGCAAGTTGTGCAAGTTTGCAAGTTTCCCCCTTGCATCATCTCATAAAAGGAGCTGAAAAAGCAAAAGAAACAACAAGAGAATAATCACCAAGAATTAAAATATCAACAACCTTCAGGCTCCTCGCTCCAGTTCCAAACAGATCTTATAAAAAATAAAGAATCAGCAAAACGAATTACATAAAAAACAATCACACATAAAATTATTGTCTTTCACACTTTGCTTTCTTTATATTGTAGCGATAGGCTCGACAAGCCAAAACAAAGTATATCGCACATTGTATCCATAGGATAATATATTGCTGACTGATTTCAGACATACTAGCTCCCATAGAATTTATCTTAACAAAGGCCAAAGTTCCGGGAGCCACAGGAACCATATAATGAATCCATTGCCAATACCAAGGCATTAACTCCAGCGGATAAGAAACTCCGGACAGGAAAATCAATCCTACAGAGAAGAAAGCTACCAACAACAATGGAGCATCACTATCACTGAAAAATAACGAACAGGCCAATCCAAAGAAACTGGTAGCAAGAATATAAGGTATCATAAGTGCCACAATTTTCCACGGATATGCTAAATGAGGCAATTGGAAAACTAAAGGAAGAAGCCCCAACAAAAAGATAGAGAATAAAGCATAAAAGGCTAAATAAGTAAATGATTTTCCTATCACTACGGATGCCATACGTAAAAAAGAAAGATCCCTTCCTTCAGGGCCTGCAAACATCAGTATATCTCCAGTTTCACGCTCTTTCCCACTCAACATACTGATAACAAATATCAACGTCTGAAAAATAACAACCATCAAAACGGCAGGTATCAAATAAGTACCATAACCATCGGTATAATTATACAGGGCGGTACCCACCACATCGACAGACTTTGTTTGAACCACAGACTGTATATCATCCTGAGGTAGAAAAACCACTTGCTCGGGTCGAACATCATCATTCACAGCAAGCATGGCTCCAGCAGACGCCTCCTGCATGGAAGCAAAATAAAGAAAAGCCGTAGTGGTGCTGTACATAATATATATCGCTTCTTCACCACGCCCCACACGAGCGTCAAAATCCGAGGGAATGTAAACAATGCCCACCACTTCATCACATTTCATCAATTCCTTAGCAGCAGGCAAATCAGCATTGTTTGTCAATACCCGTGCCTGCGGAGTGGCATCCAGCAAACGGATGTAACTGCGGCTTAACGGAGTGCGACTCATATCCACTACTGCCACCGGAGCATTGCGTACCACATTGGAGCATACATATAGTTATAAAGTAATCCATACACAAAGATGCCACCGCTGAGTACCAATAAAATGGAATAGCGGGTACATATTACACGAAACTCGTGCCAAGATACAGCTAATATATTATTCAATATCGTCATATTTCCGACTGATTAAAGAGCGTTTCAAATGAGGTAACAACAATAAAGGGGGAATAAGAAACAACAGCAGACAGGCTGCATTGCCCCACATATACGCATAACCATAGTTGCCATAAAGAAGATTCTGCCAATCTCGACAAAATGACGGACAGGAAAAAGATAAGAGGCATAGTACACCGGTGCAAACATGTGAGGCACCGGAAATGTAACCCCGCCAAGGTAGCGCCTAACGACCCTACCATGGAAACTATACTGATAATAATACTCAACGCAGGAAAAAGAGAGAACAGAAAAACCGCCAGTGCCTGCGTAGCAATGACCAATAGTGCCGAAGTAAAATTCAACGCCCAAAAACCACAATCCATCGGTATATGCATAACACCAAAAAAGACATAGTTTGCCAGAATACTCATAACGATAAAGATAAAACTATATGGAAGCAACTTGGCAGTAACCGCCACCCAAATATTCCCATCTGCCACCGCAAGCCAGTTGGCTGAAGTATGGAATTTCCCTTCACTGCCAATGGAATATGTGGTGACCAACAACAAGATAACTTGCAGAAAAACGAAAAAGAATGGCTGTGTAAGATAAACCGAATAATCCATATCAGGATTAAATAACGGATGATTCTGTGTGGTAACCGGTAACAGAAAAGATTCTATCTCTTCCTGATTTATACCCAGTGCCACAGCATGAGTGACAATGGGAACTACCGAAATGCTTTTCAACAAACTTTGAAATGCTCCGTGAATCTCACTTCCCACACTCATCAATGCATAATGGTAATAATAAGTCAGAGCTGTTTCCTTACCATCCATCACCTTTGCTTCAAAACCAGACGGAATACTGAGGTATCCATAAATACTTTTCCGCTGCACATCTGCCCTGGCCTCCACTTCATCAGCATAATGCCGAGTGATGCGGAAAGTAGGAACAGCCTCGGTCATACGAATTATCTCACGAGAAGTGGCTGTATTATCACCATCCACAATACCCACAGGCAGATTCTCCATCTGTCCGTTACCAAAAATTGTAGCCATAAAGAAGATAGAGAACAAAGGCAAGACGATACACGACGCAAAATAAATGCGCCGGGAAACCATACGGTCCAGTTCACGTTTCAATACCGCTATAAAAGGAGATTCTTTCATTCAAGTAGTTCATTTATATTTACCATTCACTGCAATCAGAATAACACAGCTATCCTTCTATCATTCAATTCATCCAAATTTACCAAGACGGACATACCCGGTCTTAACCCCTCCATCGGCTCTACAGGCAGCGCATGAATTTCAAAAGTTTTCATATCGTACGTCCCGTCTGCTTGGTAGATCGCCAAGTAGCAAAACTCCCCAACGGGCTGATGTAATTGATTTTAAATACCTTGTTTTTTACATCAAGAGCCGGAATATCTCCCATGAAATTCTTGTTCATACGGAAATAAGGCATATAGTCCTCACGGACATTAAGCACTACATGGCAATCATCTAATACTACCAAGCTCATAATGGGAGTCCCCGCTCCTACCAGTTCTCCACGCTTGGGTAGATGGTTGATATCTGTCCGTTTTCGGGAGCTGTGAGGCGGGCATCCATCAACAAGGCCTGAACCTCATTCACAGTGCCCCGAGCCGCATCCACCAAGGAGCGGGCACTCTCTTTATCCTCTTTCTGCGCTCCGTCCTTCACTAATAAAAATTGTTGATGCGCTGCCCGTTCGGCGGCAACAGCAGCTTTATACATGGCTTCCACTTCATCTTTCCGCTGACTGGTGACCACGCTATCTTTGTAAAGCGCCTGAATACGGCCATACGTCACCTTGGCCAGTTGCAAGTCACTCTTTGACTTATTCCACAATTCTTCTACCGAACGGACTATTTGCCGACGTGTACCGTCGTCAATTTTCTTATTCTGAAATTTCGCAATATCTTCCAAGGCATTTACCTGCTGGAACTTCGCCCAAGCCTCAGGACTGTTAATCACAACCAAGGTGTCGCCCATCTTTACATACTGTCCCTCCCGGACCAAAAAGGTATCAATTCGACCGGGAAGTTTTCCAGAAATCCGTATTTCAGTAGCTTCTATCTGCCTTGCAATACAACCGGTTTATCGCTCATAGCTATAATCCCAATGGCAGACACCATAACAATGGCCACAAGAACAACGATAAAAGCGACTCCTAACTGTTTCTTCTCTTTTTCCATATTGTTTTCTTTTTTTATTATTTTCCGAATATAAAGTTCTCAGTTTGTCCGGTACGGCTATACTGCCAAAAGCTTTCGGGCATTCCGCAAGTAGAGAGCAGAGATGCCAGTGCCACATCATATTTATAATAAGCCAGCAAAAAAGCAATCTGCACCTTGGACAACATGGTTTCTGCATCAATCACATCAGTAGAGGTAGCCATTCCTTCCTGAAAGGACTTTTTACGGATACGTACCAGTCACGACTCATCTCAATCGTGGTATTGAGTGCGGCGACATCATCCTTTGCATTCTGAATTTCGCTATATAACTTGTCTACCAGAACTCCCAATTCATTCTGAACCTTTTCCCGTCCCAGTTGCAAAGTTTGTTTAGTAAGACGCGCCTGACGGATATTGCTTCACGGTTCAGCCCGTCGAATATATTCCAAGTAAAGCCCACCTATCAAAGTACGGGGCATCAAGTTTTTCGGAAGATTGTCTGCATAAAGTGTCTGCTTTCCAAACAATGCAATGGTAGGGATGTATACACTTTTACAGATTTTCAATTGATTATCTGCATCACCTCCTGTATTCGCAATTTACTTACTATATAGTTGCCGGCACTTACCAGATTCTTGAAATAAAGTTCATCGGGCAGATCATGGTTTATAAACAAAGGAGAACTGGGATTAATGGATGTAGCGTCTTCCACATTCAACAAAACTTTCAAGGCATTTTGCGCTACATTTAAATCTTTCCGAGCAGATTCCAACTCACGTCTGGCTTCATCCATAGTGACCTGGGCAAAGAGGCGTTCGGCCTTATTTATCATACCGTTCTTCTCCAGTTTCATAGCATTACGGTAATGTTTCTGTAAGCCTAGAAAGGTTTGCTCGCGTACATCCACCACTCTTTGCGCCAGACGCAAAGCATAATAAGTTTCCACCAGCTCCGATTGCAAAGTAGCTCCCGCCTCTTCCCTACCTGCTTTGGCCAAATCTACCATACGGTTACCAATACGGGTCGCAAAGATTCGTTTTCCGCCTGTAAAAAGCGGCCACATCACATTAGCATCTATGGTTGTCAGGTTACGTTCTAACAAAGGAAAAGTAAGGGTATGCGCACCTATATTATCAAGAATAGAAGAAATAAATTTATCATCGGGCACAATGGAATGTACAAAGTCTTTTGCCGGATCGGTAAATTGCTTTAAAGGTTCCTTGACCTCAATATTGTTGGACAAATGGACGTATGCCCCCGATGCATTCAAAGACGGATACCAAAAAGCATTCATCTTTTGTCGCTCACTGCGTGCTATCTCTATAGCCTTATCCGCCATTTGCAACGTGTGGCTGCCCTTGTTCATCAGGCTGGCAGATTGTTCCAATGTTAAAGATAATTCCCCGTTTTGAGCTGATAATGAAACCGGGAACAAAAGGACACATAAAAATATTTTATAATGCATACACTGTTTAGTTTCTGTTATGTTGTAATAAACAAAAACCAAACAGATTGTTTGAACAGGATTATTTATTAAATAACTCGAAAGTGAATTTAAAACCAAAGGTATCAAATTGCCCGTTGATAGTGCTTACAAAAGCCCCCACATCAAATATATGTGTACCGATGCCATAACCCAACTCGATATATGGATTAAGATGTGGCATGAACAGGATACCACCATACAAGCGCTCCTGCTGGACTAACCCCAGCCAACGGTTTAAGGGTTTCAAGAGAATAAAGGGAGACTCATAAGTGAAATTCCCCCGCCAGTACTGACGTGAGGAATTATACCAACGTCCGTCCAACAATTGGAAAGTGCCACCAATATCATCATTCCATCCTTCGGGAAGATTACGACGGGCAAAGTTGGCAAAATCCACGAAATACATATCTTCCTGCTTGGTAAACATCCCCCCCCCAATGCGATAACCGATACTTCGGATTCCGCTTAGCTTCAAGTTTTGCTGTATATCAAACTCCCAACGTTCATGAGCACCCGTACTCTTGAATACACCTTTAATACCCCGTTCATAATCCAGCATAAAAGTAGGCATACTGGAACCTACATTCATCTTCCGGCGACCGTTCATGTAATAATACATACCAGGAGTCATTCAATACGTATACGAGGTGCAAAACTATTGTATTCTGATCTGATACCTCGCAATGCCGCCCAATCCTTATCAGGCAACGGCTTTTCAAGAATGACTTTCGAATTATTTATCAGATACCTCCAATGTACGGAAACACCTGCTTTAACAAACAAGCCATTCACTATTTCTATATTATGGAACAGATTGAGATACACATCCTTAAAATAATCCAACTCCAATTGGTCAAAATTAAAGGTACTATCGGGCAGTTGCTTTAGCTGATCCAATACGACACTACTATATATGCGGTTACCGTTACCTACACTAACCTCAAAACTAGCCTGCTTTTCCGGCCAATATTGCCAATCGGCATCCGCTTTCACATAAAGTTCCTTATGTGTAAAATTATAACCTATCTGCGGACTGATTCTAAGTACACGCCCATCATGAAAAAGCCGACTGTATTTAAACTTCTGCTTATATGAAAAACCCCTGCTGTGACTATAATCCAACAACACCGGATTAATAAGTGGAGAACAACGCACACTCCCCATGCTGGACAAATTCACATTGTAACTACTGATAAGCATATCACCCAACTCTCCCCAAAACTCCAAATGTTCATTCTTCTTCTTTTTCGGTACGCGTAAAAGCGTATCTTGACGTAAAGCATAACTTCTGTACAAAGAATCTTCCAAAGCGGACAACGGAATGGGACGCAGTTCATTGAACTTTTCCTTATCTGTTATCAGCTGTTCCGAATCACAAGTCAGCTTGTAGGATTCCGTCAGATCATGGTGATGCTTCTTTTGAGATTTACGCCGGGCGGCTCCTTCATAAAATTTAATCTCATTGTACTTCAACCAGGCTCCTATATCCATTTCCAGATGGTTACCTAGAAACTTAAAACAAGATTCAAATCAAACTGCACCGGCAGAAACTCCACATCGCCCTCCTCCCCCATCTTGACACGAACTTTGAAGCGGATCACATCATAAACGCCTCAATATAAAGTTCACGAATAGTCCATATCTGATCACTAACCCACATATATCCACTGACCAATTGCGTACCACGGAATTTGGGAATAATGAGTATTTTATACCGCTGGCAGTCGGAAGAACCAGCTATAGAATCCAATAAATAATGATAATATCTGCTAGATTTCTTATCCAACGGAGAAAGAAGTTTATCGGACATCAATGAAGAAGAATAGATATTCATGTTCAAATAATCCATCACATCCGTTATCTGTCCCCTGTTACGTGGAAATGTAGTAGATACCGCCTTTATCTTACGGTCGTATATATCAGGGGCCGTATAATGCAACTCACTAAGAGACTCCATAAGATAATCATTGATGTGTTTTTCGAAACGGAACATGGACGGTACATAGCGGATAAGGTGATTGCGCTTATGTACCTTCACTTTTCCTTTTATATATAAATCAGCCTTATACTCATCAATGATACGGGAATAGAACGGCGAAAACTGGAAAATACACTGAAGAATGGAATCAGACACCACCGGCTTGTCGGGCATATCAACCTTTTCCCTCTTAGCCTGAACAGCTAAAGGTAACAAAAGACAAAATATAATCAGTCTGACAATCCGTATATAGTGCATCAATGTACTTTCTTTTCATCATTTGAAGAGCAAATATAAACAAAAACCAACAGGCTGATGCATGATAATACTTAATTAACATCCTTAACAGAAATGAAAAATGATTAGCGATATAGCGAATTATTAATCAAAAAGCAGTATTTTTGCAGCCAACAACCAGTAAAAGAAAGACAACATGTCCAAAATGAGATTTTTTGCTCTACAGGAGTTAGCCAACAGACGCCCCGTTAAAGTTGACTACCCCTCTGAAAAGTTAGCTGATTATTACGGTAACCACGTATTCGACCGTAAAAAAATGCAGGAATATCTGCCTAGTGAGGCTTATAAAGCAGTAATAAACGCAATTGAGAAAGGTACCCCTATCAATCGTGAAATGGCCGACATGATAGCCAATGGCATGAAGAATTGGGCAAAGACCTTCAATGTTACCCACTACACTCATTGGTTCCAGCCTCTGACTGACGGAACTGCCGAAAAGCACGACGGCTTTATTGAATTCGGTGATGACGGTAATGTTATAGAACGCTTCTCGGGCAAACTGCTTATCCAACAAGAACCGGATGCGTCCAGTTTTCCCAACGGCGGTATCCGGAACACATTTGAAGCCCGAGGCTATACGGCATGGGATGTTTCTTCTCCGGCTTTCATTGTAGACAGCACACTTTGTATTCCTACTATCTTCATCTCTTATACAGGCGAAGCACTCGACTATAAAACTCCTTTATTGAAGGCATTAGGTGCTGTAGACAAAGCAGCAACTGAAGTTTGCAGAATGTTCGATCCAAACGTAAAACGCATATTCGCCAATCTAGGTTGGGAACAAGAATACTTTTTAGTGGATACCGCACTATATAATGCACGTCCGGATCTTTGTCTGACCGGACGCACCTTGATGGGACACTCGTCTGCCAAGGACCAGCAGCTAGATGACCACTACTTCGGTTCCATCCCTCCACGTGTAACCAGCTTTATGAAAGAGTTGGAACTGGAATGTCACAAACTAGGAATTCCGGTAAAAACACGGCATAACGAAGTGGCTCCCAACCAATTTGAGCTAGCCCCTATTTTTGAAGATGTAAATCTGGCCAACGACCACAACCAGCTGGTAATGGACCTGATGAAGCGTATCGCTTCCAAACATAATTTTACTGTACTGCTCCACGAAAAACCATTCAAGGGAGTAAACGGATCGGGCAAACACAACAACTGGTCACTTTGTACAGACACAGGTATCAATTTGTTCTCTCCTGCCAAGACTGCGGAAGGAAATATGCTTTTCCTTACTTTCATAGTCAACGTACTGATGATGGTCTATAAAAACCAGGATTTACTACGTGCCTCTATTGTCAGTGCCGGAAACAGCCATCGCCTGGGAGCAAATGAAGCACCTCCCGCCATTCTGTCTATTTTCCTAGGACGTCATCTTTCCCATATGTTAGACGAAGTAGTGGCACGTCTGAATGACGCTGAACTGACCCCTGATGAAAAGAAAGCATTGCAATTGGGTATCGGGCGCATACCTGCCATATTGCAAGACAATACAGACCGTAACCGTACCTCTCCTTTTGCCTTCACCGGAAACCGTTTTGAATTCCGTGCCGCAGGTTCATCTGCTAACTGTGCCGCATCAATGATTGTTATCAATGCCGCTATGGCACACCAGTTGAATGAGTTCAAGACCCAGATAGATAAATTAGTAAACGGAGGGATGGAACAGGAAGAAGCTCTATACAAGGTATTAAAAGAAACCATTATCGCTTCACAAAACATCCGTTTTGAAGGTGACGGCTACTCGGAAGAATGGAAAGCAGAAGCCGCGCGACGCGGATTGACTAATATCTGCCATGTACCCGAAGCCATCCTGAAGTTCAACGATAAACAATCTCGTGCAGTACTGATAGGCGAAAAAATATTCAATGAAAATGAATTGTTTTGCCGTATAGAAGTGGAACTGGAAAAGTTTACTAAAAAGGTCCAGATTGAAAGCCGTGTACTAGGCGACCTGGCCATCAATCATATTGTTCCCACAGCTGTAATTTATCAGAACAGACTATTAGAAAATCTTCGTGGTCTAAAAGAGATATTCTCCACCGAAGAATATGAAAAACTGACCGAGGACCGGAAGAATTTGGTACGTGAAATTCAAAACCGCATACTTGCTATTAAAAAAGCTGTGCACAACATGACAGAAGCCCGAAAAGTAGCAAATCATTTGGGAAGCCAAGTAGAGAAAGCCTTCAGTTACGAGGAACAAGTGCGTCCATATTTGGAAGAAATCCGCGACCATATTGACCATTTGGAACTAGAAATAGACGATGAGATTTGGCCATTACCTAAATATCGTGAATTACTGTTCACCAAATAAAATTTCACACAAAAAAGAAAGGATAGGAGATAAAAACTATCCTTTTGTTATTTTTGAATGATAAATTAATAATATATCTTCTTTTTCTTTCTGATTACTTCGTCCTTTTATTTTTTCTTCTTATATTTGTGCTCTATAACACGGTTTTATAGCACGTTTATGGTTAGAAAAGACTTATCAGAAACTGAGATTGCTGAAAGTATACCAGACTTATGGCAACCTTTAACACAGGAACAAAGAGAGTTCTTGGCTCAGAACTTTACGATACAAAAGTATAAAAAGAATGAGACGATATACTGCGAAGGAGAAACTCCGATGCACCTTATGTGTCTTCTTAGTGGAAAAGTAAAAATCTACAAAGAAGGTGTGGGAGGACGTAGCCAGATTATCCGCGTATTAAAGACGAAAGAATATTTCGCATACCGAGCCTTTTTTGCCGAAGGGAACTTTGTGACAGCTGCTTCTGCTTTCGAACCTTGCACTATCTGCCTTATTCCCATGCCGGCCATTATGAAACTGATAAAAGACAACTCAGAATTAGCTTTGTTCTTTATCCGCCAACTTTCTATCGATTTGGGAATTTCTGATGAAAGAACCGTAAATCTTACACAAAAACATATTCGTGGGCGATTGGCAGAATCTCTGTTATTTTTGAAAGATACTTATGGAGTAGAAGAAGATGAATCTACACTAAGCATTTACCTTTCACGAGAAGATTTGGCAAACTTATCAAATATGACTACTTCGAACGCAATCCGTACGCTTTCTAACTTTGCAACTGAAAAACTAATTACCATCGACGGTAGAAAAATTAAAATCATTGATGAAGAGAAACTAAAAAAAATCAGCAAAATAGGATAAAATCTAATATCAATTCATACTTCACACACACAGCGTCCGTTTTTCCATAACAGACGCCTGTTTTTTTCGCGACTTATAAAAACCTTTTTCTGCACCATCTGTTATTAGAGAAACTAAAAACCAAAAAACTATGAGTAAAGGTAAATTATGGGGAATCATCCTCCTTATTTTATTTGTGCTGGGATTCGGTATCTGGCTTTATACCAGTTCTGACGTAAAAAAAGATGTAGACCAGGAAGGCGTAGGCGTGTTAGACGACATGACTATACCCGCTGTGGACTAAATAATAATAAACACTAACTTAAACTTTACATTATGGCTAAAGAATCTGTGAATATCCTGAAGGATAAAATTGACATTGTGGACTTGTTGGCTCAGCTGAATGCAGCTCTGTCTGAAGAATGGTTGGCTTTCTACCAGTATTGGGTAGGTTCGTTCGTAGTAGAAGGCGCTATGCGCGGTGATGTACAACGCGAGTTTCAAGAACATGCAGCCGAGGAATATAACCATGCAAAATTATTGGCCGACCGTATCATTGAATTGGAAGGTGTACCCGTACTTGACCCTAAACAATGGTTTGATTTAGCTCGCTGCAAATATGATGCGCCCGTAGATTTCGGTTCGGAAATCTTGTTGAAACAAAATGTAGAATCCGAACGTTGTGCCATCTACCGTTATCAGCAAATTGCCGAATTCACAAACGGAATTGACTTCACCACTTGTGATATTGCCAAACATATTATGGCAGAAGAAGAGGACCATGAACAAGATTTGCAAGATTACTTAAATGATATAGCCCGCATGAAGCTTATATTCTAAAAAAATAATCCACATCTGCTTCTATTCTTTCTTCTGTTTTAATGGAGAAAGAAAGGTAAGGCCGATTTCTACTGCAAGAACCGGCCTTATTTTATACTATTCATGCAAGTTGCCCCACAGTCCAAATAAAAATTAACCCATCTTACCTGTGAAGCCCCAACAAATAACATTTATAACACCTGACGGATTCTCACCAGTTTGGTCAATAACCCTTCCAATAAATCCAGTTTCAGCATATTCGCTCCGTCACTCTTAGCTACAGAAGGGTCTTCATGGGTTTCCATAAACAAACCGTCCACTCCTACCGCTATGCCAGCCTTGGCTACCGTTTCAATAAGCTGCGGCATACCACCTGTCACACCAGCAGTTTGATTAGGCTGTTGCAGAGAATGTGTCACATCCAGAATCACAGGAAAACCTAAAGTCTGCATTTCCGGAATACCCCGATAATCTACAATCAGATCCTGATACCCGAAGTCGTTCCTCGTTCAGTCAGCATAACCTGATCATTACCCGCCTCCACCACTTTGTCAGCAGCAAAACGCATGGCACCAGGTGATAAAAATTGTCCTTTCTTGATGTTGACAATCTTTCCGGTATGGGCTGCCGCCACCAGCAAGTCAGTCTGGCGACAAAGAAAGGCAGGAATCTGCAACACATCCACATACTCAGCGGCCATAGCAGCTTCTCCAGCACTATGAATATCGGTTACTATAGGAATATCAAAAGTTTCCCGTACTTTACGAAGTACTTTCAAAGCCTTTTCATCACCTATTCCTGTAAACGAATCCAAACGGGAACGGTTAGCCTTACGATAAGACCCTTTAAACACATAGGGAATACCCAGTTTATCTGTTATTTTCACAATACGATCTGCTATTCGGAGAGCCATTTCCTCTCCTTCGATCACACAAGGACCAGCCAATAAAAAGAAATTATCTGTCTTTCTTAAATCTGAAATTGTCATTATCTTACGTCTATTCGTTGAGATATCTACTCTGCTTTTACTCTTAAAACAAGAAATGGATATCTATATTTTTTAATAGGGATAATCAAAGTTATAGCTTCAGGCTGGATCGTAATTTCCAAAGGGAAATGGCGGTCTAAAATACGCCCGTCCAAACTGACAGAAGCATT
>ENA-OQER01001142-OQER01001142.1-human-gut-metagenome-genome-assembly--contig:-NODE-1142-length-13396-cov-1.924486_pt1 | contig 13396 bp, 19 predicted proteins | sample MGYA00242797_ERZ504639 | MGnify/ENA primary metagenome ERZ504639 (study PRJEB26092, sample SAMD00036306) | human gut metagenome | host: Homo sapiens | study: EMG produced TPA metagenomics assembly of...
TCCGGATACTGCTAATACCTGATCAAAAGTAACCTTTCTCACCAGCATCAACTCCAAGCTTTTCAATGGTAATGATATCGCCTCGGATACTTTGTACTGTTTACCACCTGTTGCTATAATTGCGTACATATGGCACCTCCTATTTATCATTACTCGCCAGTTACGGTGTTGCCAATAAGCAAACTTTTACCTCACTGTGCGGCATACTAGTGTATAATAGCACATGACCACCTGTTCGTCAAGCTGTTTATGATAAAATTTCACGCAAAGATTTGTATACTTTTTTCCGGGTCAGTTCCACCAGACCAAGTCTGGTAATATCGATAAAATTTGCGGGAACCGAATCTTTTTGTAATTCCTCCCGAATAACGGAAATCAGCTTCTGCTGCTGTTCTTTCTTTTTCAGATTGATGAAATCCACGAGGATCATCCTGAATGTTGCGCAGACGAAGCTGCCGTGCAATCTCTTTTGCCGCTTCAACATTGATCGCAAATAAAGCCTCTTCCCGGCGGGACCGGTTTTTTCCGCTGTTGACATCAATGACCGTCAGGGTTTCAAGAGATTCAATGATAATATTGGCTCCGGAATCAAGCCATACTTTGGAAGAAAGCAGTTCCTGCATATTGCCCCGCAGATGATATAAAGTCGAAAGACTGACCGCATCATCCCGGTAAAGCTGCACTTTCTTTTCTTCCACAAGATGGGGAAGGTATGCACAGATCTCCTGATACAGATCCTGACCATCCGTAAGAACCAGATCTGTTTTTTCAAAATTTTCTGCTTTTAACCGCGCCAGATAGCCGGGGAGATTCCGGTACACCAGATCTCCGGCATTCTGATGTGTACCGGTCTTCTTTAAAGCCCGGTATTCTTTCTGCACCAGCTCGATATCTTCGCATAATTCGGTTTCCGGAACCGCCCCTGCATTGGTTCTGAATACCAGCCCGTACCCTTCTGCTTCATGATCCTTACACGTGTTCTCTAAAAGAGCCGACAGTCTTTTTGATTCCTCCTGGGATAATTTTTTAGAAACGCCAAGACAGGTATTCTCTGTCGAAAGGAAACAGTAATGTCCATGCACTACAAGCTTGGTGCTTACGACCGGATCTTTGGTTTTTACCGCATCTTTTACAACCTGCACCAGCAACTCATCCCCTTCACAGAGCGCTTCTTTTTTGGATAATTTTCTGGTATACACCGGGTTTTTCACATCATTCAGCGGAAGATAGCATTTCTGTCCATCCGCAATGCGCACAAAAGCGGCATGAATATTGGGCACAATCTTCTCTACATATCCTACATAAATATGATCCAGCAGAGTATTTTCTTCCGGTTCAAAAACCTGAAGTTCCTGCAGCTTCCGGTTCTCATCCAAAACCAGATAAGCAAGATACTCTGTCTGATGATGTTCCAGTTTTGTGACAACGATCCGATTCATTTAAACAATTTCCTCTCCCATGCCGGAAAGCCCAACCAGCTGCCCCTGTTCATCCCTCGCATAAACTTCGAGCCGGTGGATCTGGATTGCGGATTCGCAGTATTCCAGTCCGCAAAGCTGATAAACCGATGAAAGTACCAGTTCCGGTTTGATATTATCCACACTGCCCGTAGAAACCTGCAGGAAAAATGCCGGGCGTCCCTGCTCCTCTTCAACGGAAAACGCGTATACCAATGGTTTTAGGTCCACTTCCCGTTCACTTTTTTTCGTCTTTTTGATAATGGTAAACTGTGGGCTGTCCAAAAACCGTTCTTTGACGATTCTTTTCCATTCTTCCGTTGAAAACGGACTTTCGTACCCTTCTTTATAGCTCAGCCGGTAATCCGCTGCTGCCACAATTGACATCGCGGTTTTCGCTTTATCCGGCAGTTTCACATAGGAAGTAACCTCCACACCATCTACCATGGTTTCATTCAGTGCAGCGACTGCCTCCTTAGATGTCATGGATTCATTGACTTCAATATCAAAATATTCGCCATCGCTTGTGATTCCGACTCCAAGCGGCGCCGCAAAGGACATAATCTGATGCGGAGAATATCCTTCCGAATAACGGATATCAATCTTTGCACGCCGGACCGCTTTCTGAAAATAGCGCATCATATCCAGGTGTCCGATGAATTTCATGACACCCCATTTTCGAAATTTAATTCTGATTTTCAAAGCAGACACCTCCTCCAAATTGTCTTGCACCACATCCGGAACAGCGCATCCGGCAGTTTGGCGTCACCGTCTCACTGAGCGCGGTTTTCCATTCACGCAGCATAAATGCCTTTGTCACACCGACATCAATAAAATCCCACGGGAAAATTTCATCATCGCTTCGTGCTCTCTTGGTATAAAAATCAATATCAATGCCACATGCAGCAAATGCCTCCAGCCACAGATCATAGTGAAAGAATTCCGACCACGCATCGAAAAATCCGCCGTGTTCATACACATAAAGAATTGCTTTTGAAATCTTACGGTCTCCGCGCGCAAGAATTCCTTCCAATACCGTCACATCGCTTCATGCCAGTTGTAACGGATACTCTTGTGGTTTAACTGTTCCTTTACATGATCATTGACAATCTTGCACGCGCCAGATAATCTGATGGGTCTAACATGGTAGCCCACTGGAACGGGGTAAAAGGTTTCGGTACAAAAAAGGAAGTACTGATTGTAATCTGGCATTTTCCGTTTCTCTGTTCCTTTGGCACGGTGTCATAATACAAAGCGGCAATCTCGTTTGCCAGTTCCGGGATCGCCCGCATATCTTCTTCTGTTTCCGTTGGAAGTCCAAGCATAAAATAAAGCTTGACCTTATTCCAGCCGCCGACAAACGCATCATGGGAACCGGTCAGAATATTGTCAACCGTCAGGCCTTTATTGATGACATTTCGCAGTCTCTGGGAACCTGCCTCCGGGGCAAATGTCAGACTGCTTTTTTGATGTCCTGCACTTTCTGCATAATATCAAGGGAAAAGGCATCAATACGAAGGGATGGCAGGGAAATATTGACATGTTTTTTGTCACACTCCTCAATCAGGAAATTGATCAGTTCCTCCAGATCGGAATAATCCGATGAACTGAGAGAACTTAAGGAAATCTCTTCATAGCCGGTCGATGCAAGCATGGTTTGTGCAAGTTCTTTCAGTCGTTTTACGCCCTTTTCCCGGTTTGGCCGGTAATCATGCCGGCCTGACAGAAACGGCATCCGCGGATACAGCCCCTCTGTATTTCAAGCACCACGCGATCCTGTGTTGCTTTGATAAATGGAACCACCGGTTTTCCGGATAAACCGAGCCGGTCAGATCATATCCACCTGCTTTTGATGGTTGCCGGAATATCATCATAAACAGGAGTAAATGCCGCTATCGTGCCATCTTCTTTGTAACGGACTTCATACAGCGACGGGACATAAATGCCCTCTATTTTTGCCGCCTCATGCAGAAATTCCTTTCTTGAATACTGTCCGGATGCCCGCATCGACTTATAGAGATTTAAAAAATGTATCATACTGTGTCTCCCCTTCTCCAATATAAAAACAATCAAAAAAAGTCTGCAATCGGTTCCGGATTATAAGAACATGGTCCTCCACCTAAAATAATCGGGTCTTCGTCCCCACGGTCAGCCGAAAGAAGCGGAATCTGTGCCAGATCCAGAATCTGTAAAATATTGGTGTAGCACATCTCATACTGCAGAGTCAGACCGACAAAATCAAAGTTTTTGATCGTTCCTGGGACTCAAGTCCGAACAGCGGAATATTCTGCTCCTTCATAATTTTATGCAGATCCGGCCATGGGGAATAGACACGTTCACACCAGGTGTCCTCTCTGCGGTTAAACATGTCGTATAGGATCTGAATCCAAGATGTGACATACCAATTTCGTATACATCAGGAAAACACATCGCAAAACGAATCTGCGATGTGTCATCTTTTACTACAGAATTCAGCTCATTACCGATATAGCGTGCAGGTTTTTCAATCTGCATCAGAATCTCGTCACTTAAAGCTAGTTTTCTCATAGATACCTCTTAACATTTATTTTTTATCGCTGGGCAAGTTCATTGGCAATCTCTTCCCAGGTAATGCCTTTTTCCACCATAAGCACCATACAGTGATACAGAAAATCGGAAATCTCGTATTTGATGTTTTCCGGTTCCGGATTTTTCGCTGCAATTACAATTTCCGTACACTCTTCCCCAAGTTTCTGCAAAATTTTATCGGTTCCTTTCCCAAACAGATAATTGGTATAGGAACCATCCTGCGGATGTGCTTTACGTTCCTTGATAATATCATACACGCTCTCAAGTACCTTCAGCGGATTTTTCTCAACATACTCTTTTTGTACGATGCTATTGAAAAAACAGGTACGGTTTCCGGTGTGACAGGCAGCCCCTACCTGGGAGACTTTTGCCAGAATCGTATCAAAGTCGCAGTCAGCCGTCAGGGATTTCACATACTGGAAATGCCCGGAAGTCAGGCTTTGGTCCAGAGTTCATCACGGCTTCTGCTCCAGTAAGTCATTTTCCCGAGATTAATTGTCGTATCAAACGCTTCTTTGTTCATATACGCAAGCATCAGCACTTCATCTGTACGGTAATCCTGCACAATGACCGGAACCATTCCGTCCGAATTCAATTTCAGATCCTCCCAGGACAGATCCGGTGCAAAATTATACATATTGATGCCTTCCTGAAGCAGAGAAGACTTTAACTTCATAATATCCGTTGAAGTATCATTGATGAACGGACCCGCAATTCCTCGGATTTTTTCCCGCTTTAGCAGCCTTACGATCTCGTCAAAATTATAATCCGGAAGTTCCACCACATACGGAATGTTGGTCAGATTTTCCAGTGCATCCAGAATTTCCGGATTTAACACCAGTGCTTCATGGAATGTATTTTCAATCGAATCCTGATTCTTAAAAATAAAATCCACATTGTTGATAGAGAGCAGAATCCGGTCTTTGCCAAAACGTGCACTGGCTTCCTCCGCCAGTCCGATGCTCGAAGGCTTAGAAGCATTCAAAATCACCTGAAGGCATCCCGCAAACAAAAGTTTTTTGATGTCTTCCAGACGGTTAATGTTTCCTCCTGCGCATACTTTAATATCAATGTTGCGATTGATGTTTCGAATCGTATTGACATTCTTTTCATGCTCATCATCGCTGGTAGACAGGTCAAAAATAATGATCTTGTCAACTCCACTGTCGTTGTATAACTGGCACAGTCGATAAACATTCGCATCTACCGGCGTAAAATCGGTCATGGATCTTACTGCATGACCATCTTTTAAATAAAGCGTCGCGACAATGTTTTTTTGTTTCATGTATTACAAACTTCCTTTCGTTGACAGAATTCCTTTTACTCTCGGATCATGGGAAACCGCTTCATCCAAAGCTCTGGCAAATGCCTTAAACATCGCTTCTGCCATATGATGATTATTTCCGGGGCTTAACACCTTAATGTGCAGATTCATGCCCGCACTGTAGGAGACCGCATAGAAAAATTCACGGATCATTTCGGTATCAAGTGTTCCCAGACGCTCCGTAGTAAATTCGCCGTCAAATACAAGATATGGACGTCCGGATAGATCTACCGCACACAAAACAAGTGTCTCATCCATCGGAAGGATACAGCTTCCAAATCGTTTGATTCCGCTTTTGTCCCCCAATGCCTTTTTGATCGCATCTCCAAGTACGATTCCGCAGTCTTCGATCGTATGATGGCTGTCGACCTGAAGATCTCCATCACATTCCATATGCAGATCGAAGAAACCGTGCTTGGAAAATCCCTCCAGCATATGATCAAAAAATCCAATGCCTGTCTCAATATGGGAAATACCGCTTCCATCCAGATTTAAAGTCACCTGAATGTCCGTCTCTTTTGTTTTGCGTGTTGTGCTGATCTGTCTTTTTTCCATAATCTGCTCCTTTTAGACTTTCTTTCCCATATACTACTCAAACCGAACGCGGATGGAGTTTGCATGTGCGGTCAGTTTCTCACATTCTGCAAACTGCTCAATATCTTTATGTACTTTTTCAAGCGCTTCCCGTGAGTAAGAAATAATGCTGGACTTTTTAATAAAATCATCCACGGAAAGTGCGGAAAAGAACTTGGCCGTTCCGTTTTGTCGGAAGAACATGGTTTGGTCCGGCAAAGTAATCGCCAAGCGGCTCGGAGGAATACTCTCCGATAAAGATAGCACCGGCATTGCGGATCTTTGTCATTACGTGGAACGGATCTGCTGTGACGATTTCCATATGTTCGGATGCAATCGCATTTACGGTATCAATTGCTTCTTCCATATTATCTGCCACAAGAATATATCCGTAATTGTCCAGGGACTTCTGGATGATCTCTTTTCTGGAAAGTTCTGCGACAAACTGATCAATCTCTGCAGATACTTCTTCTGCAAGTTTCTGGCTTGTGGTGATCAGAATTGCAGATGCCATCTCATCATGTTCTGCCTGGGATAACAGATCCGCTGCAACATAGCGTGGATTTGCAGTCTCATCCGCAAGCACTAAAATCTCACTCGGTCCTGCAATGGAATCAATGCTGACATAACCAAACACTGCTTTTTTGGCAAGTGCGACATAAATATTTCCCGGTCCGACAATCTTGTCAACTTTGGCACACTTTCGGTTCCAAATGCCATGCAGCAATTGCCTGTGCCCCACCGACTTATAGATCTCATCAACTCCGGCTTCTTTGGCTGCAACCAGAGTGGAAGGATATACTTTTCCATCTTTGCCTGGTGGCGTACACATTACAATACGATCTACTCCCGCAACTTTGCCGGAAGAACATTCATCAGTACGGAAGAAGGATACACGGCCTTTCCGCCCGGAACATAGACACCAACCGTCGCAAGTGCGGTAACTTTCTGTCCAAGAATGATACCGTCCTCTGTCGTAAACCATGAATTCTGTACCTGTTTTTCATGATATTTTTTGATATTTACAAGAGACTTGCGGATCACTGCAAGCAATGTCGTGTCAACCTGCTCATAGGCCTCGGCAATCTCTTCTTCTGTTACAAGAATATTGCCGGCATTGATGTCCGCGCCGTCAAACTGCTTGGTATAATTAAAAACTGCCTGATCGCGGTTATTTCGCACTTCTTCAATAATGGCGTTTACACGACTTCAAACTCACCGTAATTATTCGGGCTTCTTTTTAAGAGATTCTGCAGAATATCTTTTCTGGTATCCTCTGTAAGTTTTAAAATTCTCATGATGTCCCTCCTAAATGACTTTTTTCAAATCGCGGATCAGTTTTGTGATTCGTTCATTTTCCATTTTCATACTTACCTGGTTTACGACCACGCGTGCAGAAAGCGGACAAACTTCCTCTAACACCGTCAGCCCGTTTTCACGCAAGGTCGTACCTGTCTCTACTATATCACAGATTACCTCTGATAGTCCAACGATCGGTGCAAGTTCGATGGAACCATTCAGCTTGATAATCTCAACCGTCTGATGCTTTTTATTATAAAAATAATCTTTGGCAATCCGCGGATACTTGGTTGCCACACGGATCTGTTCATGATGCTGCAAAAGTTCCGCAGCACTTTCCGGTCCACAGATGCACATTTTGCATTTTCCGAATCCAAGATCCAACACTTCATAAATATTTCTCGACTCTTCTAAAATCGTGTCTTTTCCGACAATTCCAATATCGGCTGCACCATACTCTACATATGTAGGCACATCCGGTCCCTTGGCAAGGAAAAACCGAAGTCCAAGTTCCTCATTGACAAAGATCAGTTTACGGGTATCCGGATCACGGATCTCATCACAGGTGATTCCTATTTTTTCAAACAGTTCGAGTGTCTTTTTTGCCAGACGTCCCTTTCCCAGTGCAAACGTCAGATATCTCTTTTCTTCCATGATCTCCTCCTATGCTTCCTCTATAAATTCTACTTTGAAACGTGATCCTTCATGCATAGCTCAGATAATCATCTTTGCTCCGGCCTTCCTGCATCTGGATCAGAGAAACCGAAATTCCCTGAGCGCGAAGTTCTTTCGCTTTTTCTACTGCTTCCGCAATCTTATTTTCCGCGTAAACGATCATCTGATTTTTCTCTTCGGACGGAAGTGTGATCTTTTGTCTGGAAAGAGCGGAAAGAAGCTGGTCCACAACAATGGCAAAACCAATGGCCGGTGCTTTTCTTCCGAAATATGTAAGCAGCCTGTCATAGCGTCCTCCCTTTACCACAGGTTCTCCTGTTCCAAATGTATATCCTGCAAAAATAATACCGGTATAATAATGGTAATTGCTGATGATTCCGAGTTCAAACGAAACGTATTTTTCAATTCCGTATAACCGCAGAAACGATCCGAGTTTTTCCAGATCAGTAATTGCGGAAAGAATGTTCGGGTAATCCGAAGCAAGAGACTTTGCCTCAGCAAGTTCTTCTACCTGTGTCTCAAAACTTCCGAGAAGGGAAAACAGTTTCTTTAACGTGTCATTTAAATGCATTCCCTCTACCATTCTTCCACGCCGAAATAATTTTTATTGGCAAGCAGTTCTCTTAATTCCTGCTGCTGTTCCTCATCAAGTCCTGCCGCCTCTGCCAGCCCGCGGAAAAACTGTGCATGTCCAACCGAGATCTGAAATTCTTTCAGTCCGCTCGAAAGAAGGGACTCCACTACCATGGCAAGTATTTCTGCGTCAGCAGCAACCGTTCCGTCTCCGATCAGCTCCGCACCGCACTGTGTCGTTTCCTTTAAGCGTCCCTGATACGCGTTGGAATTGATAAACGTGTTTCCCATATAACAAAGTTTTACCGGCATATCATCTTCGGTATAGTACTTTGCAGCACTTCTTGCAATAGATGGAGTAAAATCCGGACGAAGTACCAGCGTGCTTCCGTCCTTGTCAAAAAACTTATACAGATCTTTGGATGGTGTTGTACCGATTTCTTTTCCAAAAATATTAAAAAATTCAAACGTTGGTGTCTGAATATCACGATATTCATATTGACGCAATACATCGTGTAATCTCTCCTGCAACAGTAATTTCTGTTTGCACTCTCCGTTATAAATATCCCGGACTCCGTCCGGCGTATGTAACATCTGGTCTGTCATAATCGAACCTCTCGCTTTACTATTTTAAAGTGATACCGTGATAATTTGGTAGCACATGAAACAACGCTATTATAAGAAATATTCCAAAGATTGTCAATCCCTGTCCTCTAAATCCTTCTGGAGAACCTGAAGATAGGGAATCAGTATCCCTGATACCTTTGGCAGAAAATAGGCCGGATTCAGCTCCTCATACCGAAAGCTTTTCCGTCCACCATCCAGAGCCCGGTTCCAGAACTTCTCCAGATCGGAAAAACGCAGATAATAAAATTCCTCCTGTGCGTAAAAGATATCAGAAGAAACGCTATTCCCTCCTGCTTTTCAAACTGCTCCATAAAAGCCACCTGATGCGGATGAACATTGGCAAGCGGAAAGGTGTCGGTGTTACATTCTTTTGCATCAAAACACACCGGAATTCCCTGTACAGCTCCAATATAATCCACGGTACTTTTCTGTTCAAAATAGGCAAGTGTGATGTGTCTAGTTTCTTTATCAATATTAATAGGAGTAATCGGTGTCGGGATCTTCTGGATCAGCGCCAGGCCGTTGTGTGCATATTTTTCGTTTGTACGGTTTAAAAGATCCTCCAGTGTTGATCCGCGCAGTCCCCTTGAATTCCAGGTCGGCATCTGCTATCCACGCTCCTTTTCCATAATTTCTTTAAATATTTCGGGCATCGGAGCCGTAAAAACTCTTCCATCCGGAAATTCCAGACGATACGCATGAAGCAGCTGATGATCCACATGAAAGGTACTATAAAATTTGTGATTCACTGACGGGTTCCCATACTTGCGATCTCCGATAACCGGATGACCGACAGATGCCAGATGTGCACGAATCTGATGTGTTTTTCCGGTAATCAGGCAGATTTCCAACAGACTGCATGTTCCTTTCGCCTGTACGGACGTATAAGAAGTCTCAATCCGTACAGCATCTTTTTGTTCCTGTGTCAGAATCTTTACCTGATTGGTATGTTCGTCTTTGATAAGCCATCCTGACAGATGTACCGGTTTTGTAACGTTCCCGGATACAATGGCACGGTAAAATTTATGAATGGTACGTTCCCGCAACCCCTCGGAAAGCATCTGTGCGCCGGCAAGCGTTTTGCCCATCAGAAGAAGTCCTGTCGTATTGCGGTCCAGCCGGTTGCACACTGACGGATGAAACGTGCCGAATGTCTCCAGAGAAAGTGCCCCGCTCCGGATCAGATAGCCGAGCAGATATTCATTGGCAGACAGATCCTGTTCTTTTGCTTTCTGGGAAAGCATATTGTATGGCTTATCCGCGATGAGAATATCCGTATCTTCATAAATGATGGAAAGCCCCTTCATTGGCAGACGCTGCAGCATGTGAAACTCTTCCTGCAGTTTTTTGTGTCCTGCATAAATTTATGCAGTGTTTCATCACTGAAAAACACCGCTACCTGCGCGCCTTTTTGCAGCGTCTCCTTCCCGGTCGCTTTTTTTCCGTCCAAAGTAATATTCTTTTTTCGAAGCATCTTATATAAAAAACTGACCGATGCATTGGGCAGCAGTTTTTTTAAATATTTATCAAACCGCTGGTTGGCATCATTCGTGCCGATGGTAAATGTTTTCATAACGTTTCCTACTTCTTTTTATGGATGTTGCGGATGGTTTTCTTTTTGTGTTTTGCGGTCACCATCTTTCCGGCAGCAGCCTTGCCTGCCGGTGCCTTCTTTCCTTGTCTGGATGACCGGTAGGAAGTACCCGCGTCTTTTTTCGGCCGGCGCGGACGGATCAGACATTTGGAATCAAATCCGATCAGATCCTGACGTCCTGCTTTGATTAATGCTTCATGTACCAGATCGTAATTTTTCGGGTTGCGATACTGAATCAGTGCACGCTGCATGGCTTTTTCATGCGGATTGGTTGCCACATATACAGGTTCCATCGTCCGCGGGTCCAGTCCTGTATAATACATGCAGGTAGAAATCGTTGACGGTGTCGGATAAAAATCCTGTACCTGTTCCGGCATGTAACCTAAATCCCGCAGATACTCTGCTAGTTCAACCGCTTCTTTCAGCGTCGATCCCGGATGGGAAGACATCAGATACGGCACAAGATACTGCTCTTTTCCGATTTTTTTATTCATATCTTTATACGCTTTTACAAAACTGTTATACACTTCCACACTTGGCTTTCCCAGTTTCTGTAAAACGGTATTGCTGATATGTTCCGGTGCCACCTTCAACTGCCCGCTCACATGATGCTCGCACAGTTCCCGCAAAAATGTACGATCCTTATCATACATCAGATAATCAAACCGGATACCCGAACGGATAAATACTTTTTTCACACCCGGAAGCACCCGCAGCTTTTTCAACAGGGCAATGTAATCCTTATGGTCTACTTCCAGATTCTTACATGGTTTTGGGAACAGGCACTGTTTCGTCGGACAGGCTCCCTTCGTCATTTGCTTTTTGCATGCCGGTGCACGGAAATTCGCCGTAGGTCCTCCGACATCATGAATATACCCTTTGAAGTCCGGTTCCTGAATGATCTGTTTTGCCTCATCAATGATCGACTCGTGGCTTCTCGTCTGAATAATTCTGCCCTGATGAAACGTCAGCGCACAGAAACTGCATCCACCAAAACATCCGCGGTTGCTGATCAGGGAAAACTTAATCTCCCGGATCGCAGGAACCCCTCCGTCTTTTTCATATGACGATGATAATTCCGCATATACGGAAGTGCATAGACTTCATCCATTTCCGTCTGTGTCAATGGCTTTGCCGGTGGATTCTGCACAACAAATGTGGTTCCACCGTAAGGCTCAAACAGGCGCTTTCCGGAAAATGGATCTGTATTACAGTACTGCTTGTAAAAACTCTGCGCAAACGAACGCTTATTTTCTTTGATCTCATCATAATCCGGTAACTCGATGGCATCATAGATCAGATCACGGTTTTTTGTTTTAAATACGGTTCCGTCAATAAAGGTAATATCATGCACATCGATTCCGGCATTCAATGCATCTGCGATTTCAATGATACTGTGTTCTCCCATTCCATAAGAAATCAGATCTGCACCGGAATCAAGCAGGATCGAACGTTTCACCTTGTTGGACCAGTAATCATAATGTGCCAGACGGCGCAGACTGGCTTCAATTCCACCGATAATGATCGGGGTCTTCTTGTATGTATGCCGGATCAGATTACAGTACACCACGGTAGCATAATCCGGTCGCTTTCCCATTACGCTCCCGGGGTATAGGAATCGGTTGCACGGCGTTTTTTGGATACCGAATAATGATTTACCATAGAATCCATATTTCCGGCAGAAACCAAAAAGCCAAGTCTTGGAACGCCAAGCACGGAAATAGAAGCATCATCCTTCCAGTCCGGCTGCGCAATGATGCCCACCGTATAGCCATGTGCTCCAGCAGTCTGGCAATGATTGCATGACCAAAAGACGGATGATCTACATATGCGTCTCCGCACACATATACAAAATCCAGCTGTTTAATCCCGCGTTCCTGCATATCCTGTTTTGAAATCGGCAGATACCCTTCGTACATAATTTTATACTCCTGATGATTGTTTATTTTCCGCTTCTTTTTTCAGGGAAGCCAGTTCCTGTTCCGTAAGTTTACGGTAAGTTGCCTTTTCTAATGTTCCAAGTGTAAGTGTTCCCATGGAGATCCTTTTCAGATATGTCACCTTACATCCAACCGACGCAAACATACGCTTCACCTGGTGAAATCTGCCTTCCGAAATCGTAAGTTCCGCCTCACGGTCCCCAAGGATTTTGAGATCTGCCGGAAGTGTGCGCTTCTCATCGCCGATGTCCACGCCCTCTGCAAATTGTCCTGCCGTCGTATCCGGAATTTTCTGATCTACCTGTACAAAATACGTTTTTGACATGATAAGCCGGTGACAGCAGGCGATGCGTGAGTTCTCCGTCATTTGTAATCAGCAAAAAACCTTCCGTATCCTTATCCAGTCTTCCGACCGGTGCAAACTCTTTTCGCATGGACTCCGGGAAGAAATCCATAACCGTCCGGTTTAACCGGTCACATCTTGCCGTCACACAGCCCGCCGGTTTATGAAAGAGATAATAGGAATACTTCTCATAAATCACCGGACGATGATCAAACAGAATCTGATCCTGTTCCGGATCAACCTTAAGATCCGGTTTCTTTGCCACCGCATCATTTACCGTAATTCGTCCCTCGCGGATTCGTTTTTTCACATCGGTGCGTGTGCCGACGCCGGAATCCGCCAGGAATTTGTCCAGGCGAATCATACGTTTGCCTGCTGCAGAAATGCAACAAGGAAATCCCATACTCTTGCGGTAGAAGAAAT
>ENA-OQER01001143-OQER01001143.1-human-gut-metagenome-genome-assembly--contig:-NODE-1143-length-13391-cov-3.353513_pt1 | contig 13391 bp, 18 predicted proteins | sample MGYA00242797_ERZ504639 | MGnify/ENA primary metagenome ERZ504639 (study PRJEB26092, sample SAMD00036306) | human gut metagenome | host: Homo sapiens | study: EMG produced TPA metagenomics assembly of...
CTGGGCAGCGGCCGCATGATCCCGGCTTGAAGAGGCATTCTGGCCACAAGGCAGGCGAGGAATTCGAGGTCTTCGTCACCTTCCCGAACCGTTACCATCGCAAGGATCTGGCCGGTAAACCCGTCGTGTTCAAGGATCAAGCTGATCGACGTATGTGTGCGCCAGATCCCTGCTCTGAACAGCGACTTTGCCAAGAAGGTTGCCAATCTGGACACCATGGACGAGCTGCGTGCACAGGTCAAGCAGCAGCTGCACGACGGAAAGCATGCCGGTGCGCTGAACCGTGCCAAGGATCAGATCCTGACCCAGCTGGCCGATGCTTCTGAGGCGAACTGCCCAGCGTGCTGGTGGAGACCACCTACCAGCAGCAGATGGAGCAGATCCAGCAGCAGCTGCAGATGCAGCGCCTGAGCCTGGATCGCTACCTGAGCCAGATCCACGAGACCCGCGAGAGCTTTACCGCCAAGGTGCGCTCTTCTGCCGAGAAGACCGCCCGTGTGCACATGGCTCTGCTGCAGATCGCGCAGCAGGAAAATCTGGTGCCCACCGAGGAAGATATCGATAAGGCTCTGGCCGCTCGTGCAGAGCGCGCCAAAAAGACGCTGGAAGAGATCAAGGAAAAATCCGATATTCCCGCCATGCGCCGCAACGAGGCATCCGCAAGGCTGCCGACTGGGTGATCGAGCACTCCACCATTGAAGAAAAGTAAGTTCTGATACAGAGAAAGCCCGTGCAGTTTCCGGCTGCACGGGCTTTCTTTTTTCATTTGAAGGGCAGGGGATATCAGCTCAGAAGGTTGAAGCCCATAATGACCACGCCCAGCACCACCAGCACGACACCGGTGGCACGGTTCAGGGTCTTGGGGTCTGCCTTATTGGCAAACACAGCGGCAATGCGCGCCCACAGCAGGGTGAACGCCACGCACAGCGCCCAGACGAACCAATTGGGCGCACCGCCGATCATGAAGTGGGAGACAGCACCGGTCAGGGCGGTGAAGGTCATAATGAACACGCTGGTGCCCACGGCGGTCTTCAGCTCGTAGCCCAGCACACTGGTGAGGATGAGCAGCATCATCATGCCGCCGCCTGCGCCGATGAAGCCGCAGATGAAGCCGATGAGCACACCGCACACGATGGACTGGATGGCACGCTTTTTGGCGCTGACACCCTGCATAGCTTCCTTGGTCGTCATGACCGGGCGCACAATGAACTTGATGCCCAGCAGGAAGGTCATGAACACCGAGAAGCCGCCCATGGTGGCCGAGGGCACTCTGCTGGCCACCCAGCTGCCAACTACCGTGAACACCAGCACGCTGGCCATCATGATCAGGCCGTTTTTGATATCCAGGTTCTTGTTTTTGTGGTAGGTATAGGCCGAGACGGCACTTGCCAGCACATCCGAAGAAAGGGCGATGCCCACCGCCATATAGGGTCCATGTGCAGGAAAGTGATGAGCATGGGCTGATAACTGCAGCCGCACTCATACCGGCAAAGCCGGTGCCAAGGCCGGCCCCCATGCCGGCAAAAAAGGTGACAAGAACCGTAAACAACACGTTCATTTTATGCGTTCTCCTTTATAATTTCGTCCAGATTTTTCCCGATCAGCTCCATGGTCCGGAAAAAGACCTCCTGATCGGCCGGCTCCACATGATCCAGCAGGCGCTTGAAAAAGGCATTCTGCACCACACGCCCCTTGCGGATGATCGGGTCTGCCTTGCCGGTACAGAGAAGCTTCGTTTTGCGGCGGTCGCCGACCACAGCGTACCGTTCCAGATACCCTTCCTGCACCAGCTTATCCACATTCATGGAGACGAGGTTCGCCTTGATATGCCGCACCTCCACGATGTCCCGGGCCGTTTTATAATCCGGGTTGTTGGCAAGAAACAGCAGGATGTCCAGCGCGTCTGCGACAGGCCAAGCTCCTGACACAGCGGTTTGCAGACGGCATTGTACGCCTGTGCGGTCTTGATGGAAAATTCGATATTCGGGTTCACAGCAGGTCTGTCCTTTCATCTTTGAATGATTCATTTTTGAAGTATTATAGTGCAGAAGAGGGGAGATGTCAAGGGGGAACTCCCTCAGTCGCGGCTTACGCCGCGCCAGCTCCCTCAAGGAGGGAGAGAGCAAACCCTCTCAGGCGCTCCCGCGCAGCTCCCCCGAAGGGGGAGCTTTTTGTCATCTTCCGGTTAGCACAAATAAAGCTCCCCCTTCGGGGGAGCTGGCGAACGCAGTGAGCCTGAGAGGGTTCTTCCCGCCGCGCGGCTGTTTCCGCAGGAAATCAGCGCGGCAGATGCTGTTTTCCTCCACGACCCCACCCGTGAAAACGCAATGCCGGGCGGTCCGCAGACCGCCCGGCATTGCTCCATTATAAGTAATTTTTCCGCTGAATATGCGCGGAGCGCATTCCAATCGTTTTTCTCAGAACAGCACCACTGCCGCCAGACGCACCAGCAAAGCACACAGCCATGCCACGGTGCACTGGTTCACCACCATGATGACCGCCCACTTGTTGCCCAGCTCCCGCTTGACCGAGGCCACTGCCGCGATGCAGGGGGTGTACAGCAGGCAGAACACCAGCAGGGGAGCCGCCTGCGCCGGGGTGAGGGCCGCCGACAGCGCAGCTTCGGAGCCAAAGAGGATGAGCAGTGAGGACACCACGCTCTCCTTTGCCATGAAGCCGGTGATGAGGCGGTGGAGATGCGCCAGTCCGCAAAGCCCAAAGGCCCGAACAGCGGGGCGATGTCGCCCGCAATGCGGGCAAGGATGCTGGCCTGCGGGTCGGCGGTCAACCGCAGCTGCAGGTCAAAGTTCTGCAAAAACCAGGTGACGATGGTGGCCGCAAAGATGACCGTGAAAGCCTTCTGCAAAAAAGTCCCGAGCCTTTTCCCACAGCAGCTGTGCCACGTTTTTCAGGCCGGGCAGGCGGTAGTTGGGCAGCTCCATGACAAAGGGCACCGCCTCGCCTTGAACACCGTGCTCTTGAGCAGCAGTGCCGCCAGCACGCCCACCGCGATGCCGGTAAAGTACAGCAGCACCATCACAAGGCCCGCATACTGCGGGAAGAACGCCGCCGCAAACAGGCTGTAGATGGGCAACTTTGCCGAGCAGCTCATGAATGGGGTGAGCAGGATGGTCATTTTGCGGTCGCGCTCCGAGGGCAGGGTGCGGCTTGCCATGACACCGGGCACGGTGCAGCCAAAGCCGATGAGCATGGGCACGATGCTGCGGCCCGAAAGGCCGATGCGGCGCAGCAGCTTATCCATCACAAAGGCCACGCGGGCCATGTAACCGGTATCCTCCAGCATGGAGAGGAAGAAGAACAGCACCACGATGATGGGCAGAAAGCTCAGCACGCTGCCCACGCCGGTAAAGATGCCGTCGATGAGCAAGGAGTGCACCGCCGCATTGACGTTCCAGTTGGTAAGCGCCGTGTCCACGATGCCGGTCAACGCGTCGATGCCCGTTTCCATCAGGTTCTGGAAGAACAGGCCGATGACGTTGAAGGTGAGGAAGAACACCAGACCCATGATGCGATAAAGCCGGGATGGCGGTGTACTTGCCGGTGAGGAATTTGTCGATGCGGTTGGAGCGCAGCTGCTCTTTGCTTTCGTGGGGCTTGACCACCGTCTTGGCTACCAGCTCCTGAATGAAGGAGAACCGCATATCCGCAATGGCGGCGGCGCGGTCCAGCCCGCGCTCCTGCTCCATCTGCACGATGATATGCTCGATCATCTCTTTTTCGTTCTGATCCAGCTTCAGGGCTTCCTCAATGCGCTGGTCGCCCTCCACCAGCTTGGTGGCGGCAAACCGCACCGGAATGCCCGCCGCCTTAGCGTGGTCCTCGATCAGATGGATGATGCCGTGGATGCAGCGGTGCACCGCGCCGCCGTGGTCGTCCTCACTGCAGAAATCCATGCGGCCGGGCCGCTCCTGATACTTTGCCACATGAAGGGCGTGGTCTACCAGCTCATCCACGCCCTCATTCTTGGCGGCAGAAATGGGAATGACCGGGATGCCCAGCATGGCCTCCATCTTGTTGATGCGCACCGTGCCGCCGTTGCCGCGCACCTCGTCCATCATGTTCAGCGCCAGCACCATGGGGGTGTCCAGCTCCATGAGCTGCATGGTCAGGTAGAGGTTGCGCTCGATGTTGGTGGCATCCACGATGTTGATGATGCCGGTGGGCTTTTCGCCGATGATGAATTGGCGGGTGACGATCTCCTCGCTGGAATAGGGGGACATGGAGTAGATGCCCGGCAGGTCGGTGACCTCGGTCTCCGGGTGGCCCTTGATGGCACCGCTCTTACGGTCCACCGTCACGCCCGGGAAATTGCCCACATGCTGGTTGGAGCCGGTGAGCTGGTTGAACAGGGTGGTCTTGCCGCAGTTCTGGTTGCCCGCCAGCGCAAAGGTGAGGGTCCTGCCCTCAGGCAGGGGATTCTCCCCCTTTTTGATGTGGTATTTGCCGCCCTCGCCAAGGCCGGGGTGATCCACCATTTTGTCATCTGCCGGAGCCGCCGATATTGCCGGGGCCTTTTCGGTGGGGGTGATGCCGATCTGCGCGGCATCGTCCAGCCGGAGGGTCAGCTCATAGCCATGGATGCGCAGCTCCATGGGGTCGCCCATGGGTGCCAGCTTGACCAGCGTGACCTCCGCCCCCGGGATCAGGCCCATATCCAGAAAATGCTGGCGCAGTGCGCCGCTGCCGCCGACGGTATCCACAACAGCGCTTTTTCCGATCTGCAATTCTTTTAATGTCATAAGATCGACCTTCTCATTTTATCCACTGTCAACGTGTGTTAGTTTGTGTTAACAATAGTAATATAGGCTAACTTTGCGCGGTTGTCAATAGATAATATGGGGGAGATGCCTGCAAATCGAACCCTCTCAGACTCACTTTGTTCGCCAGCTCCCCCGAAGGGGGAGCTTTATTTGTGCTGACCGGAAGAAGCCAAGAAGCTCCCCCCTCGGGGGAGCTGGCATCGCGCAGCGATGACTGAGAGGGTTCGGCTTTTGGCATGGCGGCACAGTTTCCGGTTGAATTGCGAAGTGCACGGTTTCACCAGAGGCTCCCTCCCCGAGGGAGCGGCAAAACCGTCAGGTTTTGACGGAAGGAGTTTGCACACAAAAAAGCACCGCATCCTCTCAGGCGGGAAGATGCGGTGCTCCGTTTTGATACGTTACTTCACAGTGTGGTAGCCATCGGGGTTGTTCTTCTGCCAGTTCCAGCTGTCGGCACACATTTCCTCGATGCCGTATTCCGCCACCCAGCCAAGCTCGTTCTTTGCCTTGGTGGGGTCTGCATAGCACTCGGCAATGTCGCCGGGGCGGCGCGGGTCGATCACATAGGGGATCTCCTTACCGCAGGCCTTGGAGAAAGCGTGGATCACATCCAGCACGCTGTAGCCTTGCCAGTGCCCAGATTGCAGATGAACAGACCGCAGTTCGTTTCCAGCTTCTTGATGGCGCACACATGGCCGCGGGCCAGATCCACCACGTGGATGTAGTCGCGCACGCCGGTGCCGTCCGGGGTGGGATAGTCGTTGCCAAAGACATGCACCTTTTCCAGCTTGCCCACGGCCACCTTGGCGATATAGGGCATGAGGTTATTGGGGATGCCGTTGGGGTCCTCGCCGATGAGGCCGGACTTGTGCGCACCAATGGGGTTGAAGTAGCGCAGCAGGGCCACGTTCAGGCTGGGGTCTGCCTTGCACACATCCTGCAGGATGCGCTCGGTGAACACCTTGGTCGTGCCGTAGGGGTTGGTGGTGGCACCGGTGGGGAAGTCCTCGGTGATGGGCACACTGGCGGGGTCGCCATAGACGGTTGCGGAAGAGCTGAACACGAAGTTGTGGCAGTTGTGATGGCGCATCACGTCCAGAATGACCAGCGTGCAGTTGAGGTTGTTGTAATAGTATTCAATGGGCTTGGAAACACTCTCGCCCACGGCCTTGTAGGCTGCAAACTGGATCACAGCAGTAATGTCCGGGCACTCAGAGAAGATGTGCTCCACATCCTCGTGCTTGGTCATATCTGCCTTGTAAAAGCGGAAGTCCTTGCCGGTGATCTGCTTGATGCGGTCCAGCACCACCGGAGATGCATTATAATAGTTATCTGCCACAACAACGTCGTAGCCAGCGTTCAACAGTTCGATGCAGGTGTGGCTGCCGATATAACCGGCGCCGCCGGAAACCAAAATTGCCATAGCCTAGTACCTCTCTCACTCATTTACATTACAGTTGATGCCGGCATTCCCCGGCCTTGCCTAAAGAATACCGCTTTTATGGCTCAGAATCAAGGGATGCGTCTTCTATTTAGATGAATTTTTGTTGCATCTTTTGTTTTTGAGGTTTTGATTTAAAAACGTTTTTGGCATTTTGTCATGGATAAAAGGCATGGTTTGTGCAAAACATAGAAATAGGGATCAAAACTCCCTCAGTCAAAGCCTGACGGCTTTGCCAGCTCCCTCGGAGAGGTTGTCGCCGTAGGTGACTGGGGGAGTTTTCCTCCTGCCACGCAAAAAAAAACGTCTGCCGGAGCAGACGTTTTGTGTGGTGCATCATTTTTTACAATTTTCCGCACTGCTTGCCGGTGAAAAAGCGCAGGGTGGTGGTGGCGCGGAACACCTTGCCTGCCGCAGCACCGTGGTGGGGAACTCCGGGTGGGAAGGGCTGCAGGGGTAGTGCTGGGTCTCCAGCGCAAAGCCGCCGTACTTCTGCATGGGCACGCCGCCTTGCCGGGGGTGGGGCAGTCCTGCAAAAAGTTTCCGGTGTACAACTGGATGCCCGGCTGGGTGGTGTACAGCTTCATGCTGATGCCGGTCTTTTCACTGGTGACCCATGCGCAGATGCTCTGGCTGGAGCCGCGGGCGCGGTCGATCACAAAGCAGTGGTCGTAGCCACCGCCCACCATGGTGGTCTGGGCAAAGCCGGTGTCGATATCCCGGCCAATGAGCTTTCCCTCGGTAAAATCCATGGGGGTGTTTGCCACCGGCAGAATGGCACCGGTGGGGCAGGTCTGATTGTTGCCTTCCAGATAGTTGGAGGCATAGATGCGCAGCTTCTGGCCCAGAATATCGCCCTCACCGTTCAGGTTGAAGTAGCTGTGGTTCGTGAGGTTCACGATGGTATCCGCATCCGAAGAGACGCGGTAATCCATGCGGAAGGTATTGTCCTCCGTAAGGGTGTAGCGCACCGCCAGCTTCAGGTTGCCGGGGAAGCCGTCCTCGCCGTCCGGGCTCTCGGCCTCCATCAGCAGGGTGTCGCCAAAGGCCTTCACCCGGTACAGCTTGCGCGAAAAGCAGCCGTGCAGATGGTTGGGGCCATTGTTGGCTTCCAGCTGGTAGGTCTTGCCGCCCACGCTGAAGGTGGCATTCTCGATGCGGTTTGCATAGCGGCCCACGAACGCGCCGCAGCAGGTGCTGCCGGAGGACGTGAAGTCATCCTCATAATCTGCCATGGTGTCGTGGCCCAGCACGACATCCACCGGGCCGTTCTTGGCCGGAACGATGATGTTTTTAATGATGCATCCGTAGTCCAGAACGCTCACCGTCAGGCCGCCGGGGTTGGAAAGGATGTACTCTGTAACATTTGCGCCCTGTTTGGTCACACCGAAGGGCTTGGAGCGGATCTGTGCCATTGGGCATTCGCCTCCTCAGATTTTACTCGGACATACAGTCAGGCAGACTTCCACTGTATTCTATCTTATTTATGATTATATCACAGTTTTATATCTTTGTGGGGAACGGATTTTAGAATTTGCATCCAATTTTTCCAGCTATTTTTTGTTGAAATTATTCAGTTGGCGGGGTATGTAACACAAAAATCCAAGTTGCTCCGCTAAAGAATTTTTTGTGTTACGCCGATTTACAGTCGCTTGCGCGACAAAACGTAAGGGCAACAGCATATTTTCATGCTGACGCGAATGCTCCCGCAGGAAGCCAGCATCAGCACATGCCGTTTGCCGTTACGGCCTTTCCCGTGAAGACGCAATGCCGGGCGGTCCGCAGACCGCCCGGCATTGCTCTATTATAAAATATGCGCAAAGCAAAGCGGCGCGCATTCTAAATCGTCATGCTGTCGTCAGGCTTCCGGCTGTGCCGTGCCCGCAGACTTCTGTGCCGCAATGAACTCGGCTGCATCGTCCGGGATGTCGTCCAGATCATCGTCGCTGCCAACATCCACGTTGAGCGGCGGCTTCTTGAACAGGATATCGTACAGCACCGGAACGATATACAGGGTCATCAGGGTGGCGTAGCTCAGGCCGCAGATGATGACGATGGCCATGCCGCTCATCAGCTGGCTTGCCATATCGCCGCTGAACACCAGCTGCAGCATAGCCAGCACGGTGGTCAGGGTGGTCATAAGGATGGGGCGCATACGGGTCTTGCCGGTAGCCACCAGCGCAGCGCGGCGCTCCATGCCGCCAATGCGCAGCTGGTTTGCATAGTCCACGAACACGATGCCGTTGTTGACAACAGTGCCCATCAGCACGATGAAGCCCATCAGGGAGATCATGGTGAGCTGCTGGCCGGTGATCAGCAGGCCCAGCAGGCCGCCGGTAAAGGCCAGCGGCACCGTGAACAGCACGATGAAGGGGGACAGCAGGCTCTGGAACTGTGCCACCATGACCAGATATACAAAGGGCAGGGCCAGAGCCATCCACTGCACCATTTCGTTCACCATGTAGTCGGTGCCCTCGGTCTCGCCGCCCAGCGTGGTGCTGCAGCCCTCCGGCATCTCACCGCTGGCTGCGTACTCATCCAGCTTCTTCTGCAGCACGCGGGACTGCACCATGGTGTTGTAGCCCTTCAGCGTATCCGCCGTAACGGTGACAAACTCGGTCTGGTTCTCGCTGGTAATGGCATCCGGTGCGGTGCCGGTGGTCCAGCTGGCGATATCGTTCAGGGTGCAGGTACCATTGGTCACTGTGCCGTCTGCCGACATTTCGGTGGTCTCAAAGGTAAGCTCCATCATGTTTTCCTTGGTGACGGGGTCCAGATTGTCCGTGATCTGGACATCCATGGTGGTGCCGTTCACCGTGACGGGGGTCTGGGCCGTGGCGGTGGTGGTGAGCTTTGCCGCGATCTGCTGATACACCTGCGCAACGGTCAGGCCGTAGGCGCGCACCTTGTCGCGGTCCACCTTCAGGATGATGGTGGCATCGCCGCTGCCAAGGCCGTTGTCCGCATTGGCAAAGCCTCGGTATCGTTGACGATCTCCATTACCTTCTCGGAAACGGTGGTCAGCGTTTCCGGATCCTTGCCGTAGACCTTGACCGACAGGCCGGTGGCCAGCTGGCTGGTCAGATCATCGGTCATGCCGTACAGCTTGACCTCAGCGGTGCAATTCTCGATCTGGACACTGCATCCTCCATGGCCTGCCGGGTCTTTCCACCTCACGGGAGGAAAGGCTCTTGCTCATCATAACGTTGATCTTGTATCTGCCGTAGGCATTGGCGGAGTTCAGGATATCGGTAATGGCGGTGGGCAGGCCCAGCTGGCTGATATCCAGACCGGCCATGCTGGTGTCGAGGGTGATGCCCACCTCTTCCACGTTTTCTACATTCAGGGCCGCCTCTGCCACCTGACCCGCAATGGCATAGGATTCCTCCTTGGTCAGGCCGTCGGCGGTGGACAGGGTGATCTGCGCCTCGTTGCTGGTGATGCTGGGCAGCAGCTCCACGCCCATGTTCAGCACCTGCCAGCCGCTGAACACCAGCAGCACCACCGCCGCAATCAGGGGCAGGGCACGGTGCTGCAGGCACCATTCCAGACTATGGGCATACTTTTCCTGCACCTTTTCAAACCAGGCAAGGCGCTTGGGTTCAGCTTTTTTCAGCACAGTAGAGGATGCCGCCGGGACCACCGTGAGCGCCACGATGAGGGAGGCCATCAGGCAGTAACCGATGCACAGGGACATGGGCATCATCAGGCTGCGCACAATGCTGGCCGAGAACACCACCGGCAGGAACACGCACACCGAGGTAAGGGTGGAGGCCACCACCGACATGCCCACCTGTTTTGTGCCCTGCACGGCAGCGCGGGCCGCAGGCACGCCGCGGCTGCGCAAGACGGTAGACGTTCTCAATGACGACCACCGAGTTATCCACCAGCATACCAATGCCGAGGGAAAGGCCGGCCAGGGGTCATCACGTTCAGGTCCAGCCCGGTAAAGTACATGAGCACCACCGCGAACAGAACGGACAGCGGGATGCTGGATGCCGACCACGAGGGTGGCTTGATATCCTTCAGGAAGATGGCCAGCACGATGATGGCCAGTGCAGCGCCACCACCATGCTGGTGAGGATGCTGTTGATGACAATGGTGATGTAGTTGCCCTGATTGGACAGCACCACCATGCGCAGGCCGTCGTATTGTTTTTCCAGCTCTTTAAATGCGGTCAGGCAGTTGTCGGAGACCTCGCCTGCACTGGAAGTCGCATTCTTATAGATTTTGAGGATGGATGCCTTTTCGCCGTTCAGGCGGGTGTAGCTGTCGGCGGAGTTATCAATGACCTCCACATCCGCCACATCAGAAAGGCGCACGTCGCCGTAGCCCTCCACATGCAGCAGCAGGGCACCGCTGATATCCTTCACACTGTTGTACTCTTCGCCGACTTTCAGCAGCCAGGACTCGCCGTCCTTATCCTGCACGTAACCGGCCGGCATGGAGAAGTTCTGGGCATAGATGAGCTGCGCCAGCGTTTCAATGTCCAGCTGCTTTGTCACATCGGCCTGTGCCAGAGCGTTGGTCTTGGCCGTCTCGTACTCTGCTTGCAGTCTCCAGCTGCTTTTCGTACTCGTTCAGCATTTCACGCGCTTCGGTGAACTGCATATAGGCGTTGAGCTGCTGCTGGGAGAAGCTGCCCAGTGCGCCGGAGAACTCGGTCATCAGCTGGGGCACATTGTCCATGGCCTTGATGGTGCTTTCCAGCGTGTTATAGACCACATTCAGGCTTTCCTGCAGCTGCATCTCATTGGCAAGATCCTCTGCGGTGCTGCCTTCGGAGCCGGTCTCGGTGTTCACGCGCTCCTGCAGCTTCTGCAGGGCAGTAGTGAGCTTATCGGTAATGGTGCGCAGCTCAGCCACAATATCGATCAGAGAGTCGATATCCCGCATACCGGTCTCGTTGAACTTGTCCATGACCTTCCGCAGACCGTCGCGCACCTCGATCAGGGCCTGCTGGATTTCAGGCTCCTTGACCACGGCGATCAGGCTGTTCACACTTTCCAGAAGAGCCTGCGCCTGCGCGCGCACCGTTTCCACTGCGGCACCCACCTCGGTGCTCATCTGGCTCATGACCGAGTTGGACACCGTATTGCCAAAGTTTTTCAGCTGCTTTTCGTATTCCTTGCGTCCGGCGGTGATCTGTGCCTCGGCGCTTTCCAGCTGGGAGCGGGCTGCAGCCAGCTGGGTATCGATCAGTTCCAGCAGCTTTGCGTTGATCCCGTCGATCTTATCCTGATTGAGCTGCACCTGCACCAGCTTTTCCACCAGACCGCTGGACGAAACGCTGGACACACCGCCCTTGCGCTGCACTTCCGGCACAAGGGTGTTCTGGATAAACTCAGAAAGCTCGTACTGGTCGGCACCTTCGCGGCTGACAGCCACCGTCATGAAAGCTTCATGTTCAGGCTGTACTCAATGATGGAGGGGGTCAGGCAGGTGCTGGGCAGGTCGCTTTTGGCCTGATCCAGCTTGTTGGACACCTTGACCAGCGCGCTGTTCATATCCGTATCCTCGGTAAACTCCATCAGCAGCAGGCTGTAGTTTTCTGCCGATGTTGCGGTGATCTTGGACACGCCCGGCACTGTGAGCGAGTTCTGCAGCACATCCGAGACCTCGCTCTCCACGCGCTCCGGGCTTGCGCCGGGATACACGGTGACCACCATCAGATACGGTGTGTTCACGTTGGGCAGCAGGTTCGTATCCATCTTTGTGACCGCCACAAAGCCCAGGATCAGGATCATGACCACTGCAACCAGCACCGTAAACGGCTTTTTGACACTGAATTTTTCCATTTTCTCCTACCGTTTCTCTGCCTTGCCGCAAAGCAGGACAGCTGCTTTCCCTGCGGGAAAGGCTACACTTCAACATTTTTATTATACACGCAAGCCCCCGCCTTGCAAGAGCGGGGTGGGATTCTTTTGCGATTCTTTGGATACTTTCGCAAGATTTTAACATTTGCCGTTCCGTTTTTCCATTTTCCGGCTGCGGGTGCGACCAAATTCGGTCAGTCTTCCTTTATGGATACGCAGCAGCAGGGCAGATTGTTGCACCTTTTTAAAATTTTTCTGCTGAAGCGCCAGAGCCGCTTTTTGTTTTTTGCGTGGAAATGTGCATTTGAATATGTTATACTAGAGTACAGAATGGATCAGCAGGCTCTTTTTCGGGCCTTATCCTATAGATTCGACCGATAAAAACGAGGAACACTATGAAAAAAGTCATTTCGTCCGTTTCAAAGAGAACGGCAAAAGCTATTATTTTGATCCCGCCGGGGCCGACATCAAAACCGGCGAATATGTGATCGTGGAGACCGCCCGCGGCGTTGAGTGCGGCGAGGTGGTGCAGGGCGTGAGGGAGATCGCCGATGCGGCAGTGCCCAAGGCCCTCAAGCCCATTACCCGCATGGCCGACAGCGTGGATATCCGCCGGATGCGCCAGAACCGTGAGGACGAAAAGCGCGCCTACCGCACCTGTCAGGAATGCATTGCCCGCCACGGCCTGGAAATGAAGCTTGTGGAGGCCGAGTATACCCTAGACCGCTCCAAGATCATGTTCTACTTTACCGCCGATGGCGCGTGGACTTCCGCGAGCTGGTCAAGGATCTGGCCGGTATCTTCCACACCCGCATCGAGCTGCGCCAAATCGGCGTGCGGGACGAGAGCAAGATGATCGGCGGCCTTGGCATCTGCGGCCAGCCCTTCTGCTGCAGCCGCTTTTTAAAGGACTTCCAGCCCGTCTCCATCAAGATGGCCAAGGAGCAGGGCCTTTCGCTGAACCCCACCAAGATCAGCGGTGCCTGCGGCCGGCTGATGTGCTGCCTTGCCTACGAGGAAAGCGCCTACGAGTACCTGAACAGCATCATGCCCATGGTGGGCAGCACCGTGCGCACGCCGGACGGTCTTGGCACCGTGCTGGAGGTGAACCCGGTCTCCGGCTACCTGCGGGTGCGCTGCGGCACCGAGGCCTTCGCGCCCCGGTACTATAAGGTGAGCGTCTGCGAGTATATCTCCGGCGGCAAGCGCGCACCCCGCCGCCCCGACCGGACGACCGATTATCCGATGTGCGCAATCCCGCCCGGTGGTGGCTTCGGCCAACGCCCGACGGCACCTCGTCCTGCCCCGGCTGCGGCAGAAAGATAAAATAGAGGCTGGAAACTGGCCAGGGTC
>ENA-OQER01001144-OQER01001144.1-human-gut-metagenome-genome-assembly--contig:-NODE-1144-length-13390-cov-7.991480_pt1 | contig 13390 bp, 18 predicted proteins | sample MGYA00242797_ERZ504639 | MGnify/ENA primary metagenome ERZ504639 (study PRJEB26092, sample SAMD00036306) | human gut metagenome | host: Homo sapiens | study: EMG produced TPA metagenomics assembly of...
TGATCTCGTTGCCCTGCTCGATAAGACCAAGGAGAGCGTGGGCGGTGTTGCTCACGGCCTCGATCTGCTCGACGGGGTTGTTGCCGAGGGCGTTGCCGCCGAGGGCGACGACAATACGATCGGGCTTACCGTAAGGTTTGCTCATGATTCCTTCTTCTAAATGTTCTGTATCTTCCAACCCTTAACGAAGCGTCGCGTACATCATGGCCTTAATGGTATGCATGCGGTTCTCGGCCTCCTGGAACACACGGGACTGCGCGCTCTCAAAGACCTCGTCGGAGACTCCATCTCGGTCACGCCGAACTTCTCGGCAATCTCGGCGCCGATGGTGGTCTGCGTATCGTGGAAGCTCGGCAGGCAGTGCATAAAGATGGCGCCGGGGTTTGCCTTGGCCATGACCTCGGGCGTTACTCGATAGGGAGAGAGAAGATCGATTCGGCTCTTCCACAGCTCCTCAGCCTGGCCCATACCGACCCAAACGTCCGTATAGATAACATCTGCATCCTTGACGCCCTCGTCGATATCCTCAGTGAGCTGGATCGTGCAGCCATTCTGAGCGGCGATCTCCTGGCAGCGCTCAAGAAGCTCGGGGGCAAAATGCGTAGCGCCCTCGACGTCGCCCTTGGGCCCGCAGGAGCAGAAGTTGATGCCCAGTTTGGCACAGATGACCATAAGGGAGTCGCTTACATTGCCCTGCTCCTTGCCCATATAAGTGAGCTTCATGCCGCGCGTGTCGCCGAACTCCTCACGCATGGTGAGAATATCGGCAAGGGCCTGGTGGATGGTACTCGTTCGTCAGGCCGTTCCAGACGGGAACGCCGGCCTTGGCGGCAAGCTCCTCGACAATAGACTGATCGGAGCCGCGATACTCGATGCCGTCATACATACGACCGAGCACGCGGGCGGTATCCTCGATGGACTCCTTCTTGCCCATCTGCGACGAGCCGGGGTCGAGGTAGGTCACGCCCATGCCCAGGTCCATACCGCCGACCTCGAAGGCACAGCGCGTGCGCGTAGAGGTCTTCTCAAACAGCAGGACAATGTTCTTGCCCTCGAGAAAGCGGTGCGGATAACCGGCGCGCTTCATATCCTTAAGTTTTTAGCCAGATCGAGCATGTACTCGATTTCCTCGGACGTGAAGTCAAGCAGGGTGAGAACGCTTCGACCAGAAATATTCAGAGACATGATTTGAATCCTTTCGATTGTTGGGACAAACAAGAAGGGATGGGCGACGCGGATGCGAACGCCGCCCAGATTCGCTAGTGTTGGTTAGATTTCCTCACGCCAGAACGGCATGGTCATGCAGCGCGGGCCGCCGCGGCCGCGAGAAAGCTCCTCGGAGGGGGCGACGAGCAGCTCGACGCCGGCCTTGTAAAGGGCATCGTTGGTGACAACGTTGCGCTCATATACGCAGACCTTGCCCGGCGCGACCGCAAGAGTGTTGGAACCATCGTTCCACTGCTCGCGGGAAGCCTCGATCGGATCGCCACCACCGCACTCAATCATGGTGATGTGGTCCATACCGTCGCAAGCTCGAGGATATGCTGCAGGGTGCCCTCGAGTTCCTCGATACGCACCTCCCCCTCCGTATCGCCCTTGGTCAGACGGTAGGCACGAAGCGTCTGGTAGATGCCGGGATAAACCGTGAACTTATCGCGATCGACCTGCGTGCAAACGGTGTCGAGATGCATGTAGCATAGCCGTGCGGAATCTTGATGGCATAGATGTTCTCGATCTCGGCCTCATCGGAACCCCAGAACATATTCTTGGCGAGCTCATCGATGGCCGCAGTCTGGGTGCGCTCGGAAATACCGATGGCGAGCGTCTTGGCGTTGATGTTGAGAATATCGCCGCCCTCGATATGCCACTCGCTGTTGTGGTCGTACCAGATGGGGCTACCGGCGTAATCGGGATGGTTGCGGAGCACCGTTTCGTAGAAGATTACCTCGCGGTTGCGCTGATTCCAGTACATGCGGTTCATGGTAGCGCCTTGCCCACGACGGCCAGGGGGTCACGGGAGAAATACGAGGCGGGCATGGGGAAGAGGACCATGTCGTCGCCCTTCAACTCGTCGCCGTCCAGGCTGGCAAGAGAGCCGCCGACATGCGGGATCTCGAGGTCGCGCACATACAGTCCGCCCATAGCCGTAAGGACAAACTCCTTGTTGTCCTTGATGGAATCGAGCTTCTCGACAACCGCCTGGCGAAGAGCAGCGTTCTTGATACCCGACTCGTCCATGAACTTTCCCATGAACTTCGCACGCGTGCCCTCGACCTTGTCGAACGTCTCGGCAACCAGGTCTTCCATATAGACGACCTCGGCACCAGCGCCGCGAAGAAGGTCGGTAAACTGATCGTGCTCCTTCTGGGCATAGTCCAGATAGAACGCATCGTGAATCCAGACGCGGTCGAAATCCTCCGCCTTCATGTTTACAAGATCCATACCGGGGCGATGGACGCATACCTTCCTAAGGGCGCCAATCTCGCTATGAACGTTCAGTCCTTTGTTCATCTCTATCCTTCTTTCTCACAACTGTATGTAGGGTTTTGCTTTTACGGCAGGGGGATAAGGCCCGAAACCGCAGTGAATGCCATGCAGATAACGCTCACGACCAGGAAGAATTTCCAAGCGACCTTCCACCACTGGCCAAGCGGAATCTTGCAGACGCCAAGACCGGCAACGAGCATCGCGCTTGTTGGCGAAATGAGAGACATGGCCGCGCTGCCCATGGAAAGACCCGTAACTGCAGCTTCGGGGTTTAAGCCCATCAGCTCAACAAGCGGGCCAAAAATGGGAATCGTAAGAGCAGCGATACCCGAAGAGCTCGGAACGAGGATCGACAGAAGGTTATCCACGACATAGAGGATGCTCGTAAAGATAACGGCTGGAACTCCAGTGAGAGCCGTGGCGAGCGTATTGAGAATCGTATCGATGATGAGCCGTCATTGGCGATTACGAGGATTCCGCGGGCAAGTCCAACAACGATGGCAGAGAACGCGAAATCTGCAATTCCCTTAACGAACTCGCCAGCGATCTCCTTCTCATTCATCCCGGAAACAACACCAGAAAGAAGGGCCATGGCCAAGAAAATCGCAGAGATTTCGTTCATGTACCAGCCCTGGGCCACCAGACCCCAAATGATGGCGGCAAGTCCAAGCACGAAAATAACCATGACGGCTTTCTGCCTAGCGGTGAACTCGCTATCGAGGAGATTCTCGTCCGCGCCAAACTCTTTGCGCTTCTCGATATCATCGTGGAAAGCGGGGGATGCTTCGGGGTTTTTCTTAACCTTGAGGGCATACATTACAACCCATGCGACGCCAACCGCAGTGAGCACGGCAAGGGCGATAGTACGCAACCAAAGCTGGGGGTTGCCTGGATGCCGAGGATGCCCTGGGAAATCAGGACGTTGAACGGATTGACGGTAGATGCGATGTATCCGATACGGGCACCCACAAACACCGTCATGAACGCTGTAATTGAGTCGAAGCCCATGGCCATCATGATCGGCATAAGAATCGCAAAGAACGGAAGCGTCTCCTCTGCCATACCAAAGGTGCTGCCGCCCAAGGCAAAAAGCACCATTAGGATCGGAATGATGAGGACGTCCTTGCTCTTGAACTTCTTCACCACTCGGGCGACGCCGCTCGTGATGGCTCCGGTCGCCGTGATGACCTGGAAGGAACCTCCCACGATCATAATGAATGCAACGACCTCGACCGCTTGCTGGATGCCGATCGCAGGGGCCTCAAGTACTTCGAAGATGCCTTGGCGAAGATCGACCTCGTTGCCGTCCTCGTCCGTATAGACTTATCGACAGGCTCATAGGTGCCCGAGACCGTTACCTCGCGACCGTTAACCTCCTGGCGCTCAAACGAACCCGAAGGCACGACCCAGGTCAGAACGGCAAATACGGCCATCAAGACGAGAATGATGGTGTACACGTGCGGGACTCGAGGAGTGCGCTTCTTTTCTGTCTCTGCCATCTCTCCTCCTTAATTCAGGGGTTTTTCGTTGCCGGCAAAGCCATTGTGTCATCGCGCAAAACACCCTTCCGTCTCTTCGCCCGCCAACGAAGCGCATCAACCCGTAAACGGATTTCAGATTGATGTAATTTGTCAATTTGCTATCTAAATTGATGTTTAACATCAATTACTAAGCCGGTTCGTGCCATTCACCTGTGACAGATATGATGTAAATTTAATCAAACTCGTAATGTGCCACTATGGAAGCAATAAATACTCACCGCCAAAGCGAGGTCACATGTCCGCATTGCATGTTCAAAATGAAATAGGAAAGCTAAAAAAGGTGCTTCTGCACTGTCCCGGCCCCGAAACGCGCAACTACCCCGACGGGCAGTTCAATCGGGTCTTTACGTTGCGTCCGTCTAGCAGCTCATTCGATCTTGATAAAGCCCTTAGGGAGCATCATGCTTACTCGGCGATGCTCGAGCACGAAGGGGTAGAGATTCTCTATCTTGAAAACCTTCTTACCGAAGCCCTTGATGCGACAGAGCAAGCGCGTCGCTCTTTTATCGATAGCTACATTTCAGAATGCGGCGCGCGGGGCATTGAGCTCGAGTCTGCCATTCGCGAGTATCTCGAGCGCATCGAAGGCTCCCGCGCCCTTGCTCAAGCAGCAGTCAACGGCATCCGCTACTCCCAGGTCTTCAACACAGATAAAGAGGTGTTCAGCCTCACGAAACTGACGGCAGACGCATACTCACCTGACGATCTTCTCGTAAGCCCCCTTAACACCATGTGGTTCACACGCGATCCGGCGAGCGTCATCGGCGAAGGCGTTACGCTCAACCACATGTACTGGCCAGAGCGCAACCGTGAGGTTATCGCCTACAAAACGATTTTTACCTATCACCCAGATTTCCGCGAGACCCCTCAGTTCTTCAAGCATGAATCGACTTACCACATTGAAGGCGGCGACCTGCACAACCTCAACAGCGAAAACATAGCCGTTGGAATCTCGCAACGAACCGAGCCGGCGGCGATAGACACTTTAGCAAATAACTTGCTGTGGATGAGAACTCGACTATTGAGTCCGTATGGGCCATTCAGGTCCCCTACGATGACCTCTGCATTCATCTCGACACATATTTCACTCGCGTTGACTACGAGACATTCCTCGTTGCTCGGGAGCTTCTCGACCAAGCGCGAGTCTACCGCATTACGCGGGGCAGATCGGAAGGGACAACCCGTGCGTGTCATGTCGCAGGCGGACTGAAAGAAGCGTTGCGATTAGCCCTAGGTTCAAGTTCGTTGCAGTTTATCCTTTGCGGTGGCTCAAATCCCGGAGCAGCAGAGGTCGAAAGGACCAACAATGCCACAAGCACCCTTTGTTTGGAGCCAGGCAAGGTCTGCGTATACGAAGAAAACGCCGAAACCAACAAAGCGCTGGAGCAGGCCGGTATTGACCTTATTCCCATCTCTATCTTTGAGCTGACAAACGGCTTTGGCGGCCCCAACTGCCTCTGCCTCCCCCTCGTCCGCACTTCATAACATGGGAACGGGTCAAAACATAAAGGCGCTTCGCAAGCGCGACCAGCTGACACAGGAGGAATTCGCGGCACTCATCGGCGTCTCCAAAGAAACGGTATGCCGCTGGGAAAAGGACCGCTATACAATCCGCCGCTCAACGTTGCTCAAGATAGTATCGAAATTTAACCTGCAGCTCGACGACCTCACATCTGAAACCGCAGGGCTTGCCGCAAAGCTCGACCACGAGGGGCGGAAGGGGGAATCCAAAGAAGTTACTACTGATTCCCTTTGCGATGTATTTAAAATCTTGAAGAATGGAGGCAGAACGGGACTTAAACAAACCGGAATAACCGCGCTTCCCTCATCCGTATTCAAGAAACATCGCGGGTGCTTCTTTGTTCAAATGGACACGTCCGCCATGTCCAAATGCTACCCGATTGGATCCCTTCTCCTCGTGGATCCAAACCTGAAACCCTGGAACGGATGCTCCGTCCTCGCTTTGGCCGATAATTCAAGAATCGCCATACGTCGTTATAGCACCGGTACGAACACCGTGATGCTCTCATCCTACTCATATCGCACAGCGGAACCGGATATCGTGCTGGACAAACGCCGAATTAGGATTCTGGGAATCATCGTCTGGTTTCAGGCATCCCATGATCTGAGCATCTAACCAAATTTGCTCTTGTTTACCCCCTGCACACATCTCAAACAGCAAAAGCCCCGCAGTCGGAGCGGACTGCGGGGCTCATGAAGAGAGGCTAGTCTGTGGGCGCTTTGCCTGGCGCCCACGAGAGATGCAACGGAGTAGGGACTACTCGTGGATGCGGGTACCGGAGAGGCCGGCCATGGTCTCGGCGGCCTTGTCCAGGGCGCCGACGATGCAGGTGCGGCCCTTGCGGGAGCGGGCGAACTTGATGGCGGCGCGGACCTTGGGCTCCATGGAACCCTTGCCGAACTGGCCCTCGTCGGCCAGGCGCTCGGCCTCGTCGGCGGTGAGGTCCTCGAGCTCCTCCTGGTTGGGCTTGCCGAAGTTGATGGCGACATGCTCAACGGCGGTCAGCAGGAACAGGACGTCGGCGTCGCAGTCCTCGGCCAGCAGCTCGCCGCCCAGGTCCTTGTCGATAACGGCGGGAACGCCCTTGTAGCAACCCTTGTTCTCGTAGTCGCGGACGACGGGGATGCCGCCGCCACCGCAGGCGATGACGATGAACTCGTTGTCGAGCAGGTTGAGGATGGAGTCAGCCTCGACGATCTTCTTGGGATCGGGGGAGGCGACGACGCGACGCCAGCCGCGGCCGGAGTCCTCGACGAAGACCTTGGAGGGATCCTCGGCCATGAACTCCTTGGCCTGCTCCTCGGTGTAGAAGGGGCCGATCGGCTTGGTCGGGTTCTTGAACGCGGGGTCGTCCGGGTCGCACTCGATCTGGGTGACGACGGTGGCGGCGTGCCAACGCTTATAGCGCTTGTGCATCTCGCGGCCGATGCCCTGCTGCAGGTGGTAGCCGATGTAGCCCTGGGACATGGCGCCGCACTCGGGCAGCGGCATCTCGGGGGTGCCGATGGCATCGTGGGCAGCAGCGAAGGCGTTCTGGATCATGCCGACCTGCGGGCCGTTGCCGTGGGTGATGATGATCTCGTTGCCCTGCTCGATAAGACCAAGGAGAGCGTGGGCGGTGTTGCTCACGGCCTCGATCTGCTCGACGGGGTTGTTGCCGAGGGCGTTGCCGCCGAGGGCGACGACAATACGATCGGGCTTGCCAAGAGGCTTAGACATTGCTGGAATCCTTTCTGTAAAAGGCCTACAACCCATTAATAACCCGCGTCCGTGCGATACGCGAGTTTATTAAGGTTTATATTCTCTTTATCGCTCATTTTATTCATTTTGAAAATAGCGGAACGGTGAACGGTCGTTTTTATCCGCTCAGCGTACAGAACCCCAGCTCAGACATATCTACGCCATTTACGTGCAACTTTATTTAAATGCAGCGAGGATTATGTCGGATTATGCAAACTACATCTCTGCTAAACACAAAACGGACAGCGCAATATCTTACTCGCACTATACGAGATTCTATGCACTTATAAGTTGAGTATGCACCCCTGCAAAAACAAGGGGCTTTTCATCCAGCATAAGGAATAAAGAAGAGCTCCGAAAAGGCGGCAACAGCCAAGTCCCCCATCTATCTCCAAAGTGGCGCGAGTTCGTGGCAAAGCCGCGAAACAGCGAAGGGGACATAAGCCCCCACAACCACGTCCTTCATCCGCCCACACAATCCGAAGACGTAGTCGTAGCAGGATCTGAGGGCTGACTTCGCGGACACTCCGCAGGACAAAGAACCCCCGCCGCACGTAGTGCGCAGCGGGGGTTCTTTCATGTCCGAGGACGTCCGCGAAGGTCAGCCCTCAGATCCTGCGGTAGGAGACCTAGGCCTCGTTGTACACCGTCTTGAGCTTCAGCAGGTGAGCGTAGCGGTCCATAGCGGCCTGCTCATTCTCCTTGAAGAGCTCCTCGGCGCGCTCGGGGAAGGAACGCGTCAGCGAAGCGTAACGGGCCTCGTTCATCAGGAACTCCTGATAACCGCCCGCGGGCTCCTTGGAATCGAGCGAGAACTTCTTGCCGGCAGCAGCCTCGGGGTTGAAGCGGAAGAGGTTCCAGTAACCGCACTCGACAGCTTCTTCATCTCGGCCTGGCAGTTCTGCATGCCGCCCTTCTTGATGGAGTGCATCTCGCAGGGGCTGTAGCCGATGATGAGGGACGGGCCGTCGTAGGCCTCGGCCTCGTGAATGGCCTTGAGGGTCTGAGCCGGGTTGGCGCCCATGGCAACCTGTGCCACGTAGACGTAGCCGTAGCTCATGCAATCTCAGCCAGAGACTTCTTCTTGGTCACCTTACCGGCAGCGGCGAACTGAGCGACTGGCCAGGTTCGAGGCCTTGGAGGCCTGACCACCGGTGTTGGAGTAAACCTCGGTGTCAAAGACGAAGACGTTGACGTTGTGGCCGGAAGCCAGGACGTGGTCCAAGCCACCGAAGCCGATGTCGTAGGCCCAGCCGTCGCCGCCGAAGATCCAGAAGGACTTCTTGGTGAGGTAAGCCTTGTCGGCGAGAATCGCCTTGGAAGCGTCGCAGCCGCACTTCTCGAGCTCGGCAATGTAGGCAGCGGCAGCGGTCTTGGAAGCCTCGGCGTCGTTGACGGAGTCGAGCCAAGCCTGGCCGGCGGCCTTGAGCTCATCGGACGGACCATCGGCAGCGATGATGTCCTGGGTAGCGGCGATCAGCTTGTGCTGAACGGCCTCATAGCCAACGGCCATACCCAGACCGTGCTCGGCATTGTCCTCGAACAGGGAGTTGTTCCACGCCGGGCCGTGACCGTCCTTGTCCTTGCAGTAAGGAGCGGTGGCAGCGGGGTTGCCCCAAATGGAGGAGCAGCCGGTGGCGTTGGAGATGAACATGCGGTCGCCGGCGACCTGGGTCACCAGACGTGCATAGCGGTCTCGGCGCAGCCGGCGCAGGAGCCAGAGAACTCCAGGTAGGGCTGCTTAAACTGGCTGCCCTTGACGTTGGCCGCGATGAGCTCCTTCTTCTCGGAGACGTTCTCGACCATGTAGTCCCAAACGGGCTGCTGGTCCATCTCCTGCTCAGTGGGAACCATCTCGAGGGCGCCCTTGGGGCAGACCTTGACGCAGTTGGTGCAGCCCATGCAGTCGAGCGGGGACACGGCCATGGTGAACTTCATGCCCTTGGCCTTGGGGCCCATAGCGTCGAGCGTGCGGGTAGCCTCGGGCGCAGCGGCAGCCTCGTCCTCGGTCATCGCGAACGGACGGATGGTGGCATGCGGGCACACGTAGGCGCACTGGTTGCACTGGATGCACTTGGTCTCATCCCAGTGGGGAACGACCACGGCGACGCCGCGCTTCTCGTATGCGGAGGCGCCCAGCTCAAACTGGCCGTCGGCGCAATCGACAAAGGCGGAAACGGGCAGGCTGTCGCCATCCATGCGATCGATGGGCTCGAGCAGATTCTTGACCTGCTGGGCGATAGCGGACTTGGTCTCCTCGGAGAGCTCGACGGGAGCGGCATCCTCAGCGGTAGCCCAGTCGGCCGGAACCTCGAACTTACGGAAGGCGGTAGCGCCGGCATCGATGGCCTTATGGTTGGCGTCGACGATGGCCTGGCCCTTCTTCATGTAGGACTTGGTAGCCGCGTCCTTCATGTACTGCAGGCGTCCTCGGCGGGCAGAACCTTGGCCAGCGCGAAGAAGGCGGACTGGAGCACCGTGTTGGTGCGCTTGCCCATGCCGACCTTGGCGGCCAGGTCGATAGCGTCGATCAGGTAGACGTTGACGTTGTTGTTCGCGATGTAGCGCTTGGCCACGGCGGGCATGTGCTCGGCGAACTCCTCGTCGCTCCACTGGCAGTTGACCAGGAAGGTGCCGCCCGGCTTGACGTCGCGGACCATCTTGAAGCCCTTAACGATGTAGCTGGGGTTGTGGCAAGCGACAAAGTCGGCCTTGGTCACGTAGTACGGCGAACGGATCGGAGAATCGCCAAAGCGCAGGTGCGAGACGGTGACGCCGCCGGTCTTCTTGGAGTCGTACTGGAAGTAGGCCTGGACGTACTTGTCGGTGTGGTCGCCGATGATCTTGATCGAGTTCTTGTTGGCGCCGACGGTACCGTCGCCACCCAGACCCCAGAACTTGCACTCGATGGTGCCGGGGGCTGCGGTGTTGGGCGTATCCTCGGCCTCGGGCAGGCTCAGGTTGGTCACGTCATCGACAATGCCGATGGTGAACTCGCGCTTGGGCTCGTCCTTCTTGAGCTCCTCGAAGACAGCGAACGCGGACGCGGGAGGCGTGTCCTTGCTGCCCAGGCCATAGCGGCCGCCGACGACCTTGATGCCCGTCTTGCCGGCCTCGTAGAGAGCGGAGACGACGTCCTGGTAGAGCGGCTCGCCGATGGAACCGGCTCCTTGGTACGGTCCATGACGGCGATCTTCTGGACGGTCTCGGGGAGAACGTCGACAAAGTGCTTGATGGAGAACGGACGGAACAGGCGAACCTTGACCAGGCCGACCTTCTCGCCGTGAGCGTTGAGGTAGTCGATGACTTCCTCGAGCACGTCGCAGAAGGAGCCCATGCACACGACGACGCGGTCGGCATCGGGAGCGCCGTAGTAGTTGAACAGGCCGTAATCGGTGCCGAGCTTCTCGTTGATCTTCTTCATGTAGCCCTCGACGACGGCGGGAAGCTCGTCGTAGACCTTGTTGCAGGCCTCGCGGTTCTGGAAGAAGATGTCGCCGTTCTCGTGGCTACCGCGGGTATGCGGGTGCTCAGGGTTGAGCGCGTGATCGCGGAAAGCCTGGACGGCGTCCATGTCGCACATCTCGGCCAGATCCTTGTAGTCCCACATGGCGACCTTCTGGATCTCGTGGCTGGTGCGGAAGCCGTCGAAGAAGTTAAGGAACGGGGTCTTGCCCTCGATGGCGGCAAGGTGAGCCACCGGCGAGAGGTCCATGACCTCCTGGACGTTGCCCTCGGCGAGCATGGCGAAGCCGGTCTGACGACAGGCCATGACGTCGGAGTGATCGCCAAAAATGTTCAGGGCGTGCGAAGCGACGCAACGCGCGGAGACGTGGAAGACGCCCGGGAGCTGCTCGCCCGCGATCTTGTACATGTTCGGGATCATCAGGAGCAGGCCCTGGGAAGCCGTGTAGGTGGTGGTCAGAGCACCGGCGCCCAGCGAACCGTGAACGGTACCGGCTGCACCTGCCTCGGACTCCATCTCGACGACCTTGACCGGGGTGCCGAAGATGTTCTTGCGACCCTGGGCCGCCCACTGGTCGACATGGTCGGCCATCGGGCTGGACGGCGTAATGGGATAAATTCCCGCTACCTCGGTGTACGCATACGAAACATATGCGGCCGCCTCGTTGCCGTCCATAGACTTAAACTTACGCGCCATATACCCCTCTCCTCTCATATAGGTATACAGGCCCCGGCGATCGCCGGGATGTTGGCGTGATGGGATTTTCGCTGTTGCTTCCAATCATCTGGCAGGCGGACTCAGCAGCAGGTACATGGCGTGGAGAGAAGGCATGCCGAGGCGAGGAGGGCTGCACGCGCTCCACAAGCCAGCTACCCGTCTTGCACATGACCGAGCGCCGCAAAGGCCGCATGTCGGATGCTCCCGGGCACGCCCCGGCGATGGGAAGCGCCCGCAACGGAAATCCGCATGCGGGTTTATTGTACCCCGCCTTCAAGTGTAATTTCGGCAAATATAGGCGGGCGGTAAAGGTTTACCTTGGGTGACTGCCAAGGGCCAAAATGGCCTCTCCATCCCCAGGCGACCGGCTCTGCGCGCCGAGGAGTGTCCCCAAGTGCCGGCAGAAAAGAAACGTCCCTATCTGCCGGCTAGAGGGCACCGAAGAGGATGGCGTAGGTAGTGGATTCGCCGAGCTTGAGCTCGTCGCCGGGATTGAGTTGGGCGGAACGGCCGGGCTCGACCTGAATGCAGACGCGCGTGGCCCCGTTTACCACCACGGTTCCGTTGGTGGACGACAAGTCCTCGACGTGCCAGATATTTTGAGCATCGCACCAGATATGGCATGGCGGGCCGAGACATCGTCGCCGACGTCGGTAATATCGCCCTCACCAGTGGCCAGCGCACCAATCTCAACACCCTGCTCACTCGGCTGAATCCAGCGCGGGGCGCTCACGACAAAACTGTTTTGTACGCGCAGCAAGCCCAAGGGGTGCGCCGGAGCGGGTTCGCGTTCGCCCGCGGTCATCGACATGCCAAGCGAACGCGGCGTGGAGGTGCCTCCGCCACAGGTCGCGTGCGCGTAGTCGATGGCATAGTTCACCGAGGACCGCACATCCGCCGAACAACCGACGGCGACAAACAGCACCAGCACGGCCTCGGCGCGCTCGGCGGGCATGAGTTCCGCCGCCTGGGACAGGCGATCGAGCGCGTTGCGATAGAGATTCGTGTCCTGATGGCACTCTTCGAGCGCGCGTACCATCGGTTCACCTGCAGGACCGCACACCATATTGATCACAGCCGTGGAGTCCATGGGATTTCGCTGGCGCAGGGCCAGTTGCGACATAATACGCGCAGCCGAGGTACCGTATTCGGCAAAGTAGCGCTGCTGAAGCGTGCCGACCGGCGCGCGAACGATAAAGCGGGAAACCCAAGAGCGATCGGCGGCTCGGCTCTGCGGGCTGCGGCCGTCGGCGAGCGGACGGGACGAAAGCACCAGGCCGCACAGCTCGATATGGCTCAGATGCGCCGCGCGCTTAAAGATGTCAAACATGGCCCCGCATGGGGTGAGCTTAACTTGAGATGCCATGACCTAGGCCTCCTTGGTCGTAGAAATAGAATCGGACGATACTTCGACAGGTCCGCCAAAAGTACGGGCAGCTGCGGCTCCACCGGCAAGCGGAGTCGCCATCTGGCTTTTGTACGTCGCGGTGCCGAAACGGGAAGTTCAAAGGCAAAGCCCATCGCAAGCAAAAACCACGTAAGCGTATAGGTTGCAATCAGAGCGGCAACAAGGCCGCCCATCACGGCGCGTTGAGAAAATACGCTACATGCAGCCACAGCCAGCACCGGAACCTCGCAGGCAGAAAGCGCAAGCACACCCTGCAGGAACCCCGAGCGCCGATCGCGCGCAAGTGTCCCCGCGGCAACGCCGGCTATGCCTGGCAGCGCCAACGCCAGTGCGGCAATAATACCCGGTAGCGACCCAGACCACACGAGCGATCCCAAATCGCCGTCACGCGAGCGCCCGATGCCAGCAGCGCGGCCGAAACCACGACCACAGTCCAAACCACGCCGCAGACGACAGCCGCGCCGACCATCAGCGCGCGACGAACCGCGCGGCCGGACGCATCCATGGGG
>ENA-OQER01001145-OQER01001145.1-human-gut-metagenome-genome-assembly--contig:-NODE-1145-length-13385-cov-3.257354_pt1 | contig 13385 bp, 16 predicted proteins | sample MGYA00242797_ERZ504639 | MGnify/ENA primary metagenome ERZ504639 (study PRJEB26092, sample SAMD00036306) | human gut metagenome | host: Homo sapiens | study: EMG produced TPA metagenomics assembly of...
CCGTACAGCTTTGTATCCTCCGCTAATGCTTCGTTTCTTAACCGCCGATAATGTGGTATGGTTCGTGTATCCTTATGCCCCAACAGCCTTGCAATGCTATCATCATCTAATTTCATTTCTGTAAGTTTTACTCCAAAAGTGTGTCTAAAACGATGTGTACGAAACTCAAAATAATTTCCATTATCATCCCTGATATCATTTTCATAAATCATGATATTTACATGATATTTCAGCATTGAATCTGTATATAATTTCCCATTATCTTGCAAAAAAATATATTCTGAATCTGGATAGTCCTTTTCTGAAACTTCTATTGCTTTTCTAATCACTTCTGCCAGCTGATCGCTGACTGGTCTTTTGTATTTCCTTGTTTTATGCTGGAGAATAGTTATAAAATAATGCCCAGATTTCTCAGATAAGCAATCCCTTCGCAAAGTCAACGTATCCTCTATTCTTGTACCGAGCATCTGATGTATTATTAGACATCTTCCTAACTGGGGCTTTAATTTTGTTAATGCACTATTAAATCTCCTGATTTCTGCATCTGAATACGCTTCTGGCAAAGCGTTGTCATATGCTCTGCAATCACTGGACAGAAAAAGATTGCATAAATTTTCTATTTCCAGTTCCCGCCCAATTTCATCCAGCAGATTATCCAAAACCGACAGTTCTGTTGTGTAACTGACTGATGTAAGACCGGTATCCGTTTTTATATAAACCAGATAATCTTCTATCATATCCCTGCTAATTTCTGTAAAATGCTTTACTTCTGGAAACCGATCATACATAAATCTAGCAAACCGACGGAATCCACACAATTCGCCTTTTATACTACCCATTGCTTTTGTCTGGCAGTGGCTATACAATATTCTCTTTATTATCTCTTTAAATTCTCTCTGCCTAATCTCACGAAAATCTAATCTATATCTTCCACGAATCGGATTACTCCTTGGCACAATATCCAGCTTTCTCATATCCCATACATCTTTTTCATTTTCTGGAATATCTGCTGTTTTACACTTCACAACATACTCATAATACATTTTCAGAAAAGAAACCTGAGCGCTATTTTGTTGCTCAACATTCCGCCTATCCGGTCTATTTCTTCTAACGTACAGCGCCAATCCTTTTTATATAAAAATGCTTTATAGCTTCTCTCCAGTTCTTCCCATTTTTTATCAGTAATGCTGCTACAGCTTGTACACTTCTCATTCAGAAATTCTTTCAACAGATCAAATCTGTAAATATCATTTACGGCTGTTGATAATGATAAACGTCTACATCTATCATCGATATACCCATAAATCTCATCCTGTATCTTTTCATTACGAATCTCTGATATGTAGTACACCCTGTTTTCCTTCCATTTCAGCCCAGCCAACTGTTTTTCTGTAGCTTGTTGATAACAGTCATAAGAAATCAAATTAATATTACCTTTCATCATCTTCTACTCCTTTCAATTTAAATGACTGATTTCTTGAAAAATATTTATCTTCAGCCGATACAATACGTTCCGGCATGAAATCAATGTACTGTTTTGTCATATTCTCACTTGAATGTCCCAGATAATCTCGTACCCCTTGTATAGAAACTCCATTTCCGTACATTGAAGTTGCAAGGTTATGTCTGTAATCGTGTGCTCTAAAGATATAATCTCCACAGGCAATCCCACGAGCCTTACACTCCCGAATCATCTGATTTGAAAATGTCTGTCCATTAAATGCACCACCTTTTTTATTTTTGAATAAATACTCCCCATTTTTTATTCCGTACTTTTTTCATAATCGTTCACCAGTCCAACCAATAAACTGGGAACAGGAATGACTTTTTCCCTCCGCATTTTGCTTTGATATATGCGCATCCAATTCTCATTGCCTTGTGAATAAAAGGCTCCCGATTTTATTGTACAAACCTCGCTTTTCCTAATTCCTGTGCAAAACAAAATCAAATACATCAACTGTAAATGCTCTGGGAATGCCGGCAACTCCTTAATCAGATGAGCAATTGTTTTTTCTGGAACACTTCTTTCGTTGTGTTCTGGAAAACCTTTTTTTAAAAATCGTTCCGGATAAAACTTCAACACTTCAATATTTTCATTTTCAAAAACTGTAGAAATGTATGTATATGAGTTATATATCGGTTAAACGTGGAATATTTAATATCGGACACATCCAAAATAGATACATAATCCGCTATATCTTGTATCTCCAGTTCAGTTACTTTCTTACTCTGTCCATCCAGATATTTTAAAAATTGTGAAATAAAACTTATTGTATTTCGGATATTTGATAAAGACAGATCAGATATCCCAACTAAATATTTTGCGTATAATTGTAAATACCAACGATTTTCTTTTTCGTAAATATTAATAAATGAAAGACTTTTAACAGGTGAACTGGCATTGATTCTTGATTTATCAAACTGAAACCTATCCATATACCAGATACATGCTTGCCAATTTATCTCTGAATCTGTTAGAAATAACGTTCTTCTCGCAAACTCAACAATCTTAGAAGCCTGTTTTTTTATAATTTCTGACTCCTTGTTTAAATACAGATAAAATCTGTTTTCATCTGCCTGTTCCATTTCTTCAATATCATCTATTCCGTACTTATCGCAAAACCGTACAAGTGCTTTTAATGGTTCTAAAAATATCTTCGATGTCTTTGTACCTTATCCATATTCAGAATTTCACACAGCAATATTTTTGTCTGTCGCACCAACTGTGATGAATGTATTCTCGTTAAGTCCCATAACAAATCATTCTTATCGACCACCTGACGGAAAGATTGTGCTTTCTTCTTATTGGGGACATACAGCAAAAACAATTTGTCTTGCTTAAAAAACTCCTGTTCTACAGAGAAGGGCTTTCCTTGTGAATAGACATCCGGCATATTTTCTATTTTTAAACGATCAAATAAGCTCAGTAATTCCGCTTTATATTTTTCTGAAATATCCTCTTTTTCAAGAGAATCCATATACATTTTTCTCGTTTCATAGTTAATATCTGCAGTACACTGTATATCTGTATACTGAAAAAATTTGTATAACCGGTTATAGTATTTTGCTTCTCCAGTCGTAACTAAAGATATTTCTTCCTTTAATTTTTCAGATATTTTTTCCTGATATAACTTCGGAACAATTTTTAATACTGCCAAAGTAATCCCTCCTTCCTTTTACAGAAAATCTGCAATTTGGTATAAATCTTCATTATTTGAGTAGTATTGATCTGTCGCTTCTATCAATCGTTCATTATTTTCACCCAAGTATTTAATGGTAGTTTCAACTTTCTTATGCCCCAAGGCAAAACGAATGTCATTCAAATCCCATCCTTCTTTTCTTCTTTCCTCCGCAAAATAGTGTCGGAGCTGATGCGGATGGGAATTGATATCCGTTTTTTTTGATAGCCTTTTCAACATGCTATACACAGAATCCGCATCTAATGGCTCTCCTTTGTTTTTTCCAGTTAATTTTGTAAATAGATACTCCGAGTTCATCAGACTTTTTCGATTATCAGAAATGTACTTAACCAAGAACTCAAAAGTTGTATTACTTAACAAAGCCATTCTATATTCTGCATTTTTTGCTCTTGCCAAGTTGGTATTAGATTCACGATACCTTACCCAAACCGTCCTTCTTTCAAAATCAATATCTTCGGTATAATGGATTCCTAGAATTTCCCCTAATCTAAGACCGGTTTCTGCCATCATTGCTATCAGCAATCGATCTCTATCATTCGTACAGGCATTTATCAGCTCCTGTATTTCTTCGGATGTTATTTCTTCCAGATTAGATTCTTCTTCTTTGAAGAAACCTTTAAACGAATTCACTGCATTTTGATGATTTACTCCCATACTGTCAAAATATGATACTTTTTTTTACTCGTAAGACTTTAAGCATTGGCAAGACATCTTCCAGTGCCAAAAACTGGTAGTATCTGAAGACTGCACCAAGATACATATTGCAGGTCTTATTGCTCGTCTGTGTATTATGCTCAGTATGCTTTCCACTCTTAACCCAATACAAGAAATCAATAAAATGTTTATTCTGCTCTGAATAGGATAGCAATGTAATCTCATCCAATCCTATCGTTTGCTCCTGCAGATAATTGTAATAATATGAAAGTGCGAAGGCTGCGGATTTTACAGTATTCGGAGAAGCATTAATCTGATCCAGATGCTTCAAATACTTTGATGGAAGGATTTCAATTTCTTCAATATCAGAAATAATCAAAAAACGTGGTCTATTATCTTTCAAAACCGAAACAACCCTATATTTCAATCCACAGCCCTCCTTCCTTTCTTTTCGATTTGTTTGACTTCTTTGACTTCTTGATTTACATTATACACAAAGATGTCAAAATGTCAATTACGTTTTTGACTTCTTTGACTTTTAAAGGAATATCAATAAAGCATTTTTTGATTTCTTTATGTTTTAAATTGATTTTTAGGGATATAATTGATAAGATAAAATACAAGAAGTCAATTTATACAAAGTCAAAGAAGTCAAGAGGAGATTTGAATGAACGAATTTATATCAAATTCAGGCACACTAATAAATCCTGACAGCGTTTACGATCAGGAAAGATTCATCAATATACTTCAAATCATTTTACAGAAAAAAACACAAAAAGAATTATCTGAACAAACAGGCTTAAATAATGCAACCATTTCACGAATGCTCAACGGTGCCCGATCTGGAAGACCATATAAAAGCACTATTGATAAAATTGCAAAAGCCATTGATGATCCAGAACTTATCCAAGAATTATATGATGCAACGGGATATTCTTCTAAGAAAATACGGGAACGGAAAAAGATAATTGCAGACAATGGATTTTCTCTGGATCTCTCTACTGTTCAGGTGCATGAAAAATTTTTTTCTACCTTAATGCGTGGACTTTCCATGATGACAAGTCTGCATAAAGTTGAATGGACAATAAAATCCGGAACACCCAGATCATACGATTATTTAATTGAATTAAAAGAGGGAAATATAGATTATTGGTATATTAGATATGTAGATAGAATTACTTCTGATGAAGAAAGAAAAAAAGCCTTAACTGCCATTTATGGAGAATTTGCAAAATTGAAATTGGGCGGAAAAATCAAAGTTTCTTGCGCCACTCCTTCTTACGAAGATTATGATTATTTTGTTACAATTCCACCATACCAATTAAATACAAATGCTTCAATTATATATTTTGATTCTGAACTCGAAAGATTTGCAGACGACCTTTTTAGAGACAGCTTTACCACTTAAAGAAAATATTCCTGTTAAGGATTTTTGTAATCTTACCGAATCACTGATACTATAACTTTTTGATTTTATCACAGAGAGAGTTGCTTATGGCTCTCTCTTTTTTAACGCTTCCTCCTCCCATATTCTAACTCATTATGGCAAATCATTTTCTAAAGCAAGTATCGCCTAGAGTAACTCAAAATCCCATTTCTGGATTATGATTCTCTGACGAACTTAATGGAGATTACGATTCCCCATACCCTCAATATCACAAAATATCAAATTTTGCTATTAGCTCATAATAAATTTTCGCAGCTATCTGTTTTTGCACTCATAGTTACCAAAAGCTTTTTATAACCATCTGCTTCTACCAGTAACAAAATGTCAATAGTTTTTAATCACTTTTTCAAAAAAGGCAAAAAAATAGAACGTATAGATTATTTCCATACGCTCTATCTCACATTTCATATTAAATTTTTTGAATTCTACAAACTGCAATTTCTCAACTTCTTTAGTTTTCTTCAAATTCATCCAATCGTTGTTTCAATATAAAAATTTGCATCCTTATCTCATCAATAACCTTCTTAAACTTTTCGTCACTCTTTCCGGTTGGATCTTCAAGTCCCCAATTATCATCAAACGGTCTTTCGATAAACGGACATCCCACATTACAACCCATTGAAATTGCAATATCCGGTACTGGTATCTCATCAATCAGCTTACTATATTGTCTTCTGCTTCCATATCAATTCCATACAATTCTTTCATAATCCGGACTGCATCCTGATTAATCTGTAGTTTCGTTTCTGTCCCTGCCGAATAACTTTCAAATACATCCGAAGCCAGATGTTTTCCCAAAGCTTCTGCAATCTGGCTTCTGCATGAATTATGAACGCATATAAAAGCAACTTTTTCTTATTCATACTTGAACTTCTCCTTTAATTTGTTTGCAATCTTCACAAGAGTAAGCATTACCGGGACTTCTGTTAATACACCTACTGTAGTTGCCAGTGCCGCTGGACTTGATGTACCAAATAAAGCTACAGCGACTGCAACAGCTAGCTCAAAGAAATTCGATGCACCAATCATTCCAGCCGGGGCTGCAATATCATACGGAAGTCTGATAATTCTGCATACTCCAAATGCCAGAAAGAATATAAAGAATGTCTGAATGATCAGCGGAACTGCAATCAATATAATGTGCAGTGGATTGTCCAGCACCACCTCGCCCTGAAACATAAAAATCAGTATCAGCGTGAGCAAAAGTCCCACTGTTGTTGCGGAATCAAATTTATGCAGAAAAGTCTGCTCAAAGTATTCCGTACCTTTCTTTCTGACTACCAGCAGCCTTGTTATGATTCCGGCTGCAAGTGGTATTACTACAAATAGAACCACACTCATAAATAACGTCTGAAACGGAACACTAACATTAGAAACACCAAGCAGAAATTTCACAATCGGTACAAATGCAAATAATATAATAATGTCATTTGATGCCACCTGAACTACTGTATAAGCCGGATTTCCCTTTGTCAGCGTACTCCAGACAAATACCATAGCGGTACATGGAGCTGCTCCGAGAAGCACGGCTCCTGCGAGATACTCCGTCGCAAAATCCGGTGTGATCCATGTCTTAAACACCACAAAAAAGAAAAATGATGCAATTCCATACATAGTAAAAGGCTTTATTAGCCAGTTTACAATCCATGTAACAAATAAACCTTTCGGGTTTTTTCCGATATTTTTAATACTCTTGAAGTCAACCTTCATCATCATTGGATAGATCATAATCCATATAAGAACTGCCATCGGAATAGAAATTCCTGCATATTCCAGATGGTTCAGTGCCTCTTTCATTCCCGGAAGAAAATGTCCCAACATAATTCCTATAAGCATACAGACAATTACCCATACAGTCAGGTAACGCTGGAAAAAACCAATTCCTGAATTTGATTCTTTTTTCATGATATCTGCTCTCCTTAAATTATTTACAACAATCCCCGTCACCGCATCCAAGGCAAGTAAGGGATTCTATAAAGTGTTTGTAATTCATCAATGTCTCACAATTCAAAGAATAGTGATGCCATTTTCCTTCCTTACGATCATTCACAAGGCCGCATCCTACCAGTATCTTCATATGATGGGATAAAGTTGGCTGGGTAATTTTAAATCTTTCCAAAAGTTTACACCCGCACTTTTCTCCATCCGACAGCATCTGTACAATTTCCAGCCGGTTCGCATCGCCCAAAGCCTTGCATATCAAAGCCACATCCATTGCATTCATATTGACACCTCACATTGATCATTGTCTATGTTCAATATAATATATACATAGATATTTGTCAATGTATGTATTTTAAAAAAAGAGAATCAAGTTTTTGATTCTCTTCATACATTCATTATAGCTTTTATCATCCATTTTATTTGCCCCAAACAGCCGCTGCATTCGACCTTACAAGCAGTTCTTCCACAGGCAGACCAATCGGACAAATATCATGACAAGATAACGACTTCCCGCATCCCTCAAAATATTTCTTCTTATATTCAGCAGAAATCTCATTCAAATGAGTGCTTTCCTGTTCTTCATTCAGAATCCGAAATGCGTTGACTGCAGCAACAGCGCCTGCGAAAGTCCCATTTGCAGAGAAGTTAGGACACACTTCAAGGCAGCAGCCACACATTAGACAGCGTGCCGACTGGTATCTCGGTTCATGTGTCCACGGATTCATATAAGCTTCACTTTCAAGCCAAAGGTTCAGTTTTTTCAAATTTTCAAACAGAATTGACCGGTCAACGATCAAATCTCTTACAAGCGGAAATTTGCTTAAAGGTTCCAAGGTGATTGTAGAACCTTTTAACGTATGTAGAAATGTAGAGCATGCCAGCCTCGGACGTTCGTTAATCAGCATGGCGCAAGCCCCACATTTTCGCACCATACAGCTACATTCCCAGCTGATGGGAGTAACTATATTCCCTGAATTATCTTTCAAAGGGGTTCTACTGTTCAATTCCTTTAGAACATTGGCAACAGAGCTGTTTTTGCTTCCGTCAAACTCAAATTCCTGCCAATAACTGTCTGATTTCTGACTCTCCTGCCGCCTGATTCTTATTTTATATACCAAGTGAATCACCGCCTTTCTGGAACAGGTACAAAGGAAATCTGTATCTGCTTTCCATCAAATATGGCTACCGTTGTTTTAAAGTAATCATCGTCATTGCTCTTCGGATAATCCTCCCGCCAGTGTGCACCACGGCTTTCTTTTCTTGCAAGAGCACTCTTTAGAACTGCCATGCCAAGCAATGGAAGATTTCCTGTCAGCGCTTGTACCGTTTGAATCCCATTTAACAACGTATTCTCATTTCTGACAACGCCCATAGTATCCTGCATCACTTTGTTTAATTGCTTTATTTCTGAAATTTGAGACGTTGGTGGAAAATCTATCTGTGTCGCACAAGATAGATCTACTACATCTGCCTGTTCGCATGCTGATTTTGCCGCAACACGTCCTCCGTATAACGCTCCTAACAGAGAATTTCCACCAAGACGGTTGGCACCATGATATTGGGCACAGCATTCTCCGGCAGCGTAAAGATTCTGAATCGGCGTTCTGTGCTGCTCATCCACCAGAATGCCTCCCATAAAATAGTGAATTCCCGGTAAAACAGACACCGGTTCCTTTCGTATATCTTTATGCAGATAGGTCATACAATCGTCTGCCAGACAGATAGCTTATTTGAAATAATCTCCTCCGATATTTCCGTCATGTCAAGAAATACCTCTGATTCATGGCTGACCTTCCATATCTCTCTGGCGGTAATATCTCGTGGCATCAGATTTCCAAGCTCCGGGTATTTTTCCTCCATGAAATACCATTGTTTTCCATCTTTCATGGCAAACAACCTGCCACCTTCCCCTCTGGCCGCCTCGCTGATGAGCATGCGTTTTCCACCACATTTCACAGTTGTCGGATGGTACTGGATCATCTCGCCATTTGCCAGAGGAACACCAAGCCGGAACAATTCTGCGGTGACTTCTCCTGTATTGCTCAGCGAACCCGTTGTATTTCCAAACAATCCGTGCATACCACCGGTGGCAACAATAACCGCATCCCCCGGTAATTCCACAGTCTCCTGACTGTATTCATCCCTGATTACGCAGCCACAACAAATATTGCCACACAGACGAAGTGTTAGGAAAGAATGATGGCTGAACCGTTCTACCATACCAGATGCTTCTTTCCTGCGAACAGCGTCTATCATAGCTGTCATGATCTGCTTCCCGGTATCGCTCTGTGCAAAAGCAGTCCGTTTCTTTTTCTGCCCGCCAAAATTCCGCAGATCCACATCATCATAGCCACTCATGTTAAATTTAACTCCAAGTTTTAGCAGCCAGTGCACCAGCTCCGGTGCTGCCTGTGTCATTCCCCAAACTGCATTTGGATCTGCCAGACCACATGCTGCCTTTATTGTATCTGTAAAATGTTCTTCGGGACTGTCGTTTTCATCTTTTGTATTCAAAGCTGCGTTGATACCGCCCTCCGCCATAACAGACTGTGCCCGCTCTGACGGAAGGGAGGAAACCAGTTTTACATTGCATCCATTTTCCGCTGCCTGCAAAGCCGCTGAAAGTCCTGCCAGTCCAGCACCTATAATAATAATTGTCTTACTCATAGATATTGCCACCCAATATAATAGAAAATAACTGCGCCCGCTATAAACAGAAGGAGCACCGAAAGAATCAAATAAATATCACCCCTTCGTTCTTTATAACTGATGATTCCCAGCGATACGAGCAATGGGCGGATATTGATAAAAATATGAACAAAGATTGCCGCCACAAACAAAAGCTGAGTTACCATCTTTACCGTTGTAAAAGGGAACAAAATATATGTCCCATTCTGCACCTTTCCAAACAAGCCAATATGGAAGAACAGCAGGATCAGTATTGCCAGCCCACTGGCTCGTCTCGCCCAGAATATGGCGTTCTGTTTCAGATACATTTTTCCGGATTGCTTCGCTGTCTGTAAACTCTGAACTGTCAGGATGACACCAATCACCGTATGCACAACAAGAATACCAACACCAATCCATGCAAGAAGTTTCCCTGCACTACTTCCAACTCCGTTCAGCATAAAGCTGCCCATGATTCCATGAATCATAAAAATGAGAAGCATTAAAACAGACAAAATCGTATTCCATTTTCTCATAAATTCCCGCTCACCTCATTTCTTCGCTGTCCATGATCATATAGTCCATCTGTGTTAGCGTTGTAACGTCAATAAAATCATCCGATGCCAGGAATACATCATACTTTCCACTTACCACTCTTGATAGCATCATTGTGTTACTGTACTCTTTCAGATCTACGGAAAAACCGGCCTGTTTCAACCTGTCACAGAGTTTCTTAGCATAACTGACAAGCGGATAATCCGTCTCAGATACATATAACCGAAAACTAATGTCCGTTTTCATGAGATCTGTTTCATTTGTTTCCGAATCGTCCAGTGCCAATTCTTTTAATTTATTCCGGGCGTTCTCGTTGTCGAGACCATCTGACATCATATTAATACCGAGAACATAAGAGCCTTCCAACTGTGCGGAGGCTTGAGCCGCCTTTTTTGACTTCGGTGTTGCTCCTGTGACTGCATCAATCATAGAAGGCGGTGAATGTAATATGACACCAAAACCTACAAGAAAAACAATCGTAACAACTAACAGAATCAGTTTTCGTTTCACATTCCCACCTCATTTCCTATTTTTTCAAAATTCTCATTGCGTTCAAAACAGCAATTATGGTAACGCCTACATCACCAAATACAGCTTCCCACATTCCCGCAATACCAAGAGCGCCAAGAATCAGGAACACACTCTTAATCCCAAGAGCAATCACTATATTCTGCATGACAATCTGTTTTGTCGCTTTTGCTACTTCAATCGCGTCCACCAGCTTAGACGGTTCATCTGTCATCAGAACTACATCTGCTGCTTCAATGGCCGCATCCGAACCAAGCCCACCCATTGCAATACCAACATCTGCACGGGCAAGGACAGGAGCGTCATTGATACCATCACCAACAAAAGCCAATTTGCTTCCCGGTCTCTTTTTACTATCTAAAAGCTCAACCTTTTCCACTTTTTGGTCAGGAAGCAGCTGTGCATAATATTCATCCAACTGCAATTCTTCTGCAACAGACTTCCCAATTTTTTCATCATCACCGGTAAGCATGACTGTTTTTTCCACGCCGATATGTTTCAGGTCAGAAATTGCTTTTTTACTGTCCGGCTTCACTTCATCTGTTATCAAAATACATCCTGCATATTGACCATCTACAGCCAAATAAACTTTTGTACCTGCTTTTTCACAGGTTGTGTACTCTATACATTCTGTATCCATAAGTTTCGTATTGCCAGCAAAAACTTTCTTTTCCCCTGCCATTACACTGATTCCATATCCTGAAATTTCCTTATAATCAGAAATCACTGACTGATCAATTTCTTTTTCATAAGCAGCAAGAATGGATTTTGCAATAGGATGGTTAGAAAAACTCTCTGCCTCTGCCGCATACTCCAGAACCTGTTCTTTTGAAAATCCATTTGCAGGCAAAATATCCGTCACATTGAAAACACCTTTTGTAAGTGTTCCGGTTTTATCGAACACAATAACGCTGACATTATTAAGTGCCTCTAAATAATTGCTTCCTTTTACAAGAACACCTCTTTTAGATGCTGCACCAATGCCGCCGAAGAAAGTCAGCGGGATTGAAATAACCAATGCACATGGACAAGATACCACAAGGAAAACAAATCCTCTGCGAATCCACTCTGTCCAGCCTCCGCCAAGAATGATCGGTGGCAGAATCGCCAGAAAAGCTGCTAAGATTACAACCACAGGTGTATAATAACGTGCAAATGTAGTAATAAAATTTTCTGTTGGTGCTTTTCGGCTTGACGCATTTTCCACAAGATCAATAATCTTTGAAGCCGTAGATTCACCAAATGCTTTTGTTGTCTTAATCATTAAGACACCCGTCTGATTCATACAACCGGAAAGTGCTTCGTCTCCTTTATGAACACTTCTCGGAACTGATTCTCCTGTTAAGGCCCTTGTATCCAGCATAGAATCTCCATCCAATACCACACCGTCTAATGGAATTTTTTCACCAGGCTTTACAATAATAATCTCACCAATGGAGACATTTTCTGGAGATATGGTAATCAATTCCCCATTTCTTCTTACTGTAGCAGAATCTGGACGTATATCCATTAAGTCTGATATAGATTTTCTGGAACGCTTAACAGCCAATGACTGAAAAAATTCACCTACCTGATAGAATAACATAACAGCAACTGCTTCTGGATATTCACCAATGACAAAAGCCCCAATCGTAGAAACACTCATCAAAAAATGTTCATCAAATACACGCCCCTTTGAAATGTTCCTCACAGCCTGCCATACAACATCTCCACCAAGAATAACATAAGAAACAATGAGAAAAGCTAACTCGATAGGCAGTGGCACTTTCGCAAAAACAGTCAATGCCATACCAATGGCATAGATTGCTGCACCAATCGCTAAACGAACTGTCAACTTCTTATCCTCATTGTTATAGGATTCATTGGCCTCCTGCTTTTTTTCCGGTATATAAGATTCCTGTACAATTTCAGAAACTTCCACATCTGGCTCATGGCTATGAACAATCGTTTCAATCTGACTGGCTATCGTATCTGCGGCTGTCTGAGTAACATTGATTGTAAGCGTCTGCTTCATCAGATTTACCACTGAGGATTGCACTCCATCCAACTCTCCGACTTCTTTTTCAATTTTTGCGGAACAATTTGGACAGTCCAACCCTTTTAATAGAAATATGCGTTTCATGATAATCTCCTTATAATTTGTTTAATTGTTCAATTACTCAACTATAATGTTAAAAAATATTATTTCTGCCAAAGATGCTCAAATCCCTTGTCAATAATCTCTTTCACATGATCATCTGCCAGTGAGTAGTAAACTATCTGTGCTTCTTTACGGAATTTTACCAGATTCGCAAGGCGTAATGCCTTTAACTGATGCGAAATTTGCAGATTTTGTTACCCCCAGTAGCACTTGCAAGATCACATACACACATCTCACTCTGTTCTAGAGC
>ENA-OQER01001146-OQER01001146.1-human-gut-metagenome-genome-assembly--contig:-NODE-1146-length-13381-cov-1.853855_pt1 | contig 13381 bp, 15 predicted proteins | sample MGYA00242797_ERZ504639 | MGnify/ENA primary metagenome ERZ504639 (study PRJEB26092, sample SAMD00036306) | human gut metagenome | host: Homo sapiens | study: EMG produced TPA metagenomics assembly of...
ATGAGGCGGCGTAGCGGGCTACGGCAACCGAATGAGGGTAAAATATACCGCAAAGTGGGGCTTGCAGATTGCGGAAATGATTTTTCAGACACGCTCTAGTGCTTCTACGGCTTCTCTGATGATTGCCACCGCTTTGTCGCAATCTTCTTCGGTGATGATAAGTGTGGAATCATACGGATAATATGTGCTCCGATGGCTGTGATCAGCAGATGTCTGTGCAGACATTCATGTTTCACATCCACACCGAAGATGGTATCGTCAAATTCCACACCAACCAGGAGTCCCTGTCCTCTGACTTCTTTTACATGCGGAAGTGTCTTTAACTGTTCCATAAAATATGCACCTATCTTTGCAGCATTTCCTGCAAGATCCCGATCCAGAAGTTCATTGACCTCTGCCAGCGCTGCCGCGCAGCATACCGGATGTCCGCCAAAAGTCGTACCATGAGATCCCGGGGTGAATGCTTTGGCTACCTCTGCAGTTGCACAGATCGCACCGATCGGCATTCCGCCACCCAGAGCTTTTGCCATAGATACAATATCCGGTTTGATTCCATAATTCATAAAGGACATCACTTTACCTGTTCTGCACCAGCCGGTCTGCACTTCATCGATCAGAAGGAGCATCTCATGTTCATCACAGAATTCTCTCAGTCCCCGCATAAATTCCATGGTTGCCGGATGAACACCGCCTTCACCCTGTACCGGCTCTACCATGATCGCAATGGTATCTTCGGTACATGCATCTTTGAATGCCTGCAGGTTATTGTACTCTGCATAGGTAAATCCATCCGTCATCGGTCCGAATCCGATCTGACATCCGTTATCCGGCTGTCCGGTTGCAGACATGGCACCGAAGGTTCTTCCGTGGAAGCCCATGGATGCAGTTACGATGTTGTATCTCTTGGGTCCGTATTTTTCTACCCCATATTTTCTTGCCATCTTGATCATCGCTTCGTTGGCTTCTGTACCGGAGTTCTGATAAAAGATCTTGTCCATGCCAATGGTAGTGCAGATTTTTTCTGCCAGCAGAGCCTGCGGAATGGTGTAAGGGTAGTTAAAGTATGCATGATATCTTCTACCTGATCCTTCACTGCTGCTACCACTTTTTCATTACAGTTTCCGGCGGAGTTTACAGCGATTCCTGCATAAAAATCCAGATAAGGAGTTCCGTTTTCGTCATATCATATACTGATCTTTTGCTGTCTCAGCCAGAAAATCGAATCTCTCATAAGTCTCGATCATATATTTGTCTACTTTGTCTTTGATGTCCTTAAATGTGAGTCCTGTGTCTTTTAATTTCATAGTGTTGTCCTCCCTGATTTTTGTTTATGAAATATGTTTTATAACGCACCCCTGCGGAGCGTGTTTCTCAAGTTATCGCAGCAGTCACCAAGGTCTCATGCAAGCATGGACTTTGACTTGCTGCCCGCGTAAATCAAAACAAAAGACGGCAGGAAACTGTTTATTCAGCGCCTTTGCCGTCTTTTTATATTTTCTGTTTTTTATTCTATAGCGATTTTCATGAATATTTCTAAAGTTCCGGTTACAGATTTTCTATGATAGCATCTTCGAAAATCTTTAATCCTGCTTCCATCTGCTCATCAGTCATGCACAGCGGTGCCAGAAAACGGATGACATTTCCTGCGGAACCGGCATTTTCAAGAAGCAGACCTTTCTGTAATGCGACTGGATCAGTTGCTTTACAAATTCCGGATTCGGTTCTTTGCTTTCTTTGTCTTTGACAATTCCACACCGATCATTCCGCCAAGTCCACGAACATCCCCGATTACGGAATATTTTTCTTTCATCTTTTCGAAAGCTTCTGTGACCACTTTGCCGATATGCATCGATTTTCCACAGTAATCCTCTGCTTTCATGATTTCCATGGTTTTGATGGCTGCCGCACAGGCTAACGGGTTGCCACAGTAGGTTCCGCCGATGGTTCCTGCCGGTGCCGCATCCATAACTTCTGCTCTTGCGGTGATCGCACTGATCGGAACGCCGGCTCCCATGGATTTTGCAGTGGCGATGATATCCGGTGCTGCGCCGGCTTCTTTCCAGTACTCGGATGCGAAGTATTTTCCGGTTCTGCAATTACCACATTGTACTTCATCGGCGATCAGCATGATGCCGTTATCATCACAGATCTTTCTCAGTCTCTTTACAAATTCGATCGGCGCCGGGATGAATCCGCCTTCGCCCTGTAACGGTTCAAGGATAACAGCTGCCACATCACTGGCAGGTGTGGCTTCCTCGAAAAGTTTCAGGAATTTTTCGATGTAATAGTCAATAGCTTCCTCTTCGGTGTATCCTTTCGGTGCACGGTACAGATATGGAAATTCCGCACGGTAGATGCCTGCCGGGAAAGGTCCCATACCAAGGGCGTAGGCTTCTTTGCAGTCAGTGCCATGGTCAGGTTGGTTCTTCCGTGGAATGCACCGGAGAAACAGATGATATTATTTCTTCCGGTATAGGCTTTTGCAATCTTGATCGCATTTTCATCTGCCTCGGCTCCGGAGTTTGCAAAATATGTTTTCATCTTGTCACCGCGGCATGGCATTGTCTCATCAAACATCTCTGCCAGTTTTACATAGCCTTCATGTACATAAACATTAAAGATGCCGTGGAAATATTTGTCCGCCTGGGCTTTCACTGCCTCAACAACTTCCGGGTTACTGTATCCGATATTCAGAACACCGACACCACCGATCCAGTCAAGGAAACGATTGCCATCCACGTCTTCCAGCATGGCTCCCTCTCCTCTTCCCATACAGATCGGATAAGTAGTTCCGCACATAGCTTTCGGAATCGCTGCATCACGCCGTTTTAAAAGTTCCGCAGCTTTCGGTCCCGGTACACTTCCTGTTACAATCTCAGGTAATGCTTCTCTTAACATTTCTGTCCCCTCCTTTATGTCTCATTCCTGTGGAATTCTAATCTAAAAAACAAAAAGGCACGATCACAGCTTTTCAACTGTATCGCGCCCTTTGCTTGTATCCTATATTATCACACTTTCCTGTTCTGTCCATCGTCACCGTGCACATGGTTTTTGTGCACCGTTCACATTGTTATCTGTTCACTCCGCCTTATTTATTCCAGCAGTTTCCGCAGATTCCGGATCAGATAAGCCAGTTCCCACTGGGTCCGGTTTCTCGTCTCCCCGAGATTCTTCCCGGTAATCTCACTGATCTTTTTCAGATGATATGCCACCGTATTCCGGTGAAGGAAGCATTTTGCTGCCACTTCCTGAATATTGCCGTTTTCTTCGAGATAAATTTTCAGGATCTTCAGGTATTCACTTCCTGTCTCCTGGTCGATCCGCTCCAGCTCTCCCAAGGTCTGTGTCTCATATTCCCATAGTTTTCTCCGATCCGGAACTGCCAGCAGAAGTTTTGTCACACCAATTTCACTCTCCCGACAAAGCGTCTGCTTTTTATCTGCAGCCCAGCGACACAGATAAGAAAGGGTCTGATACTTTTCCCTGAGATTTCCAATCAGCGTTTCTCCCTCACTGACGGCCAGATACATCTCTGTTCCCTCTGCTGAGTTAAACGCACACTGTTTCATCGCATCCAGCACCTGATCCACAATCTCTTTTCGGTATTCCGCCATCACAAGAGTCAGATACCTGTCGTGATGAAAGACTACATGAGTCAGATTCCGTTTTGTAAGAATCTGCTGGCACTGCCTTAAAAAGCGGTAATAAAAGCTGGTAATATCGGTCTTTCCGGAAGCCGGCACATAACACTGCACCATCGTAAGACCGGTATCTCCATGAATCCCCTCTCTTGCCAGTACCGGCAGATACTCTTCTTTCTTTTCCGGAGAGAATACCGCTTTTCGAAAGGCACTCTCCAGATCGTCCTGCTCCTGTTCTGACCGATAGATCAGATTGCACAGTTCCCGGTTAAAGTCAACCAGATGCACTTCCCACGGCAGAACAAACACCGGAAAATCATTGTTTTCACCAAATTCCTGCACTTCTTTTGGCACACTTCGGATATACCGTCCGACATTAAACACCAGACCACTGGCTCCCGTTGCATACACCCGCCGGGTAAATTCCAGCAGCTGTGCATCGTCCGGTTCCTTGATACCGGTAATTACGATCAGTTCCCGTCCTTTTAAGAAATGCACATAATCCATTTCTTCCACCACATGAACCCAGTCCACCAGGTTGGAAAGTCCTTCTCTTCCTGCGACCAGCTTCATATGATAATGATGAAGTGCCACCTCATAGATTTTTTCCAGTGTAGCTGCCATATGCTCACCTCAGATTCTGTCTGTCGTACTGTTCAGAAAAAACTTTCTTGCACTGCCTGTGCTGCTTCTTTCTTCTCCAGTTCCTCTTGTTTCAATTCACCCATCTTATCATAATTTTCCAAGAAATAATGACGTTCTCCATATTGTTTGTAGCCAACAACCGTATCCAGATTGACATTCTCCACACTTCTGAAAATATTACTCTCGATAAATGGGTTCGTCTTTTTCAGTGTCCGAATCAGCTGTTTGATCTCCATACGTTTGGATTTTGTTTCTTCGTTATTACAGGTGGTGCAGGTGTCAGTAAATTTACAAGCACACTGAATGAAATGCAGATCGTTATAATCTCTCCACGCCTTGATGCTGTCCTCGCGGATCAGATACATCGGACGGATCAGTTCCATCCCGCCGAAATTGGTGCTGTGCAGCTTTGGCATCATGGTCTGTACCTGTGCGCCGTACAGCATACCCATCAGGATGGTCTCGATGACATCGTCATAGTGATGGCCGAGAGCAATCTTGTTACAGCCCAGTTCCTGTGCGTAATGATAGAGATGCCCTCTTCGCATTCTCGCACACAGATAGCACGGGGACTGATCTACATGGAAGACTGCCTCAAAAATATCCGATTCGTAAATTGTAATCGGAACATTCAGTTTTCTTGCGTTCTCTTCGATCACCTTGCGGTTTTCCGGGCTGTATCCCGGATCCATCACCAGGAATTTCACATCAAAAGAAACTTGTTGTGCAGTTTCAGCTCCTGAAACAGTTTTGCCATCAGCATGGAATCTTTTCCACCGGAGATACAGACTGCAATACAGTCTCCTTCTTTAACCAGTTCATACTGATTGATGGCTTTTGTAAATTTGCACCAGATGGATTTGCGGAACTTTTTACGGATGCTTTTTTCCACATCGGCACTAATGTCTTTTTCCTGATCTTCCCGCATCAGATCCATCAGCCAGGCGATAAACCGCCTTTTAAGCTGACGGCATCCAGACCCTTTTCCCTTAGTTCCGGAACCACTTCCTGACTGTATTTTCCTCTGCTGCAGCAGATCACCAGTTTTTTGCTTTTATCCACCAGCGGGTTCTCCGCAATCTCTTCCACTTTCAGCGCAACCGCTCCCGGAATCGCACCGTGAGCAATCTCATTATCATCACGGATATCAATGATCTGATAGCTGTTTTTGTTCAGTTGTTTTACTTCCTGTATTGTCATTTCCATTCTTTTTTCTCCCTGTCCTCTTCATGACTTTCCTTATATATAGAACAAAGAATGTGCCTTTGCACATTCTCGCGCCTGGGGCGGTCGCTTGCGACATCTACCTTATACGCCGTAGTGCGCATCCTCGCGGAGCTTTTCTTACTTTACAGGAAAGCAATTTCCTGTAAAGTAAGAAAAGATTCCGGGAACTGAAGTCCCGAAATCTTTTTATCTCATTTGAAACCCACAATTCTGTGGATTATAGTAGCATGTGATTTCCTACATTGTCAATAGGTTGAGCATCAGCCCTTGATACCGGACTGAGCAACACCTTCGATGAACTGTTTCTGGAAGATGAAGAACATCACTACCAGCGGCAGTACGGCGAGAACCGCACCGGCCATCTGCATCGGATACTCTGTGGTGTACTGTCCCTGTAAGGTAGACAGTGCAGGTCCCAGTGTCATCTTATTCATAGAAGTGTTGACGATCAGAGGCCACATGAAGTCATTCCATGCAAACTTGATGGTAAAGATGGACATTGCCACGATACCCGGTTTGATCAGCGGCAGCATGATCTGTGCGAAGATACGGAAACGTCCGCATCCGTCCACGATGGCTGCTTCTTCCAGTTCTTTCGGCAGAGACATGAAGAACTGTCTCAGCAGGAAAGTACCGAACGCACTGAACAGGTTTGGCAGAAACAGTGCCGGGATCGTATCCACAGTCCCAGTTTCTGAACGATCTGATACTGCGGCAGAAGGAAAATCTGTCCAGGTACCATCAGTACCGATAACACCAGAATGAAGATTGCATTTTTAAATGGAAATTCGATACGTCCAAAAGCATAACCTGCCATGGAACAGAATACGATCTGTACCAGTGTGGTAACCACGGTGTTAATGATCGTATTCATATAAACAGTTACAAACGGAATTGCAGAAGTCACAATGGTATGGTATGCCGTTGTAACGAATTTTTCCGGGAAAATTGTCGGCGGAATCTTCATCGCCTCACCGGATGTTTTAAATGATGTCAGGATCATCCATGCAAATGGAAATACAACCACGATCACTCCGACAAGGAGGATCAGATGGACGATCAGGTGATTTAGCTTAAATTTACCTTTCATGTTCTCACTCCTCCTTAGTCGTAGTTCACCCATTTCTTCTGTCCGATCATCTGGAGCACGGTCACGATCATGATCGCTGCGAAGATCAGAATAGAAATAGCTGCTGCATATCCTTTATAACCATAGTCGAACGCTGTCCGGTAGAACAGTGCCACAACGGTCTGTGTTGCCTCGAATGCCGGACTTTCTTTGCCGATCATCATGTAAACAGTATCAAAAACCTGGAAACCACTGATGATGGATGTAATCATAACGAAGAAGACTGTCGGTGTCAGCATCGGTACCGTGATTTTGAAAAACTGAGTAATTTCGCTTGCACCGTCGATAGCGGCTGCTTCGTAATACACACTGTTGATTCCCTGCATACCTGCCAGTAAGATAATCATGTTATAACCAACAGTCATCCAGAGGCCTACGATCATGATCATAAACAATGCTGTCTTGGAATCAGTCAGCCAGTTATGACCGGTTCCTCCCATGGCTTTGATAGCGCTGTTCAGGATACCCATCTGTTCATTGTAGATCCATTTCCAGACCATGGCCACAGCTGCAGACATGGTAACCGAAGGAAGGAAATACAGGGTACGGTAAATGGATTTTCCTTTGATCTTTGCATTCAGTAAAGCCGCAAGGAAAGTGGATAACGCCAGCCCTACCGGTACGGTTACGATAACGTATTTCAGGGTATTGCCAAAGGTTCTCCATACTTCTTTGTCACCGATCATTTCTTTGTAGTTCGCAAGACCTACAAAGGTAGACATATTAAATTTGTTTACATCATTAAAACTGAACCAGATATTCTGGATAAACGGCCAGATATAAAACACCAGCAGACCCAGGGTAACGGGTGCAATCAGGATATATGCGGCAATCCAGTCTTTTTTCTCTCTTTTCGACGCTTTTTTCTTCGGCGCCTTTACTTTTGCTTTCACTTCAGCCATTCTTTCACCTACTTTATTACTTTGCTAACAGAGCGTCTGCTTCTTCTTTCAGGCCGGAGCAGGCATCTGCCAGTGACATTTCGCCGTATAAGCTTTTGTTAACCAGGTAGATTCCATATCATACAGTTCTGCTGCTTTGCCGCATACCGGCAGTGGATAAGCTTCAGCGGAGTGGTTTGTATATGCTGCCAGGTTGTACTGCTCATTTGTTTTTGCAAAATACTGCTGTGCATCTTCTCTTGCGGAGATTACTACACCAGTTTCGCCCTGGATCTTCTGAGCTTCAGAGCTTCCCATCCAGATTGCAAATTTCTCAGCTTCTTCTTTCTGTTTGGATCCTTCATATACTGCGAATCCCAGACCGTTGATACAGTTGTCTTCTACACCATTGAAGGTAGGAACTTCTACACAGTCGATTTTGTCTTTGATTGTTTCATTGGAAGCGTATTCCGGAACCATGTAAGAACCAGCCAGTGTCATAGCAATCTGCTCACCTTCGAACATGGCATCGGAACCTGTCTCAGACAGAGTAGAAGCACTTGGTGACAGACCGGCATCGATCATATCGATCCAGCACTGGATACCTTCCTGTGTTTTTGCATCACCGTATCCTGTTTCGGTAGCGTCATCGTTAAGGATCCAGCCGCCGTTTGCGTATACAGTCTGATAATACCATGTCTGGAAGTCAACCGGGCAGGCGAACGGATATACACCTTCCGGAAGTTTGTCTTTCAGTTCTGTTGCAAGAGCTACCAGATCTTCATAGCTCATATCATCGGTAGGATATTCCACACCGGCCTGGTCGAACAGGTCTTTGTTGTACCACAGAGCGTTGGTATCGAAGTCTTTCGGTACTGCATAGTTTTTACCGTCACGAACATAGTTGTTTACCAGAGTATCCGAGAAGTTATCTTTGATGTCAGAAGAAGCGATTGCATCGGTCATGTCATCCAGGATACCACCTTCCACGTAAGAATCCAGATGCAGAACGTTCAGCCAGAATACGTCAGGAGCTGTTCCGCCGCCTGCAGATGCTTCCAGTTTTGTCCAGTATTCTCCACCTTTGTATGGTGTCAGCTGGATGCTGATGGATACGTTATCATTTTCTGCTTCATATGCATCGATCATTTTCTGCATGGCATCTCTCTGATTTTCATCCCAGATACCCAGTGTCAGTTCTACTTTGTCACCGGATTTGGAACTTCCCTTGCTGTCGCTGCTGGAAGAATCACTGCTGCTTCCGCATCCGGTCATCATACCTGCTACCATGACAGCAGACATACCCAGTGCTGCAATTTTTTTCATATTTTTCATGACTTTTCTCTCCTTTTCCCTTTGTTGGAATATTCATTGTCGGGTTACTCTATTATGAAAATGAGTAACTGTTCCGTGCTTACGTTGTACTAGCCAAAAGAGTTACCCACTTACATACGTATTTGTTTTAACTATTTATTCTGCATCATTATAACATCTTTTTTTTGAAAATGCCATAATTTTCTCAGCCTGATACGGGAAAAGCGGGTATGCACAGCCTTCCTGTACATATGCCCGCTTTGGCTCCCTCTCGTTGTCTTTTCGTATTGAATCGTTTTATTTATGGAAGATCTGGTACGTTTGTTTTCTAAAATCCACTCGTACACCGGTTCCGTTGGAGAACGTTGTCTCCTGTACCATATAATCTCCATTTACCATCTCATGATGCAGCATCTCGCATTTTGCCACTTGTTTATGTAATTCTGTCACTGCCTTGCTACGTTCGATTTCTTCTTTTCGACTCAGTGTTACGTTATCGTCAAAAGCTCCGTCGATATTCGGATAAGCCGCGTCACGGATCAGATAGGGTGCGCCGCCATTTAACAGAGCGTACAGCATGTAATCTTCCGCTTCACTTACTTTATCCATCATCCATGGCTGAATCACACAGTCATGATATACCAGATTATATAACGGTACCGGAACTCCTTCTTTCGGTGTTCCCGGTTTTTTCATCATAAAATCATACGGTGCGTAATGACAGAAAACCAGACTCGGGACTGCCCAGTCGCTTACTTCTTCCGAACTTGGCAGGATACCCTGGGAGAGCAGATACTCAAAGCATCTTCCTCTGAATTCATAACATTCTCTACGTGTCATGCGATGTTCTGGATTGTCACATTCATCTCCTTCGTTACAGGTGAATACATCCAGATAAGCACCATCCAGCCGAATTCCGTGTTTTTTGATCTCGGTAAAATTGCGCTTCACATAATACGGTGCCTGTGTTGCACACAGATATGACTGTGGACCTCCTGCCCATCTCCGGTGCTCCGGAATACTTCCATCCGGTAATCTGCAGGCATAATTTTCATCAAAGCTTGGAGCTGCTTTATAAAAGTCTCTGTACTGATCATGGATACCAAACATATAACCACATTCGTGCATGGTATCTGCCAGTTCTTTCATATCTTCCCAGCCACCGGCCTCTTTACATGCCGGCAGATAATCGGGATGCTGGTTGTCGTATCCCGGCTGTGCCCAGCCATCCAGATGGAGATACAACTTTTCCACTCCCTGCTCATGAAGTTCTCTGATTTCTTTTGTACGTTGTGCAAGTTGTCAGATGATTGTTCTTTTCCGGATTCTCCGGATCAAAGAAATCGGAGTTGTGTTGCACCTGGGTTTTGATTCCCTTGTGAACGAAAGCACATCCTATCAGATCGTTGACGGAAGGATTTCTTGCCGCTTTTTCTTCCAGCGTTCTTAATCTTCCCTGTTCGTTTACATAAGACCGATATTCCTTACACAGATCATTGTAATCACAGTCATCCAGGAAAGTATATCGCATCACTCTGCGATAATCCATCTTTCCTAGACTCGGTTCAAAGTATACACCGACATGAGTGTACGGACCGCCTGCCGGATGCTCGGCATAGTATCCTGCGTTCCACGGTGTGGTGCAGATTGCGATGTAACCTTGTCTGTCTTTCACCTGTCCGAACCATGGCATGTATCCGCCGCAGTCTCGAAAAATCCGGCAAATGGAATCGCGGATAACGGTATCTCCCAGTCATTCGGAATCAGAATACCCTGCTGATGTGTCAGCAGCGTATACCAGCTGTCTTTCTTTTCTTCAAAAGCCATCTGACCCGGCCAGAGTACTTTTTTCAACCTGAAGCCCTTCTTCTTTTAACGGAACCCATTCGAAATATACCTGTTCTGTGGTATCTTCCATCCAGATCAGTGTCTCAAAAGCATACGGATAAGTCACGCCGTCTTTTTCAAATCCTTCAAAACAGCTTCGGATTCCGATGCCGACACCCATAGTATAGGTTTCATGGGTGATGGTTACTGCATCCAGAAAAGAAAAGCTTCCTTCTTTACAGATCAGTTTCGGCTGAAAGCCATCCGCCCATTCCCAGCGTGTCTGATCCTTTTCTACCGTCACCGCCAGAGTCTCCTGACAGAAACAGACTTTCGTATTTCCTCTTTCAATTATCATCATAGGTGTTTGCCTCTTTATTTTTTCCTTTGTCAACTGTTCGTCCTTGTCCCTCAGACAGTTGTTTTGTTTTATTCATTATAACCAGTTTTTTCGTTTTTGAGTTGTCTTATTGTGTACTCTTATTGTCTGATTGCGTATGCTTTTTAGCGTTTTTACCATAATAAAGCACTTATTTTGCACGAAATCAGGCCGATCCTTTTGTTGTGGATTACCCTGTTCTCTGGTAAAATAGGGGTATTCGGAGGGATGTGTTCACTTATGACTTATATTGAAACAAAGCTGAAACGCGAGATTGTGATTGATTCGATCATCACGATTCATTATTTTGAATATATGCGGGATTTTGTATTCCGTGGGGAATCCCATGATTTCTGGGAATTTATGTATGTTGATAAAGGCAGTGTGATCGTTCAGGGCGGAGAACATCAGTTTACACTTCACGCCGGAGATATTATTTTTCATGAACCAAATGAGTTTCATGCGATCCGCTCAGTCGGAAATTCTTCCCCAAATCTTGTTGCTGTCTCTTTTGTCAGTCATTCTCCGGCAATGGGTGAATTCCGTGGAAAAAAGATGACATTAAATATGGAGGAACGGACGTTGATTTCCCACATTCTCGACACCGCCCGGAAAGTATTATCCACACCGATGAATATTCCTTCCGTGGAACAGGTCAAGCTTCGGGCGGATGCACCGATTGGTTCCCAGCAGATGATTCTGCTGTATCTGGAGCTTTTTCTTGTCACAGTACTTCAAAATACTGCAAAGCCTGATGTTTTTCCGCGCCGGCGGATCACGGGGACGTTCGTGAGTCCGGTAGAGCTTTCGGGAACACGGGAGAAGCGTTTACAAGAAATCACAGAGTTTATGGAGTTTCATATCTGCGAACAGCTTTCGCTGGATCAACTGTGTGAACATTTTTTCACTGAGCCGTTCTTCGATTCAGAAACTATTTCAGAAGGAGAAGGGATGTGGTCCGATGGAATATTTTAACGGACTGAAGATTCAGCGGGCAAAGGATATGATCCGGGACGGACGGAAAATCTGACGGAGATCGCAGGGTTTTTGTCTTATAGTTCGCTGCCTTATTTTTCGAAGCAGTTTAAGAAGCTACTGGGATGGGCGCCGGATGGAGTATGCTTCTTCGGTGAAGGGGATTACGGCAGGCGCTGAAAGGGGAAAATTCTTGAGTTTTCTTATTTATCGCTACACGGACGCCAAGAAACCGGGGCAGGAGCGCCGGATCTCAAAGCTTGCCCTAAACGCCCACAAAGTGTTCCCCTTTCTGATCCGCACTCCCGCCCCGGTTTTTCAACTGGTGGTTGATGCCACTGGGGACAGAGTTTTTGGGGTTTTATTTTTTATGGGTTTTTATTCAATATGCACATTCATCTCCGTTCACTGCTCAGGATGCGGTGATAGCATTCGGATAGATCCGCTGCATCCGGGCATCGTCGTAATGTTCGTCGAGCCATTCTTCCAGTGTATTTTCTGCAGACACGCCTTTTCCCCTTGCGTCGTACCGGATCAGTGCCATGCAGGACATCACGATGTTGCAGCACATGAAGAGGATCAGTGCCAGGTGATGATTTTTCCCGGTTTCATCGGAATCTTTTCGATCCAGTCGGACAAACGCGGATACAGGAGTTTGAACCAGACCACCGCAGCGATGCCCCAGAAAAAGCAGTATAACAGATTGATCCTGCCGCCCAGGTTGAACGGGATCTCACTGTAATCCCAGAATACTTTACCGAATACCAATTCCGTAAAAACGCTGCACAGATACTCATAAGCTCCACCGAGAAAGGTTCCCATACCGAAAAGGAAGGAATCGGAACGATCTTTATATTTGTATAGCAAGGCAGTGACCAGCGCGATTGCCAGTCCCCACACGATACTGAACGGTCCCCAGACTACACTGCTGCGACTCATCCAGACACCGGCAGTGATCCTGCAGAAAACGGTTTCTGTCAGATCACCCAGAAAGGCTCCGCAGAAAAATAAAAGAACAATTTTATAAAAACTGCATCCGGCGGCAAATACCGTGGAGGTCACTTTCGCTGCCTCTTTCTCTTCGATTTTTGTCTCTGCTGCTTTCGGGTATGCCTTTCGGATTCGTCGTGCAATGACCGTTCCGATCCAGTTTTGCAATCGTAACGTAACTTTGCGGATCCGGTTATCTGCCTCCTCCCACTGGCGGATGTTGTTTCCGTAACCACGAAGCAGAATATAGGAAGCCAGAATGTCTACCACCAGGAGGCCAGCCAGTACCAGAAGTAAAATTTTTACCAGCAGCAACGGCAGCAACGCCATCAACCGGAACAGCAGATTATTTCCCCAGGTCCACCATCACAAA
>ENA-OQER01001148-OQER01001148.1-human-gut-metagenome-genome-assembly--contig:-NODE-1148-length-13363-cov-2.142037_pt1 | contig 13363 bp, 16 predicted proteins | sample MGYA00242797_ERZ504639 | MGnify/ENA primary metagenome ERZ504639 (study PRJEB26092, sample SAMD00036306) | human gut metagenome | host: Homo sapiens | study: EMG produced TPA metagenomics assembly of...
GTTTTCCTGCCTGCTCAGGTGCCGGATTCAGAGCTGGATTCGTGGATGGAGTCCCGGATTTATCCGGTGATGAGCGATATCCCGGCACTGTCAGATTTGATCGCCAGGATGGTGGCCAGTGGCTATGACTACCGGCGCGACGATGATGCGGGCCTGTGGAGTTCAGCCGATCTGACTTATGTCATTACCTATGAAATGTGAGGACGCTATGCCTGTACCAAATCCAGTAATGCCGGTGAAAGGTGCCGGGACCACCCTGTGGGTTTATAAGGGGAGCGGTGACCCTTATGCGAACCCGCTTTCAGACGTTGACTGGTCGCGTCTGGCAAAAGTTAAAGACCTGACGCCCGGCGAACTGACCGCTGAGTCCTATGACGACAGCTATCTCGATGATAAAGATGCAGACTGGACTGCGACCGGGCAGGGGCAGAAATCTGCCGGAGATACCAGCTTCACGCTGGCGTGGATGCCCGGAGAGCAGGGGCAGCAGGCGCTGCTGGCGTGGTTTAATGAAGGTGATACCCGTGCCTATAAAATCCGCTTCCCGAACGGCACGGTCGATGTGTTCCGTGGCTGGGTCAGCAGTATCGGTAAGGCGGTGACGGCGAAGGAAGTGATTACCCGCACGGTGAAGGTCACCAATGTGGGACGTCCGTCGATGGCAGAAGATCGCAGCACGGTGACGGCGACAACCGGCATGACGGTGACACCCGCCAGTGCTTCCGTAGTGAAAGGGCAGAGCACCACGCTGACCGTGGCATTCCAGCCGGAGGGCGCAACCGACAAGAGCTTCCGTGCGGTGTCTGCGGATAAAACAAAAGCCACCGTGTCGGTCAGTGGTATGACCATCACCGTGAAAGGTGTTGCTGCAGGCAAGGTCAACATTCCGGTCGTATCCGGTAATGGTGAGTTTGCTGCGGTTGCAGAAATCAACGTCACCGCCAGTTAATCCGGAGAGTCAGCGATGTTCCTGAAAACCGAATCATTTGAACATAACGGTGTGACCGTCACGCTTTCTGAACTGTCAGCCCTGCAGCGTATTGAGCATCTCGCCCTGATGAAACGGCAGGCAGAACAGGCGGAGTCAGACAGCAACCGGAAGTTTACTGTGGAAGACGCCATCAGAACCGGCGCGTTTCTGGTGGCGATGTCCCTGTGGCATAACCATCCGCAGAAGACGCAGATGCCTTCCATGAATGAAGCCGTTAAACAGATTGAGCAGGAAGTGCTTACCACCTGGCCCACGGAGGCAATTTCTCATGCTGAAAACGTGGTGTACCGGCTGTCCGGTATGTATGAGTTTGTGGTGAATGATGCTCCTGAACAAACAGAGGACGCCGGGCCTGCAGAGCCTGTTTCTGCGGGAAAGTGTTCGATGGTGAGCTGAGTTTTGCCCTGAAACTGGCGCGTGAGATGGGCGCCCCGACTGGCGTGCCATGCTTGCCGGGATGTCATCCACGGAGTATGCCGACTGGCACCGCTTTTACAGTACCCATTTATTTTCATGATGTTCTGCTGGATATGCACTTTTCCGGGCTGACGTACACCGTGCTCAGCCTGTTTTTCAGCGATCCGGATATGCATCCGCTGGATTTCAGTCTGCTTAACCGGCGCGAGGCTGACGAAGAGCCTGAAGATGATGTGCTGATGCAGAAAGCGGCAGGGCTTGCCGGAGGTGTCCGCTTTGGCCCGGACGGGAATGAAGTTATCCCTACTTCCCCGGATGTGGCGGACATGACGGAGGATGACGTAATGCTGATGACAGTATCAGAAGGGATCGCAGGAGGAGTCCGGTATGGCTGAACCGGTAGGCGATCTGGTCGTTGATTTGAGTCTGGATGCGGCCAGATTTGACGAGCAGATGGCCAGAGTCAGGCGTCATTTTCCGGTACGGAAGTGATGCGAAAAAAACAGCGGCAGTCGTTGAACAGTCGCTGAGCCGACAGGCACTGGCTGCACAGAAAGCGGGGATTTCCGTCGGGCAGTATAAAGCTGCCATGCGTATGCTGCCTGCACAGTTCACCGACGTGGCCACGCAGCTTGCAGGCGGGCAAAGTCCGTGGCTGATCCTGCTGCAACAGGGTGGTCAGGTTAAGGACTCCTTCGGCGGGATGATCCCCATGTTCAGGGGCTTGCCGGTGCGATCACCCTGCCGATGGTCGGGGCCACCTCGCTGGCGGTGGCGACCGGTGCGCTGGCGTATGCCTGGTATCAGGGGGACTCAACCTGTCCGATTTCAACAAAACGCTGGTCCTTTCCGGCAATCAGGCGGGACTGACGGCAGATCGTATGCTGGTCCTGTCCAGAGCCGGGCAGGCGGCAGGGCTGACGTTTAACCAGACCAGCGAGTCACTGACGGCGCTGGTGAATGCAGGTGTGCGTGGTGGTGAGCAGTTTGAGGCGATCAGCCAGAGTGTGGCGCGTTTCTCCTCTGCATCCGGCGTGGAGGTGGACAAGGTCGCTGAAGCCTTCGGGAAGCTGACCACAGACCCGACGTCGGGGCTGACGGCGATGGCACGCCAGTTCCATAACGTGACGGCGGAGCAGATTGCGTATGTTGCTCAGTTGCAGCGTTCCGGCGATGAAGCCGGGGCATTGCAGGCGGCGAACGAGGCCGCAACGAAAGGGTTTGATGACCAGACCCGACGCTTGAAAGAGAACATGGGCACGCTGGAGACCTGGGCAGACAGGACAGCACGGGCATTCAAATCCATGTGGGATGCGGTGCTGGATATTGGTCGTCCTGATACCGCGCAGGAGATGCTGATTAAGGCAGAGGCCGCGTTTAAGAAAGCGGACGATATCTGGAATCTGCGCAAGGATGATTATTTTGTTAACGATGAAGCGCGGGCGCGTTACTGGGATGATCGTGAAAAGGCCCGTCTTGCGCTTGAAGTCGCCCGAAAGAAGGCTGAGCAGCAGAGTCAACAGGACAAAAATGCGCAGCAGCAGAGCGATACCGAAGCGTCACGGCTGAAATATACCGAAGAGGCGCAGAAGGCTTACGAACGGCTGCAGACGCCGCTGGAGAAATATACCGCCCGTCAGGAAGAACTGAACAAGGCACTGAAAGACGGGAAAATCCTGCAGGCGGATTACAACACGCTGATGGCGGCGGCGAAAAAGGATTATGAAGCGACGCTGAAAAAGCCGAAACAGTCCGGCGTGAAGGTGTCTGCGGGCGATCGTCAGGAAGACAGTGCTCATGCTGCCCTGCTGACGCTTCAGGCAGAACTCCGGACGCTGGAGAAGCATGCCGGAGCAAATGAGAAAATCAGCCAGCAGCGCCGGGATTTGTGGAAGGCAGAAAGTCAGTTCGCGGTACTGGAGGAGGCGGCACAACGTCGCCAGCTGTCCGCACAGGAGAAATCCCTGCTGGCGCATAAAGATGAGACGATGGAGTACAAACGCCAGCTGGCTGCACTTGGCGACAAGGTTACGTATCAGGAGCGCCTGAACGCGCTGGCGCAGCAGGCGGATAAATTCGCACAGCAGCAACGGGCAAAACGGGCCGCTATTGATGCGAAAAGCCGGGGGCTGACTGACCGGCAGGCAGAACGGGAAGCCACGGAACAGCGCCTGAAGGAACAGTATGGCGATAATCCGCTGGCGCTGAATAACGTCATGTCAGAGCAGAAAAAGACCTGGGCGGCTGAAGACCAGCTTCGCGGGAGCTGGATGGCAGGCCTGAAGTTCGGCTGGAGTGAGTGGGAAGAGAGCGCCACGGACAGTATGTCGCAGGTAAAAAGTGCAGCCACGCAGACCTTTGATGGTATTGCACAGAATATGGCGGCGATGCTGACCGGCAGTGAGCAGAACTGGCGCAGCTTCACCCGTTCCGTGCTGTCCATGATGACAGAAATTCTGCTTAAGCAGGCAATGGTGGGGATTGTCGGGAGTATCGGCAGCGCCATTGGCGGGGCTGTTGGTGGCGGCGCATCCGCGTCAGGCGGTACAGCATTCAGGCCGCTGCGGCGAAATTCCATTTTGCAACCGGAGGATTTACGGGAACCGGCGGCAAATATGAGCCAGCGGGGATTGTTCACCGTGGTGAATTTGTCTTCACGAAGGAGGCAACCAGCCGGATTACCTCCGCATAAAGTTGTCTAGTTCAAGAAAATGGCACACAACCAATCTCCACCCTCTATGCAACACGCTTGAACGTCAATCGATTGACGTTCAAGCAAGGTTGAAGTGAGAGACTGGGGCTGGAGAGCAAACAATCAAGACAGAACAAGGGTATATCAAGCGGTCCGCGGCAACGCAACGCAGCGGACGCAAGCATCAACCGTGAGCAGAAAGGAGCGGCAAAACATGACCAATTCAGTCCTCGCCGGCGCAAAAGCATCGGCCAACATCTTTTCGGAGGGTACGCGGAGCTTCTTCGCATACCGCACACCGCCCGATTTTCGGTCGGTTCAGTGATCGCATGCATGCCGTTCCCGATGGTCGGCATGACGATTACGATTTCCGTGCAGCATTATTACGGCAATTATTCGCTGGCAGGCGCGCTGACGGCCGTGCAGGCGATCGCGTGGCCGTTGCGAGCCGGTGCTCGGCAAGCTGGTTGACAAGTTCGGCCAGCGTCAGGTGTCGATTCCGACAATCATCGTGTGGATGATTGCGCGACCGCACTGGTTTCCTGCATCACCGCCCGAGTGCGTCGTGGATTCTGTTCTGTATCGTACCGTTCATGGCGGCGATTCCGCGTGGGGCGCGATGAGCGTCAGCGTTGGACCACGCTGCTTAAAGGTGACACGGAGAAAACCAACCGCGCGCTTTCGCTTTCCGGCGTGTTCGACGAATGCATGTGGGTGATCGGCAATCCGCTCGCCTCCACACTGGCCGTGATTTCCGGGCTGTTGGCATTCTCATTCACTGGCGTGTGTGTGGTGGTCGGCGCGCTCATGTTCCTCACCGAGCTTTCCACCGAGCCGAAATCGCAGACGCAGCTGGCTCGCGAAGCGGGCATGACCCGCAAGGAATACCGTGAGCGCGAAGCCGCCCGTTCCAAGGCGTTGCAGGCGGAAGCGGCCATTGAGTACGCTCGCGATCGCGCACGTTCCGAAGGCAAAACGGCTGCGGAAGTGCAGGCCGCCATGGATCAGGCCGCCGCGGATGTGAATGCCGGGCGCAAGGAGTCGATTTGGGGGCCGGGCCTGATTGCTGTGTGTGTGACATGGTTCGGTTTGGGCGCGTTCCAGTCGGCCGCCAGCATTTCGATCGTCGCGTTCGCCACGGAAGCGAATATGAAGCAGTACACCGGTTTCGTGTTCGCCTGCTTCTCGTTCAGCTCGCTGATCGGCGCACTCGTGTATGGTGCGAAGAATTGGACGATTCCGCTGTGGAAGCGTTTCTACTTCTGCCTTGCCGTGGTCGATCTGGGCATTGGCTCGTTCATGTTCGCCAAACATCTGTGGGTGATCATGATCATCTACCTGTTCATCGGCGTGTGCCAGGCACCGACGTGGGTGAACGGCAACCAGCTGATGCTGCACTTGGTGCCGCCCACACGCTTCACCGAAGGCATGGCCTGGATGGGTGCGATGAACTCGATCGGCGGTTCCGTCGCTCGGCGATTGCCGGCCAGTTCATCGACCGTATGGGATCGCACGGTGGTTTCATTGTGGTGACGGCTCTGGCGCTCACCTCTCTGGCGATCGCCCTGTTCGGCTTCAAGCAGATCAAGGACTCCACCGAGCAGCCCATGCTCACCACCGTAAGCGTGTGACCTTTCGCACGTAAAGCATGCAGAGCATATGAAAAGGCGGTGCCTTACCTTTATAGGTGTAAGGCACCGCCTTTTTCATATTCAGGACTGTCCGGCCGTCTGCGCGAGTCGGGAATCAGGGCAGATTTGATCAGGGCAGATTTCCGGGTTGTGCAGACAGATTTTCCGAATTCAGGACTACTTGGGCCAACCGTTGGGGGTGTGCTCCAGCGACCATACACCGAGCCTGTGCGAGAAGCTGTTCTGCCACTTGGCTTCCAGCTCTTCCGGCGTGAGGCGGTTGTCGGCTTTGCGCAAACGGTTCATGGCGTTGGTGTGCGTATCGTCGAGCAGCCACTTGCGCGTCAGGAAATTCCACACCATCACCACGGCGGTGGCGATGAGCTTGCCGACATTGGTGCGGATCAGGTATTCGGTGCTCTGCGACACGTAGGCATCATGGTTCATGCCATACGTGGAGATCCAGATAATGGCGTCGTTCATGAACAGGCCGATGACCGCGCCGACCACGAAAATGAGGATTTCCATCCAACGGGCCATGTCATCACGGTGCTTGAACACCAGTTTCATGCTGGCAATGTAGTTGAAAATCAGGGAAATAATGAACGAGATGGTTGCGGCGAGCACGTTATGCATATGGAACACGCCGACGAGAAGATTCAGAATGCCCCAGTCGATAATGAAGGCGATCACGCCAACGAGGCCAAATTTCATAAGCTGTTCAATCAGTTTTCTCACAACGAATATTTAACACGCGCACGCAGACCACCTTGGCGGATATCCAGACAAAGCCCAAAATTTCTCACACAGCCACCACTCTGAGCCGTTTGACGCCTAGACTGGAGATGAACACGCAAAGGCTGATTCCAACAATCCAAGGAGAGCATCATGCCAGTCATCCACACTCATGTTTCCGTTTCCACCACCGCCGAGCAGCGCGAGGCGCTGAAGTCCGCATACGGCAAGGCGATCACCGCCGTTCCCGGCAAGTCCGAAGGCTGGCTGATGTGCCCGTTTGAAGACAATATGCCGATTTATTTCGGCGGCGACGATTCCAAGCCGGCCGCATACGTCGAGGTGAACGTGTTCGGTCGTTCCGTGCCCGGTTCCGCCTGGGAGAAGCTGACCGAGCAGATCATGGCCGCGTTGGAGAAGGAACTGGGCATTCCGGCCGACCGCACGTACATCCGCTACACCGCCACCACCGACTGGGGCTGGAACGGCGGCAACTTCTGACGAAGTTTCCACCGTTCCTTCGAGGTTCGCCCATATTGCGAACCTCTCACCTCACCTACGGAAAACACACCGTGTTCCCCGCCTCACGGTTCGGGGCGACAACTTCTGACGAAGTCACCTCCGTTCCTTCGAGGTCATGGCGTTGCGACGTTCGCTAGAAACCGCCGAAATTAAGGTGCAAAAAGGCGGTCACCTACGCATATACGCAAGTGACCGCCCTAAAATGTTGCGATCAGAACGCTACGACTCGTTTATCACACGATCTTCGGCATCGGCGTGGTCAGCGAAACGGTGAGATTCACATGCACCAAACCGGCACCGGAATGCACTTCAACCTTCTTCAACGTCACCGTACGCCCTTCAGCCGGAGCGGAATCGTTGTCAGTCATCGTGGCCGGAGACTTCACCGCAACCAGTGCAAGCGAACCGAAATCAATACCGGCGCTGGCGCACAGGTCCACCGCCTTATTAAGCGATTCAGCAAAACCGTCCTTCAGGATCACGCGATCTGCCGGAACACCATACGCATTTTCGGCAACCCAACGCACGTTCTCCACCAGAGCCATACCTTGTGGCTGTGCGGCGTGGCCGGCATGGAACCATTCACCACCGCGTCAACGAACGCGTCAAGCTGCGGGGCGAGCGCATCGCCGCCATCGCGATACAGGTTGCGATAATCGGCTCGCGGAACTCCAGATCTTGGCGGTCTGCTGCAACGCCGGAATTTGATCGTCTTCGCCATCCCACAGGTTAATCAGCGGGAACGTAGGAATATCAAGACCTTCCAAACGCTGCACGTGGAACGGGTAACGCCAGGCAAGCGCCGGATCGTCACGCCAAGTGGAAGCGCGGGTCACCACAATCGCGGCGGACGGCCACTGTGCGCCATACTCGCGGCAAGCAATGTCAAGCCACTTCTGAGCGCCCGCGTCAGCACCGTAACCGGCCTCGACGATCACCACATCATGCAGGGCGCACGCCATTTCCACGGAACCAGCGTCGGAATGCCGATCGACACGTTCGCGAACGGACCGCCGTGCACATACACGGGAGAACCATTCACCGTTTCCGTCTTCGCCGGCTTCACCGCATCGGAAAGAATGCCGGTAATGCGCCACAAATCAACGAATTCACCGAACGTAACGGCCTTGCGTCCTTCGTGCCGGCAATCATCTTGGCAACGCGCTCGGCGATCTCATCCATGGAACGGGAGAGCACCACGATCTGCATGAGCTCGCAGGTCGGAGTGAGCACCACACGCTCGGCCACATTGCCCTTGCCGCGGTCCACCGCGATCTGACGCAGCGAACGGGACGCACTTCGGAAACGCGCGGCACGGCGATATCGTCGAGCTTGCCGTCGTCGATGGCCTTCTCAGCGAAGGAAACCAGCAGGTTCTGGGCCGCTTCGATAGCGCCATTCGCCGCACAGACCCCAGTCGATCAGCTCAGGGTGGGTCAGGGAAGCCTTGCCGCCGCCCGAAGCGCCACCCTTGGAACCGCAGCGGTAATGCCCATGCTCGGCTGACGGAGCACTGCGGCCGCATCAATGCCACGCTCACGCAACGCGTCGATCAGCGCGATCGTGGTGGTGTCTTGCCCTCGCCGCGAGACGCCTTCAGCGGAGTATCGGCGGTGACGAGCACGACCTTGCCATGCTTGCGTGGAGCATCCGGATCATTCTTCAAATAATCGAGATAGCCGAACGCATCAATCTTCTGCACCAAGCCGTACTGGCTGGTGAAATCCTCAATGCTGGTCACTGGGGTTCCTTTCTTCAAATTGGAATGCACGTCATTCTAACGATGTTGTATTGCGGAAAATAATTGGCTCCCGCAACGTGGTCACGAGAGCCGAATAGTGAGATTTTAGAAGTCCGACATGTGGAAGCCGTTCTTCATGTTCATGCTGGCGGTGTACAGCACGGAATCAAGAAGCTTGTCGGTTTCCTCCTTGAGCTGCGCGGCCATGGTCTCGTTGGCTGCGGCAAGGATTTCACGGGCTTCGCCGTTGCGCACGGCTTCGATGATTGCATCCGGTTCCATAGGCTGAACATCGCCGATTTCGTCTTCCGCATCGAATTCGTCGGTCACGTCACCCACCAAACGTTCGATCTGCTCGTCGGTAGAGGCAACCATGCGGTGGCCCATCGCGCCGGTCTTCTCCTGATAGCGTTCCACGGCGTTGGCGGTGTCGGCGAAGCTGGAATCGCACAGGCCGCGATGATGCGGTTCTCCCAATAGAAGTTTTCGGACGTGACGCGCGTGGTGGTGTCTTCCAAATACTTCGGCGTGGAGTTGACGTTCGGGAAGAACGGCACGAGCGTGTTGAACGGATTGGAACCATAGGCGATCCACTGGATCGCACGGCTCACCTGCGGGCGGTACGGGCGGATCTGCATCACCGCAAGCTGGCTCTGACGGTTGATGCCGATCGGGCGGAACATGTGGCGGGTGCGCTGGTCGCCAAGCTTTCCATACGGATCGTACGGAGTGCCCTGATAGTGGGAGCTCAGCACATACTTCACATCTTCGATGGTGATTTTGCGTTCCGGCTGGCGAGCCCACGGAATATCGTCGGAAACCGGCTTATGATCGGCATCCTGACCATCCCACTGCTCGTCGTACGGGTTCAGGAAACGCTGCATGTACCAGGCACGCGGAGTGTTGTACACGTGGTCGGAATCGGAGTGGGAGCCAAACGCGTCGCGCGGGTTGAACGGAGTGGAATTCTCCACCGACAGATCAAGATGGTTGCGTTCGATGAACTCGGCCAGATCGGCGGAGCACATGTGGTCCTCCTGCTCGCCAAACGCATCTTCAAGATCAAATTCGTCAATGCCCAGCTGGTTCGGCATGGTCACGTACGCTTCGTCCGGCACACGCTTGGCGATCCAATGATGGCCGCCAACGGTTTCCAGCCACCAGATCTCGTCAACGTCGGAGAAGGCAACGCCGTTCATCTCATAGGTGCCAAATTCCTCAAGCAGCGCACCCAAACGTTTCACACCCTCGCGGGCGGTGGTGACGTACGGCAGCACGAGAGTAAGGAAATCCTCTTCGCCAATGCCACCGGCGACTTCCGGCTCAAAGCCTTCTTCGCCTTCCTTGCCTTGGCCGGCGTGAGTTCCACGAACGGATCGGCACCGAGCACACGCTCATTGGTGGTGAGCGTTTCGGTGGCGCTCATGGCAACGTTCGCCTCGTTCACACCCGCTTCGCCCCAAATGCCTTCCTTCAGATCGGCATTCGGCACAGCCGTATACTGCAGCGGATTGTCAGGAAGATCGATTTCAACATGCGAAAGCACGCTCTTGTACTTGCGCGGCTGATCTTCAGGCTTGACTACAATGAAGCGCTTCGGACAAAACTCACCATTTGCACTATCTTCATTACGGGCGATGATGGTCGATCCGTCATAACTTGCGTCTTTGCCAACCAAAATCGTGGTACACGCCATAATTATTCAGCAATCCTTTCGATTATTGTCAATACGTTTTCGTCGGATATATTTCTGATTTCCGCATCTTTATATCGTTATATTGCTGCGGAAATCAAATTTCTGGCCTTACTTGAGATCCTCTTTCACAAATCAGGCTTTTCCAGTGAGGAAAATAGCGCCCTGATCAACGATTGTACCGGAAGTACGCAGCGCACGTTCCATTTCGTTGAGCCAGAATCCCTGATTGAGGCCGGCGAGCGGAGCCGTGGTACCCCACACATGCAGATAGTAGTCGTGATCCTGATCTGGCGGATATGGACCGTTGTAACGCATCGTCACTGCGGGATCACTGCTGCGGCCCTGCAGCAACGGCGAGGCGGCGGACGTGCGTCCCTGAATCGTTTCAGGAATCATCGCGGAAACCGTGCGCGAGAAATCAGCCGGAATCGCGAGCGCGTGAGAATCGTTGAAATCGTACATCAGCGCATCCACGGGCAGGTTCGCGAGGGACCAATGATTCCACTGGAAACCGCATACCGGAATTGAATCCGGATCAACGAATTCCCAATGCAGGAACTGCACTGCAGGATCAAGCGCATCAATGTAGAAGGGGAAGGAAACAATCGGCGTACCGTCGATGCAGTTCTCAGGCGGCGCCGCCTTGGCAAACGCGTCGGGAATGACGGTGAAATCTGCGGAAATCTTCATGCACCCAGTATCCCTCAAGCGTCTGACTCATACAAGGTTTCAATTGACGGCATAACGAAACATAACGAAACGACCCCTGCGGCGAGCCTGTGGGGCACGCGGGCAGGGGTCGGTCCGGGAAACAGGGCCTATCAGACCTCACATCGCTTGAAAACAAGGCATTACAGGCGATAGGCACAGCTAGTACGGCTCAGTTGGCCGGGTGGTAGAAGTCGCCGTTGAGGGCGGCTTCGGCACGGGCCTGAGCCTCTTCGAAGGTGACTTCGGCAAGGGAGGCACGCACGTCGTCGAGTGCCACCGGAGTCATGGACAGGGAGTTCACGCCAAGACCGGCCAGCACTACGGCCAAGTCCGGATCGGCAGCGGCCTCGCCGCACACGCCCACCGGCATGCCCTTGGCGTTGCCCGCGTCGCAGATCATCTTGATGGCACGCAGCACCGCCGGATGCCAGGCGGTCTGATAGTTGGCAACGGAACCGAGCGTACGGTCGGCGGCCAGCGTGTACTGGGTCAGATCGTTGGTGCCGATCGACACGAAGTCGGCCACGTCGGCCACCTTATCGGCCATAAGCGCGATCGACGGCACTTCAGCCATCGCACCCACGAACTTCAGACCGAAGCTCTTGCCAAGCTTCACGAAATAGTCAGCCTCATGCTGGTCGGCAACCATCGGGGCCATGACCCACAGGTTCGCGTCGGTGGCGGCATCGGCTGCGGCGAGCGCCTTGAGCTGGCCTTCGAGCACGTCCATGTGGGCGCGCAGGGTGCGCAGACCGCGCAGGCCGAGAGCCGGATTCGGCTCGTCTTCCGGAGTGAGGAACGGCAGCGGCTTGTCAGCGCCGGCATCGAGCATACGAATCACGACCTTCTTGCCCGGGAACTGGCTCAACAGCTCGGTGTAAGCGCGGGTCTGCTCTTCGACGGTCGGCGGCTCGGAGTTGCCGATGAACAGGAATTCAGTACGGAACAGACCAACGCCTTCAGCGCCATATTCCAGCGCCTTAGCTGCGTCGGCCGGCTTGCCCACGTTGGCGAGCAGCGGAATGAGGTGGCCGTCCTTGGTGGAGCCCGGATTGCCGCGCAGTTCCTTGGCTGCGGCCGCGCGGGACTTGGCGGCTTCGGCTGCGGCGATCTCCTCTTCGGTCGGGTCGACGACCAGTTCGCCCTTGGCCGCATTGACGACCACGGTGGTGCCGTCGGTCAGATTCTCGGCTTCGGCTGCGGAAACAACCGCCACGATGCCGCGGGCACGGGCCAGGATGGCGGTGTGCGAGGTCGGGCCGCCCTGCGAGGTGACGATGGCGAGGGTCTTGCTCATGTCGAGCGCCGCGGTGTCGGCGGGGGAAAGATCTTCGGCAACGAGCACGAACGGGGTTTCGCTCTGCGGCAGGCCCGGTGCGGGAGCGCCCATAAGGTCGGCGATTACGCGCTGGCCGACATCATGCAGATCGGCGGCACGCTCGGCCTGATAGCCACCGATAGCACGGAACATGTCTTCCACCGCGGCAAAGCCTTCGAGCACTGCACGTTCAGCGGTCTTACCCTGCTGAACCAGACCCTTGATGGATTCAGCCAGCGACGGATCGGAAGCGAACATGGCGACGGCCTGCAGAATCGGAGCGGCCTGCTTGGCGCCTTCGTCACCATTGGCGGCCTCTTCGGCACGACGGTTCAGGTCGGCGTTCACCAGTGCGAGGGACTTTTCAACGCGAGCGATTTCGCTTTCGGCAGCAATGCCTTCCGCACGCGGAGCGTCCGACGGTTCCGGCAGTGGCTGCGCCATACGGATGACCGGGCCGACTGCAACACCGCGACCAATGCCAACACCTTTGATAATCATGTGAACTCCTTTGACCTGTTTCCTTGTTTTGTTGTTTGCCCGCGAAAGGAACGCGAACCGAACGTTTGTTGTTGTGATTTCCGCGCTTGCTTTGCGCGTCGAGTTACTGCGTGATTCCCACCGTCTTTGCCGGTAAATCATTTTCAGCCTGCACACAGTATACACACTTTAAGCCGTAACACACAACCGGTAAACGTTTTCTGCGTTTCGTGAAAAAAAGGTGCTATAGTAATTATCAGCGGCGCACCGAGGCATTTCGCTCGGCAAGCAGCACGACTTTCAAATAACACAACCAAAAATCAATCAACACACGACTCAAAGGAGTGTCCATCATGGCAACCCGCACCACCGTCATCAACGATCCCGTCGGCATCCACGCCCGTCCGGCCGCACAGTTCACCCAGGCCG
>ENA-OQER01001149-OQER01001149.1-human-gut-metagenome-genome-assembly--contig:-NODE-1149-length-13357-cov-1.652532_pt1 | contig 13357 bp, 18 predicted proteins | sample MGYA00242797_ERZ504639 | MGnify/ENA primary metagenome ERZ504639 (study PRJEB26092, sample SAMD00036306) | human gut metagenome | host: Homo sapiens | study: EMG produced TPA metagenomics assembly of...
AGGACAGTCCTCTTGCGTTCTACTCGCTTCATCTTTTCATTCTCCTTTCAGTTCTTTTTACTCAGGCTTCTTCTTTTCTCATTGATTGATCACTGCAATAGCTGCAACCACAACGATGCCGATCACAACTGCAATCTTACCATTTGCAGTCGGTCCGTCTGCGGAAGATGCCAGGCCAAAGTTATGTGCAAAAGCAGCTCCTGCCATCAGACCAAGCACTGTAACAACAGAGTCTGTATTTCCTTCTCCTGACAGAATCAGCTGACGCATCGGACAACCTCCAAGAAGAATGCAGCCAAACCCGGCCAGATACATGCCAAGTGCATTCCACAGTCCGTCTGTGTGTGCGATTGGCTGTCCGACAAATCCTGGGTGGAAAATCCAAGTGCCACATTCATGATCAGCGCACTGACAAGGATTGCCACAAAACCAAAGAGCAGTTTATATTCTCCAAAAAGAACTGCATCACGGATACCGCCAACCATGCAGAGACGTGTTCTCTGTGCAAGGATACCTACGATCACGCCTGCTGCCAGTGAGATCAGGATTGCAGCATGTTTGGCTCCCGGTCCGCCTTCCGGCTCCGTAAAATGAATAAATGCCGGTGCTGCTGCCAGAAGAATCAGCATCACGATCTGAAATGCCGGATATACAGTGCCCTCCAGTTTCGGCATTTTGTAGGAACGTTTCAGTGTGTAGCCTTTTTTCAGGAAGAATGTTCCCGTAAGGATACCTGCTACAAATCCTACCAGACCAAAATGGCGTTTCCGTCACCACCAGCCAGACGCAGAATCATTCGGAACGGACACCCAAGGAACATCAGACATCCGATCATAACAAAAGCTCCCAGTGTAAATCTGGTAACCGGTGCCGAACCACCTCTCGGACGAAATTCCTTTGTAATCAGTGACACGATGCATGCACCAAGCACCAGCCCGATGATCTCCGGACGGATGTACTGTACCGCAGCTGCAGAATGGAGTCCCAATGCTCCTGTAGTGTCTCGTAAGAAACAGGCGATACAGAATCCCATGTTCGCCGGATTTCCAAAGAACACCAGCATTGCTGAGATCACACCGATCAGCACCAGCCTGACCACAACGATTCGTTTGTTTTTTCTTTTTTCATTTGTTGTTACCTCCCTTTCCCTCTTATGCTAATTTTTTTGTTTATAGCATACATTCTTTGTATAAAATAATAACATTTCATTGACAAAAAAGCTAATTCATTATAGTCTTGTTTTATAGCTATTTATAGAAATATTTTATAAATAATCCTGATATCTGTTATCAGAATATCTGAATCGAGGTTATAGTTATGGCAAAAATATATCTGGATCAGGCAAGTACTTCCTATCCAAAGGCTCCCTCCGTGGCACAGGCTGTTTACGATTACCTGAATGGTTCTGCTGTCAATGTGAACCGTGGAGGTTATCAGGCTGCCTATTCTGTTGAAGAACGGATCTTCGAGACTCGCGAACATCTTCTCCGCCTGTTTCATTTCACATCCGGAAAAGGCAAAAATGTAATCTTCACTCCCAATATCACGACCAGTCTGAATATTCTTCTGAAAGGACTGCTGAAATCTGGAGACCATGTACTTGTTTCCTCTATGGAACACAATGCGGTCATGCGTCCGCTGGTACAGCTTACCCGGCATGGAGTCACTTTTGACCGTATTCCATGCTCTGCGGACGGTTCTCTTCTTATAGAAAAAGCAGAAGAACTTCTTAAACCGAACACCCGGCTTCTCGTCTGTCTGCACGCTTCTAATGTCTGTGGGACCATAATGCCGGTACAGGAACTTGGAAAATTCTGTAAGAAACATGGACTTCTTTTTATCCTGGACACAGCCCAGACAGCCGGTACTGTCCCAATCGATATGGAGTCACTTCAGCTGGACGCTCTTGCTTTCACCGGACATAAAGGTCTTCGCGGTCCACAGGTACCGGCGGTTTTCTGATCCGTAATGAACTCGCCTCCCAAATTGAGCCTCTCTTAAGCGGTGGAACCGGAAGTGTTTCCCATACAGAAGAAGTTCCGTCTTTTCTTCCTGATCGATTCGAACCAGGAACACCAAACATTCCCGGAATTCTCGGTCTGCATGCAGCACTCTGTGATCTGGAGCAGACAGATATGGACAAGCTTCACCAACATGAACTGGAATTAACGCAGTATTTTATCAATGGACTCATGCAGATGGATCCGTCTGAATCAACTCTTCGTGCAATAGGAAAACATAATACGATAGAACGTACTTCTGTCGTATCTGTCCAGACATTACAAACAGATATGGCACGCGTTGCCTATGAAATGGATGACACTTACGGAATCATGACACGTGTCGGACTTCACTGTGCCCCAAGTGCACACAAAACACTTGGCACTTACCCAGAAGGAACGATTCGTTTTTCTTTCGGACCAGAAAACACACATCACGAAGTTGATCTTGCTCTGCATGCCCTTGCAGAGATTACAGGTTCTCCATATCATTTATAAACTATCATTTTTATCTGCTACTACTCACCCGTTTGCAGTAATTTTTCATTATCAAGGGGTATCACATCATGGAATTCAAACAATTAGAGGCTTTTGTTGCCGTTGTTGATTATGGAAGCTTTTCCGAAGCAGCACGAAAGCTTTATCTCACCCAGCCAACCATCAGTGCACATGTACGTTCACTGGAGGAAGAGCTGCATACAAAACTTATCATCCGCACCACCAAAAAAAACGACGATCACTACAAAAGGTTACCAGCTCTACGACAGTGCTGTACGCATGCTGGAGATTCGTAACAACCTTCTCGAAAATTTCACTGGTGTCCAGAAACATATGATCGACCTTGCTGCATCCACGATTCCGTCTTCCTATCTGCTGCCGGAAATCCTGGCTGCCTACGGAAAAACGCACCCGGATACTTATTTTCACTCTATTCAGACAGATAGTGCAGAGTCCATCAACCGCGTCCTTGACGGCACTGTGGACCTGGCGCTGGTTGGACAGAATACCAGCGATGAGAGCTGTGTCTTTCTTCCTTTCTGTCAGGATGAACTTGTCATTGCAACCCCGGTAACCCAGCATTATCTGGAAATGCAGAATCATGCAATCACCTTTCAGGATTTTATGAAAGATCCGATCATTATCCGTGAAAAAGGTTCCGGCACTAAGAAGGAAATGGATATCTTTCTGGAAAAAACTCGGTATTACATCCAGTGACCTCAATGTGATTGCCCGCATGAATGACCTGGAAAGTATCAAAAAATCCATTGTGAACGGACTGGGAATCTCCATTCTTTCCACACGCTCTACGATCGATCTGCAAAAACAAAGCAGATCCTTCTTTTTCCACTTGAAGAATCTGCTCATAAAAGAACTTTTTATATTGTCTACAGTAAAAATCGTATTCTGAAACCACATGTGCGCCAGTTTATTCGTTTTGTCCAGGATTTCTACAGGACTTACTAATTTTTTACCAGCACTTTTTGCAGGCTTCATATCCCTGTAAAAGTGCCTGTGCCTCTGTTTCCTGTGTCGCTTTGTTCGGGTTCATATTTCCGCAGTCCGGTCTGCTGTGATATTTGCTTCCGGTTGCAGAAATCCATACGGTGCGTCCCTGTGTATCAGAAGAAGTATCCGGTGTCTCTGTTTCTACTGCCGGTGCAGAAGCAGTATCTTCTGAAGAATACTGTGCTGCCTGTGAGGTATCGCTGTTTGCACTCTGCTGCTTTGCATCTCCCGCCGTATAATCATTACATGGTTCCTGATTCCAGCTTATTGTGTCTCCATCAGAAAGAGCAATGATTGTTCCCTGATCATCTGTACGATAAACCGGAATATTCATATCTCTCAGTTTTTCCATGGTCGATGCAGCCGGATGTCCATAAGAATTGTCCTGTCCGCAGCTGATCACTGCCCAGGACGGTGTAGATGCCTCCAGAAGATCCCAGGAAGTCGAAGATGCAGAACCATGATGTCCAAGACTTAACACATCGCAGTCCAGATTCATTCCTGTACTGATCATATCCTGTTCACTGGTCTCTTCAGCATCTCCCATAAACATAAAACTGTTGTTTCCGTTAACCAGACGGATGACTACCGAGTTATCGTTGCTGTTCTGGGAAATCCCATCCGGCGCCATGACAGTAAAGCTGCCAGTTCCAAACTCATAAGTATCTCCGACAGACGGATACTCCACAATGATCGCATGTGCAGTAGCAGTATTCATAAATGTATTAAACAGATCTGAGGTATGTACATAATCAGAACCCAGCACATGTTCCACTTCAAAATTATCCAGACATTTGACCAGTCCACCCAGGTGGTCTTCATCATAATGAGAAGAGATCATATAATCAATGGTCTCTACCTGCTGATTTTTCAGATACTGTACCACTTCATCGCATGTGCCCGATTTCCACCATCATAAAGAAGATTTTCTCCTCCTGACTGGACGAGGATTGCCAGTCCCTGGCCAACATCAATAAAATGTACAGCATATCACCCTGTCCTGCTGCCTGCGTGGAAACTGCATTTCCCGGAACTGCAAGCATAAATGCCAACAGAAGTGACATCAGAAATGTCATAAGTTTACTTTGTTTTTTCATAATCTTCTCCTTCCCTATATCTTACAGATAACAGTTCCATATGTTTACAGGTTACTGTTCTCTCTGTTTTACAGTTCTTCTATCCTTCTTCGGATTTCCTGGCTCGCATCTTCAAACAACAGATCCCGGTTGTAGCGGATATAGCGTTCACATTCATACGTTTCCAGGAACGAACGCAGGAATAATCTGTATTAATACCAGATACGAAAATTACCATCTCCTGACTGTTATAGAATGCTGCCTCCATAAAATCAAATGCATATTCCAGCGTAGAACCTGACTCGTCCCAGACAGCATCCCAGGACGCACGGTATTCTCCGAAAGCATTCTTTACAATGTCAAAGGCTTCTTCCAGTTTTCTGTCTGCTCTTTTTTTAGAAGCGTCACATATCCTTCCAGCACTTCAACAGCTTTTCGGATCGTGCGATCCTCTCTTCGCTCCAGAAGCCCCTCTGTCTGTTTACGTTCTCTTTCTGCCCGAGGTTATCCACAAAATCTCCGAGACGCTGTACCAGATTTCCACCTTCCTGTGGTTCTTTCAGGCTTTTAAGCACTTCAAAAACTTTTTCCAGCACATCTTCCTGAAGAACAGCATCACGTACTGCCTGGCGAACGCCTGAGAATAGCAGGTTAACCACACTGACTCGCTCATCGAATGACGCATGAGAAACTTTTTTGACCATTGCCTCTGACGGCTGTCCTTTCAGGATTTCTGCGATCTGATAATCCTGCTGATATTTCTGATAGAGTTCATAATATTCTGCAAATTCCTTTGCAATCCGCTCATGCTGGATATACTGTCCGACCACATCTGCCGTGATATTCTTGTCAATCTTCTCATAAACTTCCATGATTCTTGACAGATCTTCCCAGCCACGCGGCGTTGCAAACTGTTTGCCATCAATCGTTGTTTCCATCTGATAGAAACAGTTATTTCGAAGTCAGATAAGAAAGAATTGCAGGATGAATATTTTCTTTGAATGCATATTCTTTCCAGACACGATAATCCGGTTCTACTGTGATCTTCTTGACACGATCCAGTGTAACAACATCAAAATCACGGACGGATTGTTGTATTCCGGTGGGTTACCTGCTGCTACAATCACCCAGCCTTTTGGAATTTCATGATTTCCAAGTTTTGCACTGCAGAAACTGCAGCATCGCTGGAGCCAGTGTCTCTGAAACACAGTTAATCTCATCGATAAACAGAATTCCCTCGGTAAGTCCGGTTTCTCTCATACGGTCATAAATACTCGCCACAATCTCACTCATCGTGTACTCTGTCGCTGAATATTCCCTGCCTCCATATTCTTTCTTAGAGATAAATGGAAGACCGATCGCACTCTGTCTGGTGTGATGTGTGATCGTATAAGCGACCAGTGCCACACCACACTCTCTGGCTGCCTGTTCCATGATCTGTGTCTTTCCGATTCCCGGTGCTCCCAGAAGAAGTACCGGTCTCTGATGTACCCGTGGTATCACATATTCATCATACTCGTTTTTCAGAAGATACGCCTGTACAGTATCTATGATTTCCTGTTTTGCCTGTTTAATATTCATAATGCTCTGCTGTCCTCTCTCTTTCCAGTGCCTTGGTATCCAGTATCAACTTGATCGCCCATGGCGGCACATCCACATCCCGATAATCATCTTTCATAAAAATGAATGCCGTATCATACGGCGGCATCTTCGCCGGGAACATCCCATATCCATCTGTAAAATACAGAAGTCCTCGCAGCCGCTGAAAGCTGCCCATTTTCAGAAGCTGATCCACATAGGCAAATGCCGGACGAAAATCTGTCCCGCCAAATCCCCGGATTGTAAAGTCCTGGAGATATGCCTCCATCTCCCGCTGATCATGAATCACCTGATCATCCTGAATCTTTTCATCACACTGAATGATATGTACCTGAATCTTACGGAAAAAACTTTCCGACTCAGACAGCACACTGTACGTTTCCTCCAGAAAACGACGGATCAGGCTGCCGTTACAGGACATCGATGTATCCAAAACAATCACAAAGTCTTCGATTTTCTTCATCTCTTTTGTTTCCAAAGGCTCGATCAGAGGCATATTTCCATATAATTCCAATCCCAGATTATAGTAGATCGGATCAAAGGAATCCATATCCACCTGCATCTCTTCTTTTAGAACCGAAAACTTCCGCAGAAACTCCCGGTAGTCATAACGCTTCCGGTTCTCTGCCTGCAAATGCTCCACAAGTCCCGGAGAATCACCTGCCGCTTCTTTTGAAAAAAGTTCAATCTCCGTCTGCATCTTGCGTCGCATCTCTTCCCATTCTTTCTGGTGACTCGCCATTCCACTGCGATTCTGCGGTGTATACCAGAAATGATGATCGTCACGCCTGAATTCCTGCTCCAATCGGATAATCTCGTTTTCTTCGCATTCCATCAACAGATAAAACATCGCATCGGCTGTAAGAACGTTCTTTTTTCCTTCCACTGGCGGTACTTTTCTCTTCGGAAACTGTTCGGTCGGATATAGACCGCTTTCTCATAAAGGTCATCCATGACATTCTCTACTGCAATATCTGCCGCCAGGTTCCAGAGTCTCTGATCACTTTCTTCTTTTACTTTGCGATTCCAGAGATGACAAAACAGACAATGAAGCAGTTCATGCAGATACATATCGATTGATCCAATACTTTGTTTTGCATAAATGATTATGCATTGTATAATGGCAGTTGAAAGAATTCATTTGACGGGAAAAAGCTGGGATCGAGTGGGAGGAAGACATCAGGCTGCGTAAGCCGGAAGCAATTGCGGCATATCAGGAACAATTAAGTGCAGAGATTGATTTTTATGAATTTCTGCAGTATCTGTCGCCGGACAGTGGGCCGGACTGAAAACATATGCCAATGAACAAGGCATTGAGATTATCGGGGATATCCCGATCTATGTAGCATTTGACAGTGCAGATACCTGGGCGAATCCGAAGCTGTTCCAGTTAGATGAAGAGAATCTGCCGGTTGCGGTAGCGGGATGTCCGCCGGATGCATTTTCGGCAACCGGGCAGTTGTGGGGGAATCCATTGTATGCATGGGATTACCATAAGAAGACAGGCTATGACTGGTGGATGAAGCGGGTGGCCTGCTGCTTTAAATTATATGACATCATCCGTATCGATCATTTCCGTGGGTTTGATGAATATTATGCAATCCCGTATGGAGATGAGACGGCAGAGAATGGTGAATGGATGCCGGGGACCGGGCATGGATCTGTTCCTTAAGATGAAGGAAACATTAGGTGACCTTCCGATCATTGCGGAAGATCTGGGATCCTGACGGATACGGTGAGACAATTGTTAAAAGACAGTGGTTATCCGGGAATGAAAGTACTGGAATTCGCATTTGTGGCAGGAGAGGACAGTGATTATCTTCCACATAATTATGATAAAAACTGTGTAGTTTATACGGGAACCCACGATAACGATACCCTTCAGGGATGGTATCAGACACTTTCCGAAGAAGATAAAGAGATGACAAAGGAATATCTGAATAATCCATATACTCCGGATGAAGAAGTACACTGGGATTTCATAAGTCTGGCGATGAGAAGTGTGGCAGATACGTGCATCATTCCGGTACAGGATTATCTGGGACTTGGTAATAAGGCAAGAATTAATATGCCATCTACACTCGGCGGTAACTGGATGTGGAGAATGAAAAAAGGCGCATTTACAGATGAACTGATCAAGAAGATCAGAAAAACGACAGAAGTCTGCGCAAGATAAACATAACAGGAAACAAAAAGAAAACACAATATTCAAACGAAGGATTCACTGAGAAGGGAATGGAAACGTTTTGGATATTGTGTTTTTCTTTTTGTTTTGTATATGCCAAAACCTCTGATTTTTCATAAAAGTATAATTTTTGATAATAAAAAGTATGATTTTTTGCATAACAGATATGATTTTTGGTAAAGAAAAAGTATAAAAAATTATAGAATGAGACTGTAATATGTTAAGATGGTATTAATAAAAAGGTATGAGGTGTACTATGGGGTTGTTAAAACTGGTGATCGTAGATGATGAGCCGATCCTGCTGGAGGGTCTGGTAAAGACGTATGACTGGAACGGTATGGGATATGAGGTGGTTGGTTTTGCGCAGAGCGGAGAGCAGGCGTTAAAGGTAATACGCGAAAAAAAACCACACGTAGTGCTGACAGACATCAGGATGAAACAGATTTCCGGACTTATGGTAATGGAAGAAATCAAGAAAGAGAACCCGGAGTGTCAGTTCGTGGTATTAAGTGCATACAGGGATTTTGAATATGCGAAGAAGGCATGTGATCTGGGGGCATTCGCATATCTTCTGAAGCCGATTGAAGATGAAAAATTACAGGCGACGATGACAGATGTCGGTAAAATCTGTGAAGATCAGATCAGAAATGAGGAAAAGTATGACCGCTGGGAGAGACTTCTGAAAAAGGACGGAGATGGATTTTTGCAGGTTGTCGTGCAAAAATATGTCCAGAACCGGCTGCCGGAAGAAAAAGTAGATGAAGTCTTCCATACGCTGCAGGATGTCATGAAGGAAGGGGACCGGTTTATTACAGTATATGCAGATCTTGATCTGGCCTATAAGATTACCAATGAACTGGAATATGAAGCCTCGAGATTTTCCATGGTCAGAATGATTGAAGAAAAGATCGCAGAGAGATTCACATACTGGAAATTCGAGAGTGAAGAAGGACATCGTACATTTATTATAAAGACGCAGGAGAACACAGCGTACATGAATTGAAAGAACTGCTGGAAGAGGTAAAAAAAGAAGAGAACAGCCCGGTTATTGCAGCAATATCCAAACCATATAAAGGGATCCGCGGAATCAGAAGAAGTTTTGAAGAAGCACAGAGATTGTTCGCTGTTACAAATGCATCCGGAGCGGGAGTATTTACAATCCCGGAGACTGTTGAAGAAAAAGAGGAAAGCCCATATCCGGCGGAGGCAGAGATGATGGTGGTCAACAGCGTGCGGAAGAACGACGCCGTACAGTTAAAGCAGGCATTTGTACATTTTATTTACCAACTGCCACACAGAGAAGAACTGCAATGCCAGTATATGCACAAGATCATGGTAAAGACAGAATTCATGTTAAAAGACAGTTACGGGATGGACGAATCACTGAATCAGCAATTTGAAAATTATTATTCGAATATGAGAAACTTAAAGGCGGCAAAAGCGGTGGATGTCTGTTATAAGATTCTGGGAACTGCTATTGAAAAAAGACTGGAAAATGCAGAGAAGAAAGAGAATAAAGGATCAAAAGAATACATTGCAGCGGCTGTGGCATATATAGATGAACATCTGGATAATGAAGATCTTTCGATTGTATCAGTGGCGACACATGTATATCTGAATCCGGTATATTTTGGACGGGTATTCAAGAATACCTTTCATATGACATTCAAACAATATCTGTTGCAGCGTAGAATGGAGCTGGCAAAGAGACTGCTGGAAGACGGAAGAACCAGCATCGGTAATATCTGCGAGCAGGTCGGAATCAGTAATCCATCCTATTTTCACATTTGTTTAAAGAATATACAGGACAGCTTCCGAGAGATTACAAAAGGGAATATGAAGTATGAAAAAAAGTAAAATGTCAGGAATCCAGAAAAAGTATCTGAAGTATATGTGTACGCTTCTGATACTGGCACTGGTTCTTTCCAGCATCTGTGTATGGACTTATGTCAGACGGAATATGACAGATGTGATTGTGGATAAGTATGAATTCATGAATGAGAAGATGGGGATAGCCCTGGATAATCTGTACCGGAAGACGGATGCCGTGACAGCGGAAATCATCCTGGAAAATGATGTGCAGAAGAGTCTGAAGAATAAAGAACTGCAGGAAGTAGAGAAGAATGCACTGAGCAAATATTTTGCATATATAGATCTAAATCATGTCGCTGATTACTGCTACATTGATAATAAAAGAAATGTTTACGCAAAATCCTATTCCCAGATTGGTTATTCGGATTTTCAAAGCAGCGGTCTGCGTGAGAAAATGGGGGATGAGTATGCGAAGACGCAGTGGATATGGACCGGGATTACCTGTTTGGTACGGGGAACGAAGCTTTGTTTATCGGAAGATATGTGAACAGTATGGATTACGCACACGAACCTGGAATCGTGTATCTGAAGATGAATCAACAGTTTCTGGAAAGTGTTATGGATAAAGACAGGAAGATTGCAAAAGATGTTGCAGTGGGAATCATAAGTCCGGAAGGAAAGACTTGCATCCGGCAGGAACCGGAAGATCTCAGTATCGAAAAAAGGACAATGAAGAAGATTACGGAACTGACAGAACGAAAAAATCCGGTGTGATCGTGCGGGGAAAAAAGATAGAAGGCGGGATTTTACAGGCATACCGGCAGGAAGAGACAGATGGTGATCTTTACACTGGTGCCGGATATGGTATTGAATCAGGGAATGATGCAGATATTGATCGTATTACTCACTATCTATGCGGTGATCGCAGTGTTGGCGTTTGTATTAAGTCTTTATGCATCACAGACATTTACCCGGCCGATCAGACAGATCAGTGATGCCATGACAAGTTTTGACGGAAATGATTTTACACATACCATTCAGATCCATACGGATACAGAACTGGATAAGATCGGGCATGCCTATAACGAGATGTTAAAGAATATCGAAGAGTTCCAGAACGAGGTCAAGAATCAGCAGAAAGAACTAAGAATCAGTGAGATGAATACGCTGATCAGCCAGATCAATCCGCATTTTCTCTATAATACTCTGGATACCATCTATATGCTGGCGCGGATCAACGGGGAAGAGAAGACGATGAAGATGATACAGGCACTGTCAAAGTATCTGCGTCTGTCACTGAGCAAAGGACGTGAGATTGTGACAGTAGAAGACGAGCTGGAAAATGTAAAAAGTTATATGGAGATTCAGCAGATCCGCAATGAGAATCTGTTCCGTTATGAGATCGAATGTGCAGAAGAACTGAAAACAAGGTGGATATTAAAGCTGATCTTACAGCCAATTGTGGAAAATGCAGTCAAATATGGATTTTGTGATATCTTCGAAGGCGGTCTGATAAGGATCAGTGTCACTGAACAGGCAGGACAGCTTACTTCAGTGTCTATAATAACGGAACTCCGATGGAAGAGCAGATGGCGGAGAAGTTAAACGGACTGTCAGAGATACCGGTATCAAAAATGAAAGACAGTTTTGAAGACAAAAACATGGTTACGGTGTGATAAATATCATTACGCGACTGCGGTTAAGTATGGGGAGGATGTGAGATTTTTCTATGAATCGGATACAAATGGAACCGTCTGTGTTATCCAGATCCCGGATGACGGGAAAGAAAACTGTGAACAGTAGACGGATTATGGCAGCAGTGATGGTGATCGCCATGCTGACAGCACTGACCGGCTGTGCGGGAAAAGAGAATACACAGACCAGAAAAAAGAATAAAGTAGTAGAGATCCCAATGATCCTTACCGTAGATTCCAGTACCGGTAATAAGAATGAAGAGGAAGTGGTGGAGCGGTTCAACAGGGCATACAAAGGGAAGTATCATATAGATGTGGACTGGGTGATGGAGACAGAGGAAGAATACCGGAAGAATCTGAAACGTATGAATGTGACAGATGAATTACCGGCTATTATCACTGATCTGCGTATGCTTCCGTCTTTCTATCAGATGATGATCAAGAAAGGCAGGATTGAGGACCTGACACCTTACATAAACGAAGATCAGGAATGGAAAGATATGATCGAACCGTCAGTAATGGAATCGGTCCGGGAAGAGGATGGAAAGATTTATCTGGGTCCGGTCAGCACGGCGGCATTCGCCTGTTCAGGGGTTTTCTGGAACCGGGAGTTATTTGAACAGGAGGAATCAGCAGATTTCCTGAGACATGGGAAGAATTCTGGAAATGTTGTGAGAAACTGAAAGCAGCAGGGATCACGCCGCTTGCCCTGCATACGGAAGGAACAGCATGGGCCGCAATGCTGCTTGCAACAGCAGAAGTAGCAGGAAGTGAAGAAGGTGCGGCATTCATGAAGCAATTATATCCGGATACCTATCAGAATGAACCGGGGCTGGAGATAGCCGGTACATTAAAAAAATTATTCCAATATACGACCCAGGATGCATTACATAATGATTTTGACGTAGCTCATGATAATTTCGTGGCAGGAAATGCAGCGATGATACCTAATGGTTACTGGATGATTGATCAGATTCCGGAGGAAATGCAGAAAAAAGTATGTTTTTCTACATTTCCTGAAAATAACTGATAGGCTCACCAGAGACATTCGGCTGGGCAGTTGTATCAACTTATAGTGAAAAGGTGAAAAAAGGAGCAGTTGAGTTCCTCAAATTCAGAACGAAATTGAATAAAGAACAGAAAGAAGAATTGCTGAACAGCAGGACAAGACAGGAAGGAACGCTGTTGGATGATTATCTGAAGGCTTATACGGGAAATCCACAGATTGTACCGAATTATCAGGTGAAGTGGAATTCACTGCTACAGGAGGATGTACTGGGAGAATGTCTGGCGGAACTGGCACAGGGAAAGATAACGGAGCAGGAATTCACGCAGGCAGAAGACGAAAGCATCCGGCAGTTTGAAGAAGAACAATAGATATGTTTTTTTGTATATCAGGTTGTTTTATTGATACAGGGTTTGAGCGCATTTCTGTTAATATAATGACAACAAGAGAAAACGAAGGTTTCAAAAAAAGAAAGGCGA
>ENA-OQER01001151-OQER01001151.1-human-gut-metagenome-genome-assembly--contig:-NODE-1151-length-13332-cov-5.974631_pt1 | contig 13332 bp, 15 predicted proteins | sample MGYA00242797_ERZ504639 | MGnify/ENA primary metagenome ERZ504639 (study PRJEB26092, sample SAMD00036306) | human gut metagenome | host: Homo sapiens | study: EMG produced TPA metagenomics assembly of...
CAAGAATCTGTTTCGCACGTTCGTCCATGCAGCCGAGTTTGAAATGGAGCCGAACATAAACGTAAACTATAGTTTACGTTTTGCCGAATACACAGGAGTTTTCTATGTTGGGTTCTTCGGTCCGCATGTACCGAGCCACGCTTCGCACAAACAGCGCGCCGCCCAAGCTCGTCGTCGTTGAAGCAGAATGCCTTTCGCCCGATGAGCGCACAGCATTTGCATTGCTATCAAGTCGCGTCGCCGCCGTTCTGGTCCCTTGCCCGGCGCAAGGTGAACTTGCCATCCAATGCCAAGCGCACAGCTGCTCGCTCAATCAGGCTGCCGTAATCGCAACCAGCCAACACGGTCTGCCCCTTCTCCTGGAAGCCGGTATCGCACTTGCCCTTCGCGGCGCCGGATACGAAAACGAGGCCGCCGCCGATATGGTCTTTAAACCACGATCGAGCGGCGGCCTCGCAGCAGCCATTGAATATGCGTGCAGGCTCGTTGCCTAAAAGGACAAGCTAGAAACCAAAGCCAAAGCCCGTTCCAGTAATCGCCGAATACATAAAGTAGACGTTGATCACGTTGAGGAACACGCCCGTGATGCAGCCGTTGCGCAGGTAGCGCTCGCACGCAAGACGTGCCATCACAGCGGAGTCCTCGTTGTTCTTTGCCTGGCGTCCCGCCGTAAGTACGTCGCCACGCTCAGCAGCAGGTTGAGCACCGGCAGTGCCAGCAGCTCGTAGCTCTTACCCCAGCGCGTCACCTCGCCGGCGGCGTTAAACTTCGTTGCCACCTCGGGGCCAATGTTGGGGATAACACACGCTGCAACCACCAGCGGAATCACCGCAAGTACGAGCAGCGCGATGCCCATGTAGCCGGCTTTTTTGCCATATTTAAACATATGCGTCGTCCTTACACGTTGAAGCGGAAATGCACGACGTCACCATCGGCCATGACATAGTCCTTGCCTCAATACGCAGCTTGCCGGCGGCCTTGGCGCCCTGCTCGCCGCCAAGCTCGATGTAGTCGTCGTAGCCAATAACCTCGGCCTTAATAAAGCCGCGTTCAAAATCGGTGTGGATGACGCCGGCGGCCTGCGGGGCGGTCGCGCCCTGACGAACCGTCCAGGCCTTGACCTCCATCTCGCCGGCCGTAAAGAACGACTGCAGACCGAGCAGCTTATAGGCCGCCTGCGCGAGCACGTCCAGGCCGGGCTGCTCCAGGCCCAAGCTCTCCAGGTAGTCGGCGGCGTCCTCGGGATCGAGCTCGGAAAGCTCGGCCTCAATCTTGGCGCAGATGGGCAACGGCTTGACGCCATCGATGGGCGCCAGGTCCTCGTTGAGCATATCCTCGTCCACGTTGGCCACGTACAGAATGGGCTTCATAGTGAGCAGGAACAGGCCCTTGGCGGCGGCACGCTCCTCGTCGGTCATCTCCATGGACGCGGCTCGCTTGCCCTCGTTGAGCCAAGCGAGCAGGCGCTTGGCCACCTCGAACTTGGGCATGAGCTCTTTGTCGCGCTTGGCCTCCTTCTCGAGCTTGGGCAGCTGCTTCTCGATCGTGCCCATGTCGGCCAGGATAAGCTCGGTCATGATGGTATCGGCGTCACCGGCGGGGTCGACGAACTCGCCCGTGCGGCCCACCTCACGCATGACGTTGGGGTCCTTAAAGTAGCGCACGACCTCGCAGATAGCGTCGGTCTCTCGAATGTTGGCCAAGAACTGGTTGCCCAGGCCCTCGCCCTCGTTGGCACCCTTCACCAGGCCCGCGATGTCGACAAACTCGACCGTCGCCGGCACAATGCGACCCGGGTTGACGATGTCGGCAAGCTTTTGCAAGCGGCTATCGGGCACATCGACGATACCTACGTTGGGGTCGATCGTGGCGAACGGGTAGTTGGCGGCAAGGCCGGTCTTTTTGGTAAGCGCGGTGAACAGCGTCGACTTGCCCACGTTGGGCAGGCCCACGATACCGATGGAAAGGGACACGACAGCTCCTTTTGGTACAGGTACTTCAAACCGTATAAGTATAGCGCCGCCGCAGCATCCGGGCGAATCCGGACACCGCGGCGGCGCAAATGAAGCAGAGATAGAGCTCGCTGACTAGTCCGCGAGCTTCTCCACCTGGTCGAGCATCTTGTCCAGCTTGGCCTTTGCCTCGGCCTTGACCTTCTGGGCCTCTTCGTGGGCCTTGGCCTTCTGAGCGGCCTTTTCCTCGGCCTCGGGGTCGACAACGACCAGATTGGACGCATCGTGCTCGACCAGCTTGAGCGCATGCTCGGGGCACACCTTGACGCAGGCGCCGCAGCCCAAGCAATACGTGGACTCCAACGCAAAGCGGCCGCTTCCCACCAAATCGCAGGCGAACGTGGGGCATACATTGACGCACTCGCCGCACGACGTGCACTTGTCAAAATCGCATTCCGGCGTGCTCACCTGCATGTTCTGGGCAAGCTCGGGATGGTTTTGCAATGTCGAGAGCACCAGCTGCCGCCCGTGCGTGAGCGAACGGCGACGCTTGGCCGTCGTGGTGCCGCACATGGTGTTGAGCGTGCGCTCGAGCTGCGTGATCTGGTGACGGTGAGCCTTCAACTTCTGCGTCACCGAGGCCAGTGCCGCCGTCGCCGGATTGAGCTTGGTCACCGTCAGGCCCGTGGTACGGGCAATCTTTTCCATGTACTCCTTGCGCTCGTACTCGCGGCGCTTATGGCATTTGAGGCTCTTGGGGTCGACCTCCAGGCCCATGCCCGTACCCGCCACTCCTCGGCGGTAGCAATGGCCTCGCCCAGAATGTCCTCGCCACCGGTGTTGCGGCACTTATCGCACACGCCCAGCGGCAGGTACACGCTCACGTTGGGATAGTCCGCCAGTACCGAGAACCAGGTCTCGGCCGTAATATCGCCCACGCAGGCAACGACGACCTCGTTTTCGCGCGGCATGCGCTTGAGGGCGCGTGTGCAGGTGACGTAGGCGGTCTCGTGGCTCGTAGCAGCGGAGACGATATCGTCATACAGGTTTTTAGGCGCCAGGCGCGGCGAGATGATCGCCTCGGTCGGACAGGCAGCGGCGCACAGGCCGCACTTGCGGCAGGAGTCGAGGATCTCGATGGCGTCTTCCTCGACCTCGATAGCGTTGACCGGGCACACGTCCATGCACGCGGTGCAACCGCTCTTTTCGTTTTTGCAGGTCAGGCACGGAATGGTGTTGCCGCGCGGACGCTCCTTGTAGTCGGCAGGATTCCACTGCGGTGCCGACGGATCGAGTGCATCGGTCACACCGCCAAGCGGGTTTTTAAGAAGTCGAAACCCTTGCTGATCTCGATAATGTCATCAAACAGATCGTGTTCCTGCGCCATGCGCGGCCCCTCCCTGAGCAGTGCAAACAAGCAAGAGATAATGATACGCTATCGGCCCACGCCTCGGGCAAATTACACGCGGCGCATCTTTGCGGCAAATAGCCTATGCCTATCGCCGCCTCGATTGCACAAGGTCAATCAAGCGCCAAGCTATGCCTCACACATGAGCTGCACGAGCTTCTGTTTGGTCACCTTGGTCTGCTCGTTGGCCATGTTACGCTCGTTTCTAAAGACCGCATTTGCAACACTCTGCAGATCGGCATCGGAAATCTCGCCAAGGCCCAGCTCCTCGAGCGTCGTCGGCAGACCGACGCGTTGGCAAAACTCGAGCACCCGATCAAGCTCGGGTGCACGCTCCAGACGAAGCTGAACCATCAGACCAAACGCTACGGCCTCGCCGTGCATGGCCTTGCACTCGGGCAAAATCGTCAGGCCGTTGGCGATCGCATGCGCCAACGCCAAACCGCCACTCTCAAAGCCAACACCCGAGAGCAGAATATTGCACTCGATCAGGCGCTCAACTGCCGGCGATGTACGGCCCTTTTTGAGATCGCGCTTGGCAGCGACGCCGCACTCCATGAGTGTGTCATAGCAGGCACGAGCCGCAACCAAGGCCAAGTGCCCCGGCGCGCCACCGTGCTCGTTGGCACCGTGCGCCGCGGCGCACGAACGCGCCTCGAAGTACGTTGCCAGTGCGTCGCCCATGCCAGCGACCGTCATACGCAGTGGGGCTGCCGCGACCACGTTGGTATCGACCACGACCAGGTCTGGATTCTTCTCGAGCATCAGGTAGTGGTCGAACGACCCATCCTCGTGATACAGCACCGAAATCGCGCTGCACGGACCGTCCATCGAAGCCGCCGTGGGGCATACGCACAACGGCACCTCGGCATAAAACGCAACGGCCTTGGCAATATCGAGTATCTTGCCGCCGCCAATGCCCACCACCATGTCGCAATACTCGGCCCGGGCTTCCTTAGCCATTTCGACAACGGCGTCTTCCGTACACGGACCGTCATAAATCTTAAAGAACGGCTCACTTAGATCTTCGTCCAGAATCCATCGACGATCTGCTTGCACAGCCGATCCTCGGTGCCCTGGTCAAACAAGACATAAGCAGCGCAGCCCAACCATGACAAATACCTGCCCTGACGCGAAAGTTCGCCCGGCCCCTGAACATACCGGCCGGGACCGCCATAAACCATGGGAAGCGCCATACGAGAATCCGCCCTTCATCAAACAACGATTGGTGCAAAGTAACCTGCCCCCTGCACCAACTTGTGCATTGGAGACAGGCCACTTTGCACCATAGTAAAAAGGGGCAAAGCCATCTGCTTGCTTTGCCCCTTCCTTAGCTTGATTTACTCATCCATGAGATAGTAGTGGCCCAGCGCGTCGGCACCCAGGATGGCGTTTGCGACCATCTCGGGCGTCACCTCAAACGGCATGTTGCACATGGTGTCATCGGGTGCGCAGGCGGCCTCGGCAACAATCATGGCCTGCTCGCGCGTAAGCTCGGCAACGCCAAGTTCCTTCATCGTGACCGGCAGGCCCAGCTCAATGCAGAAGCCCAAGACTTCCTCGAGCTTCTCGGTCGGGGCATCCTCGAGTACCAGCTGGACGATGGTGCCGAAGGCGACCTTCTCGCCGTGATACATGCCGTGGCACTCGGGCAGCATCGTCAGGCCATTGTGGATAGCATGAGCAGCAGCAAGGCCCGAGCTCTCAAAGCCAATGCCCGAAAGCAGCGTATTGGCCTCAATGATGTGCTCGACGGCAGGCGTGAGCGCACCCTTCTCCAGCGCGACCTTGGCCTTGACGCCATCGGCCATAAGCGTCTCGTAGCAGAGCTTGGCGAGCGCCAGGCCGGCCATGCCGCCCTTGCCGCCGGCGCAAGTGCCGCCGTCGCATCATGCGTCGCCTGGGCCTCAAAGTAGGTTGCGAGCGCATCGCCCATGCCGGAAACCGTCAGGCGCACCGGGCTCGCCGCGATAACCGTCGTATCCATCAGGACAATATTGGGGTTTGCCTTAAGGAAGAGATACTTGTCGAACTGGCCGTCGTCGGTGTAGAGCACCGAAAGTGCGAGCACGGAGCATCGGTCGAAGCAATGGTGGGGCAAATGATGACCGGGGACTCCAGGTAGTAGCAACGGCCTTCGCGGTGTCGAGGATCTTGCCGCCACCGACGCCGACGATGATGTCGCAACCGTTGTCGCGAGCGAGCGCAACCAGACGATCGACCTCGCCCTTGGAGCACTCGCCGTTAAAGTCCTCAAACAGCAGCTCGGCCTTGGCCTCGGCAAAACCGCCCTCGATCTTGGCACCGACGCGCTTCTTGCCCGAAGGCGTCACGATGACGAGGGCTTTAGCACCGAGCGGCTCGACATAGGAGCCGAGCTTTACGAGCTCGTCCGGACCCTGGATGTACTTGCTGGGGCTATTGAAAATTGCAGCCATAACTATCCCATTCTCTAATAATAAAAAGAAAGGGGCTCCGTACGGATACGTGCGGAGCCCCTCGTTACGATAACAAGAGTCGATTAGAAATCGATGTCGGTGTCGTAGTAGCAGGCCTTGAGAATCTTCTCGAAGTCGGCAGCCTTGGTCTCACGCGGGTTCTCGGGCGTGCAGGCGTCGGTCTCGGCGTTCGCGGCGATCTCGGGAAGCTTGGCGAGGAACTCCTCCTCGGAGACCATCTGCGGGTTCTCGGCGTCGACCTTCACGCCACCATTCGCGTAATCCTTGATGGACTGCGGAATGTTGAGCTGGTCGTTGAGGTCGCGAATCTTCTGGACGAGCGCGGCGATGAGCTCCTCGTTGGTCTCGCCGGGAAGGTGCAGGATCTCCTTGGCCACGTAAGCATAACGCTCGGCAGCACGGGGATCCTTGGAATTCCACTGGATGACCTTGCCCAGGTACATGGCGTTAGCAGCACCGTGGATGATGTGGCCGTTCTCGAAGGCAGCACCGGTCTTGTGAGCCATGGAGTGAACGATGCCGAGCAGGCCCGAGGAGAAGGCGATACCGGCGATGCACTGAGCCTCGTGCATGTGCTGACGGGCCTCATGGTCGCCAGCATAGGACTTGGGCAGCCACTCAACGATCTCGCGGATGCCGTGCAGAGCGTTGGCGTCGGTGAACATAGAGGCGCAGGTGGAAACGTAGGCCTCCATGCAGTGGGTCAGAGCGTCCATGCCGGTGTGAGCGCACAGCTTGGCGGGCATGGTGTAGGTGAGCTCGGGGTCGACGATGGCGACATCAGGGGTGATGTTGAAGTCGGCCAGCGGGTACTTGATGCCCTTGCGTAGTCGGTAATGACGGAGAAGGCAGTGACCTCGGTAGCGGTACCGGAGGTAGAGGAGATGGCGCAGAAGTGAGCCTTCTGACGCAGCTCGGGGAAGCTGAACGGCTGGATGATGTTATCGAAGGACTCCTCGGGATACTCGTAGAAGACCCACATGCCTTAGCGGCATCGATGGGCGAGCCGCCGCCGATGGCGATAATCCAGTCGGGCTCGAACTCGCGCATGGCCTCGGCGCCTTCATGACCGTCTCGATGGACGGATCGGACTCGACGCCCTCGAACAGCTTGACCTCCATGCCGGCCTCTTTGAGGTCGGCCTCAACGTCCTGCAGGAACCCGCCGCGGCGCATAGAGCTGCCGCCAGAAACGATGATGGCCTTCTTGCCCTTGAGGTTCTTCACCTCGTGGCGAGCGCCCTCACCAAAGTACAGATCGCGAGGATTGGTAAAACGTCCCATACTGTGCCTCCTAAACAAGCCCCTCTTAGACTTGCGTATATAACGGAGCACCCGATTGGCTCCGTTAGGACCGTTTTGCGCGTTGCCGGCGATGACAATGCGCGATGTCTAAACGTCTCAACGCTCAGACAAACATTATTCTACCGTTCTGGTTGGTCAGTTATTCACCTAAAGCCGACAATGATGAAACGTTTTTTCTATCCCTGAAGACCCTTGTGGGGCATTCATACTCCCAAGCTGGGCAAACGTTTTATCAAGGTTGACCACATATCCCGGGCAGGACTGTGGCCCTCCAAAATGTGCCCCGTTCGCCGCCAAAAATCGACCGTTTGCGGCATCGTGATACCACTCAGTCGTCCAAGGTGCCGACATTTGTGCGACATCCGTCTTCGTGGTGCAAAGGTGCATGTCCAAGTGCGGCACCCCCGGTGTGCCACATGCGGGTAAACTAGAACCTTATATAGAGACATTTGAACCCTAACCGCAGCAAAGGAGGCCCCATGCATTCGATCCCATTCAAGAGGATTGCCATCGCCTCGTTCTTGAGGCCTTGCGCCGCGACAATATCCCGCTCACCGACGGTGCCGCCGTAGAGCGTCTGATGGAACAATTCACCCGCAACCCCGCGCCGCTCATCGTGCACGACCGCGACCGCGCCGGGCACCTCATTGCCAAGGTGGTCGAGGCTGTCGACTACCGCATTCCCTTTATCCCTGACGATACCCAGGCAGAGCAAGAAGAGGCCGCTGCCGAGAACATGCTTCGCGAGGCAGCCGCGCTCGACCCCACCAACTGGGATGCCCAGCGCATGCTGACCGCCCTCACCGCCAACTCCAACGAGGAGTACGTACAGTACCTGGTATCCAAGCGCGATGAAGTCGAGCACGACCTGGCGCTCAAGATCGCCTCGGCGCAGGACCCCTACGAGCGTGAGGCCGCAGGCGACCTTATGCGCCGCCCCTACCTGCGCTGGCTTGCCGCCCTTGCGTCGCGCGCCCTCATTAGCGGCCGCTATCGCATGTCGCTCGAAGCCGCAAACTGCAGCCTCGACTTTGCCCCCAACGATCCGGCCGGCGTCCGTCACACCGCGATGCTCGCCATGGCGAAGCTCGAATACCCCGCTGAGGAGCTCAAGCGCTTTCGCTCTGCCCACTCCGTCCCCTATCTCACCAACACGCCGCTACGCCGTCGTCCCAAGGACGCGGAGCGCGACTTGGACCCATGGACGCTCATCGCGCTGATGAGCGCTGCCTGGCGCGAGCTGGACTACGAGGGTGCCGAGCACTACTTGCGCATCCTTGCACGCTCGTGCCCACACGCAGCCGAGGCGCTCTATTTCCAAACCGAGTTTCCCGATGGCGTCTATGCCCGCGTCAACGTGGGCGTGGGCTCCACCGACGAGCTTGTCCTTGCGCTGTCCGAGCGACGCCGGTACTGCAAGAGGCTTGGGCGCCCCCGACAACGCCAGCTTTGCCGCCTGGGTCGCCACCAACGATATCGTGCGTTCCCAGATTGACGAGCGCATCCTGCGGCGGCCGAGCAGGGCCTGCCGTTTAAGGGAGGAGACCTCTAATGGATCCGAGCGTCTACATCCCCGCCTACCTGGAGCGCGCCTACCTTGCGTCGCACCCCGAACTCACCGATGCAGCACGCGAGCTTGTCCATAACGACGTGAGCGTCAACCCTCATAAGTATGCGCAGACCGAGCATGCCCAGGCACTGCTGTCCTATGCAGGCGTCCACCGCCACCTGCTCGACGAGCTCCATCGCATCGAGGACATGGGCAGCGACGAGGAGTTTGAACAGACGCGCAACCACCTGTTCGACGACATGCGCGACGAGCTGCTCAAGATTGTTCGTGTCGATGCGCTGGCCGTCGATGCCCAGTTGCTCGCCATCATCCTGGCGGACACGCCCGTCGATGCCTGCCTGGGCGATCTGATGAAGCTCGAGGCGAGCACGGCCGACTACCTGCAACAGAGCGTGCCCGGGTTCGACATGGAGGCCCCGCACTACTGGGCCAACAAGGTGCTGGCAGACGGCGTGACGGCGGCCGATCTCACCGTAAGCGAGCCGGCTCTTATCGGGTGGCTCCACACGCTCGAGGCCATCTCGCAGCTGTGCATGGCGAGCGCTCGCTACCGTGCTGCCGCCAACTACGCCCGCCGCGTCCTTAAGGCGGAAGGCTATCCCACCCGAGCTGCAGGCACCGTGCTACTCGCCCTCGCTCGCCTAGAAGACGAGGACGGCTTTTTTGCCCTGGCCCACCAGCTCGAGGAGCAGATGGGGGCCGATACCCTCGAGAACTCCCCCTGGTACCTGCTCGCCCGCACGATCTTGCTGTTCAAAACGAACAAGATGCGCCCGGCGACACGCGCGCTGCGTGAGTTTGCCAACCGCTGCGAGGGCGGCGCGTTCTTTTTGCTGAACCCCATGTATCAGACGCCGTATCTTCCCTGCCGGCCCGAACCGCACGACCCTGGGACCTTTCGCATCAGGCAGTTTGGGAGCCGACGCATCATCTCGGATACTCCCGACTTTGCCCCCTGGGCCAGCGCTTGCGAAGACGTATCGCAGCTTGCCCAGGAATTTGCGCGCCGCTACGGCTTTTAACGGCACAAACGTCACGACCATGTCATTCACGTTAGGAACGGCTTCATGAACTTCCGCTCATCTCTCGCCTGCACCTCGAGCGATATCGCCCGCTGGGGACTGCGCTCCGTCCTTAAGCGCCAGGGCGGCGTACTCCCCGGCCGTATCGCCATGAAGATCGACCCCGAGCTGCTAAGCGACCTCGCGGGCCTTGTCGACCGCAGCGTGGTGATCACCGGCACCAACGGCAAGACCACCACCTCCAACCTCATCGCCGATGCCGTTGCCGCCAGCGGCGCCACCGTGGTATGCAACCGTGCCGGAAACAACATGGAGCCGGGCGTGGTGGGCGCGTTGCTCGAGGCGCGCGGCAACCTTAAGCGAACCGCCAGCAGCAAGCGCGTAGGCGTCTTTGAGTGCGACGAGCTCTACACGGTGCGCGTCCTGCCCAAGCTCAAGCCGACCTACTTTGTGCTGCTCAACCTGTTCCGCGACCAGCTGGACCGCTACGGTGAGATCGACCACACCCAGGACGTCATCGCCCACGCGCTGGAGCTTTCGCCGACAACGACGCTCATCTATAACGCCGACGACCCGCTGTGCGCCGCGATCGCCGCGCGCGTTCCCAATGCAAGCATCGCCTTTGGCATCGACGGCGCCACCGACACCGAGTCTGACCGCATTAGCGACTCGCGCTTTTGCTCGCAGTGCAACACCCCGTTGGAGTACGACTACGTGCAATACGGCCAGCTCGGCGCCTATCATTGTCCTTCGTGCGGCTGGAGTCGCCCAGCGCTGCTCCGTCGCGTGACAGGCGTTGAGCTCACCTGCGACGGCTACGGCTTTGACCTGAACTTTGGACCCAATACCGACGCACCCGCAACGCACATCGCCACGCGCTACAACGGCTTGTACATGGTCTACAACGTTGCCGCCGCCTTCTTTGCGGCGCGCGAGCTGGGCGTGGACGCGGCGCATCTGCAGCCCACGCTCGATGCCTACGTCCCCGCCGGCGGCGCATGGGCCGCTGGGAAATCGCTGGCCGTACCGTCGAGGCAAATCTGGCCAAAAATCCCGTGGCTTCGATCGCCAGATCCAGTCCATTAAAACGGCAGGCGGCAGGCTCTGCGCCTTCTTCCTGAACGACAACGACGCCGACGGCCACGATGTCTCGTGGATCTACGACGTCGACTTCGAGCGCATCGCCGATACCCCAGGGCTTATCGCCTTTGTCGGGGGTACGCGCGCGCACGATATGCAGGTACGCCTGAAGTACGCCGGCATCGACGCCGCCATCATCTCGAATATCGAGCAGGCGATCGGCGCCGTGGCAGACGAGGAGGCTGGCGATACTTTCTACGCCGTCGCCAACTACACGGCCTTCCCGCCGCTGGTCAAGGAGCTCGACGAGCTTAAGGGCGCCGATGCGAGCTCGGTTGCCTCCCACGCCGCAACGCGCGCCAATGGCAGCGCTGTCCCCACCGATATTGCGCCGGTCGAGCTCTCGCGCCCCTGCGCATCGTCTACCTGTATCCCGATGCCCTCAACCTCTATGGTGACGGCGGCAACGTCATTGCCCTCGAGCGCCGCTGCGCCTGGCGCGGCATTCCCGTGCGTGTGGACGAGGTCCGCATGGGCGAGTCGCTCGATCTCGCCGACGCCGACATCGTTATGATGGGCGGTGGCTCTGACCGCGACCAGCTTGCCGTGGCACACGAGCTGCTCGCTCAAAAAGACAAGGTCGCGGCCTATGTTGAGGATGGCGGCTCGCTGCTCGCCATCTGCGGCAGCTATCAGCTGCTCGGCCGTTCGTACTATATGGGTGAGAATCGCCTCGAGGGCCTGGGCGTCATTGCCGCCGAAACCGTGCGCGGCTCCGACCGCCTGATCGGCAACGTCGCCGTCAAGACCGACCTGGCACCCGAGCCCTTTGTGGGATTCGAGAACCACGGTGGCCGCACGCTTTTGGACGCCGAGGCCACGCCGCTCGGAACGTCCGTCGTCACGGGCACCGGTAACAACGGCGACGACGGCTTTGAGGGTCTGATCTACAAGGGCGTCATCGGCACGTACCTACACGGACCGGCACTGCCCAAGAACCCCGAACTCGCCGACTGGCTCATCACCCACGCTCTCGAGCGCCGTGGCGACGCACAGGCCGCCGCCCTGCTGCCGCTCAAACCCCTCGACGACACCTACGAGCACGCCGCCCACGACGCCGCGATGAAACTCCTCCCCTAGCACCCCACCACCACAAAGGGGACAGGCACCTTTGTGGTGGTTTTGATCTGCCACGGCAGTTTGTCTCAATCTGTAACATCTAGACCGTTAAAAGTCGTCTTACTGTTACAGAATGAGATGTTCGTCCCGACGCCCGCCGTTTGTCTCGATCTGTAACAGATAGAGCCGATTTGCCCGCCCAGATGTTACAGATTGAGATATTTGAATATCGGAATAGAAACCCACTCCTGTGTGGTGGTTTTTCAATCTGCCAACGATATGTGAACGGATAAAAAAGTCTGCTATACTCTTTCCCGCTGTCCCCATCGTCTAGCGGCCAAGGACGCCACCCTTTCAAGGTGGATATCGCGGGTTCGAATCCGCTGGGGGCACCACAGAATCTGAGAAGCCCGTTGCCAATTCGGTAGCGGGCTTTTTGCTACCCATGCGCCGGGATTGAACCGACAGGGTGCGGAGCTGAGGAAACGCGCAAGCGTTTTCCAGCGCAGCACGCAAGGAGCGGAGCGACGCAACGGAAGCGAGCGGCGGAAGCCGCACGCGGACATCCCGCTGGGGGCACCACAGAATCTGAGAAGCCCGTTGCCAATTTGAACCGCGCCCCAAATCTTGGACGCCCTAAATAGCGACTAGGCCGCAAGGGCCTGATTCCGGTACTCCTCCGGGGTCAGGCCCTTCAATCTTACCTGCCTCCGGCTCGTGTTCCAGTGGACTATGTATTCCTCCAGGTCGCGTTTGAAATCCTCGAACGTCTTCCACTCGCGGCCCCTGTAGAACTCGTCCTTGACGTGGCCGAAGAGCTGCTCGGTGGCGGCATTGTCGATGCAGTTCGCCTTCCTGGACATGCTCTGGACGATACCGGCGGCCTCGAGCCTGGATGTGTATGAGGCGTGCTGGTACTGCCAGCCCCGGTCCGAGTGCATGGTCGGGGCGGCGCCCTCGGGGATCTTGGACAGCAGCTCGTCGAGCATCCTCGCCTGCTGGGCCATGTCGGGCGTGGTCGATATGTCGCTCGCCACGATCTCCTTGGTGCAGAAGTCCAGCGTCGGGGCCCAGTAGGCCTTACCGCCAGCCACCTTGAACTCGGTGACGTCCGTCCCCAGCTTCTGCCACGGGCCCCGGCGTCGAAATCCCTCGCGATCACGTTCTCGAACGTTCTGCCGACGACGCCCTTGTACGAGTTGTACCTGTGGTAGGCCGTCTCGCGTCTGATGCCGCAGCGAATCCCCATCTCGCGCATCATCTTGAGCACGGTCTTGTTGGCTATCACGGCCCCCTCTTCCGCCCTGAGGCACATCGCTATCTGCCGGTGCCCGCAGCCGTTGGCGGTGCGCGAGAAGATCTCGGCGGCCGCCTCCCAGAGCTCGGCGCGCGTGGGCCTCGGCGGGTGCGCGAGGGCG
>ENA-OQER01001152-OQER01001152.1-human-gut-metagenome-genome-assembly--contig:-NODE-1152-length-13316-cov-2.155584_pt1 | contig 13316 bp, 21 predicted proteins | sample MGYA00242797_ERZ504639 | MGnify/ENA primary metagenome ERZ504639 (study PRJEB26092, sample SAMD00036306) | human gut metagenome | host: Homo sapiens | study: EMG produced TPA metagenomics assembly of...
CCATCTGCTCCATGGTCAGGCAGATGTCCCGGCGGAGGTTCTCGCCTGCGTCCAGCGGGGCCACGTCAAAGTAGCCGCCAAAGTCGATGGGGATACGGGTGGGGCGGCCCCGGTCATCATTCTCGAACAGGTAAAACTCACACTCTGCGCCCACATTGCAGGTGATGCCCAGCTTTTTGAATTTTCGGTTCACGCTGCGCAGAAAGCCGCGGCAGTTGCCGCCAAAGGGCTGGCCGTCCGGCTTTTCCACATCACAGAAGAACTGCATCACCCGGCCCTCGGTAGGCCGCCAGGGGAGAATGGTCACGGTGGAAAGATCCGGCCGCAGCACAAGGTCGCTTTCCTCCACCTTCATAAAGCCGGCAATGGAGCTGCCGTCGAAGCAGACACCGTCTTCCAGAGCTTTGGGCAGATCGTTTGCCAGCACGGCAATGTTCTTCTGAGTGCCAAAGATATCGCAGAAGGCAAAGCGCACAAATTTGACGTTGTTGTCCTCCACAAAATCAAGGATGTCCTGTTGGGTCGAATAGCTCATAATGGTTTCCCTTTCAAATAAAACGCTAAAGGCCTGCCCTCAGAATGGGAGCAGGTCTTTAGGCTGGTGTAAGAAATAGGAAAAGGAGAATGGCAATTTTAAATTCCGCAGCCTACGGATGCTATTCTGCTGTTACGCTGATGAAAGATCAGACGTAGTAGAGCATCTTGCTGTAGCTGGGCAGAGGCCAATAATCCTCACCGCAGATGGTCTCGGCGTCGTCCGCAGCGGCACGCAGAGCATCCATTGCAGGCAGCACGTTGTCGTGGAAAGCAACGGCCTTTTCTGCCTCGGTGGGCAATGCCTTGGAAGCATCCACTGCATCCTGCAGGGTATCGACGGCGTCGCTCATAGCATCGGCATCAGCAGAGAGCTTGGTCAGGGTCTTGGTCTCACTGCGCACGCTGATGTTCTCACTGACGGCCAGTTTGGATGCTGCGGTATTGGCAAGCTCGCTCATGTAGGAGTTGACGCAGGCAGCAGCTGCTTGCGGGCCATTTCCAGCATGGTCAGAGCCTCGATGTTGATGATCTTGGAGTAGTGCTCCATTTCCACCTCGTAGCGGCTCTCCATCTCCACCTTGGTCAGCACGCCGAACTCTTCCATCAGGGCAATGTTCTTGGGGTCGATGAGGGCCGGCAGGGCAGCGGGGGCGTTCTTCTTGTTGGGCAGGCCGCGGCGGGGCTGCTTCTTCTTCCCACTCGGCAGAGTAGCCGTTGCCGTTAAAGATGACGCGGCGGTGGTCGCGGATGGTGCGCTTGACCAGAGCAATCACGGCGCTGGTAAAGTCCTCAGCGCTCTCCAGCTCGTCGGCGTAGCCTTCAGTTCCTTTGCAACGGCGGTGTTCAGGATGGTGTTGGCATCACTCAGGTTCTCAGCGGAACCGGGCATACGGAACTCGAACTTGTTGCCGGTGAAGGCAAAGGGAGAGGTACGGTTGCGGTCGGTGGTATCCTTGCTGAACTTGGGCAGGACATCAACGCCCAGATCCATCTTCATCTTGACGGGACCGGCATAGGGGGAATCGGATGCGATAGCATCGATGACAGCTTCCAGCTCTTCGCCCACGAAGATGGAAATGATAGCCGGAGGTGCCTCGTTGGCACCCAGACGGTGATCGTTGCCGGGAGTGGCAACGGAGGTGCGCAGCAGATCGGCGTACTCGTCAACAGCCTTGATGACAGCAGCCAGGAACACCAGGAACTGCAGGTTCTCCATGGGGGTGTCGCCCGGGTCCAGCAGATTCTCGTGGGTGGTGGACATGGACCAGTTGTTATGCTTGCCGCTGCCGTTGACGCCCTCGAAAGGCTTCTCATGCTGCAGGCAGACCAGACCGTACTTGGGAGCGATCTTCTTCATCATCTCCATCGTCAGCAGGTTGTGGTCGATGGCAACGTTGGTGGTGTCGAAGATGGGAGCCAGCTCATGCTGGCAGGGAGCAACTTCGTTGTGCTTGGTCTTGGCGGGAATGCCCAGCTTCCACAGCTCTTCGTCCAACTCCTTCATAAACTCGGAGACCTCGGGACGAATGACACCGAAGTAGTGCTCTTCCAGCTCCTGACCCTTGGCAGAGGGGGCACCGAACAGGGTGCGGCCGGTGAGAATCAGATCCTGACGGGCTTCGTAATCTTCCTTCTTAATAAGGAAGTACTCCTGCTCGGGGCCGACGGTGGTGGAGACGTAATCCACATCCTTGCCGAACAGCTTCAGGATGCGAACTGCCTGATTGGACAGTGCGTTCATGGAACGCAGCAGGGGGGTCTTCTTATCCAGAGCCTCGCCGGTGTAGCTGACGAATGCGGTGGGGATGCACAACACGTCATCCTTCACGAATGCGTAGCTGGTGGGGTCCCATGCAGTGTAGCCGCGGGCCTCGCAGGTGGCGCGCAGACCGCCGGAGGGGAAGGAAGATGCATCGGGCTCGCCGCGCACCAGCTCCTTGCCGGAGAACTCCATGATGGCGGTGCCGTCGCCCACAGGGGAAACAAAGCCATCGTGCTTCTCACTGGTGATGCCGGTCAGCGGCTGGAACCAGTGGGTGTAGTGGGTGGCACCCAGCTCCATGGCCCAGCGCTTCATCACGCTGGCCACAACGTTTGCCACCTCAATGTCCAGCGGAGCACCCTTGTGCAGGGTGTTCTTCAGGCTCTTATAGGTTGCGCTCGGCAGGCGCTCCTTCATCACATGTTCGTTAAAGACCTTGCTGCCGTAGATTTCCATAACATTCGCTGCCATAAATCCTACTCCTTACTTGATCTTATTTTTCTTACCCTTCGTCTGCATTCTGGTCTGCCGCAATGCCGCACCCAGAAGTACGAAAGCATCTTAACAAAAACGGCGCTGCGAGTCAGGAGGTGACCCACAGCGCCGTTGCTGTCTATGGTTTGATTATAGCCCCGGCGGGCCAAAAAGGCAATTGACAAATCTGACGATTCTGTACAAACGCTCTCTGCGAATTTTGGCACAACTGAGCTTGGTATGACTTTTGAACCTTTAAACCGGAACAGAACGATTTGGAATTGCCTCTGCTTGCGCTCTGGCAATATCAGCGGAAATAATATTTTTAAATTTGCAGTTCCGGCAGGCCTGCGGGCCCGCAGGAACTGTTTTTTCACGGGAGGAGTCGTTACGGACAATTGCATTTGCAAAGCCTAGGCTTATCCGTTGCGTGACAGCCGCAGATGCTACTACCCGCTACGACCCCTTTTGTGAAAATGCGTTTGGAGCGGCCCGCAGGCCGCGACAAACGCCAATATAAAAATAATATTTCCTTTAAATATGCCCAGAGCGAAGCGGAGGGCATTCTAAATGGTCAGATCACCTGGAACAAAAAGAACTTGAGGTAGTTGGTCTCTGGCACACCCCACAGGATCGGATGATCCGGTGCCTGCTGTTTCACCTCGATCTGCCGCAGCTGGCGGTGCGCATCCTTTGCAGCGGCGCGCAGCATCTTGATGAACAGCTCCTCGGTGGCAAAGTGGGAGCAGCTGGCAGTTGCCAGATAGCCGCCGCGAGGCAGCAGCTTCATGGCACGGTAGTTGATCTCCTTGTAACCGCGCATGGCGTTCTCCACAGTGCGGCGCGCTTGGTAAAGGCCGGCGGGTCCAGAATGATAAAATCGTAGGGGTGTCCTTCTCTTTCCAAGCGGGGCAGCAGCTCAAAGGTGTCCTCGCACAAAAAGTCCATATTGGTCAGACCGTTGCGCTGGGCATTGCGCTGCGCCATGGCAATGGCCTCGGCGCTGATGTCGGCGGCGGTCACACGGGCAGCGCCGCCCGCAGCGGCGTTCAGTGCAAAGCTGCCGGTGTGGGTAAAGCAGTCCAGCACGGTGTGACCTGCAGCAAGGCGTGCCACCGCCCGGCGGTTGTACTTCTGATCAAGGAAGAAGCCGGTCTTCTGGCCGTTCTCGAAATCCACATGATAGTAAACTCCGTTCTCGCAGATCTCGGTCTGGGTGCTTGCCGGGTGAGGCTCACCGGGCAGCTCAAACCAGCCTTTGTTCTGCTCAAGACCTTCCTTTGCGCGCAGAGCCTCATCGTTGCGCTCGTAGATGCCGTCAATGGTCTGGCCGTCGGCGCGCAGGACTTCTGCCAGAATGGGGAAGAGGATGGGCTTGAGCTTTTCCATGCCCACGCTCAGGGTCTGCGTGACGAGGATGTTGCTGAACCGGTCCACAGTCAGCCCGGGGAACTGGTCGCTTCGCCAAAAATGACGCGGCAGGCGGAAAGGTCTGCAGGTTCCAGCACGGTCTTGCGGTAGTTCCATGCATATTCCACCCGGCGGCGCCAGAACGCAGCATCAAAGGTGTCGTTGGCATTGCGGGAGATCAGCCGCACGCGGATCTTGCTCTTGAGCGAGACAAAGCCTGTGCCAAGGTAGGAACCCTTGGTGCTGACCACATCGGCCAGCGTGCCGTTTTCCGGCTCATTTTCCGGGGAATGGAGGATGTCGTTCTCATACACAAGGGTGCCCGCCCACCAGCAGGCCCTCGGCGTGTTTGTTGACGGTATACACAGGGTAAGCGCGTTCTTTCATATGGTTCTCCTTATCATGAACGAACTCTCTTCGTCCCGCGTTCGCTCGACACGCTTACCGTGCGGATAGGCTCCCTCACTGAGGGAGCTGGCTGCGAAGCAGACTGAAGGAGTAAAAATCTACCCTTTATAATAGCACAAAATCATGTTATTATAAATAAGAAATGCCAAAAATCCGCATGAAAGAGGGATGCATTATGGAAATCGAACGCAAATGGATGGTGAAGGGCTGGCCGGAGGGGCTGCCCCTCAGGAGGAATTTGCCATGCGGCAGGGCTATATCAGCGTGCGGCCCACTGTGCGCATCCGGGAAGAAGCCCTCACCGGCGGCAGAACGGACTACATCCTCTGCTTCAAATCCGGGGGCGGTCTTGCCCGTGAGGAGATCGAGCGCAGCATCGACAAAGAACTGTTTGATGATCTGGAATACAAGATTATCGCTAAACCTCTCATCCCGAAGCTGCGCCGCAGCTACACCCTGCCGGACGGTTCTGTGCTGGAAGTGAACCATGTGGACGAAGGCCAGCCCACCGAGTTCTGGTATGCCGAGGTGGAGTACCCCACGGTGGAAGCAGCCCTTGCATGGCAGCCGGAAAGCTGCGGCCTTGGCGATTACCTCAAGGATGAAGTGACGAACCAGCGGCCAGAGCATGGGCGAATACTGGGTGGAGACAAGAGGATGAAAAAAGTAAAACTCAAACTGGAACTGCAGTACAACTCCCCGGTGATCCTCACATTTTTCCTGCTGTCACTTCTGGTGCTGTTCCTCGACCAGTGGACGGACGGGTGGACGACGATGCATCTGTTCTGTGTCTACCGCTCCTCGCTGAAGGACCCGCTGTTCTACATCCGGCTGTTCGGCCATGTGCTGGGCCATGCCAGCTGGGACCACTTTCTGAATAACATGCTGCTGCTGCTCGTTGTTGGCCCGCCAATGGAAGAAAAGTACGGCAGCAAGCCGCTTTTGTGCGGCATGGTGTTCACCGCTCTGGTCACCGGCGTGCTGCAATGCGTGCTGTTCCCACGTTCGGGGCTGCTGGGCGCGTCCGGCATCGTGTTCATGCTTATCATGCTTTCGTCGCTGGCGGGCTTCTCCGGCGGCATCCCGGTCACCATGCTGCTGGTTGCAGCGCTGTACTTTGGTCAGCAGGTGTACGATATCATTTTTGTGCACGACAATGTAGCAAACTTCATGCACATTGTGGGCGCTTATGCGCACTGCCTTTGGCTACTACAGTGCGTTGCACAGCCGCCGCAGGCCGGCAAAAGCGGTGAAGTTTTCCAGCACGAACAGCCGCCGGAAGCGCTGAACCCACTGTGGACATAGGCTGATTTTGAAAAATTTGCAAACAGGTATTGACAAACGAAAAATCCGTGGTTTAATATAGCCAAATTCAATACACTAAACCGTTGAAGCGGAGATAACGGCGAACCATGCCTGTACAGAGAGCCTGCGCAGCTGAGAAGCAGACCGGAAACAGTTCGTCAAGGAAAGTGTGACTTTGCGTTATATTTTCCCGAAATGGACCGCTGAGGGTGCAGGGAACTGCGGAGAACTTCGCCGCACAGTATTCTGCAACGTAGGGCATACGTCAGTTGCCGGGGATGTGTTGGCATCTCGCCAAGTGCATGGGGTCATGCCCATGAAGTCAGGGTGGCACCGCGGATAAAAGGCCAAATTTTATTCGTCCTTGACAGAAGAGAATTCTTCTGTTAGGGGCGTTTTTCTTTTCCACTCCCTCGGCAGAAGAGCCGGGGGAGTTTTTGTTTTACCGGGAGGGAAAAAGCCATGAAGATACGGCCCACACTGGACGAAGTATGGAGGGTTAAAAAATGATCAAGGAAGCCATTGTGAAGATCGTCAGCAAACAGGACCTGAGCTACGACGAAGCCTATGCCGTGATGAACGAGATCATGAGCGGCGAGACCACTCCCACCCAGAACGCAGCTTTTCTGGCGGCTGCTTTCCACCAAGAGCCAAGGCTGAGACCACGGACGAAATTGCGGCTGCGCCGCCGCCATGCGCGACCACGCCGCCAAGGTGGACACCGGCATGGATATCTTTGAGATCGTTGGCACCGGCGGCGACAACGCCCACAGCTTCAACATCTCCACGCCGGAGCAGGCAGCAAAAATGGCGGGCATCGCCGATGGTGCCATTGTGGGTTCGGCCATCATCAAGCTGCTGGAACAGTACGGCAAGGATGCACCGGAGCACATTGGCGCATATGTAAAAAGCATGAAGGACGCTGTGCGGGAATACACCATTTAGTGCAGCATAGGGCTCCCTTGTTTCCGGCACTAAGGCTCATGCCTGCGGCTGCGGCCACGAAACCCTGAACAAAACAAATGCACCCGGTTGCTGCGGTTCTGCCCGCAGGCCGGGTGCATTTTATATTTTAGGAAAAATTACAGGTCACTGCGCGGGGAAGCTACCATGGCCCAGAAGTTCAGCTCGTGCTCTGAGCAGGCATGGAAGATCTCGCGGCAGCGGGCAAGGCGCTCGTCGCTCAGGCTTCGCAGACTTTTTCTGCAAACGCGGCCCAGTCGCGGCAGGCCGCCTCATAGCCCTTGCCAGCATAGTCCACCACCAGTGCACCATAAAGGGTATCCTGCACGGAAGGCTTTTCTTCCAGCAGTTTCTGGAAGATCCAGCCATAGCTCAGCATACAGGGCAGGCAGGCCATCATGCACTCAGCTGCGCCCTCGCCGTTTTTGGCGGCTTCGATCATAGAGTCCACATAGGCACGGGTCTCCGGCCGCAGCGGCAGGCTCTGGATGCCTTCATCGGTCAGTCCAAAGTGCTTGAGATAGTGCAGGCGGGCTGCATCCTCGCTCTCATTCACGAAGGAAAGCAGGGAATAGTAGGTGCGGATGGTCTGCATATCCTTTGCCTTGGTCATGCCCCAGGCAAACACCTTGGCATATTCCCGCAGGTAAAGACTGTCCTCCACGATGTAGCCCTTGAAGCAGGCTTCATCCAGTGTGCCATCCGCAAGGTGGGTCAGAAATTCTGAGTGCAGGCATTTCTCCCACACGGGCAGACTTTCCTGTACCAGCTGCTGCACAAAGGTCTGCTCACTCACCCACAACTCTCCCTTCAGTGCAAACATGTGTTCATGGGGCCGGAGCCATGGCCCAGATCCAGCATGGCAGAAAGACAGCCGGAAATGTAGGCCTTTGCGCGCTCCACAGATGCATCCAGATCATAGCCCTTTGCCAGATTGGATGCAATGGCGCTGGACAGGGTGCAGCCGGTGCCGTGGGTATTGGGGTTTGCAATGCGCTTGCCGCGGAACCATTTGCCGCAGCCGTCCCGCCACAGAAGGTCGTCGGCATCGTTGATCTGGTGGCCGCCCTTGCACAGCACGGCACAGTGGTATTTCTCGCTGATCAGCTTTGCAGCGGCCTCCATTCCGGCCGCATCGGTGATCTTCATGCCGGAAGGATCTCAGCCTCCGGAATGTTGGGGGTGACCACCTCTGCCATGGGCAGCAGCTTTTCGGTCCGTGCCTGCACGGCATCGTCCCGCAGCAGCTTGGAGCCGGAGGTGGCAACCATCACCGGGTCCACCACGATATGCTTTGCGCCGTAGGTGTGCAGCTTTTCGGCGATCACACCGATCAGCTCTGCCGAGGATACCATGCCGATCTTGACGGCATCCGGGTAGATGTCGGTAAAAATGGCATCGATCTCCTGTGCAAGAAATTCGGGCGTGGCTTCAAAAATGCCGGTCACACCTGTGGTGTTCTGGGCAGTCAGTGCGGTAATAGCGCTCATGGCGTACACGCCGTTTGCAGTCATGGTTTTGATATCGGCCTGGATGCAGCACCGCCGCTGGAATCGCTGCCGGCAATCGTCAATGCAGTTTTCATGGTTACAACTTCCTTTGCAAAAAATGCGGAAATGCCCGCAAGGAGGCACCTCCGCACTTTGAAGCAGCAGTATCTCCCTACGTTGGCATTGTCCAAATCAGGTCACAGGTCTGGGCAAACAGCCCACTCTCAGCCTGCTTTTGCAGGCTCCCTTTTTTCTGCGTTCAAGAATACCACAGTGCCGCTGCATTTGCAAGGGGATGGCCCTTTTCAATCGGCCCGCTGCGTGGTAAAATGGAAAAAACAAAGGGGGAAATACCATGAACATCACGGTCTATCTTGGAGCAAATGCGGGCAATGATCCTGCGCTGGCGGAAGCTGTCCGGGAACTGGGCAGCTGGATCGGTGCAAACGGGCACCGCCTTGTGTACGGCGGCTCCCGCAGCGGCCTGATGGGTCAGCTTGCCCAGAGCGCGCTGGACGCAGGCGGCACGGTGACCGGTGTGGAACCGCAGTTCTTTGTGCAGCAGGAGCTGCAGCACGATGGCCTGACCGAGCTGATCGTCACCAAGGACATGACCGAGCGCAAGACGAAGATGATCGAGCTGGGCGATGCTTCATCGCATTCCCGGGCGGTACCGGCACGCTGGAAGAGATCGCAGAGGTAATGTCCAAGGTCTCGCTGGGCCAGTTGGACGCGCCCTGCATCCTGTATGATCTGAACGGCTACTACGACAGCCTGAAAGCACTGCTTGCCAAAATGATCGAGAAAGGCCTTTCCACGCCGCAGCGCCAGCAGGGCATCCGATTTGCGGCGAATCTGGAAGAGATCACAACGATTTGAATAAAGCCTAAAAGAAACGCTTCCCCGGCCGGGAAGCGTTTCCTTTTTATATCATTCTCCCAGTGCAGTGCGGATATTTGCCAGCACCTTCTGGCTCAGCAGCACAAAAGCCTGCTTGGTGCGTCCGGCAGAAACATTCGCGCAATGCACATTCTCACGGGCAAAGAAGTCTTCACCCACCGGGCCGGCAGCGGCACGGGTGTCACAGAAGAAGTGGGTGCCCGGCAGAGCAAGCCACTGTTCCAGAGCAGCAGAGTCAAAGCCCGGGCCGATGGAGGTGTTGAACAGCACCTTGCCTGCGCCAGCTGTGCAAATTCGTCCTTGCCCAACAGCAGTACGTTCTTGTTCAGGCAGGTGAACACCACCTCGCTCTCGGTCAGCAGCTGTGCCAGCGGCTTATAGGCCATGCCCACAGCTTCGGCATCCGGCTTGCGGGTGCGGCTGTAATAGGCAATGTCGGCACCCATGAACTGCAGCGCGTCGGCGATCATTTTGCCGGACACACCCAGCCCGATGATGCCTGCCTTCAGCCCGGTGATCTCCACCGGCTCGTCCCGCAGCATGGGCATCCCAAAACCGTGCAGGATGCCGGTGAGCTCATGCAGGACGTACTCCACAACGCCGCGGTCGCCGTAGTCCCGGATGCCCAGCACTTTGATGCCGCGGGTGCGGGCGTAGGCGATATCCACATTGGCGCTTTCCTCAGAATACAGGCTGCAGCACATGCCGATGTAACGGATATTCGGGCAGCGCTCGATCACATTTTTGCATGCGGGAGGTGTAGCTCAGAAGCACGGCATCGGCATCTCCGATGCGCTGCACGATCTGGTCATCGCTGGCCGGGATATCGCGGTACAGCACCACTTCTTTTGCGTACTGATGCAGCGCTTCCTCGGCGGAAGGGATCAGGCTTACCGGCTCAATGGCCACCAGTTTGTTGAACATCTGCAAAGCCCTCCTTTAATAGAAGCATACGGGGGAGGAGAGGTTGCGCAGCAGGGAAACTACGCTCCAACCGGCAATGGCGCTGGTGGAAGAGCAGATATCCACCATGGCCTTCACGCCTCGATCTCAGCGGTGATGCAGTGGTCGTCGCCCACCCAGCCGGGTACCGAGTGCATGGTCACGCCGGTGATCTCCGGGCCGGTGGTGGCCAGCGATGTGGCAACAGCCACATTCACGCGGCGGGGGAAGGTGGCAATGGCCTGCTTGGCATTGCCGGTGAACACGGTGGTCTTTTCGGTATCGGTCAGCAAGTGGTCGGCCCATACCGGCGTGTTGCGGAAGCCTTGGCTCCGGTGTGGGTCTCAATGCCTGCCGTCTCGGCCAGCTTCTGCGCCTCGGCCATCAGGGTGACGGTCTGCAGCACATCAAAGCCGCCAATGGCACCGCTTGCCAGATGCACCTTGCACCGCCCTCCACGGCAGCGGCCTTGACCTGCTCGTAAAAATCAAGGTCCGCAAAGGCACCAATGGAAATAATGACCAGATTCACGCCTTTTTTCAGTACAGGCACAGCCATGGCGCGCACAGCCTCCACCGAAGCGGTCTCCACGATGTACTCCGGCTCCAGCGCCCAGCAGGGCATCCACATCATCGCAGACGGGACAGCCTACCGTTTCGGCGGTCTTTTCCGCCGAAGCACGGGTGCGGCTGGTCACGCCCACCAGCTCATAGTCCGGCAGCAGACCGTTCTTCCATGCGTTGGCCACAATGCCGCCCAGAAAGCCGCAGCCTACAATGCCAAATTGTTTTCATATCCTAAACTCCTTTTTCTGCTTTTTCCAAAGAAAACAGCATATTCCATTAAAGTATATCATATCAAAACAAAAAATGATATAATAAGGCGCAAGAAAGGAGAAAGCTATGTCGAAAACAAAGGAGCTTTTCTGGACGTTTTTCAAAATTGGTGCGTTCACGTTTGGCGGCGGTTATGCATGGTGGCTTTGCTGCAGAATGAATTTGTGGAAGAGAAAAAGTGGGTGACAAAAGAAGAATTTCTGGACATGGTGGCAATTGCGGAGTCTACGCCCGGCCCGGTGGCGGTGAACAGTGCCACCTATATCGGCTACAAAATCGAGGGTGCGGCAGGTGCGGCAGCGTCCACGGTGGCGGTATGTCTTCCGTCCTTCGCGGTCATTTATCTGATCTCGCTGTTCTTTGACCAGTTCCTCCGCCTTTCGGTGGTGGCAAGTGCGTTCCACGGCATTCAGGTGTGTGTGATCTATCTGATCCTTTCCGCCGGACTGAAAATGCTGAAGCAGCTGGAACGGAGTGCTTTCAATATGGTCATCCTGGCCGCAGTGGTTCTGGCAATGGTAAGCTTTTCGGTGATGGCGGTGTCGTTCTCCTCCATCTTCTATATCCTGCTCAGCGGTGCGGCGGGCCTTGGTCTGTATGCCGTGCAGAAGCTGCAGAAGGGGGACAGAGCCAAATGATCTATGTAGAACTTTTCTGGAATTTCCTCATGATCGGTGCGTTGTCCTTCGGCGGCGGCTACGGGATGATTTCGCTGGTGCGGGAAACGGTCTTAGGACACGGCTGGCTGACGGAAGGCGAATTTCTCAGCTTCATTGCCGTGTCGGAATCCACACCCGGCCCGCTGGCCATCAATATGGCTACCTTCATCGGCGCTTCACAGGGCGGCTTCTGGGGTGCGCTGTGCGCCACGCTGGGGGTGGTGCTGCCGTCTTTTGTGATCATTCTGCTCGTTGCATCGGTGCTGCAGAACCTGATGAAGTATGCGGGAGTCAACGCAGTTCTTGGCGGCGTTCGTCCTGTGTGGTGGCGATGATCCTGGCAACTGCAGTCAACATGGCGCTTTCTACGCTGGCCGGGTTTGCAGCGGACAAGGCAGGCATTGCACCGGATCTCCGTTCCATTGTGGTGTTCCTGCTGCTGTGGGGGCTGCATGCCCTTTGCCGCCGGAAAAAGGGCAAAGCGCCATCGCCCATTGGGATGATCCTGCTCTCTGCAGGACTGGGGATCCTGTTCTGGGGAATATAAGAATAAGCATTGCACGCTGCCTGAGGGGCATCCTGCTTCTGATGACAGCTTCTGAAAAATGCGCCGGGAGGTTCCCAATAAACCTTTCCGGCGCATTTTGCTACAAAAAGCCGGGCACAGGAAAACTCATGGCTCCCTGTGCCCGGCTTCAGCTTTTATTGGAATTTAGGCGCTGTGCGATCAAGCGGCAACGGAAGAAGCAGCTTCGCTGGAAGCAGCCTCAGAAGAAGCGGCCTCAGAAGAAGCGGCCTCGCTGGAAGCAGCCTCAGAAGAAGAACCGTTCTCCTCTGCAACAGCGGAAGAAGCGTTCTCATCGGCCTCAGCAGCAACAGAAGTGCTGGTAGAAGCAGCCTCGGAAGAGGATGCAGCAGTGGAGGAAGCAGAGCCGCCGCAAGCGGTCATGCCAACAGCCAGAGCCAGAGCAACAACAGCAACACAAACATTCTTGAGTTTCAATATCTAAACTCTCCTTGACCATACGCAAATGTATTTTGCAGAAGGCCCTACAGGAAGTGCCTTTCTGCTAAGTGGATATTCTTAGTCTTTTTGACGAAATCAAGAGCTTTTTTGGCTAAGAAGTGAGATTTCAATGATAATCTACGATTTTGTTATAATTTATCGCTAAAAGTCAAAGAGTTTTTGTTAAACTGATCGAAGCACAGGGAGACTCAGGAAAGAATTTTTTACCGCGTTGTAATCACTTTGTAATTTCTTTCATTGTTTGTTCACTTGAATCAAGACGGGAATGCATGTTCCCTAAAGAGAAATAAAGAAATGCAAAAGTGAGGATGATGCGGCTCCGGAAACGGAAAAGAGCCATTTGTCACCTGACAGTTGACCTGCGGAGAAAGAAAAGAGGGTAAACTTTGTGCAGCGAACCTGAACAAAAATATCAAAAAATGACAAGTGTTATTTGAAAGTGATTTTTATTGGACATAAAAAGTGGATAATACAGACACAGCAGGGATGAACGGGCTCCCTGAAAATGAAAACATGTGTTTTGGAGGAAATAAAGATGAAGTACTATGTTACATTGACCGGACTCAACTACCGCTTCGGCACTCAGCCGTTTACAGTAGGCCA
>ENA-OQER01001153-OQER01001153.1-human-gut-metagenome-genome-assembly--contig:-NODE-1153-length-13297-cov-3.126272_pt1 | contig 13297 bp, 10 predicted proteins | sample MGYA00242797_ERZ504639 | MGnify/ENA primary metagenome ERZ504639 (study PRJEB26092, sample SAMD00036306) | human gut metagenome | host: Homo sapiens | study: EMG produced TPA metagenomics assembly of...
CCTGGGTGTAGGTCTGAATATTTTCTGCGTTACTTTCATGATGATCCTTGTATTTGCACCTGGACTGGCGAAATGGTCATGGTAAAAGGACTGAAACTTATTGAACATTTCCGTTTCCTTAAGCCAAAAACAACCCGGCTTGAGAAACTGGAAGCGTCTATGGATCAGTATCATGAAACTGCGGCTTTCTGGGCAAGTCACAAGCTGGTGATCCTGAAAGTGTTACTGATCACTATGGCGCAGAGGATTTTGTTATTTACAGTTACATACTGGGTATACCGTTCGCTGGGATTTCATGGATATTCCATTATAACCCTTACGATTTTGCAGTCTGTCATATCTGTCTCTGTTGATATGCTGCCTTTACCCGGAGGAATGGGAATCAGTGAGTCTCTTTATCTGGTGATGTTTGCACCGGTTTTCGGAGAAGCATTACTTCCTGCAATGCTGCTCAGCAGAGGAATTTCCTATTATGCACAGATGCTTATCAGTGCAGTGATGACCTGTGTGGCGTATTTCATAATAGGAAGAAAAGAACAAGAAGAAAAGTAGGGGGAGAAAATATGTTTTTAGGAATTTATGATTATACGGTAATATTGACTTATATAAGCCTGGGAATTTCCGTATTTGGAATTACCAGGGCTCTGGAGGGGGATTTTAAGATTGCGATTTTCTGTCTGGCACTTTCCGGACTGTGTGATATGTTTGACGGAAAGATAGCCAGAACAAAGAAGAACCGTACGGATGATGAGAAGAATTTCGGGATTCAGATTGATTCCTTATGTGATGTGGTCTGCTTTGGTATTTTTCCGGCAATGATCTGTTACTGTCTGGGTGTGAATACACCGGCGGGGATTGGGGCGCTTATTTTTACAGTGTGGCATCTGTCATCCGCCTTGCATATTTTAATGTTTCAGAAACAAAGAGACAGAATGAGACTTCTGAGAACAGACAGTATTATCAGGGGCTTCCGATCACATCCATGGCGATCATCCTGCCGTTCCTTTATCTGATGAGAAGATATTGCGGACTCTATTTCCTGATCGTGATACATATTGCAGTGATTATCGTGGGACTGCTTTATTCTGGATATAAAGGTAAAAAAACCTCAGAATCCGGTACGTATCCTGCTGGTTGCAGTCGTGGCACTTGCACTTGCGAAGATGTTCCGTTTGATATAAAATAAATATAACTGTTGACTGGCCGCAGCGGTTCCCGGGAAACGGGGAGGCTGCGGTTATACTTTTATGGAGGGAAGATACGAATGAAGTATATTGACAGAAAAGGAAATATCACGATTGAAGAGAATGAGCAGGATAAAATTCCTGCGGCATTTATATAATGACCGGGGTGCAGACTCTGCCTGAAACTCCTGATCAGACCTTTCGTGTCAAAGGCAGCGGGAGTCCTGCTTAACACCAGACTTCTGCCAGATTTGTACCGGATTTTGTAAAAAACAACAAGATGTCCCTCATTAAAACAAATAAAATATGGAAACCAGTTTCAAACAAACAACTAGTAATAAAGTAGAACGTTACCGTCTTTTCCTCCCTCAGTTTGAACTTTTAATATCAGATGAAAAAGAAGAAATAAGTGTTTTGGCCAATACTGCCGCTGCTCTTCGGGAAGCCTTCGGCTTTTTTGGGTAGGTTTCTATCTGGTTAAAGACGGCCAACTTATTTTAGGACCTTTTCAGGGAAGCACCGCCTGTTATCGCATCCATAAAGGAAAGGGAGTATGTGGAACCTCATGGTCAGAAGCTCGAACCTTGATAGTGCCCAATGTAGAACAATTCCCCGGACATATAGCCTGCAGTTCTCTTTCCCGCTCCGAAATTGTTGTTCCTATTCTTGCTAATGGACAAGTAAAGGGAGTATTGGATATTGACAGTAATCTATTAAACTCTTTTGATGAGACAGACCGCCGTTATTTAGAAGAAGTAACAGCCATCGTAGCTAAAACATTATATTATTAACCAAATGAAAATGATAAACCAAGATACAATCTGCGCCATTGCCACCGCCCAGGGAGGAGCCATCGGAATAATTCGTGTATCTGCCCAAAAGCGATTGAAATAACGTCACGCATATTTACACCCGCCACAGGCAAGCCACTGACAGAACGAGCACCATATACTCTTACTTTCGGAAAGATTTGTTCCCCAAAGCGAAAAATTAATAATACACTTTTCCAAAAAACGAGTGAAATTCCGCAAGAAAAAAGTGAAACGTTACAAAAAAAGAATCAATTATACCTTCTGCAGAAGAAGTAATAGACGAAGTTTTAATTTCTTTGTTCCGTGCCCCTCATTCTTATACCGGTGAAGACAGTACGGAAATCATGTGTCATGGTTCATCCTATATCCTGCAGCAAGTTATACAACTCCTGATCTATAATGGATGTCGTGCCGCTCTACCAGGTGAATACACCCAACGTGCTTTTCTAAACGGAAAAAATGGACTTGAGCCAAGCCGAAGCTGTGGCCGATCTGATAGCCTCATCGTCTGCCGCCACCCATCGCCTAGCCATGAGCCAAATGCGTGGAGGATTCAGTAAAGAACTTTCTAACCTGCGTAACCAATTGCTTCATTTCACTTCGTTAATGGAATTAGAACTGGATTTCAGTGATCATGAAGAACTAGAATTCGCCAATCGTGACGAACTGAGCAGTCTAGCTACCCATATCGAACAAGTTATTGCCCAGCTAGCTCATTCTTTCAGTGTAGGAAACGCAATCAAGAATGGCATTCCTGTAGCAATTATCGGAGAGACGAATGCTGGAAAATCCACCTTACTGAATGCGTTGCTGAATGAGGAAAAAGCCATTGTCAGTGATATCCATGGAACGACCCGTGACGTAATAGAGGATACGATCAATTTACAAGGTGTCACATTCCGATTTATTGATACAGCTGGAATCCGCCAAACGAACGATACAATAGAAAATCTAGGGATAGAACGTACTTTCCAAAAGATGGACCAAGCATATGTCATTTTATGGATGATAGACTCTACAGATGCCCAAAGACGGTTCGAAGAATTAAAAGCCGAAATTCTTCCACACTGCGAAGGGAAAAAGATGATTATTTTATTTAATAAGTCAGATCTGTTACTAGCAATACAAAAAGAAGAGTTGTCAGCTATATTTGCTGACATGAAAGTGGAAAAACTATTTATCTCAGCAAAGAAAAGGGAAAATATAACGATCCTGGAAAAAAGTTAGTACAGGCAGCCGCCTTACCAGAAATCAACCAAAACGATATTATCATTACAAATGTACGCCATTACGAAGCATTAACACGAGCATTGGATTCTATTCATAGAGTACAGGAAGGATTGCAATTGGGATTATCAGGAGATTTGGTAAGTGAGGATTTAAGACAATGTATCCACGAACTAAGTGAGATTGTTGCAGAAGGAGGTATAACCTCGGAAGAAACATTGCAAAATATATTTCAAAACTTTTGCATCGGCAAGTAAATACTTGATTATCAAATAGTTAAATTGATTATAATCGATTAATATGGCGCTCTTTACGGGCGCCTTTTTTGTTGCTCAAGTATCGTTGATAATCGTTGCTAAGCCTTTTTACGCCATTTTTTGTACCTCCTGTGTACCTCACAAGCCAAAAGCTGGGTTTACTGCCTGCCAGATGGTGGATAACCTGGAACGCCTTGGAACGCTGTGGTACGCAATGAAACAGATTTGGCGAACTAAAAAGATAATTAAAATGGCTAGTAACATTGAAGTTCAAAAGAAATGCGAGTGGTGTGGCACTATTTTTACCGCCCATAAGATTACTACCGCATACTGTTCACACAGGTGCGCAAACCTCGCATACAAAGATCGAGTTAGAAAAAAACGAATTCAAGAATTCCACTTGAAACATGATGCAGAATTAAAACCTAATTCTGAAAAAGAGTTCTTAACCCCTACTGAAGTTGCTGCATTTTTAGGTGTAGGTCGTACCTCAATTTATCGGTATATCAGAAACGCGAAAATCAAAGCGGTCAGATTTGATGGGAAAACTCTTGTACGGCGTTCGGATATTGATAAGATGTTCGACTACATTATTGCTTCCAATAATGAGAATAAGCCCAAAGAGAAAACTCCGATATCAGATTTCTACACCACAGCTGAAGTCAAGGAAAAGTATGGCGTAAAGGATTCTTGGATATTTCATATCGCTAAGGAACATGATATTCCACGAACCTTTCACCGTGGTAAAACCTATTGGAGCAAAAAGCATATTGATGACTACTTTGTAAAGAAAGCTCCCGATCCTGAAATCAAGGAATGGTACAGCACGCAAGACATGCAGGAGAAGTTCGGTATGACACTGACGGCCATTTATTCTTTTGTATCAAAGAATGCAATTCCCAAGAAGAAGGTCGCATCATGGTGTACTACTCCAAAAAGCATGTGGACATTGCCAAAGGTCTCATAGCTCCAGAAGAACCCAAATACTACACCATTGCCGAAGCGATGGAGCGATTCAATCTGACACGGGATCAACTCTACCATTATGTGAAATACCACAATATTCCCCGTATCAAGGTCGGTAAATATACCAAGATCCTGCGGGCAGAGCTGGACAAGTTCTTTGAGCCTCCAAAGATAGAATGAGTCGAAAGTTATTTTCCGGTGATAAATACCACCATTAGAACACCTATTTTATTTGCAACAAAAACAAGTATTAATCAAAAAACAATATAGCTATGACACTTACATGCACTAACGTAACTCTGAGACAAAAGCCATTGCGTAACGACCGCATATCTCTTTATCTGGATTATTATCCGGCCATCCGCAATCCTTATACGATGAAGATGAGTCGCCGGGAATTCCTCGGTATCTACATCTATGCCAAGCCCAAGAACGAGCAGCAAAGACTGTTCAATCAGGACATGTTGAACAAGGCAGAGGCTATCCGTTGTATCCGTGTCCAGTCGCTTATCAATGAAGAATTCGGGTTCCTGGACAAGAATAAACAAAAGGTCGATTTCCTCGCCTACTTCCGGACAAAGGCACGAGAAAAGTATGAGAAATGGGATTGCGTTTACAATCACTTCGAGAAATTTGTCGGTGGTAAATGCACCTTTGGCGATGTCACCGTGGAACTGTGCGAGAAGTTCAGGGATTACCTGCTCAAATGTAAACAGATCAATCATCCCAATGCTTACATCTCACGCAATTCGGCGGCTGGCTATTATTCAACTTTCCGAGCCTTGTTGAAGATAGCTACAAAGAGAAGATGCTGCGTGAGAACTTGAACGATTTTCTGGAAAAAAATCGAATGGAAAGAGGTCAAGAAAGAGTATCTGACACTTGATGAAGTCAAGAAACTGGCAGCTACGCCATGCAAGATTCCAGTCTTGAAACAGGCATCCCTGTTTGCCTGCATGACCGGCCTCCGTATCAGTGATATCCTGAAGCTGGACTGGCGTGATTTTGAAGTCGGTCCGGATCAAGCTACTACATCCGTATCTGCACCGAAAAGACAGAAACAGAAGCCACCCTCCCCATCAGTCAGGAGGCACTGGAGTTGTGTGGCGAATGGGGCACCGGAAAAGTCTTCAAAGGCTTAACCCGATCCATGACCCATCATCCACTGAAACAATGGATTGCCGAAGCCGGAATCAGAAAGCACATAACCTTCCACTGCTTTAGGCACTCGTATGCGGTCATCCAAATCTCTTTAGGTACAGACATTTACACAGTATCGAAGATGCTGACACACAAGAATGTCACCACCACTCAAATCTATGCTGATTTGATTAACTCCAAGAAGCGAGAGACGGCGAATAAGATTTCGTTGAAATAATTCTATATTAACAATAGGGAATTCCGATTTTTCAGAATTCCCTATTTATTATTTCTCATCTTCCACAGCAATTTTAGGTAAACCAAGTCTTATTCGAACAATATCTAAAGCTAAAATATCTATACGCTGAAAATATAATTCAGCTTCTTGATTTGTTAATGCAGGATGAGGTGATTGAGGTGAGGCATTATAATGCCTTGTTTCTTTTCTTGAATTAGCAATTCCCATTAAATCTTTTATTGTTGTATCTCCAAAGAAAGGAATTAGTTCAGGAAAGGTTTCTTTAATTCGTCTATCAAGTCTATGCTTTAATGGATATAACCAATTAATCATGTCAATTAGTTTCCCCATAATTAGATAACACGCTCTTTCGTCGGATTCAATAGCACTATTATGCACTGCTATTAAATCTTTAATTTCTTCATCCAAAGAATCATAATTATTAAGAGCAATATGTAATTCATCCAAAATAGAGGTTTTCATATTTCCATTAGTAGGAATAGGAACTGCTCGTGCAAATGAAGGAAGCGTTTCCATTAAATATGTATCAATTTCAGCAATATTAGCTTCCCAACCTTTAGGTATCTCTCTAAAATCTATAGCTCTAATTCTTTTGCGAAATATCTGATTATAAGGAGAATTCAAAGAAATTCCTAAGACATATTTAAGTAACATCGTTAGTTTTTCCACAAAACCTGATGCCAAAATTGAATCATATGTTAAGTCATTATAATCTTTGATCGTTCCTTTTGTAGAAACTATAATACGATATTCATAGCCAGGTTTTAATTCCCTATAATCATCTGATATGATCCATTTATCATATTCAAAAGAATTATGCTCATATTCATCAATATGAATTGGCATAGGTTTGCTTTTATAGACTATATGCATATTATAAAATTGATTTACAAGCAAATATACACATTTAATATTAATAGCTACTACAATTTTATTGTTTTCTAAAAGATTAAATCCCAAATAATAGATTACATAATAAAGCCGAATTTAATTCATAGCTATTATGCTCTTAACTAGGAAAAAGCTACATATCGAGGACAAATGCTGCCACTTTCTTGGATTTATAGTATGGTATTAATGAAACGATATATATTTGCGCACAAACAATTAGCAAATATCACTATGAATCAGAAAAGTATAGAACATATAGCACTCCATTCCCTTGTATTGGTAGGTACTCTTGTTGTTGGCGTTTTAGTTCGTCAGTTTGTTTTATTCAAGGGTGTTGATGATTTCAGTAGTAGTGTTGCATTTTTTGCAACAGTAATTGTCTTGATGGCGATCTATACCAGTTTACAGACAACCTCTAATCAGTTTTTGCTGCCACGCATAGAAGCTTTTCTATTGCGTTTCTCTGCTTTTCAAACGATGAAAAATCACAATGATACCATTTCTGTTCCGGAAGTTCCTACAATCAAAGATTCAAACCAAGCTACGCCTGATGTCATTGAGTCTGCCCCTACCGCTGAAGAAACAATCTCTGAACCCTCAGAATATGAAGTTATGCGAAGCAACGCTATAGCAAAAAAGAACCATGCTACTCAAACCAGATTGGAAAAGGTTCTCAGCTATACGAAGCAAACAATGGTCGCCTATATGAGTGAAGAAGATCTCAACCGTTTATGTGCATACATCGTAGAATATAGTTCAGGCGATACCTTGCAGAAGATATCGCCTGTAAAGGTTGACTCACAACTTAAAAGCATTGATATAATGCACTTTGGATGGAATATTGGTAAAGCGTTTAGTAAAAAGCGTATTAATACCGCTACTTTCATCAAGAATGTTTTTGCTCATACCCTCCATGACTTAGAAATATCAACTATTGAGCGTAAAATGTCGAATACAGAAACAAATTGTACAATTTTATTAGAAAGAAATTCCTCATAATTATCTATAAATAGAAGCATTTATACTATCATCTTCTTAATTTTACCTTTTAATAAGTCTATGAAGTTTCTAAACGAAATACCGTGTTCTGCTATGACATCTTGAGGAACTATCACTTGGTATCCTCCTGCTATATGCACTTGACTATCATTATCCAATGTCGCATCTTTTAATCGACTATTCAATTCTCCAATGTTTGGGATAAACATAAGATGACATTCAATCTGTTCAAAAGGAGGATACTCGTGCTTACGAGCTCGCTCTAGAAATGATGTCATATCAGCAGCACAAAGAGCATAATGCTCTTTTTCTTGATAAGAAGTTCTATGCTGTAAGGTTGTCATCAAAACAGATCTATCAGAGGACCATCTAGATTTCACTTCTATATAATAGACTGGTAAATTGTTAATTTTCAGAATTAAATCTTGTCCACCTTGCTCATTTCTTACTAAAGGAGCTTCTAACGTATTTCCATTCAAAATATCATTAAGTTCTTTTTGTAATATTTCTTCTACAATAGCTCCAAGTTTTTTCTTGAACTCGATATCATTATTCTCTCGTTCTTCCTTCTCTAAAGCTTCCTTACCTAGCGTAACAATACGATCAAAATTAGGATCTTCTGCAAGAGCTGCAATTTTTTGTAATTTTATCTCATCTTCTACCTTCATAATAGTAAAAATACTTTCTTGGCTTTGAGGACTATCTATTACAGAAAGCATTAAATACGGACGTATTTGATTGATTATTGAAAACAAATTTCTCCAAATATGTCCATCCTCTGGATTGTTAAAACGCTCAATAATCTCTAAATATTGTTTCCGATGACTATCATTCGCAATAGTTCGTCTCCCATCATCTCCTTTAAATGGTTTTTGGATTTCATCTGCTAACTCTTGAGCTTTCAATTCGTTTACCTCAATAAAGTAAGGAGCAAATTCATTATCAACTAAATCTTTTTCTATTTTTTCAATGTTATTATTGCATATCTCATTATAAAGTCCTTTAAGACGTTTTGGTATACCGAATTCTTCTTTCTTAAGTTGGGATGCATATTTATATGTACCCATCTGATTGGGGTATACTTGGTAATTTCTAAGAAAATTTTGAGTATCTTTAAATTTAAACAATTCTTCAACTATCTTCAATATCCAACTTGTTTTACTACTTTTATCAGTATCTAGGGTAAAACCAAGCAAGGCATCATGCAATAAAGCATTATAACATTTTCGTACATCAAGTACTTCTTTCGCAACTTCTTCAGTGTTGTCTGGATAATAATCATAATATTCAGAAAGCAAATTAAAACATCTTTCAGGAAATCCTCCATAGCTATTTGCTATAAGTAATTTATATAAATCCATAATAGCACGCACTTCATCATAAGAAATTCGTTTTTTAGAATGCTGATTTATATCTACGGGGACTCCAGCAATTAAAGAATTTCTAAGGCTGTCATCATATAAAGTTAAACTTCAAAATAGCTTCCAAGAGCAACACATGCTTCTACATTACCAAAATTACTAGAACCTTCCTCTACTATATCTACAAAACGAGAATGCACAAATTTCTTAACAGACTCTGGTACTAATGTTCTAAGAATTGCTTTCATCTTGTTTCCAAAGTTAGCAGGTTTAACCAATTCTTTCTGAATACATAAGCTATATTCCTCATTCGGAATTATAGGCTTATTTAAATAATCAGCATGCCCATTATTCTTAAAATAGTAGCAAAGTTTATGTAACCAATCTAGATCAGATTCAGTAATAGTTGTTTCTTGTATCAAAGAAACAAGGCTATCTATAGAAATGATATGCAGATTCTCTGCTTCATTATCTACATACCATTCATTTATTACTTTACTCCAGAATAATAGTTCTTCTTTCTTGGGTAAGATTAAATGAACAGCTTTAGAAAGTAAATTATAAATAGCGTCTAACAAACTAACATCTTGTTCGCAAGCCAAATAAAGTTCATTACTAAGAACACGAATAGATTTAACTGGGATTGTCTTTCCATCTTCATATTCTACCAAATTTAAACATTCAAAGAAAGAAACCCATTCTTTTTGCAGTTCCTGATAATATTGATTAGTTTCATTATCACTTTTTCCTTTGACAAAATTAATCGGGCAAAGGAATCTTACATCTGTTAAATTCAGATATTTGTATGTTAAATATTTTTTTAGAGCATCACTAGCTTCCCTAATTATATCTTTATTTATCTGATCATGATGTACCTCTGCTTGAGGATTAAATCTCAACATAATGGAATCACGAGAATCCTGATCGCAGGTAAAGCTAGGACTATGAAATAAAAAGTTACCCCCCAATCTTTTGATCCGAGAAGAGGTAAATAAAGATAAAGACGAGGTATAGAGTTATCAAAATTAAATACCTTAAGGCCTTCTGATATTTTTTTAAATGGTAAAATAATAGTAAATTTACTTTCTCCTGTTTTCTCTTCCAAACATCTTAAACTTTTTAATAGGAACAAACTTATTATTTTATCTTTCTGCCCACTTTGTGAATGAAGAATGGTTGTCTCATAAACACGAAGATTTTCTAAATTGTCATAAATTTCTTCGTTTTGGAATGTAAAACTTTCCTCTTTTGCCCCTTCAACCTCATCAATAAAACTGATAGATTCAATATGCTTATTTAAAGCTAACACATATGGAACTAATTTAGGAGCTTCTTTTATTGCAATCTTAGTATTCTCGCGTTCTGCATTAAAGTTATGTTGATATTCAAAAATAGTTTCTCGTCGTGGGTTATCCTCTAAAAAGTTTAAATCTAATCCCCATTGTTGAGTCTTGGCTATCGTAGCATCAAGATCATCACTTAACTTGACTTTATCTTGAGCAGAACGTTTTATTATGAAATCTCTTCCTGAAAAATTATAAAATTTTAGACCTCCTAATAATGATAGTGAACCAGACAAACGAAAATCCAGACCAAATTTATGGGTAGTAAGGAAACCTGTTCCATATTGCCCAACTTGTATGATATCTTCTCGAACTTTCGAACTTGTCTGTAAAATAAGCGATTGTAATGTTGTACGAGTAAACGGTTGACCATTATGTTGAAATACGAAATGATCTTGTTTGCGTATAAAAACGATTTTTGTTTTTTTATTTTCATAAGCAACATCGCGAGCATTTTGCACTAACTCCCATATTGGACGGTCTGGTTGTACTCCAGGATTCTTTTGAAGGCCAGTAAGAATATCATTTGCATATCCTTCCCACATGTTTTTTTTTAAAGTATTTTTTGCTTCTTGTTCAATTTTTTCTCGCAAGTTCCGCTCTGTTTCTTCCATAACCATTAAATAATTCCAATTATATTATCATTATGTTTATTGTCTTTTTACTGTATTTTTTTGCAGTAGTGCAATATTAGTCGAGCATAAATTTCAACCAATATGCTCATAGTTTTTGTGAGCATTAAACAAATATACAGCAGAATATTTTATTCAAAGAATAATTTGCCTGATTTAAATATTAGATTAGACATTAGAACATCAAACTATTCTCATTTTTGTCGGACAAAAAGACTTCAATACAACATATATTATTTTTATACTAAGGATGTTGGCTCCCTTCTAATTAACGAATCATTGATTATCTACGATACTAAACATAAGAAATTTATAATCAATTATTAATCACCACCAAAAGTAATCTCACAGTTATATTCTGGTGATGTTTTCCACCATCAAAACACCAATTTCCTTTGCCAGCGAACAATTAAAAACGAGTACGTATGGCAAACGAACAAATCACATTTGATAAGCTGCCGCAGGCGGTAGGTTATCTCACAGAACAGATGGAACAAATCCGGCAAATGGTAGCAGCACTGCAACCGCAGGTTTCTTCCGACAAGCATCGTCTTATTGAAATTGACGAAGCTTGTAAAATCACACGAAAGGCGAAGCCTACCATTTACACGCTTGCGCGTAAAGGACTGATTCCGGCTTACAAACGAGGGAAAAAACTCTACTTCTATGAAGATGAGCTGCTGCAATGGATTGAGTCCGGACGCAAGCAGATGCAGGCAATGTCGCTCCAGGAACAGGCAGCGGAGATAGTACATGGAGCGAAACGCAAACCAAAGGGAGGTTATAACTTTTGATCTACACGGCTATGGAAACCTCCAAATTAACAGCAGAAGGTATTATCGGCGAGGCTGTGCGCATCGGAGCCAAGATGTCCGGCGGTGAGTTCTCGATAGAAGTCTTTCCTATCAAGATTCAGCGTATCATTGGCAGTTTACATGATTGTCAGGGCTATCCCGTGGATTATGTCGCTGCGGCTATCCTTGCGGCCATTGCGTGGGGATTGGCAACTCCCATTTGGTGCAGGTGAAGCGCAACTGGCTGGAAAGTCCCATTCTGTACATGGCACTGATTGGACGCCCTGGGGCCAATAAGAGTCACCCGCTGAGTTTCGCTTTCCAGCCGTTTATTGAACACGACTATTGTCAGAATCAGGAATATCAGAAGCTGTATGCCGAGTATGAACGCACTATGTCCATGAGTAAGAAGGAACGCTTGGAAGCCGGTTTGGATGAGTTTCCGCAGGCTCCCGTGCGCAGACGTTTTCTTGTTTCGGATATTACCCCCGAAGGATTGAGCCTGATACATGCCCAGAATCCCAGAGGACTCTGCCTTTGGTCGGACGAGCTGTCGGCTTGGTTCAAGAACTTCAACCGCTACAATAACGGTTCGGAAGAACAGTTCTGGCTTTCAGTGTTCAATGCCAAGCCCACGATTTCAGACCGCAAGAGTACGCAAAGTTCCATTTTTATCAGACGTCCCTATATCTCTGTTATCGGTACCATCCAAAAGAAGATTCTGGGCGAACTGGTCAAGGGCGAGCGTTCGAGTAACGGTTTCATAGACCGTATCCTTTTCGTGATGCCTGAGTCTGTCTTGAAAAGCAGATGGAACGACCGGGAAACTTCTGAAGAACTGGAAATCCAGTGGCAACAGATTATCGACAAGCTGATCGCACAGGATTGTCCGCATGACGAGAATAATGAGTTACAGCCTCAATGCCTGCCATTCGATGAAAATGCCAAGCAACGGCTTTACGGTTGCAGCATGAAAATGCCCGCCAATGTGATATGGAAACCAATGATGCTTTGGTAGGTATTTACTGCAAACTGGAAATCTACATTATCCGGTTTTGTCTGATTATCCAGCTTGCCCGATGGACTTGCGGAGAGTGCGACAAGCATACGATTGACCTTGAAAGCGTGAACCGTGCCATCCTGCTGGCCGAGTATTTTCGGACAACAGCCGTAAAAGTGCAGACTGCCGTCAGTCAGGAACAGTTGAACGAATTGCACCGCAACATCTACCTGAATCTGCCTCAGAGATTTACAACGGCAGAAGGTATCGGCATTGCTGAAAGTTACGGGATGAAGGAGCATGCCTTCAAGATGTTTCTAAAACGCCACATCGGAACATTATTCAGAAAAGAGAATCATGGAGAATACAGTAAATAAACCTGTTACTATGCACATTTTCGCAACCGAGGGGTTTGTGAAAGTTTGCGAAGTG
>ENA-OQER01001154-OQER01001154.1-human-gut-metagenome-genome-assembly--contig:-NODE-1154-length-13295-cov-2.795565_pt1 | contig 13295 bp, 30 predicted proteins | sample MGYA00242797_ERZ504639 | MGnify/ENA primary metagenome ERZ504639 (study PRJEB26092, sample SAMD00036306) | human gut metagenome | host: Homo sapiens | study: EMG produced TPA metagenomics assembly of...
CAATTATTGGTTATTTTTCGCAAATTTTAGTGAAATATCGCTTTTCACCCTACAGTGCGTCCAGCCTACGGCCTTGCCCTCAATGTGCACCTCTCCAGCGGGCGTGTAGATCATGGGCGCATAAGCCGGGTTTGCGGGCATCAGGGTCAGCGTGCCGGGGTTGTAATATACCCGCTTGAGGGTAGCTTCACCATCAATGCGCACTGCGGCGATCTCTCCGTTCTCAACCTCCGGCTGGATGCGGATATACACCACGTCTTTATCGTGGATGCCGGCATCTACATGCTGTCGCCGTGGCAGGTCAGGGAAAATCGCACCGGATGTTCTCCGGCACGTCCACCATTTTTTCAATGTTCTGCTCTGCCGTGATGGGTTCCCCGCAGGCAATGCTGCCGATCAGCGGGATCTTCTTCATCTTTGGCATCGGCTCAAAGCCCGGGGGGATGGTGGGCTTCTTGGGCTCCGGCTGTTCTTCCAGCCATCAGGTAGGCGGGGGTGGTCTGCAGCGCATCAGCAAATGCTGCAATTTTTGATTGTGGGATATCGGCTTTACCATTTTCAATCTTACTTATAGAAGATTTATCTTTATAGCCCATCTTGTGAGCCAGTTCTTCGACTGTTAAGCCAAGCTCCGTGCGGCGGCTTTTGATTTCTGTCGTATAGAGTTGCCATAAAATCACCAACCTTCGCTCTTATCTTATCATAGAGTGGAATAATATTCAAGTATTTTTTATTTTTTCCTCAAAAAAGGTTGACTTTATTTCCACTCGGTGCTATTATGTGGTTAGTGGAATTCAATTCCACTTTGAAAGGAGGTGACAACCATGACCGACACCAATGCGCTGCGTTCCATCATTGCAGATTCCGGGCTTAAATATAAGGCCATTGCCGAAATTATGGGCCTGACACCGTATGCTTTGCAGATGAAAATTGATAACGAGACCGAGTTTAAGGCCAGTGAAATTGACACTCTGCCAATACTCTCGGCATGGACATGCAGCAGCGTGATTCCATATTTTTTTGCAAGAAAGTGGAATTTAATTACACTTTTGCAAGTTCATCCAAAGGAGGTGAAGAAGATGAAGAACAACATCCAGAAAGAAATCCAAGAGCGCCGCGAACACGCCGAGCGCTTAAAGAAAATCGCCCTCAAGCTGTTCGAGCAGCTCAAGAGCGAAAATGTCAGTTTTTTCGGACGCAGAGCGAATCATTAGTCTGCTTTCTGCATCCGTAAAAACTGAGCGCGATGACCGGATTATTTAATCCATGCTGGAGGGACTATAAATCTTACTATCCTCAAGATTGATTAGTTGCTCCAGACAGTCGCTGTACCAAGAAGCCAGTACGCAGGCTGCCTGTGCAGGGTCATTCAAGTCAAGACCCTGCGGACGCTCACCGCGCTGCAACGCAATCTGCAATTTGTTGTTTGCATAAGCAAGTGCCAGATTGTGCCGAATTTTATTTCCATCACTCATGATTTCCACCTCCCTTCTGCCCAAGTATACCGCAGGAGGGAGCCAACCACAAGGAGGTGAACCACATGGACAACAACAAAAAGCCCAGCGGACCTGTGGAAGAGGAACGCTGGGCGAAGATAGAAAAGGAAGTTCAGGAGCTTAAACGGAGCAGGTCAATCCTCAGCATCGGCTTGTTCCTGCTGAGCGGCCTGTATGGAATCTTGATCCTCTGCATCATCTTGAGAATCATCCGAATCGAGGACACTTTGACCTCGATCATCCAATTCAACGCTCTGGTTGGCGAGCATCTCCAAAGCTCGGCGATTCGCTCATTCGTATCCTCAACGATTTTGAAATGCTCCTCCGTGCGCTGTCTGAAGTTTTCTGACCTTTCTGCTTCCTCTCGCTGTATTTCGAGCATTTCCTGTTGATATTCTGCCGTTGCAGACCATGAAGATTCTTCCTTTTTGTCATGTTCGCTGGACAATGCCTGACCTGCCAAAAACAGAAGAATTGTAACGATGATGCTGATAATTCCAACCCAGTCTTTTTGGGGGATTGCATTATCCGGAGTTTTTACTTCGGCGATTTTGGCGTTGATAGTTTCAACCGCCTCTGTAGGTAGAAGTGGTTCGACTTCATCCAGAACAGCTTGAGTACTTGCCAGCGGCACGGTTTCGGATTCTTTTTCGCTGTAAGTACTTTCGCTCCATATCGAGTCTAACTGATCCGCAAAAGCCGCAGCATTTGAGTAAAGATTTGTAATGTTGCTTGTTCGGAGTGCGGTGGTGAGATTTAGCACATTGGAATTCAGCATTTCTGTCGATAACCGGAAAGCGGGACTTTCCATTGCCGATCCGTAGAGCGCCGAAATCTGATTGGTGAAATTGAGATTTGCTCTGGCCTGACCAGCCAGATTCTTGGCGAGATTGGATAGTTGATACTCTGGCACACATAATCTGGCATCTTTCGCCAAGCGGTACGCCATGTTGTTCCATTCTGCGGTTTGGTAAATCGATTTCATCTGGTTGCTCACCATGCGAACAGAATCCGCCATTTTCGCCGCTTCGGACACATAATTGCTGAGTTCTGACAGCTGGTATGCTGCCGTCTGAGCTGCAGAGCTCAACTCGTAAAAATTTTGCATTTTATCACCTCCCTTCTGCCCCTCTATTCTACCGCAGAAGGGAGCCACCCACAAGGAGGTACATCTTCACCATGAACGACATCATCTTATCCACCCAGAACGGCGAACCGGTGGCATCCAGCCGGGAAGTCGCTAAGCGCTTCGGGAAGAACCACCGAGATGTTCTTCGCGCAATCGAGGACATTCTGGAGGGGGTGCGCAAAATTGCGCAGACCCCCAAAGATATCACAGCGCAAAATTGCGCTGTGACCCAGATGTTCTTCAAATCCGAGTACACCCACCCTCAGAACCACCAGAAGTACCCCATGTACCTGATGAACCGGGACGGCTTTTCGCTGCTGGCCATGGGCTTTACCGGCAAGGAGGCGGTGCAGTGGAAGCTGAAGTACATTTCCGCGTCAATGCAATGGAAAAGCAGCTGGCCGCGCAGCACAAAGGGCAGCGGGCCGTGCAGGATGCCAACATCCAGAACGCCATCGACCGGGTGATCGAAGCCCGGAAGAAGCTGGACGAGAACACCGCTTTTCTGGACGAGTGCCGCAAGAACCGCGAGGACAGCAAGGCCAAGTATATGCAGGTCAAGGCCCTGTGCGGCGAGTTCAAGGCCATTTACGGCCAGCATTGCGACACGGTGCGCACCATGGAGAACGTGGTGCGCGGCTCCCAGAGCTTCCTCACCAGCGCCATTGACAACCTGACCATCGTTTCCAAAGGCTACCCGTTCTACGCCGCCTGATGGACAGCCTGCTGGATGGGCTGCCCGCCGAAAAGAAGGAGGAATAAAATGTTGAACACATCAACCATTCGCGGCACTTTCAAGCAGATCCCATACTGGAAGCTGCGGGGACGGTTCCACAGCTGCGGCTACCGCGATCAGGAAGTGGCCGAGTACATCGGCATTGGCCGGGACACCATGAGCGGCAGGATGCAGGGACACAACCCGTGGACCAGCACGGAGATCACTGCAATGTGTGAGCTGCTGGGCATCCGGCAGAATGAAATCGGGGAGTATTCTTCCCGCGTGTCGAGGAAGGAGAATCCACATGAGCAAACAGTACACCCTTGCATCCGAGCGGGCCGACGCGCCCACCGGATGCGCGTACGTGCACCGACGTTCTGGAACAAGTGGTTCCGCTGGGATGGAAGCCGGGCATCCGGCTGCTACCAGCTGGGCGGGCAAGTCAAGGACGAAACCCACACCGGCCTGCAGGTTTTTGCAGATGGCGAATGGCACCCGGTCATTGGATGGACATTGGACAGCTGCGGCCCCGCAACTGACTATCAGGAGGTAGGAGCATGAAAATCAACCCGAACGCTCAGTTGAAAATCCAGCTGGGATCGGATGGCAACCCCAAAATTTACGCCTGCGGCACACAGATGGAACAAGCGGCTCTTTGCACCGCATTGGTCGCGGGAATCTGTATGGACAGCAAAGACCCAGCAGAGACAATCATCAACATCATGACAGCTGCCGCTGATCTTATGGACAGAATGGAGGAAACCCACCAATGAAGATTAAATCCTTTGTCTGGTACTGGCTGGCAATGGCCTGCTTTGTGGTGGGCCTGCTGTACGGCATGGGGCTGGAGGGCAGCTTCCAGACCGGCGGCACCGTCTCGGACGGCGCGTTCATCACGGCCATGGTGCTGATCCTGCTGGCGGTATTCTTTGCCCGGCTGGCTTCTACGCCGCCGATCAGGAGAAAAAGCGGAGTAAGAAGGTGCACCAGCAGCCCCGCAACACCGTGAAGAGCGGAAGGAAGGCGGGCTGACACCACCCATGAATAAAGGAAAGCACTTTACCCGCGTTTGTTTGGACTGCGGCAAGGTGATGGAAAATGTTGCTGGCAACCTGCGCTTTTGCGCTTCCTGCCGCAGAGAGCGCCACAACCAATATTGCAGGGATTACAGGGCGCGCAATGAAAACCCTGCCCGCGTCATGTGGTACACCGTCTGGGACGCAAAGACCGGCGATCTGCTGGCATCCGGCACGTCTGAGATGTGTGCCTGGCGGCTGGGCTACAAGAGAGCGAACAGCTTTGCGTCTGCCGTCAGCCATGGGCTCAACGGCAGCCATCGAACTTACAAGTACACATTTGCGCGGGAACGTATCGACCGCAGCGAGGTGGACAGCCTGCCGCCGGTACGCACTATACGAAAAAAGCCCGCCGGTGCGCCAACACCGACGAGCTGCAAGGGATGATGAGTTTGAACGACTTCATCACCCCGATGATACCACAAAATCGGAGGTTTTTACAGATGGAAAAAATTATGTTGAGATTCAGGGCCGCTTTTCGAGCGACGGCAGGTTTGTGGGCGGGAACTATGTCCCGGAAGTCATCGACAAGCTGATGAACGATGTCTATTCTACCCTCGGTCAAGCAGGAAGCCTGTACCGCCTGCGCGTCACGGTCGAGGTCGAAGATCTGGGTGCCGAGGTCAAGTTCGGGAAGCCTGCAAGCGAAACGCAGCACTCCCCTGCTCTGCAGCGTTTGACCGCTGGAAAGCTGATTCCTGCACCGGACATCTCCCCTGCCGCCATTGACCCGGCACCTGAGGTGGCAGTATGAATCCGATGTACGACCTTTCCCTTGACGGCTACGGCCCGGCACTTGAGCCGCCGGATGATTACTATTTCCTGCCGCGAGGGACAGAACAGACCGAAGATCAGGAGGATGAAGAGTAATGGAAAGCACAAGCATTTACGCCGCTCTGGCCGCTGTGCAGAGCGAACTCAAGGCCCCTAAGCAGATGAACACCTTCGGCGGGTACAGATATCGTTCCTGTGAGGACATTTTGGAAGCAGTGAAGCCTATTCTCAAGGCTCATGACCTGCTGCTTACGCTCTCCGATGAACCGAAGTTCTTGAGGGGTGGCACTACATCGAAGCCACTGCAAAATTGGAATCTCTGGATGGTGGCTGCATTTCCGTGAAGGCATACGCAAGAGAGCCGGAGCAAAAAACCAAGATGGACGCTGCACAGGTGACGGGAACATCCAGCAGCTACGCCCGCAAGTATGCCCTGAACGGCCTGTTCTGCATCGACGATACCAAGGATGCCGACACGGACGAGTATCATGCGGCAGAAGGTCGAAACCCCGCAGGTGTGAACAAGCCGCAGAAGCAGCCTGCTCAGAAGCGTGAAGCTCCTGCTCCGAAGCGTAATGCTCCTGCCCCGAAATCGCAGCCTGTACAGGAACAGCCCTTTATCTGCGCCTGCTGCGGCAAACCACTTCAGCCGGTGTCTTATAAGAACCGCACCGTTGAACCGGCAGAGACCGCCGCAAGCACCAAGAAGAAGTTTGGGCGCGTCCTGTGCTGGACGTGTGCCCAGAAACAGCCGAAGGAGGGCTGATCTATGCTGAACATGATCGCAGCTATTGGACGTCTGACCCATACCCCGGAACTCCGCACCACCACAAGCGGCAAGGAGATCTGCTCTTTTGATGTCGCCTGCGAACGCAGCTATTCTGCAAATGGCCAGCGCGAGACGGATTTCTTGCCCTGCGTTGCATGGGGCAAGACGGCGCAGTTCATCTCCCAGTATTTCGACAAGGGCAGCATGATCGCCGTCAATGGCAGCTTGCAGACCCGGAAATATCAGGACAAGCAGGCAACAACCGCACTGCCTATGAGATTCAGGTGCGTGAGGTCAGCTTTTGCGGCTCGAAAGCCCCTGACAACACGTCTACACGGGGTTTTGATGAACAGACGGAAAGTTATGCCCGCGAAGCTAGAAACGCTCAGAGCGCCCAGCAGACGGCTGAGACCGGCACGGACGATTTTGCCGTTATCAACGACGATGAAGATTTGCCGTTCTGAGCGGCAGAAATGAGGGAGAGAAAAATGCCAGCAAAAAGAAATATTATGCCGGAAGAGGTGCGCAATGCAAAGCTTCTTCTTAGTAAGGGCCTGTCAGATGCAGAGGTCGCAGCCATTATCGGTCGTTCCGTGTCGGCAGTTATCAATATCCGCAACGGTGCATACGACTTCATGCTTGCGGATGTACCGAATGATACCCCGGATGATAGCCGGGTGTGTATCCTGCTGAAATCTATCGACAGCCGCCTGTACCAGCAGAACGAAGACATGAAGAAGGCCATTGACCAGCTGGTGGTCCTGAACAGTGCCCTTGTTGAGCTTCAGAACGAGATCAAGGTGTGCTCTTCCTGCATGACGGCAATGCTGGATGCCCTGAACGAACTCAAGAGCAAGAACAGCCAGCAGGCTGAACAGGAAACCACCCCTACGAAGTATCCGGGCAAGAATTTTGCGAACTGGGGAGAGGTTATTCGCCGTGTTGAGGTCTACGGTGACAAGTTCATTGCGGACAACCTGCGCGGAACCAAGGCCAGTCTGGACGGCGTTACGCTGTATCTGGCCTGCACCCCCAGCACGAAGAAGTTCCTCAAAAGCAGCGCTGTTGCAATCCCCCGCATCAAACAGCAGTGCCGGAACGTCATCGGCTACGGCGTAGAGGTTAAGATCATCGACCTGTAAAAACCAAAGAAAATGGTTTTTACGAAAAGCGTTTGGTTTTCAAAAACGGGAAGGAGGTGGTTAGTGGTGGACGATATCGAAATGGCTCGCCCAAAAGGCTTGTTGATACCCTTTGACAAGTTCGTAATCTTGGACATCCTGCCACCTGAGCAATACAAAAATGTGCTCACAAAAATGCGGCAGTATGTGGAGCACGGCAAAGAGCCGGAAGGGCTTGAAGACCTTGAGAAGATGGCATTTGAGTCTTTGAGAAGTTCAATGGATACAAACATTGAAACGTACAGACGTTCTATTTTGGCAAACAGGAAAAACGGACGAAAAGGCGGCAGGCCCAGAAAAGCCACTGAAACCGACGGGATTGCAGAAGAACCCACAGAAACCCATGGGTTTTCCGAGAAACCCACTAAAACCGATGGGGGGTTAAAGTACAAAGTACAAAGTACAACAGATACTAAAGTATCTGATAGTAGTAGCGCTGAAGCGCTGCCCCCTACCCCTAAAAGCAGGTTTTCACCGCCGGATGTTGAAACGGTGAAAAGTTACTTTGCGGAGAAGGGTGGCACAGAAGCGCAGGCTATTCGGTTCCATGCCTATTACGAATCCAACGGCTGGAAGGTGGGCCGGAATCCCATGAAGAACTGGAAGGCAGCAGCATCCGGGTGGATATCCCGTGACCGGGAGCAGCAACCGAACAAGCCTGCACCGGGCAATACATCCAGATCTGCAGCGGATGTCTATGCAGACATCTTCAAGGGGGTGATTTGATTGACGATGGAGAAGATCATCGAACTGCTGGCCGTGGCAGATGCCTATTTCGGCAAGCCCCAAACAGACGAGAGCCGGAAGGCGATTTCCACGGTCTGGGCAAAGTCAGACCTTCGGACGGCCCCGGATGATATCGCAGAACAGGCGTTTTACGATGTCATACAGCACTGCAAGTGGCAGGACAAGCTGCTTCCTGACTGGCTGGAGCGGATTCAGAAGATTCAGGGAGAGCGGCTCATGACAGAGCGTTGCATGCATTCACACCGTAAGTTGCAGAAGATGCTGAAAGCCCGCGCAGAGCGGAAGCTTTTGAAAGAATAGCCCGCATATGGCGTTCAGAGCGTCCTGCACGGCTCCCTGAACGCGGTTTTAGGGCAAACCGGAAAAGTTATACTGCAAAACGCAAAACGCCGTTCAGGGCCGTTTCTCGTGCTCTGAACGCATGGAGGTAAAAAGCACTATGAACCTGTATGAGATCAACTCGCAGATTTTGGACTGCATCGATCAGGAGACCGGCGAGGTTATGGACATCGACCGGCTTGAAGAGCTGAACATGGCAAAGGCCGAGAAGGTGGACAACATCGCCTGCTGGGTAAAGAATCTCGAAGCCGATGTTGCGGCCTTTGAAGCGCAGGAAAAGGCTTTTGCTGACCGCAAGGCAGCCGCAAAGCGCAAGATCGACAGTCTCAAGCACTATCTGACCGATGCTCTGGGTGGGCAGAACTTCAGCAGCGACCGGTGCGCGGTGAGCTTTCGCCGCAGCAAGGCGGTCAGCGTGCTGGATGAAGCCGCTGTTCCTGCTGAGTACATGACCGAGATGACCACCCGCGCACCCAACAAGACGGCCATTGCGGCCCTGCTCAAGACCGGCACGGCAGTGCCCGGCTGTGAGCTGGTGGAACGTGTAAACCCGTCTGTGAAGTGAGGGAGGATGGGACGATGGATGAAGTTAGACTGATTGACGCGAACGCTTTGCACAAGCGCATCGAAATGAACCTTCGTGCCAGCAATCCGTTCACTATTGAAGAATGTTGCTATAAGGATGCCCTGAACAGCGTGGACGACGCTCCCACCATTGACCCGGAAACACTGCAGCCGACATGGCGCAACCCTGAAACGGACCCGCCCAAGGTCGAAACCGAAGTGCTGATTTTGTACCGCAACGATATTGACGGATACAGTATTACGACAGCGCACTATGAAGACGGGAGCGTTTTTTTACAAGATAGCGTATGGTATTGGGAAGATCTTCCGATTGGGGGACATACGACGAGGAACGGGACGACTACAAAATCCCGAAAGGCTGGTGGGAATACCGCCATTTCAACCCGGACGACGTTACAACAACAAGATAGACCGCCCCGTGGTAGGCTGGATGCCGCTGCCGCCGGAGGAGATTACAAAATGAGCGAAAAACGTATGGTCTACGCGGAGGACGTGATCCAGAGAATCCGCGACCTGGCCCCGGAAATCCTGGGCGGCTGGTATAACCCATACATGGAGAACGAGTTGGAACAGCTTGTTTGCATTGTTGAAAGCACTCCGACGGCAGCAGATACGGATGTCCAGCGCTGGCGCAAAACGGCAGAATGTCCGCCGACAGAAAATGATGCTGCATACGGAAAGGTCATCGCATTTTATCGTTGGGCAAAGGCAGCACAGGCCGCAAAGTGGGATTTTGTGGCAGGTGCACCGGATACTTTTCCTCTTTGGATGCCGATGCCTGAACTGCCGGAGGAAAAACGCTCATGACATTAGGATTTGCGATGTTCGCCGCAACGTTTATTGTTGCTGTTGTTGCAGCTATTATTGCAGTCTGCTATGCGCTTGTCTGGCTGCTGCGCGATCACCCCATAGCTCTTGCAGCAACTACCGCTTTTATGATTTGGATGCTTGCTGTGGCTCTGATCTACAAAGTAGGAGGTGCGCCGTGATTGAAGTCGAACAGCTTTCACTTTTCACGATGCTGTCCCCTGTTCCGCCTGCCGTAGCGGTCTGCTGCATGGATGGAAGCCGGGTTGATGCTACACCTGCAGAAAGCTGGATGCAGCGGCTTGTGCAGGGCGGTGAGTATGTCGTTCAGGTCGCTAGTCATCCAATGGTGCTCAGACCGGCAGATGGCACGGCAGACGACGTTCCGGCAGGACACCGGTATTATCACTACACCATCGGAGAACGCCTGTTCTCGGGCGTGTTTGTGGGAAGAGAGAGGGTGAGAACATGAGCAAGGAAAATATAGGCCGGAATGCCGAGCACTATGCAGACCCGACACCGACCGCGGCCATGCGCAACATCTGCCGGGACGAGTACCAGAAGGAAGCCGCCAGGCTTGACAGAATCGGAGACATCGTTCCCCTGCTGCGCCAGATGGCAAATATCGCAGGGTTTGAAATCATAGGCCGCATCCCGCTGAGGGACAAGCAACTGGAAAGGAGTATCGGTAAAATGACGCAGAGAGAGATTCAGGAAAACCTCATTCGCACCGTTCGCGATATGCTGCTCACCTCCTGCGAGAAGATGGGCGCTCAGAGCATCGAACATTGCTGGACGCGGCACGATGGCACGGAGGTAAAGCTGATCCTTGCCATTCACCCGGCTGGTGAGAAGGAAGAAAAGCCGGAGGATGAGCTGTACACCTATGCGAGAGCTGCTGTCCAGAAATTTGGCATGAACAAGCAGGTCGATATGGCTATCGAGGAAATGTCCGAGCTTACCAAAGCACTGCTCAAGTACCGCCGGGCATCGGATTGCGCGACTACTGTAAAGAGCGGCGACAACATCCGTGAAGAGATGGAAGATGTCAGAATCATGCTGGCCCAGCTCGACTGCATCTATGGCCGTAGTCCTCAGTGGGCCGAAAAGAAGCTGGCCCACCTCAAGGAGCTGGTCAAGGGCGAGGAAGGTGATGGAGATGTCTGAGCATTTCAAAATTGATTGTAACCTCGTGGATGACCGACGTGCTATTGCCGCTATTCTGGCTTATAACGGATATGTTGTCCGCATGGGAAAAGAGAAACGGGGCGGTAAGTCTGCCCAGATCTATTTCGTGGAGTATTGGAGGGGCGACGATGAGCGAGAAAATGAGCACTGAACGTGCGGCGGAGATCCTCAACCCGGCGCACCGCGAGAGTTACGAGAGTATGGAGCCAGTGAACGAGGCTTGCAGGATGGGCCGGGATGCTCTCCTGCTGAAGATTCCTCGCAGCCCCTTCCCGGACGGCGACAAGAGTATTCTGGCTTGCCCCAACTGCGGCAGCGGTGAATACCTGCACAACATCGACACGGCCCGGAACGTGTTCTGCGGCCAGTGTGGACAGGCTATCAAGTGGGAGGACGACGATGAATAGACCCAGAACGGCGGCCAGCATTCGCCGCAGCTATACAGGTGCAAGAAGCCGTGCAGAGGGCGAAGGCTTTGAAAGCATCATTGACAATGCCTGCGCCTATTACAGATCCATCGGCCTTGCAGACATCGAAAAGACCCCAGAACCGATGCGTCCGATTGGAAGCCCGGACCGTGCTGGCCGGTTCCTTGCTTGCTACACGAAACAGGCCCAGCCGGACTACAAAGGCGTTCTCAAAGGCGGAAGAGCCATCAATTTTGAAGCAAAGCACACTGACAGTGACCGGCTGACCTTTGATCGTGTGTTGACCGCGCAAGCGCTTCGTTTGAGCCGCACAGAAGCTCTCGGAGGTGTCGCCTTTGTACTATGCTCATTTAGCGGCAGGGCTTTCTACCGCGTCCCGTGGGCCGTATGGAAGGACATGAAACGGCTGTTTGGCCGTAAGTACATCACCCAATCAGACATTGAAATTTACCGCGTCCCGTTTGCAGCACCCGGAGTGCTGCTGTTTTTGGAAGGAGTAAAGGAGGAACAATGATCCGCACATGGACACCTGAAAGCGAGAACGAAAAGCCACCTAAGAATGAAAAGGCCCAGCTGGTGCGGGCATGGTTTGAACGACTGCCAAGAATGCGGGCACAGATTCAGCAGCAGGAAGAGCGCATTGTAGATCTACAGTGCATCGCTACCGCCACCACATCCAGCGTTTCAGCTGCACCTGGTCGTTCTGGAACCAGTGACAAGGTGGGGAACGGTGGCGCGGCCATTGTGGAAGCAGAGGAAAAGCTGGCTGCCCTCAAGTGCGAGTATGTGGAGATGCAGAAGGCGGCCATTGATACGGCATATCTGCTGAATGCTGACACGGCATCCATCCGCCGCAGCAAGTGCATCATCCTGTGTTATGTTGAGGGTAAGACCCGTGAGCAGGCCGCCGCTGAGGTGGGCTTTGCACAGGCACACACGGCATCCAGAGCCATCACAGTAGGGTTTGAGGCCCTTGCAGAGATCTGGGAAGCAACACCTTTTTGCGATTTTGACGAAAGTGCATAAAAAACGCGTGATTTTTTGTACAGCTTCGGGTATGTACGCGGTATGTACGCGGTATGTACAGAAACCGTGCGAAAGTGATTGAATAGTACCATCGGCAATGCCGGAAAGGCAAACCGATACACGCAGTCTCCGAAACGAACCTCCATGATAATTTTCCTCCTTTTGGCTTTGCAGGCATTTTTCTCTCTTCACGTTTCGCGGACTGCGCATCTATGCGATACACTGAAACAAAGGCAGCCTGCCGCTCATGAGAGACAGGAGGCGGTTCGATTCCGCCGTATCGCACCGTATGGCGCATGGACCAGACAACCCGAAAGGCCGCACGTGTAACCTCCCGTGCCAAGAAAAGGCCTTAGAATCCTTGCCAAGGTGTAGCTTTCCTGACAGGATGTGCGCCAACCAACAGCCCCGGCGGCGAACCGGAGCTGTTTTTATATGGCCGCCTGAGCGCAGTTTGGAGCGCGGCGCGTGTGTGTAGACACGGCTGGTTCGATTCCAAGGGCGGCTTTTTACTCTGGTAGCTCAATTGGCAGAGCGATGGTCTCCAAAACCGTAGGTTGCAGGTTCAAGGCCTGCCCAGAGCGCCATGCAATGTACAGTCGGGGGACGGCTGTGCAAAGCATAGCGGGGCATCTGGCCGCGAAAGTTCCAGATGCAGCGGCACCCGCCCGTTTTACGCCTGTCCGTCAAACTGAATGCATGGGTGCTGCTTATTTTTTTTTGACATCTTTGCCGTTCGGTTTTCCGGGCGGCTTTTTGATTTTACGGCAAGAGAGGTGGTGACGTGGCCAACGAAGAAAATCTCATCCCGTTCAACGAACGAACTGAGAGCGAACAGAGACAGATCGCCCAGAAGGGCGGCATTGCTTCCGGTGCGGCCCGCCGCCGCAAGCGCAGCATGAAAGAAGCCGCCGACTACTATCTCAGCCTGCCGGAGACCGACCTCCGCCGGGTGAATGCCTGCTGCGGGATGAGGTGGACAATGAGGATATCGACAATCAGATGTCGGTGGTCATGGGCATACTGAAGCCG
>ENA-OQER01001155-OQER01001155.1-human-gut-metagenome-genome-assembly--contig:-NODE-1155-length-13293-cov-9.350828_pt1 | contig 13293 bp, 17 predicted proteins | sample MGYA00242797_ERZ504639 | MGnify/ENA primary metagenome ERZ504639 (study PRJEB26092, sample SAMD00036306) | human gut metagenome | host: Homo sapiens | study: EMG produced TPA metagenomics assembly of...
CTTTAGATGCATCCACTGCAAAATACTCAGATGCTGTTCCTGTCGTCTGAAATCCCATTACTTTTAATTCCTCACAGAGATTATACTTTCCATGACGACATGGATAGCAATGTCCACAATATACCTGAGGCTCTATCGTCACCTTCTGTCCCACATGAAACTCTGTGACATTTTTTCCAAGTTCTGTAATCTCACCTGAAACCTCATGTCCTTGTGTTACCGGATATTTTGTAAACGGATGTTTTCCATGATAAACATGAATATCTGATCCACAAATACCAATATTCATAATCTTTACCAAAACCTGATTTTCCTTTACCTCCGGAACCGGAACCTCTCTGAAAATAATTTCTCCCGGATTTGTCATTACCTGCTGTAACATAATTGTTTCCTCCTTTTTTATGTTGTTTTATTTTATGTTTTATAAATTGTTTTATCAAAGTAATTACATTATTACCTTGTAAACACAATTTGTCAATATGTTTTTTCATATTTCTATATATTTCATAATTTCAAAATCTATTTTTTGTGTATTTTTCACAATTAACATGCAAAAAAAAAGGAAAGGAAACCGTAGTTACTGTTTTCTTTCCGTTTTTTACTATAATATGATATGAGGATCAAAAAATTACAATTCACCCATATGTTTTGTAAAAAAGTATTTCGCTGCTCCAACAGCTGACGCTTCTTTCTTATACGAACAATTCTTCAAGTATGAAACATCATGCTCAAAGCCATTATATGCCATCACTTTTTCTCCCAGTGGTATCATATAATCTGACAATACACCTCCCACGTCACCTCCTAGTATGATATCCATATCATATGCCATCCGCAGATTTGATATCAAAACAGCAAGATGATCCAGATACTCATTCCATGTCTGCAAAGTTTTTTCATCACCACTTTCAATTTTTTCCATAAATGCATCCAGTGACTGCCTGTTATCTTGTGTCAGTACGCTTGCAGCACAATATGCATCTGCACATCCTGATTTGCCACAATAACACTTTCTTCCACCGGGAACGAGTATCATGTGACCGAACTCCCCTGCTTTCTGGTTTTGCCCTCGAAACAGCTTTCCATCTATACAGAATGCACCTCCTAAGGTGTGGTTCAAAGACAGATATATCGCATTTGGATACTTTTGTTTTTTTTCTGCAAGCATTGCAGCATTAGCATCGTTTTCAAAATATACCGGAAGTTCCAGAGCCTGTTCTAAAAAGCGCAGACTATAATTCTCTATAGCTAAAGCATGGGATTTTAAAACGATCCGTTCTTTCTGATCAATAATTCCCGGAATCGCCACTCCAATCCCAAGCAGCGTATCCTTCGCTAATTCGCCTTCAAGAAAAGTTTTGACCTTTTGTGCCACCTCTGTACAATAGGATAATTCTGCCGTAAATTTTAAGCGGATGCGATCTTTTTTTATAATCTCATCTCCAAGATTTACTAATACCATTTCTATATGATTCGCTGTAATCAAAATTCCCATTGCATGACAGTATGACTTATTAATCCCTATACTTTTTGCCTTCCTTCCACCGGTTGAAGCATATTCCCCAGTTTCTTCCAACACCCCTTTTTCTAACAAGTCATTCACATTTGCTAATACAGTCGGCATACTCAAGTTTAACTCTTTTGCGATTTCTGCCTTGGATGTAACATGATTGTTCAGCACATAATTAATTATTTTTTTTCTTGTTATATTTTTTTTATCTTTATTTTCCGTTTTCTTACCCTCTTTTATAAAATATATTATAAAAGAATTATATGCTTTTTTATTCTTCTTGTAAAGTAATGTTTTATAATTAATCTCCGACAGAATAAAGGAATATCTGAAAAAGGGATTTGCATTAGATGATGACCGACTAAAAAGACTTGGCGGAGGCTATCCCTGATACCTTATTCTTTCTACCAACGTTTCCTTTTTCAGATTACTGCTTAAAACGCAGGAAAGTACAATCTGCAACAGACCGACCAAAAAATCATAATAAAAATTGGTACGATTGGAACATGATAGATATTCATTCCAAATATTCCATTATGTTTTGCATAGGAAAAAAAGTGCATAGCCGAGCGGCAGACCAATGATCAAAGCTACGCATATGGTACCAACCGTAAACATCAGTCCCTGTAACTGCAGGCATAAATTTAATTGTTTATTTGTCATACCCACAGCCTGTAATATACCATATTCCTGCTTTTTTGTCGTAATATTCATGATCATGGTATTCGCCATATTCATAAAACCGATGAGTCCTACAATAGCCATAAACAGATAACAGCCAAGCTTCATCATGCTGCTTGCAAATTCGGCAGATTGTAACTGCGCATGATAAGTATCCATTTTTATATGCGAAGTATTAGAAATCAAAGTATTCAGACTTTGTTCTACAGATGCCACATCTTTTTTATCACAGTCCACCCACAGATAGCCATAGGCTGTTCCTCTCGGATTCATGGAACGATATACACCTTCCGGAATGACAAGATAAGTGTCCGCACTTACAAAAGATCCTGCAATCTTTCCCTGATAGGTATAGGTTCCACTTCCATTCTCAAAGTCAAATGCAATGGATTCACCCGGAGCATATCCATCTTGTTCCATCCACGTTGACCAGCCAAAGAAAATATCACCATTCTTTACCGCCTGATCATAGTCCATAGAGCCAATATCCCCGTCCTGGCGCATAAAATCAAAATCTTTTTTACTCACAATATCAGCCGGAAACCTTGTTCCGTTCAGATTTACAGAGACAATCTCTCTCGTCATGACATCTGTTACTCCCGGAATGCTTTTGATTTCTTCAATCAGCGAATCATTCAATGGATCATCCGTCAGAATCGTATCCAGATTATTCTCCGGATATCTTTCATCATACTCAGCAGAATAGTCAAGCTGCAGTTCAAATTGTCCATGATTAACGGAAAGACGTGCTTCATGCTCCGTGTCAATATTTCCCACATAATTAGAGATAATCACAAACAATACGCAAGAAAAACCCATTGTGAGGATAGTACCAATAGTTCTTTTGGGATTACCCGTTACATTTGCCATTGCCCTTGCTGAATTGTGAATATCTCTTGGGTGTTAAAAAGGAAAAATAAGCAGTGATCTGAATTATAACTCACAGACCACTGCTTAAATTTTTATTAAAGCGATACCCTACTCCCCATACAGTCTGTATGTAAATCGGTTTACTCGGATTATCTTCTATTTTCTCACGCAGGTTACTGATATGGCTCATGACAATATTATAATCACCAAAATATGGCTCTTTCCAAACAATATTATATATTTTCTCCTGCTAAATACCATTCCAGCATTTTGCGCTAACCGTAAAAAAATCTCAAATTCTGTAAAAGTAAATTCTATTTCTTTGTTTCCTTTTACCGCCAACCGTTCTTCAGCATTTATTGTTAATCCCTGAAATTCTAAGCATTTTTTTATGTTTCTATTTTCATTTGCTTATTTTCTAATATGCTTAATATCTCGCTAATAACATCATCTTCACTATTTTCAAATGACAACAACAACATTTTCCCCATAACTTTCCACCTCCTTAAATCTTACTTGCGTAATAATTTAATTATTACGCAAGTAAGATTTACAGTCAACTATTTTTCCAAAATTGACATTTCAACAAATACAGAATATACTATTCTTATTACAGGCGTAAGATTTAAGGAGAGATTTACATGAAGAATTTACCACAAATTTCGGAAGCTGAATATGAAGTTATGAAAATCGTATGGAAACATGCTCCAATTAACACCAATGAAATAACAGAAAAATTACTGCAGTCCACAAACTGGAGTCCTAAAACGATACAAACACTTATTAAACGTCTTGTTACTAAAGGTGTACTCACTTATGAAAAACAAAGTCGTGTTTTCGTTTATACTCCATTAGTAAAAGAAAGTGAATATATTTGCCAAGAAAGTAATTCCTTTCTTAATCGTTATTATGACGGAGATATTACAGCTATGTTATCTGCATACATAGAAAATGACAAACTGACAGAACCAGAAATAGAAACGCTTCGCTCTCTTCTATCCAAGAGAGGAAAAAAAGGAGGCGATTAACATGGCTAATTTCATGATACGCTTTTTATTATGCAATGTATTGATCAGCGGTATCGTTGGAATTCTTTTGATAGCCAAATGGGTATTCAGAAACAACTTGTCCAGCCGGATGCAGTATAATCTATGGTTGCTGTTACTCGGACTTTTAGCAGTGCCTTTTATCCCCTTCCGTCTAATTAGTTTTCCGCAAATTTTCTCATGGCTCAGTAGCGTAAGAAACTCTTCCGCTTCTCATGACGATGTTGGTGCAAATAATGTTATGGATACCGGTTTATCCGGTACTACAAATTGGATGAATGACTTTGCCCTTTCTGTAAATAAAGACACGCCATCAGTTACCGGGTACATTTTATTGAGTATATGGATTGTGGGAATGCTTGTGATGATGATATTGGTAATCAAATCTTCTCTTCGTTTACGCACTATAAAGAGATCTGCACTTCCCCTTCAAAATCCGAAAGTTCGCAGACTGTATAACAGATGCTTGAATGAGATGAAAATAATAAGGAATATTCCTGTGTACAGTACCGCTTTTTTGAAATCCCCTATTATCGTAGGATTTTTGAAGCCATGTATTTATCTGCCAATTCATTTAATCTCAGATTATCATGAATCTGATATGAGATATATGCTATTGCATGAACTGCAACACTACAGACATAAGGATGCCATTGCCAATTATCTTATGAACTTTGCCGGAGTGCTTTATTGGTTTAACCCCTTTGTCTGGTTTGCACTAAGAGAAATGCGTAATGACAGAGAAATTGCCTGTGACACTTCTGTTCTAAAAATGCTTGAAGAGGACGATTATGAAGATTACGGAAATACGCTGATTAACTTTATAGAAAAGGTCTCCTTTTCTCCTTTTCCTTTTGCCGCCAACCTTAGTGGAAACATGAAACAAATGAAGCGTCGCATTATCAACATTGCCTCTTATGAGAAACCAACATTTTGCAAGAAATTAAAAGGCATGACTGCTTTTATACTGACCACAGTTCTAATAATGGGACTTACACCTTTTATTTCTACATATGCAGCGGACGAAAGTCGCTACCAATGGAAATCTTCCTCAGAAAATATTTCATATGTAGATTTTTCTAAATACTTTGGAAAATACGAAGGAAGCTTTGTTTTATACGATCTTAGAAATGATGTCTGGAGCATACATGATATAGAACATGCTACGCTACGAGTTGCGCCGGATTCCACTTACAAGATATATGATGCTTTATTTGGATTGGAAGAAGGTGTCATTACACCACAGGATTCTTTTATTGCATGGAATGGAGAAAACTATCCGTTTGAAGCATGGAACGCTGATCAGACCTTGCAGTCTGCTATGGCTTCATCTGTGACTGGTACTTCCAATCAGTGGACGAACAACTTGGTACTACTTCCGTTTACGATTATATCAAGGAAATCGGATATGGAAATGAGAACATGAGCGGTGATTTCTCCACCTATTGGATGGAGTCTTCCTTGAAAATTTCTCCAATAGAGCAAGTCGAACTTTTAACCCAGCTGCAGAATAACAACTTTGGATTTGCTCCTGAAAACATCAATGCAGTAAAAGATTCCATCTGCCTTTCTTCTTCCGATGCCGGAACATTCTACGGAAAGACCGGAACCGGACGTGTGGATGGCCAGGATGTGAACGGATGGTTTATCGGTTATATCGAAACTGCAGATAATACATACTTTTTTGCTACCAACATTGGTGCAGACAGCGATGCTACCGGAGGCAACGCAACTGAAATAACCATGTCTATCTTGTCTGACATGAATATCTGGAAATAAAGAATCGGGTAAAGGTCAATCTCTGACTTTTACCCGATTTTTCTTAATTCGCTATCTGAACAAGCCCTTTGTATTCCCATGTCGCTCCATAATCAGTTGACTGAAATACAATCCCATCTTTCTCCGCTGCATCTGTGGTAACCGTTATCGTCAATGTGTCGTCCTCTTTTTCAGGCATATTCAGGTAATCAAAATCCTCCACCGTAAATCCGCAATCGATAGCGATTTGTGGTAATTCTGAAACAAGATCCATTGGAAGTTTCATTTCTTCAAAGGCCCTTCCGCCATCGCGAGTGACATATAAGCGGGAATAGGACTGGGATGCGCCTGTAATTCCTGCAACCCCAAAGTTCTCATCATAAAATATTAAACCTTCTGCAACTCCCAATTGTCCACTGAACGGATCATCATTTATGCATTCCCAAGTAGAACCACCATCCATTGTCTTTTCCATTACATAAAATCTGCTTCCGGCAGCTGCATCCGTTATCACCAAACGCCATCCATTATTTTCATCTAAAAAGAAATACATAGTTCCATCACTTTGATCCACAGTCCAACTTTCTGTATCTTTAGCATCCTCCACCTGCTGCATCGTATTCTCCTGCTTCAATTCTTGTTGACTGACGTACTCAGGCTCCATAATATATCGAACAGGTGTGACACTATTTAAATCAGGAATATGCAAAGATACCTCAAACCCAACGATTTCTCCACCGCTTCTAAGCTGAGTAAAATTGCCGGTTCCTGTTTCAGTTCCATCACCATCTGCATCTCCCGAAATATATTGTAAGCCTTCCTCTGAACTAAAAGATCTTCGCCCCATATAGAGTATTTCATAAATCTGCTGCTCTTCAAATGTTTCAGCCACGCCTCTACCTGACTCGTCCAGTCTGAATTGTTCAAAATTTCAATCATTGGAGACAAACGCATATCGTCACTATATTCTCCATTCACATTACCATCTATCCAAACAGTCATATCATTACTGCTGTCTGCGTCATAATCAATAAGATACGTTTTTTTCTCTCCAGCCTCATTTTTTCCATATATGAATGCATAAATCCTTTGAATCGTTCCGTTTTCATCAAATGACACCTGATATTTATTTGCAATATAGAGTTCTTCCGGCAGTTGCAATGCTTCATCCAAATCCATCAGAATCCCTTCTACACCATCCTCAAAAAGATTATTATGCTCCAGTTCTACTTCTTTTTTACGCATCCACTCATCAAGTTTCCAAGACAGTGCCCCGTGATACGGAACTGCAGAATAAACGATACGTCCACCAAAGAATAAAGTTGCTGCTATAAGGAGTATCATTTCCGTATAGAAAAGTTTCTTATTTCCATTATCTCCTGAATTAACTTCTTGATTATGCCTTTTCGAAATCAGCCAGAGAACCACTGTGCCAACCAATCCTATTATACCTAACGCCAACATCGGTATATGCCTTCTCAAGCCACCATATTGACATAGATGCCAGAATTGATACAACATAAATATATATAGTATTAAACTTACTTTTCCCGTGATTTTATAAATATATTTCATGTAAGTCTCCTTTCTTCATATCTGTAAAAATACCATAAAACACCAGTATTATCAAATCATTCTTTAATACGGTATTGGTAATCTGGTATATGCATAATTCCATCATCAAGGATTTCATTCCCCAAATATTGAAAGCTACCATCATCAGCAAACTTTACTGTAAGTTCATGGGTTATGACCGCATCATCACAAATGACCATATCACACACCGCATCCACCGTTAATGTCACTGTTCCATCCTCATTTTCTTTGATATCAATAACCTCCGGCAACGAAGTTCCAAAAAAAAGTTGGTGCATAGTTAAGGCAGCCTAGTCGTACCCATACATAAGTCTGATTTTTTTCATCAAATACCGCATATTCCTGAATTTGCTCTGCTGTTACCGGAAGATATTCCATGATCAAACTCTCAAATTCTTCTTTTGGTATTCCATTTGGATAATCCTCGGCATCAAACGCTTTCTGATGTTTCATGGCATACAGATATTCATATATTCCATTATAGTCCAGTTTTTCCATATGGTCGGTATCCCAATTCGAGCATAAAAGATTATTTCCCTGATACCCCAGACCTTGTACGCATCGTTCTGACATTTCCCGTTGTTCCTTAGATAATGGCTTTATTCTTACCAGACAGCTTCCGTCAACAATCTCTGTAACCTCCGGCGGTTTCGGAACACATAATTCATAACAAAACCATCCTTTATCCGTATATTTCCACTCCTTTATCCTTGCATAAGAAATATAGGACAATCCATATGTATCATTGGTGTTCCATGTAGCACACGCACTTATTAAATACATGTCCTTTCCATCAAAAATAAATTTATCTCTGCCAATGCCACCATCTGACTGCAACTCGTAAAGCACTATAAAACCAGCTTTCTCTTCCTGACAGTTTTTAAGAAAATCTTCGACTTTTTTATAATTTTCCATTGCTGCATATGCTTTCATCGTTATAACCGGATACCCTTTTTCTTTTATCCGATCCTGCATTTTATAGATTGTCTTATCATCCAGAACCGTATTAACTGCCTCCCTTTATCTGCCTGAGTATAAATATCAGAAATAAGCTCCAGAATCATTTTACACTCATCCTCTGCTTCTTTTCTTTCCGGCTCATCTATTGGAAGGTCATAACCTTTTTCCCACTGTTCTGCAACATCTTCTTTTGCATTCTCGTTTTCTTCCGTAGAATCAACATCTCTACTATCCATCAACTGACTATCTGATGTCATATCTTTCCTTATGCATCCACATAACAGGCAACTGATCAGTACAATGAACCAAATACTCTTTTTCATAAATATTGTCCTTTCCATTCAGTCACATTTCCCATATCTCCTCTGCTGATGATGTTCTCGCATTCTTTTCATAAAAAATTCCTGTACTTACAATCATCACCAATAGAATCACAAAAATGATTCCAAACTTTTTTATAAACCATTTTATATCTTCCATTACTGTCCTCCATATATATCATTCCACTCATCTTCGGTTAAGCGTGGCGTATGCCATGTAATGTTGTTATTTTCTTCCTCTGAAACAATGTAATTTGATACATACTGTACTCTACCATCAGATAACGGTCTGACCGTAACATCATGCATATATACATCAGAATCCCCTGCATACGGATATACTACATGAACATTAAGCGTAATCGTTCCATCCGAATGTTCCGTATACCCAACCACCTCGGAATATGGATATTCTGGATACTCTATCTCATAAAATCCTCTTGGTTTATATTCGTATGTTTGAGTTTGATAATCGTAAATAGTTTTTTTCTGCAATTTATCACTGTCGATATTAAAATATTCCATAATTACATTTTCAAACTCTGTTTTAGGAATATGATAAACTGCACCTATGCCTAAGTTATCATCTGCTACATATGGAAATTTTTCATTATGCAACTTTGGATACAACAAATCAAACATGTCATAGAAATTCAGTTCTCCAAAATCATCCTCATTCCAATCCACTAAAAACATATTATTTAACTCATATCCTATTGGCAAAAGATATTTTTCATTTAATTCCCGACACTTTGCATCCAATGACAGTATACGAAATGCTACATGCTCTTCTGCAGAACTTAATGTTAATACATACAATTCTTCTGAAAAATAAGTTCCAGAAAACATCAGATATCCATCATCGGTATATCTCCAATAATCGGTTTGATATTCACCTTCATCCTCACTTTTCATAATCCCATCTTTGTATCCGTAATAGCATCTTTTCACATGAACCACTCCTTTTTCTGTCTGTAAATGGTAGACCGAAAATCCTCCCAGACTGCTCACTTGGAGTATTGTCACTTCTGCTTTTTCTTGTTTTTCCACCGAATCACAAAAATCTATCACATTTTGTATTTGTGTCATATCAACTCGATTTTCACAATCAACTGCCGCATATCCACATTTCCCAAATCTTTCTACAACTTTACGTACTGTTTCCATATCATTCAGCTTATTTTTTGTTGTGGCTTCCGCATAAATATCTATCGGAATATTTATAAAATTGTCATCCATTCCTTTCTCACTGACAATTTCAATAGGTTCAGAAGATACTGGTTCTTCTGTATTCCCTTTACATCCCGAAATCCCCATCAAAAAACCTATACTAATTACCAGAAAACCACTTTTCAAGAACCTGACTATCTTTTTTGACAACATAACCGCTTCCACCTCTTCCTTTTACATCTTCTACCATGCTGACGATCATAATAGGACGCTCCATATTCTTGTCCGTTGTAAAAACAGAAAACCATCCCAATTCAGTCCCCGTTGTATCATCTTTTGATGCTTTGATTTCTGCAGTTCCCGTTTTTCCGGCTAATATAGTATCCGTTCTATGTGCTGCATAGCCAGTTCCATGAGAATTGTTTATGACTTCTTTCGTATCCTCCAAAACAGTTTGCGCCACATCCTTTGTAAATGCTTCTTTAATCCAGACATCAGGCATTGCATCTTCCTTATATGTAAGATATGGTTTTATCATATTTCCTTCATTGCAAAATGCAGAATACATACAAGCCATATGCAAAGGATTCACAAGAATCTGACCTTGTCCATAGCCACTATCAGCCAACTGTACCTCTTTTTCAATTTTTTCTGTATTGGAAAACTGCGATTTTGCCATCTTAATATCAAATGGAAGTACATCATTGAATCCCAGTTTTGTTAATGAACTTTCCATATCGTTTTCCCCAATTTTTAATGCCGCCTTTGCAAAATAAATATTATCCGAATAAATTAAAGCATTTTTTAGAATAACCGGCTCATAAGCATGAAGCGTCGTTACATAATAAGATCCCCATGAGGAATCTTTCTGCCAGCTCAATCCTTCATTCCCATAATCCTCATCTGGATCAATTGCCCCTGTTGTTAATCCAATAGCAGCTATGATAGGCTTAAACGTAGAGCCCGGACACCAGACCTGTCGAAAACGGTTATACATAGGTTTTCTTTCATCTTCATTAAGTGCAGTCCATTTTTCATTTGACATTCCCATAATAAATCATTGTTATCATATGACGGTGTACTGCTTAACGCCAACACTTCTCCTGTATACTGGTTCATAGCAACCGTACAACTCTTATCATCTTTATATTGTTCATATAATTCTTTCTGCAAATCCGAATCTATCGTTAGTTTTATATCTTTTCCATTTTCCACAATCGTGCTTACTACGATTTTTTTCTTATTGCCATTTGAATCAACAATAGAAATAGCACACCCATTCTGTCCCTTTAATTCTTTTTCAAATAACCCTTCCATTCCACTTTTTCCAATCACACTGTTCGATGTATATCCCTCCCCTGCGTGTTCTTCTAAATCTTCTGCTGTAACGTTTTGAACATATCCACTAAATGTGCAGCAGCCTCCCCCAGTGGATATTCCCTTACAGTGGTATCTAAAATTTTCACACCTGGAATCTCTAATAATTTCTCCTGTCTGTCTTTCTCTGCCAATGTTTCCTGATCTGGCTCAATCGACATCAGTTTTAATTCATTCACCTTTGGAACTGTTTTTAATGGTACAAATGAATCATCTTTTACCCATTTTGCTGCTAATTTTTTTTCTATATCTTCTGTTTTCATTTCCAATAATTCTGCCAACTGGCTGATAGCATCATTCTTATTCTCTAATTCTCCGGGAACTACGCCTATAGAAGAAGCCGCTCCCTCGCCTGCAAGCAAGTGACCATTTCGGTCTATAATCTGCCCTCTCTTAGCACTTGTTGTAGACACTTTTACTTTATCTGTGGAATCCAGTTCTGGAAATATCAAAGAATCATTCCATATCAGCTTATATTTGCCTTTTTCCAGTATAAATGATGCCTTATTTTCAAAAGTTACGTTTCCTGCAACAGTATCCATAGATGTTTCATAACAGATCTCTTTTTGTTCTTTATCATAAGATGTGATATGAACTTTCATATTATCTACATCAATTCCCTCATAAATAGCAGAATTACGTTTTACAAAATCTTCCTGACTGATATTCCCAGATATTCCTGCATCAATCATTTCATACATTTGTTCATATTCTCGATTTGAAATATGAGCCATATATGTTTTAAGAACCTTCTCCGGTGATACATCAGGTACACTTTCATACCATACAAAAATGGCAACCACCGTTGTAATCAAGCATAAATTCATGAGCCATATAATATATATCCTGCTTTTTTTCTTCATCATAGTGTCTCCTCTTTCTTACATTTGTAAGATTTCATTTTAAAAAAAATTGTTCTTTCCATTTAAAAAGTAATGTCAAAGCAATCATGATTTCTTTTTTCGGTATATAATATCCTCCTCATATCTTACATCTGTAAGATATAAACGTCAAGTATTTATTTTACTTTTATTTTAAATAACAAAACATCTGGCACATCCTAAGGAAGTGCCAAAAACAACCTTAGCAAGCACGCCTGTGTCATGACACAGGCGAAATTCCCCCACACTTTCCTATCGTATATGCGTGTGAATTTCCATAGGGAAGTATCCCTAACCCTCTTTTATTTTTTCTTCGGTTTTCCTGTGGAATACCTTGACCTTTCCTGCCACTTTTGCTACAAATTGCTGTGGGTGATTGTGCCCAAAACTGAACAAAAATTGAAACGAATTGTTGTAAAAATCGAACATTTTACAGCAGTTTTTTTGTACCCAAAAGAGAGAAAGGAAGCGGCAGAATGGTAAATCGAAACCGCACCAATCCAGTGCAATTTTATCTCAGCGATGATGAGCAGTACATCCTCAACACCAAATTCAAAGCATCCGGCATGAAGAGTATGTCTGCGTTCCTGCGCAAGCTGATCTTATATGGATATGTGTATGATGTTGATTACAGTTACCTGCAAAATTATAATACGGAGTTGGGACGTATCAGCTCCAATTTAAACCAGATTGCAAAGAGGGTAAACAGCACCGGAAACATTTCTCAAGAGGATATAAACGAAGTAAAGGAGTTGATGAATGAGGTATGGCATACACAAAAATCCATGCTATAAAATGCAGCGGCTTCAAGCTCTCCACATTCGTTAAGCAAGTTGCCATTTTCATCATAAAGCTTATAGGTCATTTGAGTATTACCTAACGACGCTTCTCCGTCCAATCCAAGCAACAAAGTATAGTAATTTTCTTTTAGTACCAAATTCAATAGATCATACAAATCATCTTTTGATATACCTTGTTCAGTTATTGCACTGATTTTTTTGCCGACAACTGATGAAGAATTAGGATTGAAGTATTCGGCTAAAATGGTTTTCTTTTCTTCGTAGCATAATTTAACAAATTGTTCTCCTGTCATTTTTATACTCCCCATACCGTAGTGTAAAATA
>ENA-OQER01001156-OQER01001156.1-human-gut-metagenome-genome-assembly--contig:-NODE-1156-length-13288-cov-2.277638_pt1 | contig 13288 bp, 24 predicted proteins | sample MGYA00242797_ERZ504639 | MGnify/ENA primary metagenome ERZ504639 (study PRJEB26092, sample SAMD00036306) | human gut metagenome | host: Homo sapiens | study: EMG produced TPA metagenomics assembly of...
CCAGTCGCACACCGCGCCCCGCCGCGGCGTTCATCCAGGTTTTACGCGCGGTGGCGATTAAGTCAGCTTTATTCAGCCGCGGCCAGACGTGCTCCTGAGTGGTTTGCTGAAAATCGTCGAACTTAATTTCACCCCCTGGCGGGCAATCAGTAAATCAGGTTTTACCTTTGCCAGACGGCGTTCAAGTTCCGGATACAGCCGCTCGATAATCGCTTCACATTCAGACCAGTGGTGGATATCTTCCGCATCGTGCGTTCCACGCCGACGGATTTTCGCAACCGTTCGCTGTTAACGTCGCGCTCGTCAATCCCCTGACTACGCTCCCACAAAATGCGGCCAAATTTGCCAAAGCGTTTAAGCAGCATCACCAGATCACACTTTTGTACATCACCGCAGGTCCGCAGCCCCATCGCTTCCAGTTTTGCCGCCGAGACTTTGCCGACGCCGGGGATTTTTGCCAGCGGTAAGGTTTGTAAAAATGCCGGAACTTCTGCCGGCGTAATCACAAACTGACCGTTGGGTTTATTCATGTCGGAGGCGATTTTGGCGAGAAACTTTACTGGTGCCACGCCCGCAGACGCCGTCAGTTGCAGCTCGCTGAAAATCGTCTGGCGGATTTCCTGGGCGATGAGGGTCGCAGAACCGTGGCAATGGACGCTATCGGTGACGTCGAGATAAGCCTCATCCAGTGACAACGGTTCAATACGCGAGGTGTAGCGCGAGAAGATTTCACGGATATGATTTGAGGCTTCTTTGTAGGCGTCAAAGCGCCCCGGAAGCAAGGTGAGATGCGGGCATAATTTGAGCGCCATCCCTGTCGGCATAGCGCTACGTACGCCAAATTTACGCGCGGGATAATTGGCGGTGCTGATCACCCCCCGACGTTCGCGGCTGCCGCCAATAGCAATAGGGATATCGCGCAGGGCGGGATTGTCGCGCATCTCCACCGCTGCGAAAAAGCAGTCCATATCCACATGAATGATTTTACGCATTACTCACCTCTCAACACTGGTAAAGTATACAGTGATTTCAGGGTTTGAGAAATGCGTAAAGATTCAGCATTTAACGCGTTCGCTGCGAAAGCACCTGCTGCTTATCCAGCTTTTGCACCAGCGGCTGCACCACTTTATCCCCATGCTGACCAAAGTATTGATACAGCGTATCGGACGCACTTTTGGTCAGCACCATAATCTCAATGCGCCGGTTGCCCGCGCTTTGCGGATTTTTGGAATCCAGCAGCATCTGGTCCGCCATTGCGCTTACCTGCATCACTTTATCTTCCGGCATTCCGGCCTCTTCCAGCACCCGACGAGCTGAAAGCGCGCGATCGCCCGAAAGGTTCCAGTTGTTGTAGATATTGTTTTTGTAGGCCATCGCATCGGTATGCCCGGTAATAATAATTTTGTTATCGAAGCGAGTCGAAAACTGGCGCGAGCTCCACCAGCAGCCTTTTAAAGAACGGCATAATCTGCGCGCTGCCGCGTCGAACATATTGCGATTCTGGTCGTCTTTAATCAGCACGCGTAATCCTGCGGGACAATCTCCATCTCCAGATTCGCTTCCATATGCGCATCACGGGCAATGGTGTTGATACTGGTTGCCAGCTCGCCAAGCTCGGTGGCGGATTTCTTCTTCAGCAGCACCGTTTTCTCATTGACGTCACGCGCTTTTTTCTCCGTCTCTTCCGGCACCGCCACGGTGGCAGGTTTTGGCGGATGAGACGGGCTGATTTTATTTAACGGCGACAGCCCACCACCGTTAAAAATCGACTGCCCGTGCAGCGCGGCGATAATGCTTTCACGCTCGGATTTACTGACGCTGTTGACAATCAACTTTATTGTCGTCACCAAAGGGGCCGAGCGTATTTCCGAGGTTTCAGCCCGCTTTACCCTGGATGCGATGCCCGGTAAGCAGATGGCGATTGACGCCGATCTTAATGCCGGGTTGATCAATCAGGCGCAGGCACAAACCCGACGTAAAGATGTTGCCAGCGAGGCCGATTTCTACGGCGCGATGGACGGGGCATCGAAATTTGTGCGCGGGGATGCTATCGCCGGGATGATGATTCTGGCGATCAACCTGATCGGCGGCGTCTGTATCGGGATCTTCAAATACAACCTGAGCGCCGACGCCGCTTCCAGCAGTATGTGCTGATGACCATCGGCGACGCTGGTGGCGCAAATCCCTTCCCTGCTACTCTCCACCGCGGCGGCGATTATCGTCACCCGCGTCAGCGACAACGGCGATATCGCCCATGACGTGCGTAACCAGTTGCTGGCAAGCCCGTCGGTGCTCTACACCGCTACCGGAATTATGTTCGTACTGGCGGTAGTGCCGGGAATGCCACATCTGCCGTTTTTGCTGTTCAGCGCCCTGCTTGGCTTTACCGGCTGGCGGATGAGCAAACGCCCGCAGCGGCGGAAGCGGAAGAGAAAAGTCTCGAAACGCTGACCCGCACCATCACCGAAACCAGCGAGCAACAGGTCAGTTGGGAAACCATTCCGCTGATCGAGCCCATCAGCTTAAGCCTCGGCTACAAGCTGGTGGCGCTGGTGGATAAAGCGCAGGCAACCCGCTCACCCAGCGGATTCGCGGCGTGCGGCAGGTGATATCCGACGGTAACGGCGTGCTGCTGCCGGAGATCCGTATTCGGGAAAACTTCCGCCTCAAGCCCAGCCAGTACGCTATTTCATCAACGGCATTAAGGCTGATGAAGCGGATATTCCGGCGGATAAACTGATGGCCCTACCTCCAGCGAAACCTACGGCGAAATTGACGGCGTGCTGGGGAACGACCCGGCGTACGGGATGCCGGTGACCTGGATCCAGCCCGCGCAGAAAGCGAAGGCGCTGAATATGGGGTATCAGGTGATCGACAGCGCCAGCGTGATTGCCACGCATGTGAATAAGATTGTGCGTAGCTATATTCCTGATTTATTTAACTATGACGATATTACGCAGTTGCATAACCGTTTGTCGTCGATGGCACCGCGCCTGGCGGAAGATTTAAGCGCGGCGCTGAATTACAGCCAGTTGCTGAAAGTGTACCGCGCGCTGCTGACCGAAGGCGTTTCCCTGCGCGATATCGTCACCATTGCCACCGTGCTGGTCGCCAGTAGCGCGGTGACCAAAGATCATATTCTGCTGGCAGCTGATGTGCGCCTGGCGCTGCGGCGCAGCATTACCCATCCGTTCGTTCGCAAGCAGGAGCTGACGGTGTATACCCTGAATAATGAGCTGGAAAATCTGCTGACCAACGTGGTGAATCAGGCGCAACAGGGCGGGAAAGTGATGCTCGACAGCGTGCCGGTCGATCCGAATATGCTCAACCAGTTCCAGAGTACGATGCCGCAGGTGAAGGAGCAGATGAAAGCGGCGGGGAAAGACCCGGTGCTGCTGGTGCCGCCGCAGTTGCGCCCTTTGCTGGCACGCTATGCGAGGTTGTTTGCGCCGGGGCTGCATGTGCTGTCGTATAATGAAGTGCCGGATGAGCTGGAGTTGAAGATTATGGGAGCGTTGAGTTGATGAGGATTCTTTTCCATGCTTTGCATGCATCTGACACCATTGATTGACGTCACATTGCAAACATACTACGATGACACCATACAATGACGTCATGGATTGATAGTATGATTAAGGTCAGCGCGCTAGGCTCCCGCCATAGAAAAACATTCGACGATGTAATGACGGAGCCGCCAAAATCTGGAATTAAATGGGATGATGTTGTTGCGCTCATTAAAGCGGTGGGTGGAACAATAAAAAATAACAATGGGTCCAGAAGGAAATTTCAGATTGGAACGACCAAATTCAGTACACATGAGCCACATCCAAAGAATGTGATGGATAAAGGTGCAGTAGCAGGTCTTAAGGAGTGGTTTGTTAACTGTGTAGGGGTAGATTATGAATAAAGCATCGAACATTATCACAATTAAAGGTCAACCAGCCGCAGTGACATTTGAAGCCGATATCAACGCATTTCGCGGCAAGTTCCTCAATGTAAACGGTTATTGTGACTTTGTAGCCACAAGCATTGAGGCATTATATCGTGAGGGCGAAAGCGCGCTGGATGAGTGGATGGCGGATTGTGAAGAGGACGGTATTGCCCCTTTTCGTGAAGAAGAAGAGCAAAAACGCCTGACGCTTCGTGTTCCTCATCACATTGATTCGCGGCTGACCATCGTCGCCAGACAACATTCCATTTCAAAAACCAGCTCATTGTTGATGTCTTAGAACGTGAGTTTTCAGCCCATATGTAAACAAGTCGATGCCGCGTGGCATCCGGCCTTTTGCCAGTTCGTCAATATTACCCATTTACAAAATCGTCTCTTCCGTCAAAATCCTGCGCGCGCCCAAAAAATGGTCCTGCCAGAAAGGTTCGGCTAACCGGCTTACCCGAATGGTTTCCCCGGTGCGCGGCGACTCGATAAACTGGCCATCGCCCAGATACACCCCCATATGATCGGCAATCTCGCGGCTGTGGATATGGAAAAACAGCAAATCTCCCCGGCGCAGGTCGTTATTCGCCACAATCGTTGCCCGATGGTAGTGATACATCTCGTTGGCCGTGCGTGGGAGCTTCGCCTCAAGGATCTTGTTGTAGGCATAGAAAACCAACCCGCTACAGTCGAAGCCTTGATCGGGCCGCGTGCCGCCCCATACGTAAGGCTTGCCAAGCTGTTGCTCCAGACGGTGAATCGCTACTTCGGTGATGTTATGCAGATGGTCGCTGCTTAAGAAATGGTTGTTTTCCGCCAGCGCCTGCCAGCGTCTGTCACTCGCCTTGAGCGGCGCAGGAAACCATTCTGGATGCTGTTTTATCTGTTCGCGGTTGTGCTGGCGTAGCGCCCTTCTGCTTTCGGCATTGCCTTCCACAATATAGCTGGCCTGTTTTTTCAGATGGGTTTGGTACTGTTTTAATAAACGCGCACGATTTTGCATCCGCTGGCGGGCGGCGTAGCTGAAAGTGATATGTGATGTGGTGGCGCTGGCAAATGAAGAAAACGGCAAGCAAAGCAACAGTAATCCCGACAACACAAAAGAGGGAATCGACGGCAAGGACATACTCAATAATGGCTGATCATGCATTGATGTTGCAGTGTATCCCGGCCCGTACCTGAACAAACTTAATAAACCATTATTATAAAATTAATAAATATATTTCAGTTAATTATGTAAAAACATCCGTTTATTAAATTACTCATGGATTGTCGCTGTTGCTCATTTGAGCTACAATTCAAGCTGAATAAATATACAGCACAGGAGATACCCCAATGGCTGCTAACGCATTTGTTCGCGCCCGAATCGATGAAGATCTGAAGAATCAGGCGGCGGACGTACTGGCCGGGATGGGGCTGACCATCTCTGACCTGGTTCGCATAACCCTCACAAAGGTCGCGCGTGAAAAGGCATTGCCGTTTGATTTACGCGAGCCTAATCAATTAACCATTCAATCAATCAAAAACAGCGAAGCTGGCGTTGATGTTCATAAGGCCAAAGACGCCGATGATTTATTTGATAAATTAGGAATTTAAATATGATTCAAAGGGATATTGAATACTCGGGACAATTTTCAAAGGATGTAAAACTTGCACAAAAGCGTCATAAGGATATGAATAAATTGAAATATCTTATGACGCTTCTTATCAATAATGCTTTACCGCTTCCAGCTGTTTATAAAGACCACCCGCTGCAAGTTCATGGAAAGGTTATCGCGATGCTCATGTCGAACCGGACTGGATCCTGATTTACAAACTTACCGATAAACTTTTACGATTTGAGAGAACTGGAACTCACGCGGCGCTCTTTGGGTAAAGCACGCTGCCGATGAAATTTGTAAACCCTGCGCCGACAGGCTTGCGTAAAACTCTTTTGGTGATAATGTGAGCCTTCCAAATCCAGACTATTCCGATTTGGGATCTATTTTGCCGTCCTGGCGTGTGTAACCGTTTTATCAAGGAATAAGCAGTATGCGTAAAATCGCATTAATTCTTGCGATGTTGTTGATCCCGTGCGTTTCGTTTGCCGGTTTGCTGGGCAGCAGTAGCTCGACCACGCCAGTGAGCAAAGAGTATAAGCAGCAGTTGATGGGATCCCCTGTCTACATCCAGATCTTCAAGGAAGAACGTACGCTCGATCTCTACGTCAAAATGGGCGAGCAATATCAGCTGCTCGACAGTTATAAAATCTGTAAATATTCCGGCGGCTTAGGGCCAAAACAGCGTCAGGGCGATTTCAAAAGCCCGGAAGGGTTTTATAGCGTCCAGCGTAATCAGTTAAAACCAGACAGCCGTTACTACAAAGCGATTAATATTGGTTTCCCCAATGCCTATGACCGTGCGCATGGTTATGAAGGGAAATACCTGATGATCCACGGCGATTGTGTTTCCATCGGCTGCTACGCAATGACCAATCAGGGTATTGATGAGATCTTCCAGTTCGTTACTGGTGCGCTGGTGTTTGGTCAGCCGAGCGTGCAGGTGAGTATTTACCCGTTCCGCATGACCGACGCAATATGAAGCGCCATAAATATTCCAACTTTAAGGACTTCTGGGAGCAACTGAAGCCGGGTTACGACTACTTTGAGCAAACCCGTAAGCCACCGACCGTTTCTGTGGTCAATGGTCGTTACGTGGTCAGCAAGCCGTTAAGCCACGAAGTTGTGCAGCCACAACTGGCATCAAACTACACGCTCCCCGAGGCAAAATAAGCGCCATTCGCCTGGCATAATCTTTTGCCAGGTTTCATTGCCCGTCAGCGGCTGTGTTGCAATCACCGTGACACATCATTCGGTGTGGTCTGCGAGCTGAAGTCGATTTCCACATCCTGATCCAGCAGCGTTGCCACGCCAAACGGCGCGCGGCGGGTGATCCAGTGTAAATTAGTCGAGCAATACGCCATCACATAGCGCCCGTCAGAAAGCAGCATGTTGAAAACGCCCTTCTGCCGCAGTTCATCCGCCAGTGAGGCGATATATTTAAACACTGCCGCCATGTTGCCCGGTGTGCGCGGGTAACGCTGCGTTAATTTATGCAGGAGCCAGCAGAAGCTTTTTCGCTATCGGTTTCACCGACCGGGCGGAAGTTGCCGGTTTCCAGTGATTTGTAGCCCGTCAGTTGTCCGTTATGGGCATAAGTCCAGTTACGCCCCCATAACTCGCGGGTAAATGGGTGAGTATTTTCCAGCGCCACCTCGCCCCGATTAGCCTGGCGAATATGAGCACCACCGAACAGGATTTTATCGGGTAGTCCTGGACAAGTTTGGCGATGGGGGAATTAAAGCTGGGTTGTGGATCTTTAAATGTGCGACAGCCTTTACCTTCGTAAAAGGTAATGCCCCAGCCATCTTTATGTGGCCCGGTTCCACCACCACGCTGTACAAGTCCGGTGAAACTAAAGCAGATATCGGTAGGGACGTTGGCGCTCATCCCGAGCAATTCGCACATGGGTAACCTCCACAACAGCGGGAGCGAATGGCCCCCGGCGAAGATTGATTTAAGAATTTTCAGGTCGGATGCGGCGTAAACGAATTATTCGGCCTACGGTTCGGGTACAGATTTGTAGGCATGATAAGACGCGTCAGCATCGCATCAGGCATCAGCGCACAAGTGCCGGATGCGGCGTAAACGCCTTATCCAGCCTACGCCAGACTTACTTAACCATCTCTTTTTCAATTAACTGGATCAGGATATGGATCACTTTAATGTGAATCTCCTGAATGCGGTCGGCATAACCAAAGTGCGGTACGCGAATTTCGATATCCGCCGTGCCAGCCATTTTGCCGCCGTCTTTACCGGTCAGGGTGATCACTTTCATCCCCTTCTCACGCGCCGCTGCGATCGCTTTGATCACGTTTGCAGAGTTACCGGAGGTGGAGATCCCCAGCAGTACATCGCCTTCGCGACCTACCGCTTCAACGTAGCGGGAGAAAATATCATTGAAACCGAAATCATTACCGACGCAGGAAATATACTAACGTCAGAAATAGCAATCGCCGGGTAGCCCGGACGGTTTTCACGGTAGCGACCGGTCAACTCTTCGGCAAAGTGCATAGCGTCGCAATGGGAACCTCCGTTGCCGCAGGAAAGCACTTTGCCACCGGCTTTAAAGCTGTCTGCTAACAGGACCGCCGCGCGCTGAATGGCGTGAATATTGCGTCATCTTTTAAAAAGTTAGCCAGCGTTTCCGCCGCTTCGTTCAGTTCGTTACGAATAAGATCCTGGTACATGAGGATATCCTTCAGCATAAATGTAATAGACAAAATGCAGTGTACCGGATACCGCCAAAAGCGAGAAGTACGGGCAGGTGCTATGACCAGGACTTTTTGACCTGAAGTGCGGATAAAAACAGCAACAATGTGAGCTTTGTTGTAATTATATTGTAAACACATTGCTAAATGTTTTTACATCCACTACAACCATATCATCACAAGTGGTCAGACCTCCTACAAGTAAGGGGCTTTTCGTTATGATGATTTTGAGTATTCTCGCTACGGTTGTCCTGCTCGGCGCGTTGTTCTATCACCGCGTGAGCTTATTTATCAGCAGTCTGATTTTGCTCGCCTGGACAGCCGCCCTCGGCGTTGCTGGTCTGTGGTCGGCGTGGGTACTGGTGCCTCTGGCCATTATCCTCGTGCCATTTAACTTTGCGCCTATGCGTAAGTCGATGATTTCCGCGCCGGTATTTCGCGGTTTCCGTAAGGTGATGCCGCCGATGTCGCGCACTGAGAAGAAGCGATTGATGCGGGCACCACCTGGTGGGAGGGCGACTTGTTCCAGGGCAAGCCGGACTGGAAAAGCTGCATAACTATCCGCAGCCGCGCCTGACGCCGAAGAGCAAGCGTTTCTCGACGGCCCGGTAGAAGAAGCCTGCCGGATGGCGAATGATTTCCAGATTACTCATGAGCTGGCGGATCTGCCGCCGGAGTTGTGGGCGTACCTTAAAGAGCATCGCTTCTTCGCGATGATTATCAAAAAAGAGTACGGCGGACTGGAGTTCTCAGCTTATGCCCAGTCTCGCGTGCTGCAAAAACTCTCCGGCGTGAGCGGGATCCTGGCGATTACCGTCGGCGTGCCGAACTCATTAGGCCCGGGCGAGCTGCTGCAACATTACGCACTGACGAGCAGAAAGATCACTATCTGCCGCGTCTGGCGCGTGGTCAGGAGATCCCTTGCTTTGCACTGACAAGCCCGGAAGCGGGTTCCGATGCGGGCGCGATTCCGGACACCGGGATTGTCTGCATGGGCGAATGGCAGGGCCAGCAGGTGCTGGGGATGCGTCTGACCTGGAACAAACGCTATATTACGCTGGCACCGATTGCGACTGTGCTTGGGCTGGCGTTTAAACTCTCCGACCCGGAAAAGCTGCTGGGTGGCGCAGAAGATTTAGGTATTACCTGTGCGCTGATCCCGACCACCACGCCGGGCGTGGAAATTGGTCGTCGCCACTTCCCGCTGAACGTACCGTTCCAGAACGGACCGACGCGCGGTAAAGATGTCTTCGTACCGATCGATTACATCATCGGGGGGCCGAAAATGGCCGGGCAAGGCTGGCGGATGCTGGTGGAGTGCCTCTCGGTAGCCGCGGCATCACCCTGCCTTCCAACTCAACCGGCGGCGTGAAATCGGTAGCGCTGGCAACGGGCGCGTATGCTCACATTCGCCGTCAGTTCAAAATCTCTATCGGTAAGATGGAAGGGATTGAAGAGCCGCTGGCGCGTATTGCCGGTAATGCCTACGTGATGGATGCTGCGGCATCGCTGATTACCTACGGCATTATGCTCGGCGAAAAACCTGCCGTGCTGTCGGCTATCGTTAAGTATCACTGTACCCACCGCGGGCAGCAGTCGATTATTGATGCGATGGATATCACTGGTGGCAAAGGCATTATGCTCGGGCAGAGCAACTTCCTGGCGCGTGCTTACCAGGCGCACCGATTGCCATCACCGTTGAAGGGGCCAACATTCTGACCCGCAGCATGATGATCTTCGGACAAGGAGCGATTCGTTGCCATCCGTACGTGCTGGAAGAGATGGAAGCAGCGAAGAACAATGACGTCAACGCGTTCGATAAACTGTTGTTCAAACATATCGGTCACGTCGGTAGCAACAAAGTTCGCAGCTTCTGGCTGGGCCTGACGCGCGGTTTAACCAGCAGCACGCCAACCGGCGATGCCACTAAACGCTACTATCAGCACCTGAACCGCCTGAGCGCCAACCTCGCCCTGCTTTCTGATGTCTCGATGGCTGTGCTGGGCGGCAGCCTGAAACGTCGTGAGCGCATCTCGGCACGTCTGGGGATATTTTAAGCCAGCTTTACCTCGCCTCTGCCGTTCTGAAGCGTTATGACGACGAAGGCCGTAATGAAGCCGACCTGCCGCTGGTGCACTGGGGCGTACAAGATGCGCTGTATCAGGCTGAACAGGCGATGGATGATTTACTGCAAAACTTCCCGAACGCGTGGTTGCCGGGCTGCTGAATGTGGTGATCTTCCCGACCGGACGTCATTATCTGGCACCTTCTGACAAGCTGGATCATAAAGTGGCGAAGATTTTACAAGTGCCGAACGCCACCCGTTCCCGCATTGGTCGCGGTCAGTACCTGACGCCGAGCGAGCATAATCCGGTTGGCTTGCTGGAAGAGGCGCTGGTGGATGTGATTGCCGCCGACCCAATTCATCAGCGGATCTGTAAAGAGCTGGGTAAAAACCTGCCGTTTACCCGTCTGGATGAACTGGCGCACAACGCGCTGGCGAAGGGGCTGATTGATAAAGATGAAGCCGCTATTCTGGTGAAAGCTGAAGAAAGCCGTCTGCGCAGTATTAACGTTGATGACTTGATCCGGAAGAGCTGGCGACGAAGCCGGTAAAGTTGCCGGAGAAAGTGCGGAAAGTTGAAGCCGCGTAATTGAATAACGGAGCCGAAAGGCTCCGTTTCTTTATCCGCTAATTATTTAAAATTAAAGCCATCCGGATGGTTTTCCAGGCTGCCGGTCAACGCCGCGAACAGCACCGTTTTACCATCAATCGAAAGCGCATCGTTCACATTCAGCCAGGTGAGTTTCTCTTGCGACGTTTTCTCATCAATAGTCGAGAACAGCCCCGTCATCTGATTAGATTTCTCGGACCACATCACAGCGATACGTTGCGAGCCACAGTCATGCGGTTTGCACGCGCTCATCACCTGATACGTCTCATCTCCCAACGTTACGGTTTGTGCGGGAGTATAAGTACCGCCTTTCATCACCCAGGCAGGCAGCTTATGCCCTTGTACCATCTGATTAAATGCAGCTTTGGTGGTTTCGCCCTTTGCAAGGCTGCTAATGGTTAAATCATCCTGCGCCATTGCACTGGTGGCGATGACCAGAGCGGCGACTGTCGTTATTGCCTTAAACATCATTCCTCCCGAGCTTATCCTGCCCATGTTATTAACCTTCTAAAGCCTGGCGATAACACGATAATTTGCAAATCAGATATTTCCAATATCAGCATTTGTTATCAATTTATTCTGCGCTAAGGCAACTGCCTGATAAGGTGTTAAAGTTATAAAACCCTTCGCATAAAGGAGTTGTACACCGTGCCTGGTTTGAAGATTACGCTTTTGCAGCAACCACTGGTGTGGATGGATGGCCCTGCCAACCTGCGTCATTTTGATCGTCAACTGGAAGGTATTACCGGGCGCGATGTGATCGTTCTACCGGAGATGTTTACCAGCGGCTTTGCCATGGAAGCGGCAGCTTCGTCGCTAGCACAAGATGACGTAGTGAACTGGATGACAGCTAAGGCGCAGCAGTGCAATGCGCTGATTGCAGGCAGTGTTGCATTACAAACGGAGTCTGGTTCGGTTAACCGCTTTTTGCTGGTTGAGCCGGGCGGCACGGTACATTTTTATGATAAGCGTCATCTGTTCCGCATGGCAGATGAGCATCTACATTATAAAGCGGGCAATGCGCGAGTGATTGTGGAATGGCGCGGCTGGCGTATTTTGCCGCTGGTGTGCTACGACTTACGTTTTCCTGTGTGGTCGCGCAATCTCAACGATTATGACCTCGCCCTGTACGTCGCCAACTGGCCTGCTCCGCGCTCTCTGCACTGGCAGGCATTGCTGACGGCCCGCGCGATTGAGAATCAGGCGTATGTGGCGGGATGCAATCGCGTCGGCAGCGATGGCAACGGCTGCCATTATCGCGGTGACAGCCGGGTGATTAATCCACAAGGCGAGATTATCGCTACTGCCGACGCGCATCAGGCAACGCGCATTGATGCCGAGCTGTCGATGGCGGTGTTAAGGGAATATCGCGATAAGTTTCCGGCATGGCGGGATGCGGATGAGTTTAGGTTGCGGTGAGTGGGGGTTGTGTTTAAGGCTGGGGGAGAGTCGGGGTAAGACTACGAAAGCCCGCTCTCCGCAAGGACTGACGCCAGATAGTTTCTGTCCATAGCTGCATTTCGCATCTTACGTCTTAACCCTGCCTTGAATACCTTATCATTCGTCAAAATATTAATAGCGATGTGCCGTATCCCTGAAAATAATTCTGCTGCATTTCCTCTTCTTATTTTGCAGTCGTCTTCATTCATTACCACGTCCAGACGCCAGTGCAGCTTATTCTCCACGTGCCAGTGGTTTCGGATTGCTGTGGCGAACTTCTCTGCGGTTAAATCAGCAGAACTGATATAATATCTGACCGTCATTTCGGGCTCTTTCTTTTGTTCTGCTATTATTGACCGAAAGGAGACTGCCACGCATAATTTCTTCAGCCCTTTCCATTCAAACGTGAAATCAATAAGTTCATCAGGGACATCGCAAACAATATGAAGACGGATTTCTTCTCTGCCGTGACTCTTTTCACTGATTGCGTAACTGTCATGCTCTGGATTATTTAATTCTTTCAGCGGAAATTTTTCCTCAAAGGCTTTATTTAGCCGCCCCTGGTTTCCTTTTACCGCGAATAAATAATCACCTCCCTGTTTTTGTATCTTCTCTGCAATATCTTTCTGGCAACCCATCGCATCAGTTGTGATGATTTTTCCTTTAATATCCAGCATGTTAAGAAGTTCTGGGATAGCTGTAATCTCATTAGATTTCTCATCCGTCTTGATCTGTCCGATGACCAGACTGTGCATTGTTGAGAACGCACTAATGACATGAATCGCTCCCCTGCGGCGACTCTTGTCATAAGAGTGCCGGAGCGTTTTTCCATCAATTGCAATGACGTCTTATCATTGATGAATGGCAGTCACGCATCCAGTTAATAAAGCACTCATGAAATTTTGCAGGACTGATACAGGATACAACTCT
>ENA-OQER01001157-OQER01001157.1-human-gut-metagenome-genome-assembly--contig:-NODE-1157-length-13288-cov-1.784439_pt1 | contig 13288 bp, 15 predicted proteins | sample MGYA00242797_ERZ504639 | MGnify/ENA primary metagenome ERZ504639 (study PRJEB26092, sample SAMD00036306) | human gut metagenome | host: Homo sapiens | study: EMG produced TPA metagenomics assembly of...
GCCTGGGAAGCCGTTTCCTCCGGTTTTGCTTTCTTTGTCTTTTCCTTTGGTTTTTCTGCTTCCGGCTCCGGCTGCCCGTCTTCTGCTGTTTTTTCTTTTGTCATTATAGCTTTTTTTTGCCGGTCTCGTCCAGTGTGGCATTGGCGGAACATAGGCAAACCGCCGCATGGCGATATCTGCAAGAAATACGAAAAGCAAAAGGATTAAAAGCGGATTGGTCAGACAAACCCGTGCCCGCCCGGAAGCTTTTAACTTCTTCCATACATTCTTCTTTGGGGAAAGCATCTTTCCATACTGTTTGATGAACGCACAAAAGCTGTCGTTTGTCAGCGCAATTTGTACTCCTGCGAATACTGTACCACGGCTGCGGTGGTCAGGGCATTTTCGATTTTTTTGCCGTTTTTCCGCTGCACGCTCAGATTGTAGACACCGGAGACTGTCGTATCCAGCTGTGCCTCATAAGTTCCCGGCGCACTTGCGGTCAGTTTCGCCTGATGCGTTTTTCCATCCGGATCCGTGTACACAGCCTCCACCTGTGTCTGCTCTGCGTAGTCTTTGGCATAATAGGTAACTTTTGTTGTTCCGTTTACGGTAGTTACATCCACACGGTCTTCGCCGAGTGCTGTATTTCCTGCACTGTAATCGATGATCCGCTTCCACAGCTGCACGTAATCATTCTGCTGTGCCAGCCCGGCAGTCCAGCGGTTTGTCACATCGGTATTCCACGCAACCGTATGCCCCAGTCCATACTGCATGACAGACAAAATCGGGTCATCCTTTTCGGCAGATGCCAGCAGCACATTGGCTCCGGTTTTCGGAGAGGCACTCACGTACCCTTTGATCTGCGGCCAGCCATCGGCAAAGAGATTTTTCGTGATGGCATTGCTGCTGTTTCCTTTCAGTGAAAACTGCCCGTTCTGCAAATACGTATCTCCATTTAAAAATACTTCCTGTGCAAAGATTTTCGGGATATCGGTTGAGATATCGGAATAATAATAGCGGCCGTTACACTGCGTTGCCAGTCGTTCCAGAAGCTGTCTGTCAGACGACTCTCCAACCGCTACCGTGGAAAGAGTTACATCGGCATCCTTGCAGTCCTTGATGATATCTTCAAATTTCCGGTTTCCCCCTGTCCATCCGTCAGAAGGACAATATGCTTTAGCTGTGCCTTGCTCTTCTTGATTTCATTTAGTGCCGCACGCACGGCCGGTTTGATGGTCGTTCCACCGCCTTCGCTGATCGTCTCGATGCTTTGATGGATCTTGTCTTTATCCTTCACTTTTTCCAGCGGCACCTTGCCAGGTGTAACCATCATCAAAGTTACCACACCGACTTCATCTTTCGTATCCAGCTGATCCACAGCCGCTTTGGCAGCCGCGATCGCCAGATCCAGATTGGTGCTCCTTCGGTCTGTTCCGACATACTGCCCGAATGATCAATCACCATGACCATTGCCAGATTCTGTTTCTCATTTACCCCGCGCAGCTGCATATCGACCGGAAGAAGTTTCTCCAGTTCCGTATCCAGATATCCGCCCAGTGCACAAACTGTCCTCACCGCCGCATGCCACCAGACCGCATCCGTAGTCTTTCACATAAGTTTTCAGATTTTTTAGAAAGCCCTCCGGCAGATCTGTCCGGTACACATTTTCCAGAATGATGCTCTTGTACTGCAGCATCTCTTTTAAAGTATCCGGTGCACTGACTGCGGATACCTGCCGGTAATTGCATCCGGCAGCATCCAAAAGTCCTAAAAACGGTGTGCTGTCCTCTCCCATTCCGGATACAAGCAGAATCTTTGGCAGGGAATCCACCGTTGCATACGTACCATAATCATTGTTTTTTCACAGGTGTCCTTCGGTGCCTTCACGCGCACGGTATACTGCTGCGCATCGGTACGACTACCTTCTGTTTCAAAACAAAACGGTTGCTGCCTTTGTTTAAATGCACGCCTGTCTGACTGACCATCTCCGTTCCCTGCAAAAGCTGCAGCTTCGCATCGGTCTCATAGTTGCTTTCCACAGTTACGGTCATGGAATAGGAATCACCCGGATAAAGATACTCCGGCATTTCCACGTTTTCGATATAGGCATCGCTCCCCTGCTTTGTATCTTCATAGAGAACCGAATACAGCTGCACGTTTTTTGCCGTCAGTGCCGATGCCGTATGCTCGATGTTTCCCTTTGTCTGCTTTCCATCCGTAAGCACCACAAGCCGTCCTGCCGCATTGTCCGGGATCATGGAAAGTCCTGTGGAAACGGCTTCCTCAAGGTTGGTTGCATCCGCCTCCGGTGCCGAGAGAATCTGAAAACTGTGTTTCTCACTGGTCAGAAACTGTTCCACAACCGCATTGGCTCCAAACGTTACAATGGCATACTGATTGTTCTTTGGCATGTCTTTGACCTGCCGGCTCATATACTGCTCCATCTGCGTGAGATTTGCGGCATTGCTCTCCGACAGATCAACCAGAAAAACGGTTGTGTCTTTCGCGTGGGAAAGCGGCACCGAAATTCCACAGACAGCCAGCACCAAAAGGGCAAGCCCCACCAGACGCACCGCAAGATAAAACCGCCCACGGTAACGCATCTGCCGGACATAACAGATCCACTCCAGTATCATAAGAAGAAGCACAAGGATAAGGATGACATTGCGCATCTGCTTTCGCACAAGCTGCCGCTGCATCGTGTTGCGGCTTCCGGAATCGCCTGCCGTGATCCGTCCATCCGACTGGCTGCTGCATGCAAATTTTACAATATAGGATTCCTTTCTGTCCCCTGCTTTTACGGTAAACAGTCCTGCCTGACCGGTAGGTGCTGCAATCTGCTGCACGTCCACACCGTTTAATGCATGAAACTGCACGGTATCTCCGGCATCATAGACGTTTTGGGAAAGAAGGAACTATCCTCAAGATAGTGCAGCGCATGGTTCATAAATACCGGAAACTCCGGCTGCAGGGCAAAATCCGATTCCCGCAGGTCAAATCCAAGTACCACCTCCCGGATTCCGTCATGCTCCCCGTAGTATGCGGCGCACTGCTTTCCGTTCCACAGAAAGCCCGTGGCCCAGACCGGCAGATCATACACATACGTCTGATTTACCCCGAGCGCAAAGTCCCGGATTCCGGAAGTCAGTTCGGTATCGCCAACGGACAGGCTGACATTTTTTTCCTCGTTCTTTCCCTCTTTGGCAAAAATCATCCGCGCCTTCTGCTGATTAGATTCCTGCACTGCCGTATCCGCATCAAAAATACAGACCCCCGGATCGTCACGGTCAAGTGCATCCGTTGTTTTTGCCTTGGAAAGATTCTCTCCGGTCACGGCAAGATACGCTTTTTCGATATAGGTATTTCCTTCCCCGATCAGTGTGGCTTTGCTCGTGGAAACCTGGTCTTTGAGTGCATAGGCACAGTTATCCTCATGTAAGGATCCTTCTGGCTGCTGCCGGCAAATGTCACTGCGGAAAGTTCGGTATGCAGCGGCTGGTTTCCCCAGTTCACTGTTTAAACAGGCAGGTATATGTCTCGTCTGCGGCAAGGGAAAGTGTACGCACTTCAAGAATTTTCTTTCCCTCATACAGCGTAATCTCCATATTTGCCGCATAATCGCTGTAATTTGTCACGCCTGATGCAACCGTATACGTGTCCCCGCTGCTGTCTTTGGTGCAGGACAGAAACGTATTCGCCACGTTAGAAACGGGACTTCCCACCACGCGGATGGTTGCCTGAAGCTGACTTTTGAGATTTTTTGTCTGTTTTGCCCCTATGCCGTCGGTATAGACGATGACATCTGCCAGATCGTTCTTTTTGTCTTTTTTCTGCACAGTCTGTACCGTTGCCAGTGCATCGGAAAGCGATCCGGCTGTGTCCGTGCCCTTGATGTCTGCCAGCGTCCGATACAGTGCTTTTTTCTCGGAAGTATGGACGGCAAGCAGATTGGTTCCCGTGCCGTCACAGGTAACAATGGATATTTTTGCCCCATCCGAAGCGGCAATCTGCTCTTTGATCTCACTTACGGCTTCCCCTAAGCGGGTATTGCCCCTTTGGTGAGATGCTTCATGCTTCCGCTGGTGTCAATCAGATACACCACGTCCGTACTGCCTGTACCCTTACGCTGTATAAACGGTGCCATCAGTGCCAGAATAAGCAGCAAAAGGATCACGATCTGCAGATACATCAGCAGATTGTGCAAAAACTTTTCCCAGAACGTTTTAGACTGTTCATTATAAAAAAGCTTCTTCCACAACAGTTCGAAGACACTGGTGTGTCTGTCCCCTTTGGCACAAGCAGATATAAAATCACAACAACCGGAACCGCCAGCAAAAATGCCAGTGGCCACAAACTCTCAAATATCATAATCCATCCTCAAATTTTTCTCAGACAAACAAAGGTCTTAAATCTTCTAAAATCAGCGCACGTCTCTCTTTTTCGGAATCACAGAGTATATAAGTGCCTCCGGCAGCCGATGCACTTTTTTTCAGCCGCACAGAAAGCTTTTGCAGTTCCTGTTCATAACGCGCAATCACATCCGCACGCATCGTCACGCGCAGTTTTTCTTTGGACTCCATATCTATCAGATTACGCGTACCGTCCATTGTCACACGCAGTTCTTCCGCACACAGTGTCTGAAGCAACACGGGTCTTGTTTCGTAAAGTCCAGATACTGCATCGTTTTTTCCAGACAATCCTGCGTGGGATCTGTCGCTGCTTCGGTCAGGAAATCACTGACGATCACGGTAACTCCCGCCCCACGCCTCTGCATCTGGCGCACGGCGGAAAAAGAATCCGTCTCTGTCCCCGAAAATGTACGTGCCTGCAGCCATCCAAGTACTTTTGGCAGTGCATTCTTTCCCCCGGAAACCACAAGCGGAGTTCCCATCTGGCTGCTGTCATACAGCACCAGCCGGTCCATATGGTGCAAAGTCAGAAAGGCAATCACCGCGCACAGATCCTGTGCCAGTTCTGCCTTGCTCTTTTTTCCATAGTGCATTGATGCACTGGTATCTAAAATAACCGATACCACTGCTTCCTTTTCTTCGAAATATTCCCGGATATACATGCGCTCCGACCGCGCATAGACATTCCAGTCCAGCCTGCGCAGATCATCTCCCGGCATATACTCCCGGAAATCGGAAAATTCCGCAGAAGTCCCTTTCTGTACGGATCTGCGGTTTCCTGCCATATTCTGGCTGCTTTTCTGTTTCATCGCGATCACAAGCCGCGACAGCTGTTCATAAATTCCCGCATCAAGCATACAGTCCCTGTTCCTTTTCTGTTAAGATCTGCCCAATCACCGCATCTTCGTAATCCCCTCCGATACTGCATCGAAACTGAGCAGAATCCTGTGCCGCAATACCGGAAGTGCGACACATTTGACGTCCTCAAACGAGACATTCAGGCGGTTTTCCATAAACGCGCGTGCCTGGCTGTGCGGATCAGTGCCTGTGCCGCACGCGGGCTTGCCCCCTCCCGGATATACGGATTGTCTGCATGAGTTGCCATAACCAGATCCAGAATATAATCCATGACGGCATCCGCAATCGGAATCTGTGCAACGCATGCGCGCGCTGCAAGCAGGCTTTCCCGGTCCATGACCTTTGCGATCTTTGGCGGATGGTTTCCCTCCGTCAGTTCCACGATTTCCCGCAGTTCCTGCCGGTCCGGAAATTTTACCAGCACTTTAAACAAAAAACGGTCCAGCTGGGCTTCCGGCAGCGGATAAGTTCCCTCGTTTTCGATCGGATTTTGTGTGGCAAGCACCAGAAACGGCTCCGGCAGCTGATGGCTGGTCGTTCCGATCGTCACGGTGTGTTCCTGCATGGCCTCTAAGAGAGCTGACTGTGTCTTTGGCGTGGCACGGTTGATCTCATCCGCCAGCACCAGATTGGCAAAAATCGGTCCCTTTTCAAACCGGAATGCACTTTTTTGCTCTTCTTTTACGATGATGTTGGTACCGGTCACGTCACTCGGCATCAGATCCGGGGTAAACTGGATTCTCTGGAAACTCAGATCACACACCTGGCTGATCGTGCGCACCAGCATGGTCTTTCCCAGTCCCGGCATACCTTCTAAGAGTACATTTCCGCCCGCCAGAAGTGCCAGCATGACCTGGCGGATGACGTCTTTTTGTCCGATAATTCCCTTTGCAATTTCCTGTTCACATGCCATGGTGTTCTGCTGGCATACTTCATATTCTGTCATAAGATCTCCTCTCCATCAGTTCAGATTTTCAAAATAATTCCGGATGACATCTTCCATGCCGGCCGGGTATTTTCCATTGGCAATGCTTCGTAGGCCTCTTTCGTGTAATCGCCGACCACGGAATCTAAATCCACGTGTTCGCCTTTCCATGCCAGACCATTCTTCGCCTTGTAATAATCGGAATTCTTCGAATCCCCCTTGTCCTTTGTGATACTGCTGTCGTTTCCGAGTTTATTCGGAACACTCACATAATCATGTGTTCCCCTCCGGATCCGTTCCGCGTCCGCTGCCTGTTCCGTTTCCTGTTCCACTTCCGTTTCCGCTTCCTGTCCCCTTGCCGTTTCCGCTTCCACTTCCATTGCCACTTCCACTTCCGTCCTTTCCACTGCCCGGATCTTCCCCATCCCCGGAATCCTGGGAACTGGTTTCCGAAGACTGCGTGGATTCCCCACGCTGCGTACCGCTTTGTGTAGTGTTTTGTGTAGTGCTTTGTACATCCCCCTGTGCCAGCTGTTTTCCTGTATTGGTATTCACCTGGATATTTTTAAGTACCGATGCCAGGACATCTGCCCCGGAAATCTGTGCCGCCTGTCCATACTTGTAGGAAAGTTTCTGCCCGGCAGATGCCAGTGACTGCTTCGTATCTGCCTGCTGCATTTCTTTTTGCGATAAGGCCAGTGACTGTATCAGTTCCTGCAGGGCTTTCTTTTGTTCTTTTGTCATGGAAGAGGTGTCTGTCTGTTTTAAGGCATCCATCACTTTTTGGATTTCTTTTCCTTTTCCCGGGCTTCCTGCCGATGGCATGCCGCTGCTGCGCCTGTTTATGCGCGGGGGACGGCACAAACGAAAGAACAAGCGCCAGCCCAAGGGAAAGAAAAAGTGCCACAAGTTTCCTTCGGTCCGGACAAACACGCGCCTTTTTCCATGCATGGTCTTCCTGTAACATATGCACGGCATCGCTGCGCTGCATCCGGTCGATACTACCCTCTTTTCCAATACGCCCATATGCCGTCACGATCCGTTCCTGAAACCCGAAACGGTCGATCTGCTGTGCTGCCTGTACCATGGTACATCTCTTCATTACCGTATAAATGCCTCCAGCTGCCGCACCACATAAAACTGCCAAAACAGCCCACACATGCACCATATAAAAAGGGACAAACACCGCACATCCTTCCAGCACCATGGCGATGGTTCCACCTGCGGCAATTCCTGTGCTTTCATAGCGCAGGAACTTTTTTACGTTCTGTTTTCTTTTGCTGTAACGGATTTCCTGCAACAGAAATGCTTTTTCATCCATGCTGCTTTCCCCCTGCATGTTTTCTTCCATATCCTGCCATCGGATTGATCCGCCGCATCGCAATCAGAAGAAAGACAAATGCCAGTGCCACAAATAAAAGCGTGGAAACGGCCATCCATCCATAATGTACGGCAACACCCGAAACAGAAAATGTTTTCCCGTAATTTGTGATCAGTTCTTCCGCCACGGATGTTCCGGTCATACTCCATGTAAAAAATTCAAGCAGATACATGCCCGGATTGACCAGAAGCACCCAGCAGGATTTTTCCGGTACACCACCTGACAAGCGGACAACCGTGGTGACCAGATAGGGAAGAAAACTTCCGATAAACAGCAGGGCATAGATACCATACGATAAAATTATGGCACTGATCGTTTTTTTACAGATGGAAGAACACAAAATTCCAATACTTGCAGAAACGAACGAAACCAGTAATGATACTGCCAGAAACCAGAACAGATTGCCCCATGAGAGTCCGCCGATGACAAATGCCAGTGCTACGATCGGAAGTCCTGCCACCACATAAAACATGCTCTGGATCATCGCGGTGAGCACCTTTCCCATAATAATGGAAAATCCGGTCATGCTGGTTGTCATCATAATATCAAAGGTCTGCCGCTCTTTCTCACCCGAAATTGCAGAAGCCGTGCGCACCGGGACTACCACTCCCAGAATAAAAATCTGCGTGACCGCAAGTGCCGGATACAGCCAGACAATGCTGCTGTATATGTTTGCAGACGAATAGGTCATCTGCTGGGAAAACAAAAACATGGCAAAGAAAAATACAACTGCCATAATCGCCTCATAAACAAATATTTCCCAGCAGCAGCGCATACTGCGCGCCTGTACTTTAATATCTTTTTTTACCATTGGATTAATTCTCATCTTCCTGCCCTCCTGTCAGCTGCATAAACAGGGATTCGAGATTTCCCTCTTCTTTATAAAATCCTGTCACGATAATTCCATTCTGTATCATCTGTGCGATCAACTGCGCGATTTCTTCCTCTTTCATGGCATGCGAGATATGGATTTCCTTTTCTCCCACCGATTCCACACGGATCTGGGGGTGTTCCTTAAGCATGCGCACTGCCGGCTCCATCTCCCCGTGAACCGAAACCACGATCCGGTTTCCACCGAAAACATGTTCCATGACATCCTCGATGTTTCCTGCTTCTACGAGTTTCCCGTGATCCATAATACCGATGCTGTTGCACATCTCTGCCAGCTCCGACAAAATATGGGAACTGATCACAATGGTTTTTCCCATGCTGCGCAGATTCTGCAAAAGTTCTTTCATCTCCACACGCGCACGCGATCCAGACCGGAATTCGGTTCATCCAGCACCAGAAGGAAGGATTGTGGATGAGTGCCCGTGCCACACACAGCCGCTGCTTCATTCCGCGGGAAAGCGTATCCACATAAACCTCTTTTTTGTCGGACAGATTGACCAGCTCGAGCAGATCATTGGATACCGCGGTGATCTCCCTGGAAGTCATACGGTACATGGAACCGTAAAAATCCATATATTCGCTGACTTTTAAATTGTCATACACACCAAAGAAATCCGGTACATAACCGATCTGCTTTTTGATTTCCTTCGGATGCAGCAGGGCATCCACGCCATGGATCGTAATGGTTCCTTCTGTCGGCGGCATAAGTCCGCATACCATCCGGATTGTTGTTGTCTTTCCGGCTCCGTTTGGTCCCACAAAGCCAAACAGATCCCCTTTTGGCACATGCAGATTCAGATCCCTGACCGCCTGAAATTTTCCGTAGTTTTTATACAAATGACTAATTTGAAGCATTGGACACCTCCTGACCGGCAATCGTATACAGACAACCAAACGAAATTTCCGAGCACCTGCTCTCTATGGTTTTCCGTAGTCTGCGGTTATCTCCTTCCACTACAACAGTACCCGACACATCGTTCTGCCGCCGGATCTGGCACAGTCCCAGATACAGTGCGGCTGCCATATCCTTATGCTTATACGAATATGTATTTCCATTCATGTTGTCTTGCGATAACACGCTGTAGACATCATCAAAATAAGAAATCTGCTGGGACAGCAGTGGTTTTTTACTTTTCCCGTCTATCGTTATGGTCTCACCTGCTTTTACATCCGAAAATACCATGACCGTATCATCCGACACGCAGACAAGATAAGGGAAATCATAGGACGTGTTGTTTGTTATGCTTCCCCCCTGTTTCTGCTGCGTGAGCACCAGACCACTGGTGTCTATGCTTCCACATCCTTTGGCAGTTCCTGCCGCAAACAAATAGGCATTTTCAAAATTGCTCTGCGGTTTTACCCCAAGGGACAGCCCCCTGTCATATTCCACCAAATAGTGATAACGGTCTTCATATACCTGCCGGAAGATGCCATACTATAAGATTCACTGAGACCTGTACCACCATATGCGTAATTATCATTCAGCCGTACCTTCCACGGTTTTACCCCGGAATGATACGCATTGTAATAGGTGGCGATACCAGTGGTACTTTTTCCATCCGCCTGCTGTGCGGTCACCGAATAAACCCGTGTCTCATGCAGCTTTAAATTCCGCCCGCCGATAAATACCACACCGATAAAAAATTATGCCAAGCGCCGGTACCCCCAGCCAGTACCAGTCTCTTTTTTCATCTTGCAAAGCAGAAGATAAAGCACCGGTCCAACAACGATCACATAGACCACTATCAGAACTTTCAGCCAGGAAAAATCCAATGCCGTATTGAGGTGGTCAATGACACCGAATGCATTTTCCCCACTCCATCCCCATTCCTCGTCATTGACATACTGGGAATAGCTCATGGAATATCCTGCCACCTGGTCATAAATTCCGTAACACAGATCCGGGGAAACTTTCTGCATCTGTTTTTCGCCAAAAGAAATGGCACATACACCGATGGCACCATCCCCACAGGCATACACCCACCCCGGATAAGCTTCGCTTTTGCTTGCATTTGTATTGTTCCGCTGCAGCTTTGCAACCGGCATCTGTGAAAAATCAATCCCGGTAAATCCGGAATAACTTCCCAGTTGCTGCATTTCTTTCGATACCTCATTTTCTTCTCCCACTTTGCTGACGCTTTTGCAGCTGACCTCCATAAATGAGGAATCAAAACCACCCAGTGTATCTTTGCCGCGCTCTCCGGTTCCAATCAGCAGCCATCCACCGTTTTTCACCCATTTCTCGATTGCCTTGATCTTCTCTTTCCCAAGTGAACTCACATCGTAGGAATCAATCACAAGAAAATACAGTTCATCCAGCTGCGCCTGCAATGTATCCGCGTCCATCTGTGTCAGATATACATTCTGGTCTTTTCCGTGAAGATAATAGGTCTGGCCGCTCATGCTCATCCAGCCAAGCGCATCATAATGATCCGAAAGCACTCCCACACCAATACCGCGCTTTTCTTTGCCAAAAATACTGGCAAATGCTTCCTTTGCCACAACGTTTCCCTTTTCATCGATAAATGCCACGATTCCGTTTCCGCGTGTCTGGCTGACATCCGCATACGGAATGGTCATTGTATACTGTTTTTTTCCGTTCTGCGGCAATGTCAGGCGCTGTTCAAATGCGCAGCCGTTGGAGTTGTCGGTACCGGAAAACACCAGACGCACCTTCCCGGTAAAATCCGCCCCGCTGTTTTTTGCCTCCACCTGTACGACACAGTCTTTTTCCTGTTTCAGCAGAGTCACCGTTGCCGACAATGCCTGTTTCTGATCTGCATATACATTTGCTCTGCCACAAAATATGCCTAAAAATGCCAGGCATACCAGAAGCAGACTGCAGATTGTCTTTCTAATTTTCATAATCTTCTCCTTCCATAAATGTTCTTTACGGTTTCCTGTCATTTATGATAACATACGTTATTTTGGAATGACATTAAGGTTTTCTTAAAATTGTCTGGCTTATTTACAGAATTTCTTAAAATAAAAAGCCCCTGCTCTCGCAGGGACTTCCAGAACCTTCTATCAGATATAATTTTTTATTGTGCGGTGGCACGGAACATGACATTTCTGTATTTTGCAAGTACACGCATCAGAAATGCTTCCAAGAACGCATACTGAAATCACCTCTCCGATTCCGACCGTCATGGCATTAAACGGATGGTTACATTCACACCGTGGAAATATACTGCCGGAATACCGTACGCATAGACCAGCACGAACGGAACAATAATCATATTAAAAATAACCGGCGGAAATGTGCATGCAATCTTGTGATTGCGCAGCAGATAGGTACATACCGCTGCCAGCAGCGTGGCAATGCTTCCGAAAATGACATCATAGATCACGGCGCCTGTCAGCAGATTCGCAAGCAGACAGCCAATCCACAGTCCCGGAATCGCTGCCGGCGTAAAAACAGGCAGGATACACAGTGCTTCGGAAAAGCGTACCTGAATCGTGTGGGATGCAAGTCCCAGTGCGTTGGCTACAAAAGTCAGCACTACATAAAAGTGCTGCAATCACAGCAGCCTGAACAATAAATGTTACCTTTTTGTCTCTCATATCCATTTGTCTCCTTTAGTTTTGTTTTACGAGTGGAAGGTCTCGAACACTCGGTAATTTTTCGTGCAATTCCCTGTTTACAGAATCTGCAACGGTTGACAGTATAGCACAGTACACCGCAAAAAGCAAGAATGCAATTTTCTACTGCCGGATATTTCTTTTCCTCTCCGTTTTGTATATTCCACATTATAGCAATAACAAAACCATTTTACAACAGGCCGCTATCATGTACGCAGATACCCCTGCATACTTTTAACGCATTTCTCCAGCCGCGACACCTGCGCCTGCGAAATATGAATTTCATCCGCGACTTCAATCTGTGTCTTTCCCTCAAAAAACGCAGACGGATGATATGCTCATCCCGTTCATTCAGATGTGACAGGGCATCGGAAAGTGACAAATCCTCCACCAGTGCTCTTCTTTGTTTTTCTTGTCCGAAATCTGATCCATCACATACAGGGTGTCCCCTCCATCCGTATAAACCGGATCAAACAGACTTAAGGGCGTCTGGATGGCATCCAGGGCATACACCACATCCTCCACCGGAATCTCACATTCGGCTGCAATCTCTTCGAGAGTCGGTTCCTTTTGTGCATTTTTTGCCAGCCGTTCCTTTGCCTGCATGGCTTTATATGCAATATCACGCAGTGAACGCGGAATGCGGTAACTGCTGTTATCCCGCAGATACCGGCGGATTTCACCGATAATCATCGGGACGGCATAGGTGGAAAATTTCACCCCGACACTCGTATCAAAATTATCTATTGCCTTCATCAGTCCGATACAGCCAATCTGGAACAGATCGTCCACATTTTCATTATGATTATTAAACCGTTTGATCACGGATAATACCAGCCGGAGATTTCCCTTGATGTAGGTTTCTCTGGATGCCTTGTCGCCGGCTTTTATCTTTTTGAAAAGTTCATCTTTTTCTTCTTCTTTCAGTATTGGCAGCTGGGCCGTATTTACCCCGCAGATTTCGACTTTGTATGTTGACATGGGATTCCTCCGTTATAATTGGATTTATAATAAAGGATTCCCATGTGCTGTTTTTTTATTCATTTTCATCCGGTTGTTCCGGACATGGAAAAAGCGGGACGTAAGTCCCGCTTTCCCCTCAAATTTACCGGTCCCACTTATCGCAGAGCGAATTGATCTGATCCGCAAACTTCCAAGATCTTTATTCGCCATGCCCTGACATTTTTTAATAACCGCAATGAGACGTTCTCCCGCAATCATCAGCGGTCAAACGCGCCGGATTTTGCACGGTAAACACCC
>ENA-OQER01001158-OQER01001158.1-human-gut-metagenome-genome-assembly--contig:-NODE-1158-length-13285-cov-1.841161_pt1 | contig 13285 bp, 16 predicted proteins | sample MGYA00242797_ERZ504639 | MGnify/ENA primary metagenome ERZ504639 (study PRJEB26092, sample SAMD00036306) | human gut metagenome | host: Homo sapiens | study: EMG produced TPA metagenomics assembly of...
TGTTACTATAACACTCCTCATAATTATCTGCTGAATTCTCGCACAATAACAAAATACCCTGATCACAACCTTTCTTTGTTGTAATCAGGGTATTTTTTATATTCAGATATTTGTTTAATATGGTATATCAGCAGATCATCAGTGATTCAAGAATGCCATCGGCTATATCTTTCCGATAAAATCCTGCAGGAAATGCTTTGCTGCACCTACAGCTGAGGCTTCTTTCTTATAAGAACAGTTTTTCAGATATCTCAGATCATGATCAAATCCATTATACTTCATTACTTTTTCCCCAAGAGGTATCATATAATCTGAGAGATATCCACCCATTTCACCTCCAAGAATGATATCCATATCATATGCCATGCGCAGATTTGAAATCAGAATTGCAAGATAATCAAGATACTCTTCCCATTTTTTCTCTGCCTTTTCATCATTGTTTTGAAGCAACTGCATAAACTGTTCCACAGAATCCTTTGACTCACCAACAAGTGCACCTGCAGCGCAATAAGCATCTGCGCAACCAGATTTTCCACAATAACACTTGCGGCCCTGAGGTACAAGTATCATATGTCCAAATTCTCCGGCCTTCTGATTTTCTCCGGAAAACAAATTTCCCCCTATTGCAAAATGCACCACCAAGAGTCTGATTCAACGAAAGGTAAATTGCATTCTGATAGGTGTTCATATCTTCTGCCATCATTGCCGCATTGGCATCATTTGCAAAATAAACCGAGACAGAAAATGCCTGTTCCAGGAAACTAAGACTATAGTTTTCAAGTTTCAGTGCGTGGGATTTTATCACCAGTTTCTGCTCCTGATTAATGATTCCCGGAATAGAGATTCCAACACCCAGAAGCTTTTCTTTCTGTTCTGCATCATTCATATGATCCAGAATTTCGCCGCAAAATCTGCCACCTGACTGCAATATGACATATCAGGTACAAATTTCAGACGGATCCGCTCTGATTTCACAATCTCATACTTCAGATTTACCAGCACCATTCCCAGATGATTTGCAGTGATCACAATTTCCCATTGCATAACGATAGGATTGGATTGATTCCAATACTTTTAGCCTTTCTTCCTCCTGTGGATTCATATTCTCCAGTTTCTATTATGATACCTTTTTCCAATAAATCTTTTACATTAGACAGAACTGTTGGCATACTCAGATTCAGTTCTTTGGATATTTCCACTTTTGATGTGGATTCTCTATTTATAATATAATTTACGATTTTTGATTTCGTAGCAAATTTCTTTTCCAGTCCGCTCATTCTGTTTCTACCTTCTTTTATTAATGTATTTATAAAAGAATGATACCTGTTATTGTCATATTTGTAAATAGCCATTGTCTCTGCAGAGTATGTTGCTTTTTGCAATTGAAGCAGGGAACTTAACTTATTCAGCTGATTCAGTTAATATATCTACAATAACAGAGTTACTGTTCACTCCGTTCTCAGTAACAGCTTCGCGATGCACAGAATTATGCTAATCGCATAAATTCGCGCGGTATATCTCGGGTTTTCTGTGACCTTCGCTCACAAAAACACCTCGCGGGATATTACCAGTGAACAGTAACCTTTTAATTTTTCTGTGTTTCCTTCAGAAGTTCTTCCGCCGAAACACCAAACAATTTCGCCAGTGCCATCAGATTCGTCGTGCTAGGAGCAGAGGCTCCGCTTTCCCACTTGGAAACCGCCTGTCGGCTGACACCTAATGTTTCTGCAACAAATTCCTGCGTCATTTTGCAGTTCAACCGATGCTGTTTCAAAATCTCCCCAAGCGTTTTTGCATGTTCCGCCTTTTCCTTTCTCAACGGCACCGACCTTGTGTATTTTTTGAGCGCCTTGATCACCAGATAAACCACATACCCCGCTACCGCCACAAGAAAGATCCATAAGCAGATGTTGATCAGGACGAAAATAAAATTCAATTTCATTGGAACACTCTCCTTTCTGATTTTGTACCTCCATCATACGGATTTTCCCCGCGTTGCGCTACCAACTATTACGCAACTTTGTGGTTGCGAGGGCTTTTCATGATAATCTTATCGCAATGCTGCTATCCAATAACTCACTACAATTATCAGACATACTACATTCGGAATAATATTACCATTTTCCTTCCGGTTCCAATATTCATTATTTTTAAAAGGAAATCTTTTTTCAGAGAAATGATTTAAAGAAAATGTTTTATTATTTATGTCCTATCAGCCACTTCTTCTAATGCTTTAAAGTCGCAACAAAATTTAGCTACTTTTCCAGTCCTCATCTGTTTGTCATATAATTTATTTGCTTTTTCAAGAACATCGGTAATTATTTTTAAGCAAAACCTATATTCTTTATTTAACAAATCCTTGTATTTTTTGGTATTAGCAGAATCATTTTTATCGACATTAATATTAACAGTTTGATAAACTCCATCAACAATCGGTATCATTTTTTTAATATCCATAACGGAAAGAATATGCTTTACATTCTTGTCATCATCTTCAATAGATATCCAAATATCTTCCCGTCTCATCTTGGATTTTTCTGCTTTCTCATACAACAAATAGCATTCTTTATTAACATTTTTCCACGTTTTATGCTTATCTTTCGCAGAAGATAACGGAATCACATATTTTCTGTCATTTTTATTAACTAAAATTCCTATATACGGCTTATTGTCATATCCATTTGGTTTATAATACACTTCTGAACATACACTATGTAATTTTCTCAAATAGTCCTGATCTATATTAATAAATATCAATTTTTTATCCAGTGTAAACAATATCCCGCTCCTTTATATTTTTATAATAAAAAATATGGGAAGACTATGCTTCCCACGCTTTAATGTTCATCTCTTTACGGATTGAATACCGAGGTTAATGGAGACCCGCTTTAATGTCCATCTCTTTACGGATTAAATACCGAGGTTAATGGAGACCTTCTCTATATAACTATAATATAGCAGTTACTATCATGTGTCAACTTTTTTCATTCAAACAAGAAACTTAAATTATTTTTCTTTTAAATAATATTTCTATATGGTAACTTTTCTGCCTTATGTTTTTTTATTTCTCTTTCGCATATTTCATGAAGCCGTTCATAATCCTTGGACTCTTCACATATTTTTTCATACCACCTTCTGCGCCTCTGTCTTTATTTCGAAAAAATGGATGTTCTTTATCCTTTTGCACATTTTCCCAAATATATTTGAGGATATCATCAAGTTTTTTCTTTTCTCCATACCACCCACACACCAGTGCAATATCTTTGTATTCTTCAAACGATTTTCTTTTTGGATTACTTAAAAAGAGTTTATATCCTTCTATAATTTTATCTATTGGAACATCACCTTCAAGTGGAATCAACAATTTATTTTTTAATCGTTCTGCTGAAAATATATATCTTTCTTCATGTTTTTCTAACGCTATTGTTTCACTGGTACACTCTAATGATGTTATGATGCCAGACTCTTCACTGCATAAATTATGTACATAAGCAACTGGTGTATAGTATGTATTTCTAACCACTTTTATATAAATCCCTGTTATCAGCGGACCTAGTCTATTATCCAGTGAAAGCAAGCCGGTCTTTTTTAATTCCGGAAAAAGCTGCTGCCAGTCATTTATGATCTGCTTTCTTGTTGCCATTATTCTATCCTCGCTTTCTACTATCTGATATTTAGTGCTTCATATTTTCATCAGCATACGAATATATCTTGTTCCAGAAGTCTTCATAATTATTGTTCAACGCAATTTTTCATAACAACTGTCCAGCACTTCTTGTGATGTATTTCCTTCCAGAGGCATTAAAGCCTCTGCTTCAACTGCTAATCCCATATCCGTCAGGGCAGCAATCGTATCCCTGTAAGATTTAGCGTCCAGCCCATCCATAGTTAGTTCTGTGTCATAATCAATGACTGCTATAATATTTCTGATCCACAATGGATAATCTTTCAGTGTTTCTCTTACCTCTGGATATTCATAAATATCTGCCATAGCCTGAACAAACGCTTCACCATTCGTAAGATCTTTTAACGCCTGCTCTATAAAATTCATTTGTATTCACTCCTTTTATAAATTCCATATTATCCGTATCGTATTTTCCTGACTTTTGTCAAAAAATCTCATATCTGCCTCCTTTACGGCACAGACATGAGACTTCTGTTTATTTTTTCATCATTTCCATCACACATTCATGTTTCTTGGTTGTCTTATTATAATTGATTCCTACAAGCAACAAATTTCCCTGATACTCTTTCAACGCATTTCCATACTGTTTTTCTTTGATCTGCTCTATCGCTCCACCTGCATGGAAATTTCCTCATGTGCCTTCTCGATTCCCTCTGCAACCGCATCTGCATCCATGTTCCACAGTGCTTCCAGTAATTTGCGGGAGGATTCCACGGACTCTGCCACTCCATGCCAGTTCATGGTGCTGATGGCATTTACATATTCCTGGGAAACCTCTTTATTTGGTATACTTACGGTTCCATCCATACTGTCATAGGTCAGATATCCCAGATGCACCAGCAGAGTCAGCACATCGTCTTTCGTTGCAAAGGTAGTCATATCGTTGCTGAATGTTCCGATATGAATGGGGACAGATTCTCCCGCAAGCATGCGAACCACGAAGTCCTTTAAGCCGTCCATATCCATCTGAATATAGATTTTTAGTGCTTCATATGTCTCCGTCTGGTTCCAGTAGGTTCCGAACTTATGACGCAGCATGGCTTCTACCACCGATTTGGGGCTGTACATGGAGTAATATTCATCTCCCGTCTGACGATGTGCGATAAGCTGATAACCATCGTACCATGTTTTTGCATCTTCAAAATTCATCTCATATTTCTCACAGAGAACTGACACTTCCTGTTCTGTAAAACCAAAATACTCTGCCAGCTCACCGGGATCTGTCATGGAATATTCTGTAAACATATTCAGTGCCGAATGAGAACCATATTTTTTTATTGGTAAAATACCGGTCATGTAAGCCAGTGCAACATAATCTTTGTCCTTGAGCCACGCCCGCAGGAAATCCAGATATTTCTTCTGTGCCTCCTGATCCTGCTGATACTCCCGGAACAGACAATCCCACTCATCAATCAAAATTACAAAAGGACATCTGGTATAAGAAAACACATCTTTCAGCACCTGAATCAGATTTTTTCATCCCGAAACGTACCTGCGGATAGCTTCCTCAAAGTCCAGTACCAGATATTTTTTCAACATATCCAGCATCTCTTCCATTGTCCCTGACATACTCAAAAATTCCTGCATATTAATTTTGATCACATCGTATTGATTCAGATTTTCCTTGTAGGAACTGTCTTTGCTGATTGCAAGATTTCGAAATAATTCTTCTGTATTTTCACTGCGATCATAGTATGCAGCAAGCATATTCGCTGCCATGGATTTGCCAAATCTTCTCGGACGGCTCACACAGATATACCTCTGTTCTGTGCAAAGAGCTTCATTGGTCTTTGCGATCAATTCACTTTTGTCTACATATATTTTCGAACGAAGACTTCCACGAAATGAAAAATTTCCTGGATTCAGATAACTGCCCATGCAAATTCCTCCCGTCAAGATTTTATAAGATATATTATACTGGATTCCACTGGTAATCACAAGAACGGTATTTCCTGTTTGTAGCCATTTTCCAAGAACATCTTTACTTTCCGAATTTATAACACTCCGGATAGGATGTTTTCTGTATCAAAATATCTGCCTTTGCTTCCGTAATTTGCCGTACGATGACACACGGCAGAGTATTCACCTGTTTATAAAGAACACCTGTAGATATGGAAAGTGCAAATGTCTTTTTCGTCTCTGCCAAAAACTTTAATTTTTCATCTGGTATTCTCGTGATATATACATTCCCGTATCCGTCATCCTCATCATCATTCTGTTCCATTTCACAGCCGTTCTCCACCCACAATTTAAAGTCAAACCATTCTTCTGATTCCCCTTCGCCTAGTTCTGCCGCATCTAAAAATCCACACTGTACAGCTCCCTTTTCTGCTTTTATGATAAGTTCCCTATCCCCATTATCATTTCCTATGCTTATATATCCGGGAGCATAGTCTGCAAATTCATTGCATTCATAGCTTTCAACAATTCTGTGCGTATCGTATAATACACACAAATCCAAAACCATTCCATTCGCCTGTCTCAGAAATTCTTTGTAGATTTTTGGCAACACACCGTTAATATGTTTCTCTACGTTTTCTATTTCTTTCTTTCGTTGCAGGAGCATTTTTCTTTATATATTCCAGATTTTTTAATTCATAGAGATCTTTTCACACTTCCTATCGCTTTATATCATTTTCCCCATTTCAAAAACATATCCTTTAAACTGTTCTTCTTAAAGAATATTTCTATATGGTCTCATATTTCTCCTTATTTATTGATTCCTGAGGAATGCAATTTAATTTTTTCACCATAAACTCAAATATTTCCGCCTCATATCCTGATGAATACAATATTTGGAAATTATTGTGTTGCCTAATAATAATATATTTTTTCTTATTTTCTAAAAATTCAACACGGAAAACTGCAGATAAAATTCCACTACAAGGAAATCTTTTTATTCCGTTTACTCTGAGAAAATACTCATGATTTTGTTCAAAAAAATCATAATCCAATGTATCATTTATTTCATGTTTTTCCAATTTTCGAATTATTTCATCCTGTGGCATTTCCGTTTGAAATATTAAATCCTGTCCTGCATTTTTATACGTTCCGTTGGAATATTTCATATATCTTTTCCAGCGCATAACGATAATCATTATCGAACAAACTGTCGCTATGCAAAAAATGTATAAAACACCGGAATACTACTCATATAATTTTTCCTCCCGGTCTACTTATTCTCTTTTTTTCAGTATCTTTTTAATATTCCCAATCAAAGTCATCAATACTGTTCTTAATCTCCACAGAAACAGAACTATCGTTTTTTAAATCTTTCATAAGTTCAGCAAACTTTTCACGTTTTGGATTTTCCGTATCATTATAGCAGCGGTGCACCATCCAGATATTGTGTGGCGTTGGATGTTTTCTTACTGAAGCAATCAGTAACTCCTCATATCCGTGTTTATAAAACTGCTCCACAAAATGAACCAGATCCCCTGGCATTCCAAAATCGACCTGTGGATTGGTAGCTATAATTTCTAATATCGGTTCTACTAATTCAAACGGTTCTGGATATTGGTTGATAGCATCTATTAGATCATCCTCTATAAAATACTCCTCTTCCGGTTTTACTGCTGCTTTCAATCCTGTAATGATTTCTTCTTTTGTCATAGATTTCATCGTTCTTCCTCCCTGAAATTCCGTTGCCAGATCATCACATAATCTTTTTCACCGGTAAGTTTATCCAAACCTTCGCATTGGATTTGGAAGTCTTCTCTTCGATAAAAATTAATAGCCCGTACATTCTTTTGATACACATTTAAAAGTAATTTTTCTTTTTTACTTTTCACATAATCCAGCAGCATTTTTCCGATCCCATGCGACTGCATCTCATCAGAAACAAAAATGCCTTCTATGTACTCGCCGTTTAATCCTGTAAATCCCTGTATGTTCCGGTCGTTCTCATATGCATAGACTTCCGCCTGTGACAGCATTTCTTTCACTAACTCAAAATTACTTTTCCAGTATTGCGCCGGAATAAAATGATGTGCTTTCAGATTGCTGTCTAACCAGATCTCAGCAACTCTTTCTATATCCGCTTCCTGTAACGCCCTAATCATAAACATTGTTCTCCATGAAATTTAATTTTGTTACTACATTTCTCTTATCTTTATCAAAAAGCCCCATACCTGCTGTCTTTGTCACACAGATATGAGACTTCTGTTATTTTTCAGATGTATTTCCGAATTTTCCCTGATTTCCAATCAGAACTTTCTTCCCGCGAAATGCAAAGCCGTAATGTCTGATCCGTTCTTTTGTAATTCCTCTTGACAGCAGATCTATATCATATTGTTTCTCCTCAATCTGGCGAAGTGCATTTTGCACGGTCTGTTCCAGTGACTTTTCTTTTGCCGTGTTCTGCACCTTGAATTCCATTATGATGGCATCCAGATTTTCTTCCAACGGTTCCATGATGACATCATAACGTCCGAATCCACTTCTCTGTTGGATGTGATCCTGTATTTTCCGGCGAGATCAACGATCAGACCAAGAACAAATCCATGATAAAATCTTTCCGGTTCCAGTTCTTCTGACGGTTTTTTCCCTGTATCGAAACTGCTGAATGTCTGAAGTGCCACCTGATTGATAAACTGGTTCATATAATCCAGATCCCCGGCAAGCAGCGCCTCTTTGAAATTACCATACGCGGACTCTTCTTCTGTAAACCAGTCTCCGATCATATTCTCAAACATCAGCATCGTCTCATGGTTGGTAATCTTCAGATAATACCGGCGTTTTCCTGTCCGTTTATCCATCTCATACCGGTCAACTTTCAGATAACCGCTGGCCAGCATAAGGCTCCAGACTGCACCGCGCTTTCTGCCAAGCTGTTCAAAAATCACCTGTTCATCCAGTTCTGTACAGATGACTCCACCATTTAACAAATCTTCCATCTCCGACTTGATTTTTGCCGGACTCTGGCGGATCAGTGTGGAAATCAGTGCATTTCCGCTGGTGTCTGCCCAGTAGGTTCCATATTCTCCTGTATCCAGATATTTTGTAATCGACCATGGATTATAAATATCTTTTCTTTTTCCAAAAGAAAATCCATCATACCAGTAGCAGACGGTTTCTTTTTCTTCAGACAGACCACTGGTCTCCAGCACATGAAAAACTTCCTCTTTTGTAAACCCAAAAGAGCTGCTGTATTTTTCTGATGTTGTCGTTACCACTTCAAGATTATTCAGATCGGAAAAAATAGATTCTTTACTGACTCTTGTAATTCCTATCAACAACCCACGCTCCATATATGGATTCGTTTTAAAGGTCGAATTAAACAGGCTTCTGATAAATCCCGTAAGGCTTTTCCAATATCCATGAATATATGCTTCCTGCAAAGGAGTATCATATTCATCCAGAAGGATAATCACTTTCTTTTTGTAATAGCGGCTCAAATAATCCGACATATAATTGACAGCCACGGCTGCCGCATCATCCGACATATTTTCTTCCACCGAATCAAAATATGCGTGATCTTTTTCATTCAGCACTTCACTGGATCTGACAAATTCAAAGGTGCTGTATAACTTCACCAGTTTACGGATAATCGCCCTTCTTGCGGATTCATACGTTGTTGCTTTCACATCTGCAAAACTGATAGAAATTACCGGATATGTTCCCTGTAGTTTACGAAATCGCTCCTCTTCCCAGATACTTAATCCTTCAAAGTACCGTTTGCAATCTGCATGGTTCACAGAAAAGAAATACTCCGTCATACTCATATTCAGTGTCTTACCAAACCTTCTCGGGCGGGTGATCAGAGTAACACTGTCCTGCTTATCCCACCATTCCCTGATAAATCAGTCTTGTCGATATAAAAACAGTGATTCTTTCTAATGGATACAAAATCCTGATTTCCGATGGAAATTACTGATTTCATGAGTCTGTCTTCCTTTCTTAACTTGTTGATTGCTTTTGTTTTCTTCATTCTAGCACATTTTTTTGATAGAACATAGCATTTTACCCATTTATTCCGTTGTATTTCCGCAGCTTCCCGGTATAATAAAAATAACTACTATTTTCATAAAACGAAACGGAGAACACACCTATGACCAATCAAGAACTCCTGCAAATCGCCCTGCAGCAGTCGGCGATCGACTGCAATTGTAAACCGGAAGATTTTCTGCAAAATGAAAATATCGTTACCGAATCAAGAAAGCATCCTTCAGCGCGCAGCTATCTCCCGCTGCCATTTGCCTGTGATCTGGTTTCCTATGGAAATAATATTGTGGCACAGGTGCGAGAAGATCTGAGAGATACCGTTAAGGACTACATCAATACCTATCCGCCAGAACACTGTTTTGAGACACCGAATATGCAGGTGCTGGAAGAAAAACTGGCTCCTTACGGGCTGCAGATCTGCTTTATGGCAGAATATTTTCTGCCGGATCTTACCAGCCTGGGAACCCATCCGTGTAAATACGAGATCCGCCTACTGCATCCGCAGGATTTTCAGTCTCTCTATCTGCCGCAGTGGAGCAATGCGCTCTGTGCGGACCGAAAAGAAAAAGATGTCCTGTGTGTCGGTGCTTACGACGGGGATACCCTGATTGGTCTTGCCGGGGCGTCTGCGGACTGTGAAACCATGTACCAGATCGGGATCGATGTCCTGCCGGAATACCGGAGACAGAGGATCGCCGCCGCACTGACTTCCCGGCTGACCGAGGAAATCTTAGCACTTGGCAAAGTTCCGTTTTACTGCGCTGCCTGGTCCAATATCCGTTCCGTGAAAAATGCCATCACCTGCGGCTACCGCCCCGCCTGGGTGGAACTTACCGCACGCGAAAGATCCTTTGTAGAGCAATGCAACACACAGCAGAAATAATTCTTTCAATTACTGCAAATATATCATACTTTCTGACAGATTGCTACTGCTCCCTCCGTTGCTTTTTTCTTTTGGTTGTATTACAATCATAAGTACGATGTTGGAGGCAAAAGGTATTTTGCCCGGAGCAATAAAGGAGCGGCCGCCATTATGGACAAAAAAAGTGTGACAACTCTCACGTTAAAACAAATCAACAAACATACCGTCTATCAATACATCTACCGCCAGCGGGAGACTTCCAATTTCAGATCGTACAGGATCTGAACATGGGACTTTCCACGGTCAGTCAGAATCTGACACGTTGGAAAAGAAGGACTGATCGAGCGAAACGGATATTTTGCCTCCACCGGAGGACGAAAAGCGCAGATCATACGGATCGTACCGGATCTGAAAATTGCCATCGGGATCGGGATTTTAAAAAACATGTTTCATCTCGTTGCGGTGGATCTGTACGGAGAGACCGTTGCGATGGAGACGATTCCACTTGCATATGAAGACACGCCGGAATATTACGACACGTTCGCCGGCGATGTACTTCATTTTATTGAAAAGTATGAGTACCCCACAGAAAAAATCTCAGGAATCTCCATCGCCACACAGGGAATCATCTCCCGATGGCTCGTCCCGTGACTTACGGTGCCATCATGGGAAATACACGGATGCAGCTTTCTGATTTTGCTTCCCGCCTCCCCTTTCCCGTGTCATCTGGTGCACGATTCCAAGGCGGCCGCGGATCTGGAACTCTGGAATCATCCGGAACTGGACAGTGCACTCGTCTTTTTGTTAAACCGGAATCTGGGTGGTGCGGTAATCACCAATCACAGCGTCCATCAGGGATTTTCCATGCACAGTGGTTCTCTGGAACATATCTGTGTGGAACCGGATGGTCCAGTCTGTTACTGCGGAAATCGCGGCTGCCTGGAAACCTTCTGTTCCGCCAATGCACTGGAACTGCGCAGCGGACTTTCAGTTAAAGAATTTTTCCTGAAATTGCGGGATCCGGATAACTCCGGGGAACATTTACAGGACATCTGGCAGGACTATCTGCATCATCTGGCTTTCGCCATCCGCAATCTCAACCTGCTGATCGACTGCCCGGTGATCCTGAGCGGATATCTTGCACCTTATTTTCTCCCGGAGGATCTGAATCGGCTGCTTGGTCTGATCAATGAGCGTACACCGTTTCCTCTGGCGAAAGATTCGCTTCTTACCGGCACCCACGGACAGTATACACCGGCAATTGGGGCGGCGCTGTTTTACGTGAAAAATTTTCTGGATACATAGGCATAGCCATGGTACTTTCTCCTTGCGCTGTTTCGTTCTTATGTAAACTAACAGGGAGATGATAATTCAATGTTACCGGCCACGGAATGAACAGCAACAATTTCATATATTTTCCGGTATTCTCTTGCACCCTCTTTCCATGAGTGCTATAATCCTTTCAAACAGCAGAGAAACCCTATGTATCTGCTGTTTCGATTGAAATACTATGCAAAATAGGTTTCCATGCGTCAAGTGTTTTGTGGATGGGGAGTTGCCACAGAAACGAAAAGTCGGTTCGCCTGCGGACCGGACTTACGATATGGTTACCGCACCCGTTGCAACAACCAGATGATTAACATCCGATTGTGAAGGGATATACTCATAGTTATTTTTCAGTAGCTTTATTTTCTTCACATCAGGGTGTTTTTTTCTTACATATTATTCTGTACATCTATGCAGAACATCCTGATGCATATTTTTGTATGCTCAGAATCTTTCTATGTCCGATTTTACAGGAAGTTTCTCAGTATACAACATTATTTACACAGGAGGTTTTGTACCATGATGGATCACGAAAAAATCAAAGAAGGCGTTCGTCTGATGCTGGAAGGTATCGGCGAAGACGTCAATCGAGAAGGTTTACTCGAAACACCCGACCGTATCGCCAGAATGTGCGAGCAGATCTACGGCGGGCTCTATGAAGATGCCGGTGTGCATCTGTCCAAACAATTTCACGCTACCAATAACAATATCGTTCTTGAAAAAGATATCACCTTTTATTCCACCTGCGAACATCATCTGTTGCCCTTCTACGGAAAAGCTCATGTGGCTTATATCCCGGATCAGCGCGTGGCAGGTTTAAGCAAACTGGCCCGCACGGTAGAAGTCTATGCAAGACGTCCACAGATCCAGGAAAATATGACCGCACAGATTGCGGACGCTCTCGAAGAACATCTGCAGCCGAAGGGTGTAATGGTCATGATCGAGGCAGAACATATGTGTATGACCATGCGCGGTGTTCAGAAACCAGGCAGCAAAACTGTGACCACCATCGTGCGTGGAGCCTTTGCGGAAGATTTTTCCCTGCAGCAGACCTTTTTACAGATGGTAAAGGCTTAAATCTGTCATGGAACAGCGAATTATTATGAAACGCATTGATCAGATTTTATCCCACCCTGTCTTTCGAGAGCAGTTTGCACTGTTACAGGAAGCAGAAAAAGACCGGATCTTCTGCCGTCACACGATGGAGCATTTTCTGGATGTGGCGCGGCTGATGTATATTTATAATCTGGAAGATCAGGCTGGCTTTTCCAAGGAAATGATCTACGCCGCCGGACTTCTTCACGATATCGGCCGTTATGAACAGATGGAAAAGGTACTCCTCACCATCTGGCAGGGGCAAGACTGGCGGAACGTATCCTTACGGACTGTGATTTTCTCTTACTGAGCAGAAATCGATTCTTGCTGCGATCCGAAGCCACCGGGTAAAAGATACTGCGGAAACTCCCTTA